>Ga0123356_10005228_pt1 | contig 13256 bp, 12 predicted proteins | sample TergutEmb28metaG_2_FD_92546 | JGI IMG/M metagenome (GOLD analysis project Ga0123356, IMG submission 92546) | Embiratermes neotenicus P3 segment gut microbial communities from Petit-Saut dam, French Guiana - Emb289 P3 | ecosystem: Host-associated > Arthropoda: Insects > Digestive system > Gut ... | reverse complement strand
CTGAGCTCGGGAGCCCAGGGGCTTTGTTCGACGCCTCGAGCGGCGCCGCTGTGGCGCGCGAGCCCACCTCGACCCGGGTGGGTGTGGCGCGCCCGGAAAGCGTGAGGACCCAGAACACGCCACCCACGAACAGGAAGCCCGTAAGTCCAATGATGGCGGGCATCAAGAGCTTGCTTGGCACCTCCGGGGACGCGGTGGTCGGCACGCGTCGCAGGTCGGGCTGGGATGTCGTGACAGCGCTGGAGTACAGCCCCTGCAACTCCTGGACCTGCTCGCCCACCAGCTCGGCATAGCGTCGCAGGTGACCGCGCACGTACACCGGAGCGCCCAGCGCCTCGAAGTTCTCGGCCTCCAGGTCCTGCACCACACGCACATCAACATGTAGCCGCTCGGATGCCTGCAGCACCGAGAAACCCTTGCGCTCGCGGGCAGTCCGCAGCCTCACTCCGATACCGCAGCGCCCCCCGCTGCTAGCTTCCACCGCCATAACCATCAACCTGGGTTGTGATCGAGCACGGCGAGCACACCCGCCGGCCCGGTGCTTGAGGATTCGGGGCAGCTGCTGCGCGAGCCACGAGGGCTCGAGCGCGTATTGCGCTCATCCCGCAGGGCAAGCGCACCCACCCGGTCGCGGGTGGACAGTGCGGGCGGGGGGCAGGCGCCAGCGCGGCGCCGTGCCTCAAGTAGGGCACCGCCGGGGGAGAATCGTGATGGGGAGCTGAGGCTCTCATGGCTGCACGGTGAGTGCTGCGAGCTTGGACCCGAGCCGCACGGTGGTGCGGTCGATCACCCGGCCCGCGAGCTGCCCGCAGGCCGCATCAATGTCCTCACCGCGCGTGCGGCGGGTCGTCGCGAGCACGCCCTGGCGCAGCAGCTCGTCGCGGAAGCACTGGATCGCAGCCTGCGGGGAGCGCCGGTAGCGCGTGCCAGGGAAAGGATTGAAGGGGATCAGATTGACCTTGGCCGGGTGGCCCTTCAGCAGCCGCGCAAGCGCGCGCGCCTGCTGCGGTGCGTCGTTGACGCCATCCAGCATCACGTACTCGAAGGTGACACTGCGGCCGTTCTGCTCATCGATGTAGTGCCAGCAGGCCTCGAGCAGCTCAGCGATCGGATGCTTGCGGTTGATCGGCACCAGCTCGTTGCGCAGCTCATCATCGGGGGCGTGCAGCGAGACGGCGAGCGCCACGTTGCACTCGGCGGCCAGCCGGTAGATTTGCGGGACGAGGCCCGAGGTGGAGAGCGTCACGCGCCGGCGCGACAGGTCGAAGCCGAAGTCATCGAGGAGGATGTTGAGCGCCGGGACGACATTGCGCAAGTTGGCGAGCGGCTCCCCCATGCCCATCAGCACGACGTTGGTGACCACCCGCTCGCTGCCGGCTGGCTCGGCCTGCGCTGCGCGCTCGGCCGCCAGCTCGCGCTGCGCGAGCCAGACCTGTCCCACGATCTCCGCGCTCGTCAGGTTGCGGTTGAAACCCTGCTGCGCGGTCGAGCAGAACGCACAATCGAGCGCGCAGCCCACCTGGGAAGAGATGCAGAGCGTGCCGCGCTCGGGCTCCGGGATGAACACCATCTCGAAGGCCTGCGAGGAGTCGGCCGACAGCAGCCACTTGCGCGTGCCGTCGGCCGAGCGCTGCAGCCTCACGACCTCGGGGACGCGCACACAGGCGCGCTCATCGAGCTGCGCACGAAACTCCTTCGCCAGGTCAGTCATGCTCGCGAACGAGTCCACGCCGCGCTTGTAGATCCAGCCCATCAGCTGGCGTGCCCGGAAGGGCTTGCTGCCGAGCTCCGCCACGAAGGCCTCGAGCGCCGGGCGCGGCAGGCCGAGAAGGTTGGTGCGAGTCGTGGCAGTCAGCGGGGCCATGGCGCACAGCGCGTCAGACGCGCGGAAACAGCTCGGTCGCGCTGAAGAAGTAGGCGATCTCCTGCGCGGCGTTCGCGGCAGAGTCCGAGCCGTGCACCACGTTGCGCTCGATGCTCTCGGCGAGGTCTGCGCGGATCGTCCCGGCCGCGGCCTTCTTCGGGTCGGTCGCTCCCATGATCTCGCGGTTGCGCGCGACCGCGTCCTGCCCCTCCAGCACCTGCACGAGCACGGGGCCCGAGGTCATGTAGGCGACGAGGTCCTTGAAGAAGGGTCGCTCGCGATGCACGGCGTAGAAGCCTTCGGCCTCGCGCTGCGACAGCTGCAGCATCCGCGCGGCGATGACTGCCAGACCCGCCTTCTCGAAGCGCTGATAGACCGCGCCGATCAGGTTGCGGCTCACGCCGTCGGGCTTGACGATGGACAGGGTGCGCTCGAGCGCCATGGGGCAATGACCTTATGAAGCCAAGAAATAAAGATCGACGAGGTGGACGCGGAATAAGGAAGACTAGCAGGTGCACGGGTCAGGATACCGTGACGGGACCCGCGCACGAGACCTAAGCGCCCAAGTTTACCCCGCCGCCGCGCGTCAGGGCAATTTACCCGCCCCTGCAAACCCGACACCGCACCGGGTGGTGCGTGAGGCGCCTAGACCGAGAAGCTCTCCCCGCAACCACACTCCCCCTTGACGTTCGGGTTGCGGAAGCGGAACGCCTCGTTCAGACCCTGCTTGACAAAGTCCACCGTGGTGCCGTCGAGCAGCTGCAGGCTGCCGGAATCGACGAACACCTTCACGCCGTGATCCTCGAACACCGCATCGCCAGCCTGCGCCTCGTCGGCATAGTTGATCACGTACGCAAACCCGGAGCAGCCGGTCCGGCGCACGCCCAAGCGCAGTCCGATGCCATGCCCGCGGGCGGCGAGGAAGGACTTGACACGGTGGGCGGCAGAGTCGGTCAGGGAGATAGCCATCGGCTTTGTGGGGTCCTTGCAGCAAACTCTAAAACCCATTTTACGCATCTCTGGGCCACTGCCGCAGGCAGGCCTGCAGTGCATCTTCGACCACGAGCAGCCGGCCGAGTTTCTCGACGGGCACCCCGAGCGCCTCGGCCCAGCTGGTCGGGCTCCCTGGCGGCTGCGCCCCGCGCTCAAGGCCCGGAAGCGCCCGCGCAAGCCAGGCAGCCACCTCCAAGGTATGGGGGCAGCCATAGGCCTTGAAAAGGGCCTCCTGCACCGTGCCGCGCGTGACGAGCAGCTGAAATCGCACCCAGACCTCGCATCCCGGTCCACCCGCCTCGCCCGTGAGCACGGTGCCGTCGCGCCCGGCCAGGGCAGCCGCAGGGCCAGAGGCCGGGGACAGCTCACGCAGCCGCTGCACCTCGCGGCGGATCGCCACGATCGCGCTATCAATCTCGGCGATCGTGCTGAAGCGACCGATGCTCAGGCGCAGCGAGCTCTGGGCAAGCTGAGTATCGCGCCCCAGGGCACGCAGGACGTAGGAGGGCGCCTCGCTGGCCGAGTTGCAGGCCGAGCCTGTCGAGAGCGCAAGGCCCGGGAGTGCGGTCACCAGGCTCTCGCCTTCCACGCCCTCGAAGGAGACGTTGAGGATCCCGGGCACGCGCGGCGCCGCCTCACCGTTCAGGTGGGTGTGGCCGACGGACTGCAGCCCCTCGCGCAGCCGCTCGCGCAGCTCAAGAAGGCGCTGCCGCTCGAGCGGCAGTTGCCGGGCCGCAAGCTCGCAGGCAACCCCGAAGCCGACGATCTGATGCGTGGGCAAGGTGCCCGGGCGCAGGCCGCGCTCCTGGCCGCCGCCGAAGGTCACAGGCTGGATCAAGGGGCGGGCCGCGCAACGCACGAACAGCGCTCCGGCGCCCTTGGGGCCATACAGCTTGTGAGCGGTGAAGGACAAAAGGTCCACCGGCAAGCTGCGCACATCGATCGGCAGCTTGCCGGCCGCCTGCGCGGCGTCCGTGTGAAAGACGATGCCGCGCTCACGGCACAGCGAGCCGATCCCCTCCACATCCTGGATGACGCCGATCTCGTTGTTCACGTACATGATCGAGACCAGCACCGTGTCGGCGCGCAGCGCGGCCCTCACGGCCGCAAGCGGCACCTGCCCGGAGCGCTCCGGGGACAGGTAGCTCACTGCGAAGCCCTCCTTCTCGAGGTGCTTGCAAGGGTCCAGCACCGCCTTGTGCTCGATGCGCGTGGTGATGAGATGACGTCCCCGGTCGGCGTTCGCGCGCGCCACGCCCAGCAGCGCCAGGTTATTGGACTCGGTCGCGCCCGAGGTGAGCACGATCTCCTCGGGCTGCGCCCCGATCAGACCTGCGATCTGCGCACGCGCCGTGGCGATCCGCGCGCTGGCCTGCCGGCCGAGGGCATGGCTCGCCGAGGAGGGATTGCCGAAGTCCCCCTCGAGCCCCAGGCACTCGCTCATCGCCTGCGCCACGGCCGGGTCCACCGGGGTCGTGGCGGCATAGTCCAGGTAGATGCTGCGGGGCTGCCCGCTCATCGCGGCTCCCCGGCCGTGCTCGCCGGGCGCCGCTCGCCCGCCGGGCGACGGCGGCTCTGCACGGCTGTCAGGATGCCGCGCAGGATGTTGACCTCGTTATGGTCAAGCTCCGCGCGCTGCAGGAAGCGGCGGATGCGCGCCATGAGATGCGTACCGCTCTGGGTGCGATCGCGAAAGTCGATCTCTTGCAGCACTTGCGCCAGGTGGATGTAGAGCCGCTGCAGCTCCTCGGGCGTGGCGAGCGGCGCGGCGCTCGCCGCGTGCGCGGGGAGCGGCGTGGCGGGCAGCGCGCGGAACAGCTCGTAGGCGAACAGCTGCACGGCCATCGCCAGGTTCAAGGAAGGATAGGCAGCGCTCGCCGGGATGCGCACCAGGATGTGGGCTCTCTCCAGGTGCTCGTTCGTGAGCCCGGTGCGCTCGGCCCCGAAGAGCACCGCCGCGGGGCCGCGGCGCGCCTCGAGCACTACGCGCGCGGCCGCCTCACGTACATCCAGAACGCGGAAGTTCTGGTCCCGCTCGCGCGAGGTCGTGGCCGCGATGAAGCCGCACTCACCGATCGCCGCCGGCACCGACTCCACCACGCGCGCCCTCGCGAGCACATCGTCCGCACCGGAGGCGCGCGCGAGCGCCTCGCTGTGCGGGAACTGCTTCGGGTTCACCAGCACCAGCTGCGCGAGCGCCATGTTCTTCATGGCGCGGGCCACCGCGCCGATGTTGCCGGGGTGAGAGGGCTCGACCAGCACGATGCGGATATCGGGGGACGCATCCATGTAAGTGTTTTATCATAAACCTCAAGGCTCGCCAGGCCATGCCGCCGCCCCCGGTGAGAGCGCTTGCGCCAGCGCTTACGCTGTGCGGGTGAAGGCGGTGGGACTTGAGCGCCTTGAGAGCCCACGAAGCACGATGCACCCCTTGATGAACATCGCGGTCCGGGCAGCGCGCCGGGCTGGTGAAGTCATTGTTCGCAGCTTGAACCGACTGGATGCGCTCACGATCACGTCCAAGGGGCGCAACGACTTCGTCAGCGAGGTCGACCATGCCGCGGAAGCCGAGATCATCGCCATCATCCGCAAGGCTTACCCGCAGCATGCCTTTCTCGCCGAGGAGAGCGGCCAGAGCGGCGAGCACGAGACCCTCTGGATCATCGATCCGCTGGATGGCACCACCAATTTCCTGCACGGCTTTCCAGTCTTCGCCGTGTCCATCGCATGCCAGCAACGAGGCAGGCTCGAGCATGGAGTTGTTTACGACCCGATGCGCCAGGAGCTCTTCACCGCCACCCGCGGCAGCGGTGCACACCTTGACAACCGGCGCATCCGAGTGAGCAAGCAGCGCGGCCTCGAGGGTGCGCTGGTGGCGACCGGCTTTCCGTACCGCGCCAACACGCGCTACGTCGATGCCTACCTGGCCATGCTGAAGGCCGCGATGCAGAGCACGGCCGGGATCAGGAGACCGGGAGCAGCGGCGCTGGACATGGCCTACGTCGCCGCCGGCCGCGTGGATGCGTTCTGGGAGATCGGACTCGCGCCGTGGGACACGGCCGCAGGAACGCTCCTCATCCAGGAAGCGGGCGGGCGCATCGGCACGCTCTCCGGGGCGGAGTATCGCCAGGAAGGCCATGTGCTCGCTGGCACGCCCAAGGTCTACAGCGCGCTGCTGGAGACATTCGCGCCCTTCGTGCCGGCGGACATCGGCTGAAGCGCGCTGCAGCGGCGAGCCTCGAGCGTCTGCGTCGCCGTGGCACGCCGCCGGCGCGCACGGGCGGTCGGGCCGCTGCAACAGTATCAAAACCTTCACATTCGCAGCGCCCCTTGTGTAGAGTCGGGCAAACTATTTCTCGGGGGCATGTGTACATGGCAAGCCAGCTGCTCGCGACCAAGTCGATTGCGGAGCTGCACGAGGCGGACGCCGGGGACAATCAGCTGCATCGCGCGCTGTCGGCCACGGCGCTGACCCTGCTGGGGATCGGCGGCATCATCGGCACCGGCATCTTCGTGCTGACCGGCACGGCGGCGGCCAATCACGCCGGCCCCGCGCTCGCGCTGTCGTTCATCATCGCCGGGATCGGCTGCACCTTCGCGGCGCTGTGCTATGCGGAGTTTGCCGCCATGATTCCGGTCTCCGGCAGCGCCTACTCCTACTCCTATGCGACCCTCGGGGAGGGAATCGCCTGGTTCATCGGCTGGAACCTGGTGCTCGAGTATCTGTTCGCCGTCGCCACGGTCTCCACCGGCTGGTCAGGCTACGCGCTCAGCCTGCTATCTGACTTGAATATCCACGTTCCCTACGCGCTCTCGCACGCGCCGCTCGACAAGGCAGGCATGGGCGGCGATGCGCTGCGGATCATGACGACCGGCGCGCTCATCAATGTGCCGGCCATGCTGATCGTCGCGGCCATCGCCACGATCTGCTACATCGGCATCAAGCACTCCTCCGCCTTCAACTCGGTGATCGTGGCGATCAAGGTCACGGTGGTGGTGCTGTTCATCCTCCTGGGCGTCAGCTACATCAACACCGCCAACTGGCATCCCTTCATCCCGAAGGCTGTCGGGGGCGACTGGAGCGGGCAGTACGGCCTGTGGGGCGTGGTGCGCGCCGCCGGCGTGATCTTCTTTGCCTACATCGGCTTCGATGCGGTCTCGACCGCGGCGCAGGAGACCAAGAACCCGCAGCGCGACATGCCGATCGGGATCCTCGCAAGTCTCATCATCTGCACCGTGCTGTACGTGGCCGTGGCGCTGGTGCTCACGGGCATGGTCAGCTACAAGGAGCTCAATGTCGCAGCTCCAGTCGCCTTTGCCATGGATCACTACCCCGCGCTGCGCTGGTTCGGGATAGCCGTGAAGATCGGCGCCCTCGCCGGGTTCACCTCGGTCATGCTGGTCATGACCCTGGCACAGGCGCGCATCTTCTATGCGATGGCGCGCGACGGCCTGCTCCCGCCCTGGTTCGCGCGGGTCCACCCGCGGTTCAAGACACCCGCGACCGGCACCGTCGTCACGGGCGTCCTGGCCGCGATCATCGGCGGTCTGCTGCCGGTCGGCATCCTGGGCGAGATCGTCTCGATCGGCACGCTCGCCGCCTTCGTCACCGTGTGCATCGGCGTCCTCGTCCTGCGCCGCACGCGGCCCGATCTCAAGCGCCCCTTCAAGGCGCCCTGGCCGTGGGTGACATGCATCCTCGGGGCTGTGGTCTGCTTCACCATGATGCTCTCGCTGGGCTCGGAGAACTGGCTGCGCCTCGTGCTGTGGACAGCTCTCGGCGCCCTGGTCTACATCTTTTACGGCTACCGCCACAGCAGAGTGCGCGCGAGCCTGAACGGCGCAGCCGCAGGCGTGACCGCTGCCTCCTTGCGCTGACGGTTAGCGGGGCGGGGGGTGCGACGCGCCCCCCGTGGGCCGCTCCTTCAGGGCTTGCGGCGCGGCTCGATCAGCCCGCGCACGCGGATGTTGATCAGCTCGACCCCGAAGGAGAACGCCATCGCGAAGTACAGGTAGCCCTTGGGGATCTCGAAGCCCGCCGCCGAGGCGATCAAGGTCATGCCGATCAGGATCAGGAAGGCGAGCGCGAGGGTCTTGATGCTCGGGTGACGCTCGATGAAGGCGCCGACAGGGCGCGCCACCCAGAGCATCACCAGGATCGCCGCGACGATCGCCGCCACCATGATCGGCAGGTCCCGCGCCAGGCCCACCGCGGTGATCACCGAGTCGAGCGAGAACACGATATCAAGCAGCGCGATCTGGATCACCGTGGTGGCGAGGCGCGCACGCACCGCCGGCGTCCCGCGCTGCCCCACATCTGTCCTGGGCTCCATGGCATGGTGCAGCTCCAGGACCGCCTTGACGAGCAGGAACACGCCACCGCCCAGGAGCACCAACTCGCGCGCTCCCACTCCCTGACCTAGCACGTGAAACCACGGCCGCGCCAGCTGCGTCATCCAGTAGATCGACAGCAGCAGGCCGATGCGTGTCAGCATCGCGAGCAGCAGCCCGAGGATGCGGGCCAAGTCCTGCCGCTGCGGCGGCAGGCGCATCACGAGGATCGAGATGAAGATCAGGTTGTCGATGCCGAGGACCACCTCGAGCACCGCCAAGGTCAGGAACGCGAGCCAGGCCTGCGGATCGGCGAGCAGCGCTAGCATGGCGCGGACACATCCGCTGTGCCCGTCACCAGGTGCGGTTACGGCAAGTGATCGACCGCCGTCCTCTTCACGGTGGGGAACACGTGCTCGGCCGTCAGCCCGCAGTCCAGCGCGATGGCGCTCGAGATGTAGATCGACGAGTAGGTGCCGGCGATCACCCCGATGAGCAGCGCCTCGGAGAAGCCCTTGAGCACCGGCCCCCCGAAGAGCAGCAGCGCCACCACGACAATGGAGGTGACGACCTTGGTCATGATCGTGCGCGAGAGCGTCTGGTTGATCGACTGATCCAGGACCATCGCCGGCGGCATCCGGCGGTTACCCTCGAAGCGCTCGCGGATGCGATCGAACACCACCACGGTATCGTTCAACGAGTAGCCGATGACCGCCAGCACCGCGGCCACCACCGGCAGGTCGAAGGGCGTCTGCGTCACCGAGAAGATGCCGAGCACCAGGATCGGATCGTGCAGCACGGCCAGGATGGCCCCGAGTGACAGCCGCCAGGTGTGAAAGCGAAAGGCGATGTAGATGAAGATCCCCAGCAGCGTGAAGAGCAGCGCCTCGATCGCGCTGCTCTTGAGCTCGTTGCCGACCTGCGGGCCCACCACCGCGAGCTGACCCACCTGCACCTTGGGGTCGACGGACTTCAAGACCGTTTCGAGCTTTGCGCGGATCGTCGCGGCGGTCTGCGAGGGCTCAGGCGGCAGACGGATCGAGACTTCGCGCGAGGAGCCGAAGGTCTGCACGGTCGGATCGCGAAAGCCCCCGGAGCTGAGCTTGCTGCGGATCTCATCGAGGTTCGGCGGGGCCGCGAAGGTCGCCTGCGCGTCCACGCCGCCGGTGAAGTCGATGGCGAGATTGAGCCCGCGGGTGAAAAGGAAGACGACGGATGCCAGCACCAGCACGAGCGACAGGGTGTACCACACCCTGCGTGTGGCCATGAACGGGTAGCTGGTCGTGTGACTGAAGAATTCCACGCGGGATCCTCGTTAGATCTTCGGTTGGGGGCGCGCCGCGGCGGGCGCTGCGGATATCGGCTTGCTACGAGTCCACATGCGGCTAGATCGGCAGGGAGGCGAGCTGGCGCTTGCCTCCATACATGAGGGTGAGCAGAGCGCGGCTACCCATCAAGGCGGTGAAGAGCGAGGTCGCGATGCCGAGGATGAGCACCACCGCAAAGCCACGGATCAGGCCTGTTCCGAGCACCCACAGCACCACACCGGCGATCAGGGTGGTGATGTTCGAGTCGGCGATCGCCGAGAAGGCCTTGTCGAAACCTGCTCGGATCGCCGCCTGGGGGGTCACGCCCTTGCGCAGCTCCTCGCGGATGCGCTCGTAGATCAGCACGTTCGCATCCACGGCCATGCCCACCGTCAGGATGATGCCGGCGATGCCCGGGAGCGAGAGCACCTGTCCGAAGAGCGACAGCAGCGCGGTGAGCAGGACCACGTTCGCGAGCAGCACCAGATCGGCCACCAGGCCAAAGACCTTGTAGTAGATGGCCATGAAGAGGAACACCCCGGCCATCCCGATGATGAGCGCGCGGATCCCTTGCTCGATGTTGACGGCCCCGAGGCTCGGTCCCACGACCCGCTCATCGATCACGTAGATGCCCGTGGCGAGGGAGCCGGAGCGCAGCAGCAGCGCCAGCTCGCGCGCCTCGCCCATCGAGAACCCCGTGATCTGGAAGTTGTTGCTGAAGACCCCGCGTATGGTGGCAACACTGATGACCTGCTCGTCGGTCACATCCCGGGTCACCTTCTGGCCGTTCTCCTCGGTGGTCTCGCGACGCTTCTCGCTGAGCACCACGGCCATGGGCCTGTTCAGGTTGGCGCGTGTGGTCTTCAGCATGTTCTCCCCGGCGCGCGCATCGAGCCGCACGCCGACACCCGGTCCCTCCTGGGTCGTCTGCGCGACCGCATTGGTGAGCTGATCGCCGGTGGCGATGACCTCACGCTTGAGCAGCACCGGGCGTCCGGTGCGCGAGTGCGTGTAGAGCTTGTCGCCGAGCGGGGCATGCCCGCGCTGCATCGCCTCCACGGGGTTGTTCTGCGTGTCCACGAGCCGCCACTCGAGCGTGGCCGTCCGGCCCAGGATATCCTTCACCTCGGCGGAGTTCTGCACGCCTGGCAGCTGCACGTTGATGCGGTCAACACCCACCCGCACCACGATCGGCTCGGAGACCCCGAGCTCATTGACGCGATTGCGCAGGATCGTGATGTTCTGCGTCATTGCATAGTCCTGGCGCTCGCGGATCATCGAGGGCGGCATCACCGCCTGGATCTTCGAGCCCGAGGTCAGGCTCTCGGTCGTGACCGTGAGACCCTGCAGCACCGTGCTCAAGGCCGTGCGCGCCGCGCCCGGGTCGGCATCCGGCGGCAGCACCACCTGCAGGGCGTTCGGCTGCGCGCTGTCGACCCGGGCGGTCATGACATCCTTGTAGGGGATGTTCGCGCCGGAAAGCGTACGGCGCACATCCTGCACGTAGCCCTCGAGCGACTGGCTGACCGCGGCGTTGACATCGACCTCGTAGAGCAGATACAGCCCACCGCGCAGGTCCAGGCCGAGAGGCATCGGACGCAGCCCGAGCTGGCGCAGGAAGTCCGGCATGCGCGGCGCGAAGGACAGCGCCGTCTTGTAGGTATCCTTGAAGTGCTCGTTGGCCGCATCACGCGCGGCCAGCTGATCGGACTGCGCCGGAAATCGCACCACCAGCCGTCCCTTGTCGACGTAGGTCCTTTGCACGTGCACACCGTGCTGCTGCAGGAACGATTCGACGGACTTGGCAGACTCGGCGGTCACGGGCGTCAGGTCCCTGCGCTCCATCTGCAGGGCATAGTCATCGCCGAAGACATTCGGCAACGCAAACAGCAGGGCGAGCAGCAGCACTCCCCCGATGAGATAGTATTTCCAGCGGGCGTACTCGAGCATGTTCTTTAGGCGCTCTTCAGGGTGCCCTTGGGCATGAGGGAGGCGACCTGGAACTTCTGCACCTTCATGCGCACGCCGTCGGCGACCTCGAGCGTGATGAAGGTGTCGCCGACCTCGATGATGCGGCCCAGGATGCCGCCGGTCGTCACGACCTCATCGCCCGCCGCGAGCCGGGAGACCAGCGCCTGGTGCTCCTTCGCCTTCTTTTGCTGCGGACGGAGCAAAAGGAAATAAAAGATGGCCACGAGGACCACCATCATCAGCATCGGCGCGAGCGGCTGGCCAGAGGCACCCCCGCCACTCTGCGCCCACGCCGCGGGAATCAAAGCATTCATGCATACACCTTGTCGGCAACCCCCCACCAAGCCCGCAACCGAGCTGGGGCCCCTTGAGTCACCCCAAGCTTCGGGCGCAGCCGCCGTATACGAGTAGACAGAACCCAGGCTTGGGAGCGAAGGGGCGGCATTATGCCACAGCGCTCGCGGCGCGCCGGGAGCTGAGGAAGCCTTGCGCCCACGAGGCGAGGTGCCCTGCGCTGATCGCAGCTCGCAGCGCTCGCATCAGCTGCAGGTAGAAGTGCAGGTTGTGGATGGTGTTCAGACGGGCGCCCAGGATCTCTTTGCAGCGGTCGAGGTGGCGCAGGTAAGAGCGGCTGTAGCGGCGGCACGTATAGCAGCTGCACTGCGGATCAATCGGGCCCAGATCGCCCTGGTGGGCGCTGTTTCTGATGTTGATGACGCCGCTGGTGGTGAACAGGTGGCCGTTGCGGGCGTGCCGGGTCGGCATGACGCAGTCGAACAGGTCGATGCCGCGCAGCACCGCGGCGACGATGTCCTCCGGACGCCCGACCCCCATCAGGTAACGGGGGCGGTCGGCGGGCATCCAGGCGGTCAAGCCCTCCAGCACCGCCAGCCGTTCCTCCTCGGGCTCCCCGACCGCGAGCCCGCCCACCGCAAGCCCCGGCCAGTCCAGCTGCAGGAGGGCCTCGAGCGATGCGAGCCGCAACGCGGGGTACACGCCTCCCTGCACGATACCCAACAGGCCGCCCGGAGGCTCCTCGCGGTGGTAGTAGGCGTGGCTGCGCGCCGCCCAGCGCATCGAGCGCTCCATCGAGTCGCGAGCCTCCTGCTCCGTGGCCGGGTAAGGGGTGCAATCATCGAAGGCCATGGCCAGGTCGGAGCGCAGCTTGAGCTGCACCTGCATCGAGTCCTCCGGTGCGAGGCGCACCTCGCTGCCATCGATCGGCGAGCGAAACAGCACCCCGGCTTCCGTGATCTTGCGCAGGCTCTTCAGGCTGAAGACCTGGAAGCCACCGGAGTCGGTCAGGATCGGTCCCGGCCAGCCCATGAAGCCGTGCAGGCCGCCATGGGCCGCGATGATGTCGGCCCCGGGCCGCAACATCAGGTGAAAGGTGTTGCCGAGGACGACCTGCGCGCCCAGACCCTGAAGCTCCTCGGGCGTCATCGCCTTCACCGTGCCATAGGTCCCCACCGGCATGAAGGCCGGCGTCTCGATGATTCCGTGCGCGGTGGCGAGCCGCCCGAGCCGGGCGGCACCGTCGGTGGCGGTGACCTCGAAGAGCGGCCTCACCGGGCCGCCCCTGCACCGATCAGCCGCTTGCCTTGCCTCATCTGCTCACTCGCCGTCAAAGCGCCCCCCGCACTCGCGCCGGCAGCACGAGCATGGCATCGCCGTAGCTGAAGAATCGATAACGCTCGCGCACCGCATGGCGGTAGGCGGCCAGGACGCACTCCCGGCCTGCGAACGCGGCCACCAGGATCAGGAGGCTCGACTCGGGCAGATGGAAGTTG
>Ga0123356_10005227_pt1 | contig 13256 bp, 8 predicted proteins | sample TergutEmb28metaG_2_FD_92546 | JGI IMG/M metagenome (GOLD analysis project Ga0123356, IMG submission 92546) | Embiratermes neotenicus P3 segment gut microbial communities from Petit-Saut dam, French Guiana - Emb289 P3 | ecosystem: Host-associated > Arthropoda: Insects > Digestive system > Gut ... | reverse complement strand
CGGAGCTCGCGTACCACCGCGCGCCGCCAGCGACCGGGACATGACTCTGTCAAAATCGGCATCCAGTGCAGCGTTTTCCGCGCCAGTGTTGAAGTAAAGGTCGAGCTTTGAGCCAGGCCACTCGAGCGCACGCCGGCCCCGATCGGTGCGACCCCTGTTCAGCGTCCGATGGCATTCCATCGGGCCAGCCTGCCGGATGCCTTCCCCGTCCCGAGCGCGCAACCAGACGAATCTACGGATGATCGTCCGGCAACCGGTTCCCACGAACCCGGATGACAGGCCCTGGTGTCGAGGTCGGGCCATTCCCGTAAGAATTCTGTAATCTTTTATTTACCGCCTGTTAACCGGACGTTAACAATCACGTAAGAAACTCGAACGTAAACCACCTATTCAGGCAACCTGAATCGATCGAGTTGCACCAAGAAAGAGGCATCTCGGCACGTGATAGACAGCTCTCCCAGGGTTTTTCGCGATGTCGGCGTAGTCTGCGACTCAGCAAACCATCTGTGAATCTTCTGAAGTTTCTTCGAAACTGTCACAAGGTTTGAATCGAATCCAGGCTGTCGAAGGACGCTCCGTCAAATGCGACAACGGCACAGCGCAACAAGGCTGAAGCCCGATGTGACTTACATGCAGATCAATCATGTAAAAAGGAGAAGAAAACATGCGAGCATTTCTAACGTGGATTCTGGCCCTGGGATTCTTCCTGGCACCAACCATCGCACGAGCCGTAGGAAATGGAGATGAAGGCACGGGCAAGCGGAACGACAGCACGAGCGCTTCCACTCCTGAAAACGGGAACCCCGCGAAATCGAATGCAGCGGGTAATCGCGACGCTACCCCAAAACCGGAAACCCCAGCCCAGCCAGCCGCCCCCCCACCTACTCTGGAAGATCAAGTTCAGGAACTGCGGAATCTGGTGTTGACCCAGTCGAAGGAGCTGGAAGAAACACGCGCAGAGGTCAAGGAACAGCAGGAAAAAGTGCGGACGCTTGAACAACAACTGAAGTCTTCAAACGGTGCCAGCAGCGATCCGGCTCCCGTCGCCGCAAGCAACCCGCCGGATTCGACCTCCACTTCCACGGAGGCGCACGTCGCTGAGCCGCCGAGTTCGCTGGCGGCTTCCCACAGCAATGCGAGCGGCGTTCCGGTCGCCGCTGGCGGCGCTGCCGTCGCCCTCCCGCCACAGAACGAGCCTGCGACTCACCCCGAAGTCTCGCCTCTTCAGCTGAAAATTGGCAGCGCCTATATCACCCCGGTAGGGTTCATGGATTTTACCGGCGTGTGGCGCGCTCGCAATGGCGGCAGCGGCATCGGGACCAACTTCGCCGGGATCCCCTATGGCGGTGGTGGCGTGTTTCAGGCGAACCTGAGCGAATTCCGCTTCAGTATGCAGAACTCGCGCGTCGGTTTTCGCGTGGACGCGAACGTGATGGGTGCCGCTGTCCTCGGCTACATGGAAGCGGACTTCCTGGGGAACAATCCAACCAACGTAGCGGTCTCGAGCAACAGTAATACCTTCCGGTCCCGATTGTACTGGGTTCAAGTTCGCAAGGGCGCGTGGGAATTGGTGGGAGGCCAAACCTGGAGCCTGGCCACACCCAATCGCGTAGGGGTTTCGCCGCTGCCGGCGGACGTGTTCTTTTCGAACAACATGGATACGAACTACCAGGTCGGCATGGTTTGGGCACGCAACCCGGAATTCCGGGTGGCCTACCATCTGCCGGAAGACAAGGGCGCTTTTGCCGTTGCCCTGGCGTCACCGGATCAGTACATGGGCGGTGTGAACGGATCGGCCGCCATTACCCTGCCGGCATGCTGTTCCTACTTCGCCGGCGGCCAGCTGGATAACGGAACGACAACTCTGAGTCCACCGAACAAAGCACCCGACATCATCGCCAAGTTCGCCCTGGACCCAAATAGTAGAATCCATTTTGAGCTTGGCGGAATAGCGCGATTCTTCCAGGTCTACACTCAGTCGACGACCACTACCCATACGGCAACGGGTGGTGCCGGTTTCGTAAATCTGGATCTCGGAATCACCAAAGAGCTTCGTTTCCTTACTCATAACTACTGGAGTGATGGCGGAGGCCGCTACATCTTCGGGTCGGCACCCGATATGGTCGTGCGGGGAGACGGCAGCCTCTCGCTGGTCCATTCCGGTTCGACCATGAACGGTCTCGAATTCACGCATCGCAACTACAGCCTGTGGGCTTACTACGGTGCGATATTCATCTCGCGCAATGTGGTGACGGACGCAGACGGCTGCAACATCGGTTGGGGGTACGGGCCAAGCTCGCCCGGCTTGACCGGTTGCACGGCCCCGTCCTCCGGGCAGAACCGCATCATCCAGGAGCCGACCGTCGGATTCACCAAGACCTTCTGGAAGGATCCAAGGTTCGGTGCATTGAGCCTGATCGGGCAGTATTCTTATGTGACCCGCAACCCATGGTACGTCGCCCCTGGAAATCCCCTACGCGGATTTTCCAGCATGGCGTGGCTGGACTTGCGGTACACGTTGCCTGGTTCCGCTCCGACCCTGGGCAAACCGGGGAAAGAGTAATCCGCGGTGGTTTCCGAATCATTGGGCCGGTGCGAGCCTTGTGCGCGCACCGGCCGAAGCTTTCCATGGGACAGGAACGGCGCAATGAAACAGATGGATTCTCCGCTCCGTTTGAGCGACACACTTTCATGTCACGGCCTTCGAGCGCCAGCGAAGACCGCAAGAGGGATCGGTTGCGGCAATTCACGGTTGCGCTGGATCTGCGGGTTGCGCCCGTATCGCTGAGGCAGGTACACCAAGCGGAAGTGGTCTCGGCCCGGCATCTTTCTTTTTCGGTTCATGCAGTTTCGCTGTTCCACAATGGAATGGGCGGCGACTCCACACCGACGTCGCCGCCCACTCCTCCACCCCGCGATGCGATGGAAATCTCCCCCGATGCGAGGGAGGTGCTATCTCACCTGTTGGATCGCTACCTTTACTTTGGCCACCACGTTGGCCGGCAGTGGGGCGTAGGACAGCGCAGAGGTCATGGCCTGGCCATCGGTCGCCATCCAGTTCAGAAAATCGTTCAGTATTTTTCCCTTCGCCGGGTCGGCGGAAGGCACCGGAATCAAGAACCACGTAAAGCTCGAGATCGGATAGGCATCCTTGCCCGGAGCATTGGTAATCGATACGCGGAAGTCCGCCGGCATCTTCGGCGCCGAAGCCGCCGCTGCCGTCACCCCTTCCAGAGACGCCTTCAGAAAAACACCGGCCGAATTCCTCACCGAGCCGTAGGGAATGTTGTTCTGCAGGGCGTAGATCAGTTCGATATAGCCAATCGATCCCGACAATTGGCGGATCATTCCGGCCACACCCTCGTTGTGGTTGCCTCCCATGCCAACCGGCCACTTTACCGAGGTGTCGGCGCCAACCTGGCTCTTCCAGTCAGGGCTGACCTTGGACAGCCAGTCGGTCCAGATGAAGGTGGTGCCACTGCCATCGGAACGGTGAACGACGATGATCGCCTTGTCCGGGAAATTCATCCCGGGATTCTCCGAGGCGATCGCCTTGTCATTCCATTTCGTGATCTTGCCCAGGAAAATTCCCGCCAGGGCCTCGGGCGTGAACTTGATTTCCCCGGTCACTCCGGGAATGTTGTAGGCGGGCACGACCGCGCCCAGGACAGTGGGGATATTCAGGATCTTGACCTTCGCCTCCGCGAGCTGCTTGTCGGTCATCGGCATATCGCTGGCCCCGAAGTCGACGGTGCCGGCCGTCACTTGCCGGATGCCCCCGCCGCTGCCGATCGGCTGATAGTTGATCTGAACGTTGGGATGAAGTTTGTGATATTCGCTGAACCACTTTTGGTACATCGGATTGGGAAAGGTCGCGCCTGCTCCGTTAAGCGTGATTTGCCCCAAGACTGGCACGGCCAGGAGCGCAGACGCGAACAGCAGCACAATTTTCCGTATCACCGGGTGCTCCTCCTTATAAAAACAAACTGGTGAAAAACAAATTCCGGTAGCCACCCCGTTCTAGCGGCGGAGTGTTAAGGAATGGTTACAGCCGGGTGAATTTCTGATGAATGACCGGGCGAAAAATGAAAAAAGAGCGGTTCATTCGGGCAAGTTCCGCACAACCTGCCTGTCTTCCTGCTAACGGGGAGGCGGGGACTGAAGGCGGGCAATCTCTCGCCGAAACAGCGTATTTCCCGGAAATTCCTTCTCGAGGTCAGCCAGCAACTCGAGCGCCCGCGATTTATTCTTCTCTCTCACATAGGCAACCGCCAGCAGAATACGTGCAAAGGGCGCAAGATAGTGTCCACGCTCGGCGGTGGTTTGCAAATCCGCGATGCCGCCCTGCTTGTCGGCGGGCAAACCACCGAGGCGCAGAACCCACCGCACTGGCGCCGACATGCTCCCGATGATGTATTTGCTGGTCCCGGTGGCCAGCAGAGCGTCGTAGCAGTCGCCGCACACCCCGAGCAGTTGCTGCGCCCACGCGGTTGCTGACCGGGTGTAATGCAGGGACGCGAGATTGCGCTTTTCGATGAGCGCTGCGTAGTCCGCCTGCAGTCCGGAAGACAGCGTCATGGCAAACAGCGCGTCCCGATCCCTGGGATCCTTGGCTAACCGCGTTCGCGCCAGATTCTCGGCGCGGGTGATCGCAGCCTGAAACTGATCGCGCACCGCCGGATCGGGACTTAACTTCGGCCGGTCGGCAAAGGCATCATTGTTTTCGTAAAACTGTGCTTCCAGAACCCCCAGGCGGTGGAACTCGGAAAACAGAAATCCGGCTGCGGCGCTGACCGGCCCCATCGGATCATCCGGATGCATCTTCTCCCAGGTCGCGAAGTCGCTTTGCGCACCGGCAAAGTCAAGGTTGTAGAGCCCTGAAAATCCACGATCCAGCGGCGCACCGGCAGACAGTTTGGGCAGGTCCTTGGCGCTGGCGACGCCACTCCACGCTACCAGACAGGCACATAACCAGGCACATAACAATGTCACTTTGCCCCATGCCCGCACATCCAAACTGTTTTTCATGTCCCCGTGCCCGGTTGTTCTATTATCGTTGATTTATGTTTAGTTGCAATCGAAACCGCTCGTGGCCACCAACTTTTTTGATGACATCCCCCGCCCCGAGCTGAGTCGCAGGTTGCAGAACGCTGGTCCCTCCGCGGCACCAGTTTCCTGCTGGTTCAAGAATGTGCTGGTTCAAGAAAGACAGATTCATGACTGATTCCGCAACCCGTTACGCTCCCGGCTGGCCGGGAATCCCTCCCCGCTGGACCTCCAGCGCCAAAACCGGTGTCGGAACTGCACTCAACCGACACAGCAAAGTCTGGTTCACCATCAGCCACGGCATCCTCAACGAAGTCTATTTCCCCCGCGTCGACCACGCCTGCACCCGCGACATGGGGTTCATCGTCACCAACGGCCGCGATTTCTTCTCGGAAGAAAAACGTCACTGCACATTCGAGAACACCCCGGTGGAACCCGGCATTCCAGCGTTCGAATTGATCAATACGGAGATCTCGGGTCGCTACCGCATCCACAAAGAAGTTCTCTGCGATCCCTACCGCAGCGTCGTGCTGCAGAAGGTCCGCTTCGAGCCCCTGCAGGGGCAACTCTCCGACTATCGCCTGTTCGCGCTCCTTTCTCCCCATCTGGCCAACTGTGGTTTCGGCAACACCGGCTGGATTGGCGACTACAAAGGCTTTCCCATGTTTTTCGCCTCTCACGACGGAACCAGCCTCAGCCTGGCGTCTACCGCCCCATGGAAGAAAATGTCGGTCGGCTTCGTCGGCGCATCCGACGGCTGGCAGGATCTTTCCGAACACTTCGAGATGGAATGGGAGTACAACCGCGCCGAAAACGGCAACATCGCGTTCACCGGCGAGATCGACCTCGCCGCCTCGAAAGGCGAGTTGATCCTCGCACTCGGCTTCGGTGCCATCTGGGCCGAAGCCGGCCAGCAAGCCCGGTCAACGCTGTTCGAGAACTACGATGAAATCCGCGAGCAGTACGTCTCGCAATGGAGGGTGTGGCAGGCCAAACTCCTCAAGCTCGACGAACCGCTTCGCCAAAGCGATCTTTACCGCTCTTCCACCTGCGTGTTGCGCACGCACGAATCCAAAGATTTTCTCGGCGGCATCATTGCCAGCCTCTCGATCCCCTGGGGGTTCGATAAAGGCGACGAAGACCTTGGCGGATACCACCTCGTCTGGCCGCGCGATCTGGTCGAAACTGCCGGGGCGCTGCTGGCGGCCGGAGCGGTTTCCGATGCAGTGCGGGTTCTGCGTTACCTCGAGGCCACGCAGGAGGCCGCCGGCAACTGGGCGCAGAATCTCTGGCTCGACGGACGTCCGTACTGGACCGGCATTCAGATGGATGAGACTGCGTTTCCCATCCTTCTGATCGACCTGATGCGGCGCGAAGCCCCGGAGGCTCTGGGCAAACTCGGCCGCTGGTGGCCTATGGTTCGCAGGGCCGTCGGCTTTATCATCCGCAACGGACCGGTAACGCAGCAGGATCGCTGGGAAGAAGACTCGGGATACTCTCCGTTCACTCTGGCGGCCGAGATTTCCGCGCTGCTGGCCGGGGCAGAAATCGCCGACCTCACCGGCCATTGCGATCAGGCACAGGTCATGCGCGATACCGCCGACGCCTGGAACGACAACATCGAGCGCTGGGTCTACGCCACGGGAAGCGATCTGGCAAACCAGCTTGGCATTTCGGGATACTACGTGCGCATCGCCCCGCCCGACACGGATGGGGCGGCGTCGCCGACGCAAGGCTTCGTTCCCATCAAGAACCGACCCCCGGGACAGGACGGCGACCGCGCCTACCACATCATCAGCCCCGACGCGCTGGCGCTGGTGCGTTTCGGCCTGCGCGCTCCCGACGATCCCCGCATCGTGAACACGCTGCGCGCCATCGATGCGCTGCTGGCGGTCGAACTTCCGCAAGGCCCCTGCTGGTATCGCTATAACGGCGACGGCTATGGTGAGCACCGCGAAGGCTCCGCTTTTGATGGCACGGGCATCGGACGCCCCTGGCCGCTGCTGGCCGGAGAGCGCGCCCATTACGCTCTCGCCGCCGGGCACCGCGACGAGGCCGAAGCTCTGTTGACGGTGATGGAAAACTCCACCGCCGGACAGAGCCGCCTGCTTCCCGAGCAGGTCTGGGACGCGGCGGACATTGCTGCGCTCGAACTGTTCCGGGGAAAGCCTTCCGGTTCGGCGTGCCCGCTGGTGTGGGCGCACTCGGAGTACATCAAGCTTCGCCGCTCGATCCGCGACGGCAAAATCTTCGACCAGCCTCCGCAAACCGTCCAGCGCTATTTGAAAGAGCGGCATGTCCGCCAGATCTTTGGATGGCGCTTCAACAACAAGACCCGCTCGATCCCCCGCGACAAGACCTTGCGCGTTGTCCTGCTCGCGCCCGCCCGCGTGCGTTGGAGCATCGACAGCTGGCAAACCTGGCATGACAGCGACACCCGCGACACCGGCCTGGGCACGCACATCCTCGACTTGCCGACCGCATCGCTGGCGGCGGGCGGCCAGGTGGTCTTCACCTTCTTCTGGGCGAAAGAGAAGCGCTGGGAGGGAACGGATTTTCGGGTGACGGTGGAAGGCGGTTGAAACGGCTCGAAGCGGTGATCGACGGGCTCACCCTTCGGCATTTGCGTAACACAGCTCGACCACCGTGCAGTCGTCATTCAGCGGATTTCCGGCGCAGAACTCGGTGACCGCGGAAAGAATTCCCTCCAGTGTCGGTGACCTGGACGCCGCCGCTTCCAGCCGGAAGTCTTCAAAAAAATCCCCACTGGGGTTTTCCGCCTCGGTCACCCCATCGGTCACCAGAATGAAGCGGTCGCCAGATTTCATCTGACAGGTCGCGCTCTCGAAAGTCGCGTCCGGCAGCAGTCCCACCGGTACATTTCCATGCGGAGGCCGAATCACTTCGCCGCCGCACACCAGCAACGGAGGCACGTGCCCGCAATTCACGTACTCGAGTTCCCCGTCGCGCCGCAACCGCGCCAGCAACACGGTCGCGTATTTCTCGCCCACCAACTTTGCGGTGAAGAAACTGTTCACCGCGGCGACTACATCGAGCAGCGGCATTCCCGCGAGCAGGTGAGAGTAGATCATGCCCTGCAGGGTCGACGCCAACAGCGCCGCTGAAACTCCCTTGCCGCTCACGTCGGCCAGAACCACGGCAAGGCCTTCTTTCGTGTTCACGGCGTCGAAGAAGTCCCCCCCGATTTCTTTGCAAGGCAGGTTGCGCCCGCGCAGCCGCGCAAACGGCACTTCGGGAATCTTCACCTGCATCAATCGCTGCTGAATGCTGGCCGCGATGCTCAACTCCTGCTGATAGCGCCGCGCTTCCTCTTCGGCCTGCACCAGCCGTGCATTCTCGATCAACGACGCAGCTTCTGTCGCGATCGCGTGCAGAATATCGCCGCTCAACCCGGTGATGTCGCGGGAGGTAAAGCGGGAATCGACGTACAGCACGCCCATCGCCTCGGCGGCACTGGCCGATGGCGCAGGAGCCTGCGCGTCGCGCGTCGTCTGCACCTGCAGTTTGCGCAGCGGAATACAGACCACCGTGCGCAGGTCATAGGCCACGATGCTCTGCCGCCCGGACAGATCCAGATCCGCACTCGTGTCGGTCAGCAGAAACTCGGAATTCGACCGCATGGATTCTTCCAGAATGGAATGCGAGATCGTCTTGTCGTCGAGCAGGGGATCTTTCTTGAAATTCCGCCCCGCTTCCAGCCGCAGATTCCCTTCTTCATCCTTGAGGAAAACGTAAGCCCGCTCCGCCTTGGTCAACTGCAGCGTGACGTCGAGCATGGTGACCAGAATCTCGTCGAGCACGCCGACGGTATTCAGTTTGCGGGCTGCTTCCAGATACAGCCGCAGCGTCTCCAGCTCGGTTGCCTCCCCCGGCTTGATCACGCCGGAAATCTGGCTCAGGAACTCGCGGGCGGTGTTGGAAGTCCGCTCCGCCGGATTGAACAGGATGTAGGCGGAATCGCGCGCCCCGAATTCCAGCCGGTCGCCGCGCTCCAGTTTTTGCCGCTGGATGCGCTCGCCGTTGACAAACGTCCCATGCTTGCTGCCCAGATCGACCAGGTAAAACTCCAGCCCCTCCTGCATGATCTGTGCGTGGTCGCGCGAGACGCGGGGATCGGCGATCACCAGGTCCTTGTCAATTTTCCGCCCCACCGTGAATGGCGTGCGGTTGAGAACGATATTCTTCTGCTCGCTCCCCTGCACGAACACCAGGGCAGGAAACACTCCCGATCCGGAGCCATGGTGGCTGGAATGGCTGATGGTATTGAGAGACATCGGTCGATGGGGCAACGGGTGCCGCTTCGGCGGGGCCCGCCGGACGGCATCTCCGTCAACAGAGTACCCTGCCGCCACGCCCCGCCGCAAGATACGCGCCGGATTCACCCTGGATTCACAACGGCTCCCGGTTCGGCGCAACCAGCGTTGTTCGCCCCGCCCGCAGCGTGGCATAGATCGTGACCGGAATGGCAAAGCTCGAATAAAACGGCAGTCCCCACGCTCCGCGCACCCTCGTACCCGGCAAAAACAGCAGCCCCACCACCAGCCCGAAAGCGGCCAGAAATGGCCAGAACACGGCCAATGCCGTAGTCACGACAAACAAGCGGGACCACCGGTTGTCCTGCCACAAGCGTCGACCCGAGCGCACCGTCATCATCAATCCCGGCAACAGCAGCAGTTGGTTGTAAGGGGCAAACATGGGAATAACCAGCACCGTCGTCGCCAGCGTGAGGCACATGGACCAGCGAAACTGGTCTGTCCCCTCGCCGGCCTGCCGGAGACGCCAGAGATCGATCAGCAACAGGCCGACCAGGATTCCGGCGGCAAGCCGTCCCCATACCGGGGTCAACAGGACGTCGAGCACCGAGCGGCCTCCGCCGGTGTAGCGGTAGTATGCCGACATCGCCGTGCGGAATTCCCCAATCCATCCCGGAAGCAGGACTTCCCCGGCAAGCACCAGCAGCACGATGCCAGCCACGAAACTCCAGAACAGTCGCCGGCGATCCCGCCACCTCCCCACGATCCATAGCAACAGCCACAACATCAGCAGGCAAACCAGTTGCGGCTTGATCGTCGCCAGCGCCAGCAATATGCCGGCCAGGACGAAACGCCGGCGAGTCAGCGCATCGAGCGCAGCGGCGATCAGGGCCGCGGCCAGAAGAGAGAGTTGTTCGAGCTTCAACCCTTGAACCGCGGGAAAGCACCCCAGGGTGAACACCATCCACGTAACCGCCCCCCAGGACGAGATGCGGTACCCGAGCGCATCCAGCCACAACAGAATCGAGGCAGCGGTAAGAAGTGCAAGCAGGGGGAAAAAGATCCGGTGCACCGTCCGGAAGTCCATGCCCACCGTCGGCGCAAGCATCAGGACCACGTACACCGGATAGGCGAAGGCCTGCTGATCCTTCGGATCATGGGGACGGGCAGAATCAAGTTCGCGCCCGTAGTATCCGATTTGAATCTCGCGGGTGATCTCGGCGCTGTAAGGGTCTCGTCTCCGCAGCAACAACTCCCGTGCCCCCAGCCAGCGCGGATAAAGATCGGAAAGATTTCCCCGTGGTGTTTGGGAGGTGAGTGCTTCGTGTTTTTGATGAGGGATGAGCACGCATAGAACGTACAGCCACATGGAAACCGCTGCCACGCACGACACTCCCAGGACGAATTGCGGTCGGTTCAACATGCACGTTGGACTTCGGAGACACAGGTTGAGAGGTACTCCGTGACGAGGCGTCTCATCTGACCTTACAACCGGGCTTCCCCACGCAGTGGTTACGGACCGGGCCGCGGGCTGGTGGCCGGACTGTTCTGCTGGTTTCCGATGGCCCGTCGGCTCCCCCGTTCCTGCGATTGATCCCGGAAATCAACAGCGCAAATTTGCATACACCGACCGACTCTGGCTGGTTCGCTCCACTGGGCCGTGGTATCGCGCTCCACACCGCTCACCGGAGTTGGGCGCCGGCGGGTTCTATGTCTGTACTCACCGACGCTCCCTGATGTCCGGCTGCGGAAAACAACGCCAGGCTCGCCACCAGTCCCATCAGCACCAGGGCAAAAACGTTCTGATGGGAAACGCGCAGCGTGAGAACGATGGTCAGCGGGCTGAAAAACATCAGTCCCAGGAAAACAGCGACCCATTTCCTGTGCCCCGCAGGAGACGCCAGCAGGCGATCGAGGGTTATCAATCCCGGCAGCAGGAGGATGCTCATGTCCTGGTTATAGCTGTGGTAACCAACCAGGAATGTCACGAGGACGGCGATCGAAAATCCCGTATTCCAGTCCTCCAGCGGTATCACTTCCTCGGCCCGCCAGCGCTCGGCCGCCCAAACAACCAGGCCCAGGGAGATGACCAGCAGCGCCAGATTGAGCCACGGCTCGATGGCCGGGGACCACGTCCAACCCGTGAACAGTCCCCGCAGATTGGGCATGTTCTCGGGAACGATGACTCCGGCAGCCTGCTCCTGATTCACTTTCAGGGCGTACCGGGGGTAATAGAGAAGCTCTTTCCAGCCGACAAGAGCCAGCGAGACCCCGAAATCAAGCGCCGCGCTCAGCAGAACTCCACTCAAAGCCCGCCAGCGGCGCCGAAGCAGCAGGATGAAAACGAAGGGCAGCACCAGATGAAACTTGAAGAGCCCCAGCCCGAGGCAGACACCCGCTCTCAAGTCGTGCCCGCGGCGCAGCGCGGTATATGCCAGGCAATAGAGGAGCATCAAAAGAATCGAGTCTTGTCCTTGCATCAGGGCGTAGGCAACCGGAAAAAACGCGAGCGGCGCCAGAAACAGCAATTCGGGAAACCGGGAGCGGAGCTCGGGCACCGAAAGGCGCGCCAGCCAGACAAATGCCGCCAGGAAGAACAGGTTCGCCACAAACCACAATTCATACGCCCGCAGATACGGAAAACGCGAGAGGCCAACGTAAGGAGCCGCCTCGAAGGGAGGGTGATTATAGGGCAGAGTTTCAGCCGGACCTCCCGGTGAGTGCCTGAACTCCTGCTGCGTTTGGCGCTGTACGACATCGTCGTAAAGCTGTTGCCCTTGCCCCCTCCGCAGCATGAGCCCGGCCGTATAGAAAATGCTAAAATCGGGTGACCCTTCGGCTGCCTGTTCGCGCACCCGCCAAAAGACGGCCAGGTGCAGCACGACCATGCCCAGGCAAAACAGGGTCAATGCTGAGCGCAGTGGTGGCCAGTTTGACATCGTCGGGTGGAGAGCCCGATTGTACCTCACAGGTCCTCGGCGCTTCGCTCGAGAACAAGTTCAATCCCTTCCCCCGCCGCAACCGCTTGGGGTTACCAATTCCCCAGGAAATGCAAGAATTTGTCACTATTCCGCAATATGCAAGGTATGATTACCTATCGGGTGCCTGCCGCTTCGTCCGCGAGAACCCCCAGGCCTGCGCTCCCGACATTCCCTTATCGATGGAGAAAAATAATAATGAAGAAACTTGTGCACAGACTATGGTGCGAACAGGAAGGACAGGATATAGCCGAGTACGCTGTCATGCTGGCGGTCATTCTGGTCATCGTCGTTGGAACCGTTCGGCTCATCGGATCCAGCGCCAATACTGTGTTTTCAAACGTCGCCAGTTCCCTGCAGTAGCCCGTCGCAGGAAATTTGTTACTCCGCATCCCGCCCGGTCGACCCATGGCGGCGGCATATGCGCTTTAAGGAAAACAGCATGAATCGCTCACGTTTCTTGATGATTGCGGTCGTCGCGCTGGCGCTCGGCTTCGTCGCAAGCCTGTTGGTGTACAGGAAACTCGAACCCGCCGGCGCCAACAGCGATCCCGGGGTCCAGGTCATCGTTGCCGCCAATGATCTGCAGGTCGGGGCGCGAGTCGAAGATCGCGATATTCGCGTCATCCGCATCGCCAGCGCCGACCTGCCTCCGGGCGCGCCGCGCAAGCGTTCCGATGTGATCGGCCACGGCGTGATCATTCCCATCTCCAAGGGCGAGTTCATCCTGCCCAACCGCCTGGCCGGCGAAAATGCCGGCTCCGGCCTGCCCTCGCTGATTCCTCCCGGAATGCGCGCCGTTTCCGTGCGCGTCAATGAAGTCGTGTCGGTGGCCGGGTTCGTAACCCCGGGAACCCGCGTCGATGTCCTGCTGACCGGGACTCCGGGCGGCGGGAATGAGAAGGAAACGACTACGGTTCTGCAAAACGTCCAGGTCCTGGCCTGCGGCCATACTCTG
>Ga0123356_10005226_pt1 | contig 13258 bp, 12 predicted proteins | sample TergutEmb28metaG_2_FD_92546 | JGI IMG/M metagenome (GOLD analysis project Ga0123356, IMG submission 92546) | Embiratermes neotenicus P3 segment gut microbial communities from Petit-Saut dam, French Guiana - Emb289 P3 | ecosystem: Host-associated > Arthropoda: Insects > Digestive system > Gut ... | reverse complement strand
TTGAACGTTTTTGAAAATGTCGCATTCGGCCTTAGGCTTCAGCGTCATAATGGAAAGAAACTTGACATATATGAGATAGCGGCGCGCGTCTCAGACATGCTCGAAATCGTCAGCCTCAAGGGTTTTGAAAAACGCGATGTTACCTCGCTGTCCGGCGGGCAGCAGCAGCGCGTTGCGATCGCCCGCGCGCTCGTAAACCGTCCGAAAGTACTTCTGCTTGATGAGCCGCTCGGAGCGTTCGACATGCGACTTCGAAAGGACATGCAAAACGAGCTGAAACGCATACAGCAGGCAACTGGCATCACATTTATATATGTGACTCACGACCAGGAAGAGGCGCTTGCCATGTCGGATACGGTCGTCGTAATGGAAGGCGGCGTTATCCAGCAGATCGGCACGCCCGAAGATATCTACAATGAACCGAAAAACGCTTTCGTTGCAGACTTTATCGGCGAAAGCAACATAGTCGACGGCATCATGCGCTCTGATGGTGTAGTGGAGATCTTCGGAAGGAAATTCAAATGTCTCGATAAAGGATTTGACCCGATGGAACCTGTTGATGTTGTCATCCGCCCTGAGGACGTAGACATCGTAAGTCCTGAAAAAGGCAAACTAACAGGAACAGTAACAAGCATCACATTCAGAGGTGTGATGTATGATATAATAGTCGATTTTCATGGCTTCAAATGGCTTATCCAAACCACCGATCTGTGTCCTGTCGGCACACAGATCGGCATAAAAATAGACCCCGACGGTATCCATATAATGAAAAAAAGCGAATTCTCAGGCATGTACGGCGACTACAGCTCATACAGTGACGAGTATGACGAGATCAGCGACGTCGACTACGAATATGAGCCGGAAAGCACTGAAGAATACATTGATTAAATGTAGTTACTTACAGATAGGATTTTGATCAGGGATTTTCAATATGAAACCGAAACATTTTTCAATTCCATATATCGTCTGGATGGGGATCTTTGTCGTCGCTCCTATCATCTTTGTTGTATTCTATGCATTTACAACATCCGACGGACAACCAACACTCCAGAACTTCGCCGCCATGGGAAGGTTCACACCGGTTTTTGTCCGATCCTTTTGGCTTGCGTTTATCTCAACGATCATATGCATTCTTATCGGCTACCCGATAGCATACATTCTATCCAGAGAAGGCTTGAGAATTCAAAGGCTCATGATCATGCTGATCGTTCTGCCGATGTGGATGAACTTCCTGCTTCGCACATATGCATGGATGTCGATACTTGAAAACACAGGACTTTTAAACCGCTTTCTTTCATTTCTCGGACTCCCGGCTTTGAATATCATAAACACACCGACTGCAGTCGTAATAGGTATGGTTTACAACTTCCTGCCATTTATGATATTACCCGTCTACTCGGTCATAGTAAAAATCGACCGCAGCCTTTTTGAGGCAGCGCAAGATCTTGGAGCAAATAATCTGGCGGTATTCCGAAAGGTCGTATTCCCGATGAGCCTGCCCGGCGTCCTGTCAGGGGTAATGATGGTTTTTGTTCCTGCTGTATCGACCTTTGTGATCACACAACTGCTCGGCGGCGGAATGGTAATGATGCTGGGTGATCTTATAGAAATGCAATTTCTCGGGACAGCATATAATCCGCAGCTCGGCTCCGCCATCGCTCTTGTAATGATGCTTGTTGTGATCGCATTCATGTATGTCGTCAACAGATTCGGCGCAGGTGAAGAAAAGGCGGTGGGAGCATGACAAAAAAACCGGGCATTTTAGGTCGCTCATATACAGCGCTGATCTTATTCTTTCTTTACGCACCGATCCTTATTCTAATAATATTTTCATTCAACACCTCCAGAAGCCGCTCCGTTTGGACCGGATTCACATTTGAATGGTACAGGTCTTTATTTTTTGACAGTTCCATAATGAGTGCGTTTTATACTACCTTGATCGTAGCATTCATTTCAGCAATAGTCGCAACGATCGCAGGCACATTTGCCGCAGTAGGCTTTCACAATATGCGCAGCCGGTGGCGCACTCCGCTGATGCATATTAACAACATCCCGATGATGAACGCCGACATAGCCACCGGAGTATCTTTGAGTCTGCTTTTCATATCACTCGGTGCTGTTTTACGGTTTAGTCTTGGATTCGGTACACTGCTGCTCGCACATATAATATTCAACATACCATACGTCGTTCTTTCAATAATGCCAAAGCTGCGGCAGCTTGACAACAATCTTGTCGACGCGGCTTGCGATCTCGGATGTACATGGATACAAGCATTTTGGAAGGTCATAGTTCCGGAAATAATGCCGGGGATAATAAACGGACTTATTATTGCATTCACCTTGTCAATCGATGACTTTGTGATAAGCTACTTCACAGCCGGCGGTAATGTCATGACTCTTCCAATGCAGATATTCGCGATGACACGCAGACGTATAAGCCCCGAAATCAACGCCTTATCAACGATCTTATTCATAACAGTACTGGCTTTGCTGATAATCATAAATGTTAGAGAAGCAAGGCAGGAGGACAGACAGAAGAAAAGAGGTTTAGCAAAATGAAAAGAATTGTAATTTTAGTATGTGTACTATGCATGATCCTGCCCGCAGCAGTGGTCGGGTGCGGACCGGCTGCCGGTTCACAAGGTGTGGTATATGTTCATAACTGGGGTGAGTATATCGATGAATCGATATTCAGGATCTTCGAGCGTGAAACAGGCATCAAAGTCCACTACTCAACATTTGAAACTAACGAACAGCTATATTCGCTGATGAGACGCGGCGGTGCAAATATAGACGTAATAATCCCGTCAGATTATATGATAGCCAGAATGGTTGAGGAAGGCATGCTGGAAGAATTGAATTTCTCAAACATCCCTAACTTTTCCTTGATCGACGAGAGATATAAAGGATTGGCTTACGACCCCGGCAATCGATTTTCTGTGGCATATATGACAGGAACAGTAGGTATAATATATAACTCATCATTGGTAACCGGACCTGTCGTAAGCTGGAGTGCATTGTTTAATGAAAATTACAGTGGTCAAATCCTGATGTTTGACAACCCCAGGGATGCATTCGGCATTGCTTTAAAACAACTCGGACACAGTCTGAACACAACAAACGAAGATGAGATTCGCGAAGCTTTTGACCTGCTTGTTTGGCAAAGACCGATTCTGCAAGCGTATGTCATGGACCAGATATTCGACAAGCTTGAATCCGGCGAAGCATGGATCGGACCATATTATGCCGGCGACTTTCTCGTAATGGCTGAAAACAATCCGGACTTGCGGTTTGCACGCCCTTCTGAAGGTACAAACTTTTTTGTTGACGCAATGTGTGTACCAAAAGGTGCTCCAAATAAGGAAAATGCAGAAATTTTCATCAACTTCATGACCCGTACCGATATAGCACTAAAAAATATGGAATACATCTTCTACGCTTCCGCAAATGCAGAAGCTGCCGCAGAATTCGCTGCTGAGATGAATCCTGAGGATTATGCAATTATGTTTGCAAGTTCTGAAGTACTCGCTAACAGCGAAATATATGTTCACCTTCCCAGGCACATCCTGGAATTGTATGATCAGCTATGGGTCGAACTGAAAAGATGATAAAACTCTAAAATCTACTTTAAGTAAGACTGCCCGGATCAATTAGGTAGTCTAAAGAGGTATCCTTATGGATATGCAGGTCATAATCAATCAGATGATTGTCCTCTTCATACTGATGGCTGTCGGTTTTATTGCAGGAAAAGCGAAGATACTGACAAGAGAGGGAAACAAAATACTGTCAAAAGTAGTGCTGTTTATCGCGCTGCCATGTACCGTGCTCAGCTCTGTTTTTGAAAATGAAGCAGCAGTAACGATCGGTGACACCGTTTTCTTTCTGTTGCTTTCTTTAATTGCATTCCTGATCGCCTTTATGATCTCAATACCGGTAATACACATACTGGGCGGAGATAAATCAAACCGGGGCATGCTCAATCTTTTATCTGTTTTCAGTAACTGTGCTTTTATGGGCTTCCCGGTTGTAATAGCTATATATGGTGTCTCTTCAGCTTATTATGTGGCACTGTTCAATATTCCGTTTAATGCACTTTTATTCTCTCTTGGAATATATATGATATCTTGTAAAAAAGCACCTGATGAAGACCAGCACGCAGGGGGATTCAAATTAAAATCATTGATCAATCCCGTTATTTTTGCCGTTTTACTCGCAATGCCTCTGGCGATCATCGGTATAAAACCTCCTGATATCATTGCAGATGCATTAAGAATCACCGGAAATATCACTACTCCCGGTGCACTGTTTGTTATCGGCGCTTCACTTGCACATGTACCGCTTAAATCCATATTCTCTGAGTGGCGTATCATACCCGTATCTTTGCTGAAGCTGATCATCATACCGATAATAACATGGCTTATTTTGAGGCAAATAATCAATGACGAACTGATGCTCGGCGTTTTAGTCGTTATTTCTGCAATGCCGACCGCTGCAATGGCATCAATGCTGGCTGTGGAATACAACGGTAATGAACGTGTAGCTTCCGCAGGTGTATTCCTGACAACGTTCCTATGCGGGATAACGATCCCGTTGATCGTATACTTGTTCTTGATGTAACACATGGACGGTTTTATGGAAACATAAATACCTGTTCGAGCTTTGGTTGTGCACCGGTTTCCGGATCCATCACCATAACCATGATGTCTTTCATATACTCATTCCAACGGCCGACAACTTCACTGCCAGCCTGTGTTTTTGCTGCGTGCGAAACACCTTTGGTGCATTCGTAATAACCGAACAGTTCATCTCCGGTGAGCCAAATGCTGTAATTCTGTATGCCGGCTTCGGTAAGAACCGCCTTCAACTCCTCCCAGATCTCATCATGCCTGCGGATATACTCTTCCTTTTTCCCTTCAAGCAGTTTTGCTTTCCATGCATATCTTTCCATAAATCTTCCTCTTTACTCTGTATACTCAAACTCCATAGTATATACACTGATCGTATCGCCGTCTTTTATGCCCATATCTTCAAGCCGTTTATATACACCGGCGTTCCGCAGGACTCTGTCAAAGTACATTCTGGATTCATAATCGGAGAAATTCACATTCTGCATCAATCGCTCGATCCATTCTCCTTCGATCGTCCAAACATCGTCATAATTCTCGATCACAAGATCCTCAGGTGTTCCCTGCATCCGGGGTTTAGGTATATAATCGGCTTCAAAAACCGTTATCGGCGGCAGAGCACTAAGTTTTGCCGCCGTATCACTGATAAGCTCTTTCACGCCGGTATTTGTTGCGGCAGAAATCAGAAACAGATCATATCCGCGTTCTTTGATATATTCTTTAAAAGCCTTTGTGAGCTCTTCATCTTGTGCGATATCACTTTTATTTGCCGCAACTATTTGCGGACGTTCCGCCAGCTCCGGACTGTACCTTCGGAGCTCTTCGTTGATGATTTCAAAGTCATTTACAGGATTTCGCCCTTCGGAGCCTGATATGTCGACAACATGCAAAATCAAACGGCACCGGTCAATGTGGCGAAGGAAATCATGACCTAGACCCGTACCATCTGAAGCACCTTCAATGATCCCGGGAATATCCGCTATTATAAAGGAAAAATCATCGTTAAAATATACAACTCCAAGATTCGGGAAAAGCGTTGTAAAATGGTAATCGGCGATCTTCGGGTTTGCTTTTGATACTACCGATAGCAATGTCGACTTCCCGACATTAGGATATCCGACAAGCCCGACATCAGCAAGGAGCTTCAACTCCAGCTCGACATCCAGTTCTTCACCTGACAACCCGCCTTTTGCAAATCTCGGAGCTTGACGGGTAGCCGTTGCAAAATGCCTGTTCCCCCATCCGCCATTACCGCCCCGCACAAGCCTGAATGTGTTTTTATCGGACATATCGACTATAACGGAACCGCTATCTCTCTCGCGTACGACCGTTCCTTTAGGTACACGGATCGTAAGATCTTTGCCATCCTTTCCGGCTTTGTTATTACTGCTGCCGTCTGCACCATTAGCTGCTGCATATTTCTTTTTATACCGGAAATCCATCAATGTTGACATATTTGTGTCGACACTGAGGATTATGCTGCCGCCGCGACCGCCGTCCCCGCCATCAGGACCGCCTGCCGCTACATACTTTTCACGATGAAACGATACCGCGCCGTTACCGCCTTTACCCGCCTTTACCGATATCACTGCTTTATCAACAAACACTGTTTAACCTCTGTCTTCATAAACTACCGGAGGAACGCGTTTATGTGCACTTACCCTATGATAGTTTGTTATAATTTCCATGTCCTTCGGATCGCATACTCCACTGTTTAAATATTCATCTATCGCTTTGTATGTGACACCCATATCACCTTCGTCAGTCTGCCCGTCATAAAGACCTGCAGAAGGTGCTTTGTCGATAATACGTTTCGGTACATCAAGATACACAAGAAATTCAAAAATCTCTGTAACTGTTAAGTCGGATATCGGATTAAAATCGAATGCGCCGTCACCCCATTTTGTAAAATAACCCATGTGCCGTTCGCTTTTATTACCGGTTCCTGCAACAAGCAACCCCTCAGATGCCGCGACTGCGTAGAGTGCGGTCATTCGCAAGCGTGGAGCAATGTTCGTTTCTGCTGCTGTTGTGATGTTTGTTGCGTCCTTAAGAGCTTTTTTGATCATCTCCGCTGTTTTTGTAAGATCGACCAATCGTTTTTCGATCCTGAACAGATTTGAGATCATTAACGCATCGTTCATATCATCACCATAATTACAGCTTGATGTGCATGGCATCATAATTCCGACTGTATTGTCACAAGCCATTTTGCACAGGATACCAACAAGAACGGAATCTTTTCCGCCACTGTTACCGAAAACGATCCCGCGAGCTCCGGACTCCTCAAGCTGCTTGCGAATAAACTCGACCCGCTTCTCTGTCTCAATTTTATAATCCCTCATAAAACACCTGTCCATTTCTTTATCTTGTCGATGATCACATCAAAGTTAACGGGCTTCCTAAAAATACCTATGTCAGTATGATATTATGCAAGTCGTTAAGGTCATCAAACTCTCCGACAACTCCGATCAGAAGGTATAGATCTGTTATCGGCTCTTGTAAGTATTCCTTAAAGATCGATACCTTTTCTATTTCCCCTGCACTGCGGACATGCATACGCGGACCTGTGCATCTGTGGCGTTCATCTCCGATATTGATATGGGTCTCATCGGCATATGATATTGATATATCTTCATGTATGAGTTCATTGACTTGTTCCTCAAGCAGGTTGAAATCGATATCAGGCATCGCTATAAAGCTGAGTATGAATCCATGCCGCACATCCGCATGATCGTACATATGCGGTTCAACGCCTTGCTTTCTTAAACAATGCTCGGTAAGATCTTCTGCGGTATGAACTTTAAGCCTGGACTCGATCGACTTAAATACGATGTCTGTTATTTCCTTTGGTTTAGGTCCGAAAAGAGTCGGGCGTGTAATAATGATCTCCTCACCTAAACCTATCAATAAATGAGCATTTCGCCCCAGCTGATCATAGATCAAATCAAAATGCTCGACGACAACTCTTTTTCCTTTACTGACGGCATACAGTATTGCTTCCGCAAGCTCGTGCATTTGTGTGAATGCAGATTCAAAGCGTATATCAACATGATATGTATGCGCTGTATAGAATCCGGTATCTTCAATACTAAGAAGCGGCAAAGGACGCACATTGACTCCTTCATCGTCATTTGTCAGCTCAAGCCCCGGAAACATCCCCTTGATGATCATACTCTTCCCGCTCCCCGCAACCCCGAGCAGCCCGATGACTTTATCAAAGGGACTCAAGTAATGCTGAGCGATCTGCATCCCCAGATCCGCCATCCGCTCATTCCCGCGAGGCGCAAAATAAACACTATAAAGATGACTCTTCTGCATTCTTGCTGAATACGGCATAATGTACCTCCTTGTCGGCTTTGTGTAAATGGGGACATACCTCTCATAAGGTGTGTCCTCTTGACACGTTATATGTTAAACTCCAAGCTTAACAACGGTGCATGTTGCTGTGCACCGTAAACATCTGTTTCTCCAAGATCCCCTGAGCATAACGGGCGCTTAATAGTTGCTTTTATTGCCTTTGCTGCATCGAATGCTACTATTTTGATGATTTTATCAGGTGTAACATTGTACAGCCCGCAAATCAATTCTTCATTGATGAAGCCACCTTGCTTGACTTTTTTATAATCCTCGAAATTGTTAAAAATTATATCAAGTGTTAATTCATAAGGACCGGAGTTTTTACTCCGTACAACACTCGCAATATCAGTAATTTTTGTCATTTTGTTACTCCTTTGAAGCAGGAAGCAGGGGGACAGGTTTTCTGCTTCATCTATAATTCTATATACTCAATCGGAAATACCGATGCGGGGTCATCTACCTGCATTAAATGATACACACTGAATGCATAAACTTCGCCGGCTTTGAAGTCACTGGGCGAATAAGGGAATGCCAGGTTTCCCGCAGTAGCGCGGCGACCTTCGTAGCCGTAGTGCAGCATCGTTGAGCGGGCTGTTGCGCAGATCGTGTTTGCCAGTTCCTGGGTGTCAGCGACTGCCTCTATTATTATTCCGAACTCGTGCGATCGCGGATCTTCACGTAATGGCTCGAGATCACCCATTACGCCGTCACGACCGTAAACAATGAAGTTTAAATTATACTTTGCATCTTTTTCGCGGAAATTATCTGCCACACGCTCTTTGACTCCGGCGATGATATCGTCAATTTTCTGCATCATGATCGGGTCGCGTGTACCTGCGATCGATACTGTTCTGTATCCTATTTTTCGCGCTCCTTCGAGTTTTACTGCATAGGTCTCGCTTGGAATGAACTTGCTGCCGCTTACTTTGACCGTGTTTTCTGTTTCCTGTTCGAACTTAGTTTCTGTCAGGTCAAGATGACCACCGGGTCCGGGAAGGATGCAAGGGTCGGTTTTCTCGTAAAGCGTATGAGCGGCAACTGAAACAGTTGTACACTTTCGCACAGGGCTGAGCGGCTCGATCCTGAAGTAGTCCTCGCCGATATAACCGAACATACAATCTGAACCGCTACCCGGAACTGCGCAAATAGCCGCACACTCAAGTATCTTGCCTAAATGAGTTGCCAACCCCATATCATAACCCTCTGACACAGCTAACGCTGCAAATACAGCAGGGTCGTAAGCACGCCCGGCAAGTATAACTAATGCACCACTTTTATGAGCTTCAATAAACGGTGGCACACCCATTTGTGCAACGATTCGTGTTGTATTGTCTATAATCTCTTCCGTTAACTCCGGAGCAGGATCGAGCGCAGTGATTTTTCCTGCTTTCAGCTCTCTCTTGATCGTATCCTTTGGAAGCTCCGCATGGATAACTGCAAGCTTAAAATGCAAATCATTCTCCCGTGCTATTTCCTCTATGATCTCCCGATTCCATTCCAAATGCGGCGTACCACCACTACCTCCGGCAGAACCGATACTCACAGGAATGCCTCTTTCCACACCGGCTTTGATCATGATCTCTAAATCACGCTTGACAGCACCACGGTCAGTAAAAGAAACTCCCGCACCAAGGTAATAAGGCCCCGGATCGGTTGACCCTGCATCAACTGCAATCAAATGAGGATCGCGTTTCATACCTTCCTCAAAAGAGGCGACTGGAAAACCATATCCAAGAATGGCTGTTGTTGATAATATTCTAAATTCTTCTTTATGCATTCAACGCCTCCTGCTTTTAATAAGTTTTGTCTCCGTACAGCGTGACGGTTTACTCGATGGAATAGTGAACCCGCCCGCGGGTACAATCTAACAAGCTTCCATAAAGACGGCTCCGCTCGCGGGTCGCTATTCAAGCGAGTGAATCATCGCGCTGTACGAACGATTACGCCTTAAAGCCAATATCCTCTGCATCTCGTTATAAACTACCATATAACCTTCATCGACACCCATGCCCGGTTTTGCAAGAATCTGATCAGGTTTGGTTGCCATAGCAATGTGTACGCATACCTGCGCTGAGCGGTCTGTTTCATTGCATGTTCCACCCTGATAAGCTCCGATCCCTCTTTCCTTGCAGTACAGCACTGCATCTACGATATTACCTACACCGCCCAAATCCGGCGTTTTTATCTGTACCATATGACCTGCTTTATTATCAGCAAAATACTTGATATCTTCAAGCGTGTTACACCACTCATCGGCAACTATCTCCACATTGATACCACGTTCATCAACCAGCTTCGTCAGGTCACGCAATGCGATCATTTGTTTTTCCCGCTCTTCCACATCCATCGGGCCTTCTATACGAAGTTTCAACGGATATGCAGCCTTTTCGAGCTTTTCAAGATAATCGGCAATTACCGAAGGATCAAGTCCGAAAACCATTGCGATAGTCCCGTAAACATCCAGGTGCAGTACAGGGTTGTAATCCGGTGCCGGTCGCAGTTCGATCACCCGGTTACTCAGCCAGCGGATATATTCCTCAAGCAGTTCACCGCGTTCACCCAGTTTTGTTCCAACGTGATTTATAAGCCCATGCGGCAGCACCTCAGCACTTTTTATTATCATTTTATCTGAGTTGTCATATCTAAAATCGCCGCTTTGTGTGAAAATCGGGATCATTTTATCACTGATGGTTGTACCGTATTCCTCAGCAACAACCTCGCACATCATCTTATGCTGCGATTTAGCCACTGCATCCAAAATTGACTGACTCACACCATAACGTATTGCGGTATGCAGATGTTTGCCTTCAACTTCCATTGTCTCAAGCTCTGTAAACATATCACGAAATGTGGTGATCTTCTTGCCGACCAACGTTGGTTTTATATGCTTTTCAATAAACGGTATAAAATTCTTTGCAAGAAACAACGGATCTCTCCCGCCTGCTCCCGAATACTGAACAGCAGCGCAATCACCCCAGGCAACCTGTCCGTCTTCAAGTATCAACATTACAGAGATGGATTCCCCTGCCATTCTTACTGCAGTAAACCCCTCGGTAATCGGTGACCCTTTATACGCCGAACCATCCGGCTCTGCTCCCGCTTTTATAGCACGTTGGTCATCAAAGAAAAAACCCGTCCGCCCCGGAGCACATATAACATCAATAATCTTCATTTATTATTTCTCATTTCTGCATTCTGCATTGTTGATTCTGCATTACTACTCGTCTATCGCGGTCTCCCTACCAGATTCCCTTTACCAATAGCATAAACATCATCGATCACCATCTGGAATGATGCATTACGTCTTTCAAACTTTGCCCGCTCTGCGATTTTCTCTGCATGGAAATCAAGCAATTCCTTTGAAAGCGGCACTGCTCCCGGTGCGAATATTCGAACAGCACCCTGATTATCACGAGCAGGCAGCATTTTGCCTGCATTATGTTTGCTGGGTGCGAACGGGATATCGATAACGCCCACCTGGAATGCTCTGACAGCACCCTTTGCAATATCGCCTTCACCCAACATAAAGCACTTATCTATTATGCAACGTGTTTCTTCGGTGATGATACGTTTTTCTTCATCTACTTGAGGGTTTTCCAGTCGTTGGTCCTCAAGCATTGAAATCAATTGCTTAGTACAGCGCAGTCCTTGTGCATTTGCCTCCATCGTCGGAATGCCCATAGCTTCGTGCGGCGTTTTTACTATGATTTTTGTTGCCTTTGCAAGCGCACCGACAGCACTGCCCCATGATATGACGCCGAATGCTTTTGCTTCATCCGGTGGGAATCCCCCCATAAATTGATGGAGTACAGTCGTGACTATCACATCGTTATAACCATGCTCTTTCAAATATGCGTCCGTTAATTCCTCAAGAGTCCTTATAGCAGAAACATCCTGAACCAGATTACCGCACTGACCGTACCCTACGGTTATGTTCTTTACTCCCTGCTCTGCTGCAAGTAAGCTCTCAATGATCGCGACAGCATGTGAAATACAGGGTGGAACTAAAGTACCCGTCAGAGGTCCGAAAGGCTCGCGGTTTATACTTATCCCCATTTCTTCATAAAGACCTGTAAGTCTGTCAACATACTGCCAATCACTGATCGTTTTTTCCAGCGAAACGTTCTTCGCATATGGGATGTTATAGGAAATACCACCGCCTTCATAGCTTGTAAAACCACCTGCATAAGATATCTCTGTGAGCAATCGCGCATCAGGAGTGCCGTGCCTTACTTGAATCGGAATATTCAAGCTTTGGATCAAAGAGCGGCAGCTGTCTACACCGTGGTTGACTGCAGGAAATCCGTTCAACATAGATTTCCCCTGCTTTACACTTTCTTCTATACCGTCTTCCGCTTCCTTATATCGATTCTGGCGTGTATAACTGTCGATGGTTGTCGGAAGCAGATCAGCCTCGCCTTTATCCTGCAAATAGGTCAGAAGCTCAATGTGTTCGCGCACCAATGCCACACCTGCGCGCGGCTGTATCAGGGTGGTTCCCTTTTTCTTTGCTTCAATAAGCTTACGTGAAAACAGTTTTTTTGCAGGCAGTTTTTTATGGAATTCAACAGCATCGTCCAAATCAACACGAGCACCCGTAGGCCACTGTGTAAGTACTTCTTCACGCGAAGCCATGAATTCATCTTTTTCCAGTTTTTTATTAAGTAACTCCATCTTCTACACCCCTGTTTACAGATTACAAATTACATATTGCAAATTATAGACCTTTTATATTCGTTTTTAGTATTTTCAATGCAGCCGTCGGGTTATGTTTACCCAGTAATCCCATTGCCGCTAAAATATAGTGCTTATCGACAAGCAGATTTGCTTTCTTAGGACGCAGCGATTGCAGCTCCATTTCACTGTACAAAGCGTACTCGGCAAGATCTTTCTGCATCCCGGTATGCAGGAGTGCTCCGCCTGTCATGACCATTACTTTTACATCGGTCAAGTCCTTGCCTGTTTGAACAAATGCACGCCCTGATGTTGTATATACCTCTTCCAGAAGTCCGGCATGGCGTATCGTTGCTGTTTCTATTGCCATCGCAGCCAGTGCGAAATCAAGCGTTTTTTGCTCAGGGTTTACTGGTAATGAATTTGTATTATCCGTGACCTGCTTGACCCATTCCAATGCAGCTTGTTCTGATTGGCCTGCAAGCTTCGCAACCTTTGATATACCAACTGCATCAACTATCCCTTGAGCAGAAAACCTCATTCCGATATCTCCCTCAACGGTTCGCTTTGCATAAGGCTCCGGCAGTCCTTTGTATATG
>Ga0123356_10005225_pt1 | contig 13259 bp, 6 predicted proteins | sample TergutEmb28metaG_2_FD_92546 | JGI IMG/M metagenome (GOLD analysis project Ga0123356, IMG submission 92546) | Embiratermes neotenicus P3 segment gut microbial communities from Petit-Saut dam, French Guiana - Emb289 P3 | ecosystem: Host-associated > Arthropoda: Insects > Digestive system > Gut ... | reverse complement strand
GCTCTTGTCCCCGAACCAGCGCTGCGAGCTGAGGTAGGCCGGCACGATGCGGCTCTCGAGCTGCGCGCGGAGCCGGCTCGCCAGCCCCGCGCGCCAGCTGGCGACGCGCTCGGGGAAGAAGCTGTTCCAGCCGTCCGACAGCACCAGGAGCGGCAGGTCCTCGCGGGCCGCCCGCTCATCGTGCCAGGGGGGCGCCTGCGCCTGGCGGCTCAAGTGAAACCAGTAGAAGCCGTAGGCCGGCAGCGTCAGCAGGTACGGCAGGTCACCAACCGGCGGAAACGGGGTCCGGCCCAGGAGCTCAATGGGCACCGCTCCCCGGTGCTCGGCCAGATCCAGCTCCACCGGCTGGGCCGAGCGCGACAGGTTCGCCACGCACAGGATTGTCTCCTCGCCGTGCTGGCGCAGGTAGGCCAGCACCTTGCGGTTGCCGGGACGGATGAGGCGCAGGGTGCCGCGCCCGAAGGCGTGGCTGGTCTTGCGGACCTGCAGCATGCGCTTCATCCAGGACAGGAGCGAGGAGCGGTCGCGGGTCTGCGCCTCGACATTCACCGCCTCGTAGCCGTAGATGGGGTCCATGATCGGCGGCAGGTACAGCTGCTGCGGGTCCGCGCGCGAGAAGCCCGCATTGCGGTCCGGGCTCCACTGCATCGGCGTGCGCACGCCGTTGCGGTCACCGAGAAAGAAGTTGTCCCCCATGCCGATCTCATCGCCGTAGTAGATGATGGGCGAGCCCGGCATGGACAGAAGCAGACTATTCATCAGCTTGATGCGCTCCGGGTCGTTGTCCAGAAGCGGAGCGAGGCGCCGTCGTATACCCAGGTTGAGCCGGGCGCGCGGGTCGGCCGCGTAGGCCTGGTACATGTAGTCGCGCTCGCGAGAGGTCACCATCTCCAGGGTGAGCTCGTCGTGGTTGCGCAGGAAGATCGCCCACTGACAGCTCTCGGGGATGTCAGGGGTCTGCTCGAGAATCTCCACGATCGGGTGCCGGTCCTCCTGCGCGATCGCCATGTACATGCGCGGCATCAGCGGGAAGTGATAGGCCATGTGGCACTCATCACCCTCCCCGAAGTAGTCGCTCACGTCCTCGGGCCACTGGTTGGCCTCTGCCAGCAGCATGCGGTCCGGGTAGTGCTCGGTGATCACCTGGCGTATGCGCTTGATGATCGCGTGCGTCTCGCGCAGGTTCTCGTTGCTCGTGCCCTCGCGCTCGACCAGGTACGGAATCGCGTCCAGCCGAAAGCCATCGACGCCGTAGGCGAGCCAGAACTCCATGATCCGCAGCACCGCCCGCAACACGTGCGGGTTGTCGAAGTTCAGATCGGGCTGATGGCTGAAGAAGCGATGCCAGTAGTAGGCCTTGGCGAGCGGGTCCCAGGCCCAGTTGGAGGCCTCCGCGTCACGGAAGATGATGCGTGTGCCAGCGTAGCGCTCGGGCGTGTCGCTCCAGACATAGTAGTTGCGCTTCGCCGAGGCCGAGCTCGCACGGCGCGCCGCCTGGAACCATGGATGTGCATCGGAGGTGTGGTTGATCACCAGCTCGGTGATCACCCGCAAGCCGCGGCGGTGCGCCTCGCGCACGAAGATCCTGAAGTCACCGCGTGTCCCGTAGTGGGGATGGATGTTGTGATAGTCGGCGATGTCGTAGCCGTCATCCTTGCCCGGCGAGGGGTAGAAGGGCAGCAGCCAGATCGTGTTGACGCCCAGGTCCTGGATGTACTCGAGCTTGCGCGTCAGACCGGGAAAGTCGCCGACGCCATCATCGTTGCTGTCGAAGAAGGCGCGTACGTGCACCTCGTAGATGACCGCGTCCTTGTACCACAGCGGATCGCCGGAGACGGGCGATTCCAGCGGTACGCTGACGCGCTTGGCGACCCGTGGCTCGGGATTCCCGTTCATGATGGCTTGCAGTTGGTTCTTGCTTTGCGCGTAGTGTAGCGGGAGCGCGGCGCGCCAGGCCTGCAGCGAAGCAAGGCCCATTCCTGGGTCATCGCAGCCGCGCGATCAAGCACTTGCAACTGTATGGCGCCGCGGCTGCGCCACGAAGGCAAGCAGCGGGCCGCGGGAGCCTGGCTGCCTCTTGCGCGCCGTGGCCGCCTGCGGCGTGCCCGTCCACGGGCAGACTGAGGGATCTTCACTCCGGCGCGTGGCCGTTGCGAGGGATGCTCACATGAAATAGTCGAAATCCTTCTCGGTGCGCACGCGGCGTCGAATGCGCAGAATGTGAGCCGGGGCATGCTGGGGGTCCAGGGCAACGTAGTTACGCGCATCGCGCCACAGATAGCGCGCGCCCGATAGCAGGTCGTGCGCCTGGAAAGTGACGCCGGGAGCGACGCCCAGCGCCGGCAGATCCAGCTGCAACCATCCTGACTGCAGGTGGTGCGGGTCAAGGTTGGCCACGACCAGCATTGCATCCTGGGTGTGCTCGCCCGCCTTGCTGTATGCGATGATCGAATCGTTCTCCACCGGGTGGAAGGTGAGCCCGCGATCGCTCTGTAGCGCCGGGTTCTCGCGCCGGATGCGGTTGACGCGCGTGATCAGGTCCTTGAGGCTGTGTGAGGCCGCGCGGTCCCAGGTGCGCAGCTGGTACTTCTCCGAATCCAGGAACTCCTCGCTGCCGGGCTCGCGCGCACGGCCCTCCATCAGCTCGAACGCCGGACCGTAGATGCCGTAGCTGGCCCCCAAGGTGGCCGCCAGCACCAGCCGCACCGTGAAGGCCGGGCGGCCGCCAAACTGCAGGTACTCGGTCAGGATGTCGGGTGTGCTCGGCCAGAGGCTGGCGCGGAAGAACTCGCACACGGGCGGGGCTGCGAGCCGGCTGAAGTAGTCGCTCAGCTCCTGCTTGGTGTTGCGCCAGGGAAAGTAGTTGTACGACTGGTTGAAGCCGGCCTTGGCAAGGCGGTACATCAGCTGGGGGCGGGTGAAGGCCTCGGCCAGGAAGATGACATCGGGACGCTCGCGGCGGACCTCCCTCAGCAGCCACTCCCAGAAGGCGAAGGGCTTGGTGTGGGGGTTGTCGATGCGAAAGATGCGCACACCCTGGGCGATCCAGTGCTCGATGATGCTGCGCAGCTCGTTCCACAGGGGCTCCCAGGCGGGACTCTCGAACCAGAACGGATAGATGTCCTCGTACTGCTTGGGGGGATTCTCGGCGTGCTGGATGCTGCCATCGGGGCGCTTGAGGAACCATTCCGGGTGCTCATGCACGTAGGGGTGATCCGGGGAGCACTGGAAGGCGACGTCAAGGGCGATCTCCAGGCCCATGTCCTGGGCCCGCAACACGAGGCGTCGAAAATCCTCGAGCGTCCCCAGAGCGGGGTGCACGGACTTGTGTCCGCCTGCCTCGCCGCCGATCGCCCAGGGGCTGCCCGGCTCGTCCTCGCGCGCGAGCGCGCGGTTATTGGCGCCCTTGCGCCCGGTGGTGCCGATGGGGTGGATCGGGGGCAGGTAGAGCACGTCGAAGCCCATCGAGGCCACGTAGGGCAACAGCGCCTCGACGTCGGAGAAACGGCCATGCTGTCCCGGGAGGGCTGCGGCCGAGCGCGGAAACATCTCGTACCAGGTTGAGAAGCGCGCCCGCTCGCGATCGACATCGATCGCGAGCCACGGCTCGTGCTGCAGGACAATCTCGGGTTCCGGGTACTGACGCGCCAGCTCGTACGGGGTCCCACTCTGCGCGAGCGCCACCTTCGCCTGAGGCTCGAGGCCCGGCCTGGCCATCAGGCTAGCCCACTCGCGCAAGCGCAGCGCTTGGGGCTCCGGCATGCGGGCCGCGATCGCCCGGGCCAGTGCCGCTCCCTGCTGCAGGTCGACCTCGATATCGAGCCCCGCTGCGTGCTTCTTGACCAGACCGCGCTGCCAGCTCTCGAGGTGATCGACCCACCCGACGACGGTGAACAGGTAACGGCCGAGTGCTTGCACGGTGAAGCTTCCCACCCAGCGATCGTTGCCGCACGAGGTCATGCTCACGCTCTGACATTCCTCAGAGCTCTCATGGCGATACAGCACGCGAGCGGCGACGGCGTCATGACCGTCTGCGAACACATCTGCCTCGACCGCGACGCTCTCGCCCAGCACGCGCTTCGCAGGGAAGCGTCCCCCGTCCACTTGCGGGGTGATGCTCTCGATAACCACACGAGCCTTGCTCACTGGACTGCGCCGCTCCTCACCGCACCATGCGAAGACAAGCAAGCTACGCCCCACGAGCGTTCCGGGACAAGCAGCGCGCGGCTCAGCCGCGGCCGCGAACGGGGGGTGATGTGGAAGGGCAGACTAAGGCGCAATGAGCTGGGGTAGCGCCTTGTAGCAAGGACAAGGACTGCGAGGTCGCAGGCCGCACAACACAGCAACAGGGGGCGGCCCCCTTCCCGCCGCGGCTCCCGCCCAGGCAGCCGCTCGGGCGAGGGAGGCGCAGCTAACGCAGGCTTCGCAACACCTGCCGGACCACCTTTTGCCAATTGTGCCGGTCCCCTGCCGGCAGCTTGTGTTGCAGCTTCTCGGCCAGGTTGCGCGCGCCGGCCAGATACCTGCGTCGCTCCGCCTTGGAGTGCTCGGCCACGTCGAGCGTTCCCAGCCTCCAGTACGTGACCACCAGGTTGCGCTGCCACTGGATGTTACCCGGCTCTGCGGCGGCGAGCCTCTGGCTGATGGCGAGGGCGGTCTGATAGCGAATCAGCGCCCCGGTCCGATCGTCCTGGGCCTGCAGCACATCACCGATCCGCACCTGGCTCACGGACATATCGTGCTGCCACGCGACGTTGGCGGGATCTGCGGCCGCGAGCTCCTCGCGGATCGCGAGCGAGGCCAGGTAGGCGTTGAAGGCCCCGGCCCGCTCACCCTGCACCTGCAAGATGTCGCCGATGCGCTCCTGGCTGACGGATACGTCGCGCCGCCGCTCGACGTTGTCGTGCTCGGTGGCGGCGAGCTTCAAGCGGATCGCAAGCGAGGCACGGTAGCTCATGAGCGGGCCATCCCACTCACCCAGTGCATACAGGATGTCACCGACTCGCACATGGCCAGCGGCCACGTCGCGTTGCCGCTCGCAGCTCGCAGGCTCGGTGGCGGCGAGCCTCTCGCGGATGACGAGGGCGGCCTCGTAGCTCTGGCGTGCTCCGCCCAGCTCACCTTGCGCCTGCAGGATCTCGCCGATCGTTTCCTGGCTTCCTGCGATGTCGCCCTGCCACTGGGGGTTGTAGGGATCGGTTGCGGCCAGCTCCTCGCGGGTGGCCAGCGCGGCCCGATGGCCCTTGAGCGCTGCGACCAGATCACCCTGTGCCCGCAAGGCGTCGCAAGCATTCACGTGGCTGCGGATCAGCTCGGCGATCGCAGCGTAGTGCTTCGGCTTGCTGAGCTCCTCTCGCATTGCAGCAAACTTCTCGGCTTGCTTGGCGAGCAGCTCCTCTTTCTCTGCCTGCGCCGTGCGGAGCATCTGCTCGTGCTTGCGTGCCTGGCGGCCGAGCTCCTCGCGCAAGGCAACAAGTTGCTGCCAGTGTTTCTCGGCGAGCTCCTGCTTCTCCGCCTGTGCCTGGCGGATGATCTCCTCCTGCCTGCGCACCTGCCGCTCGAGCTCCTGACGCGTCTCCTGGAGCTGTCGCTCGGCGCGCTCGTGTTGCTCTTCCCGCTCCTTCCAGAGGCCAACGAGCCGCAGGATCGCCTCTGAATGCTCGGCGCTCAGGCCCGTGCCGCGGGGCAACGACGGATTCGGGAATAGCGGCAGCTTTGCCGGCAGGCCTGCCTCACCCGGCTCGTCGACCTCCCGCCTCGCAGCCGCATTGACTCGCAGATGCAGGACCACGGGCTCGGGGGTCTTGGCGCGCTCCGAGGCGCTCTCGTGCAGCACGCTGCTCTCTTGCGTCTTCATGTTTGACATCTCGCAAGACTCCCGCTCTGGAAGAGCTTTTGTCTTTTAAGTTTATGCCGCGGTGTTCGCCAGCGGTGCTGCAAATGACGGCCTTGCGGGCGCTCGTGTGTGGTTAATTCGATATAAGCGCTGCGGGATTGTAGCGCAGCCGCAAAAAATTCGCTGCAGGATGGGTACGCTCCGCCAACAGCGTTCCCGTCGCCTCCCTGCGCCGAACGAGGAGAACTCCAGCATTTCACTTAAGACGACCCCACCTTAAGGCACATGCGTTGCACAGGTTGGTCGCACGCGAGTGCTGTGTCTAGTGCCTTGGGTGTCTTATGCGTGCGACTGCCGGCCCCGCCGTGAGCTCACAGACGCGGCCGGCTGGCCGGGAACGCGTCAGCCCGGCGCCAGCACCACCATGGCCAGCGGCGGCAGGGTCAGGTTGACCGAATGGAGGTGCCCGTGGGAAGGGAGCGAGGTGGCCTGGACGCCACCGAAGTTCCCCATGCCGCTGCCACCGTAGCCGGACGCGTCGCTGTTCAGAAGCTCCCGCCAGTGCCCGCCCACCGGCACGCCGACCCGGTAGTCTGCCCGCGGCACGGGCGTGAAGTTGCACGCCACCAGCACCAGCTCACCCTCGCTGGCCTTGCGCAGGAACACGAGCACGCTGGCATCGCTGTTGTTGCAGTCGGTCCACTGGAAGCCATCACTCACGAAGTCCAGCTGGTGCAGCGCGCGGCTTGTCTTGAGCAGACTGTTGAGATCGCGCACCCAGTGCTGCACGCCCGCGTGCAGCGGGTACTGCAGCACGTGCCACTCGAGGCTATCGTCGTGACGCCACTCGCGCTTCTGTCCGAGCTCCCCACCCATGAACAGCAGCTTCTTGCCCGGGTGCATCCACATGTAGCCAAGCAGCAGCCGCAAGTTGGCGAACTGCTGCCACTCGTCCCCGGGCATCTTGCCGATGAGGGCGCCCTTGCCGTGCACGACCTCGTCGTGTGACAGCGGCAGGACGAAGTTCTCGGTGAAGGCGTACCAGAGACTGAAGGTGAGCTGGTTGTGTGCGTACTTGCGGTAGATGGGGTTGTGCTGGAAATACTTGAGGGTGTCGTGCATCCAGCCCATGTTCCACTTGAGGCCAAAGCCCAGGCCACCCAGGTAGGTGGGACGGGAGACCATCGACCAGGCCGTGGACTCCTCGGCCACCGTCTGGGTGTCAGGATGGTCGCGGTAGACCGCGAGATTGAGCTGCTTCAGGAACTCCACCGCATCGAGGTTCTCGTGGCCGCCGAAGCAGTTGGGGACCCACTCCCCGGCGCGACGGCCGTAATCGAGATAGAGCATCGAGGCGACGGCGTCCACCCGCAAGGCATCGACGTGATAGATATCGAGCCAGAACAGCGCGTTGCTCGCCAGAAAGTTACGCACCTCGGAGCGGCCGTAGTTGAAGATGGAGCTGCTCCACTCTGGGTGAAAACCCTGGCGCGGGTCCGCATGCTCGTAGAGATGAGTGCCGTCGAAGAAGGCGAGGCCGTGCTCGTCGGTCGGAAAGTGCGAGGGGACCCAGTCGAGGATCACGCCGATGCCACGCCGGTGCAGGTGATCGACGAAGTACATGAAGTCCTGCGGCGTGCCGTAGCGCGAGGTTGGCGCGAAGAAGCCGGTGACCTGATAGCCCCATGATCCGTAGAAGGGGTGCTCCATGACCGGCAGGAGCTCCACGTGCGTGAAGCCCATCTCGGACACGTAGTCACCGAGTGCGTGAGCCAGCTCCCGGTACGTGAGCGGGCGGCCGTGCTCCTCGGGGACCCTGCGCCAGGAGCCCAGGTGCACCTCGTAGATCGCCCAGGGAGCATCCAGCGCGTTGGCGCGCGCACGGCGCTGCATCCATTCGCCATCGCCCCACTCGTAACCAAGCTCCCAGACCACCGAGGCGGTACGCGGTGCAAGCTCGGCATAGAAAGCGTACGGATCAGCCTTGTTGACCGTGTAGCCGCCATGCCGCGAGACGATGTGATACTTGTACAGTGCGCCGCGCGCCACCGCCGGCACGAAGATCTCCCAGATCCCGGAGGAGTCCGCACGCGGGTGCATGCGGTGCGCCGCGGGATTCCAGCCGTTGAAATCGCCGACAACGGAGACTTGGGTGGCATTGGGCGCCCAGACCGCGAAGTGCGTCCCCTGCCCCCTGCCGTCCTCGCCCGCAGCACGCGGATGCGCTCCGAGCTTGTCGTAGGTGCGAACGTGGGTGCCTTGACGAAATAGATAGATGTCTTGTTCGGTGAGCAGCATAGTGATCAGCAGTTTAGCAATTCAAGTGCCCACACCGTGAGCACAACAGAGCTCTCGCAGGATGCACGCCGGCGGCGCTTTCAGCGATAACCGCGCGCCTGGAGTGTGAAAAGGTGCGCATAGTGACCATCAAACCGCATGAGCTGCTCGTGGCTGCCGCGCTCGATGATCCGGCCGCGATCCAGGACCAAGATCTGGTCGGCCATGCGCACTGTCGAGAAGCGGTGCGAGATCAGTATCGTGATACGTCCGGCTGCCAGCTGACGAAAGTGCTCGAAGACCTCCGCCTCTGCCCGCGCATCCATGGCGGCGGTGGGCTCATCCAGCACCAGGATGTCCGCGCGCGTGCGCATGAAGGCCCGTGACAGTGCAATCTTCTGCCACTGACCGCCGGAGAGCTCGCGGCCATCGCGGAACCACTTGCCGAGCTGCGTCTGATAGCCCGCCGGCAGAGTGTCGATGAACTCGCTCGCGCGGCCCTTCTCGGCGGCATCCCGCCAGCGCGCCTCGTCCTCGAAATAACGCTCATCGCCCGCCCCGACATTCTCCCCCACGAGCATCTGGTAGCGTGCGAAATCCTGGAAGATGACACCAATACGCTCGCGCAACGCCCGCTCGTCCCAGCGCGCCAGGTCCTGTCCGTCCAAGAGGATACGACCCGCAGTCGGAGTGTAAAGGCGAGTCAGCAGCTTGATGAGCGTCGTCTTGCCGGAGCCGTTCTCCCCGACAAGCGCCAGGCTCTCACCCGGACGCAGCTGCAGGCTGATGTGCTCCAGTGCCGGCTCCTGCTCGCCCGGGTAGTAGAAGGTCACATCCTCGAAGCGCACACCGTCCTCGGGGTGGGGACCCTTGAGCTCAGCTCCCGTGGACCCGGGCACGTCAGTCTCCAGGTACTCGTAGAGCGTTGAGAGGTAGAGGTTGTCCTCGTACATACCACCCACTGCCGAGAGCATGGCTGAGACGGCCGACTGCCCCTGGCGAAAGAGCGCCAGGTACATGGTCATCTGGCCCAGGGTGATCAAGCGGTGCACAGTGCTCAAGGCAACCCATGCATAAGCCAGGTAGAGCGCCGCAGTTCCGAGGATGCCCAGGCCGAAACCCCACAGCTCGCGGCGGATCGTGAGCGCCCGATCCTCCTTGTAGAGCCGGCGGAAGATCTCGCGATAGCGCTCAAGCAAGCGCGCGCCCAGCCCGTAGAGCTTGACCTCCTTGGCATGATCCTCGCGCGCCAGCACCGTCTCCAGGTACAGCTGCATGCGCGTCTCGGGCGAGCGCCAGCGAAACAGGCGAAAGGCATCCCCGGAGAACTTGGTTTCGGCGATGAAAGCGGGCAGCCCCGCCAGCAGCAGCACGGCCACCGCCCACGGCGAGAAACGCACCAGCAGCGCAGCATAGCTCGCCAGCGAGAGCCCGTTCTGCAGCAGCCCGAAGGTGCGGGTGATGAGGCTCAAGGGGCGGGTCGAGGCCTCGCGTCGCGCCCGCGTGAGCTTGTCGTAGAACTCGGAATCCTCGAAGTGCCGCAGCTCGAGTGTCAAGGCCTTCTCGAGGATCATGACGTTGACTCGCTGTCCGAGCAGCGCGCGTAACAATGCTTGACATAACGACAGGCCGCGCTGCGCGCCGGCGGTTGCAGCAACGAGGACTCCCTCGAGCAGCACCAGCTCGATCACGCGGGTTGCGTCGCCGCCGCCCGCCCGGATCGCCGCGAGCACGGCGTCCACGATGAGCGAACCGACGTAGGCCACAGCGGCGGGCAGCATGCCGGCCAGCACCGTCAGCACGCCGAGCGCGCTGGTCAGTCCCGGGCTGGTGCTCCAGACGAGCTCGAGCGCCCGGCGGCTGTAGCGAAACACACCGAAGAAGCTGCGCAGGGTGAGCGGCTCGCCACTGTCTGCCGCCGCAGGCGCCGCCCGCACGACCGGATGCGAACGGCTCGCCATCAGGGGCGGGGGGTCGGCGATACGGGGGTCGCCGGCGCGATCGGCTGCTTGACGTTGGTGGGCGGCAGGCCGGTGATCAGGCGCGAGCCGCGGCGGAAGAAGACGTAGTTGTAGATCCAGGACAGCATCACGGCGAGCCGGTTGCGGAAGCCGATGAGCACCGTCACGTGCAGCGCCATCCACGCCAGCCACGCAAGCCAGCCACCGAAGCGCAGCGAGCCGATCTCCACCACGGCACGTGACTTCCCGACGGTCGCCATGGAGCCCAGGTCGTGGTAATGAAAACCTTGCTCGCGCAGCGTCCGCGAGCCGCGCAGCTCCTCCTCGATGACGCGCGCCACATAGCGGCCCATCTGCAGGGCACCCTGCGAGACCCCGGGGACCTGCTTGCCTGTCGCACTATCGACCAGATAGGCCGCATCGCCGATGACGAACACGTTGGGGTGCTGCGGCAGCGAGCAATCAGGCTGCACCGGTGCGCGCCCTCCCGGCCCGAGCGGGATGCCGAGGCTCGCCAGGAGCGGCGACGCCCGGACACCGGCCGCCCAGATGACGTTGTAGCTATACAGGCGCTCTGCGCCCACGACCACGCCATCCGCGAAGATCTCCGTGACGGGCACCCCCAGGCGCACCTCCACACCCAGCTCCTGCAGCTGCTGCAACGCTCGCGCGGAGGAGGCGGGATGAAAGGCGGGCAGGAGTCGGGGCCCGGCCTCGACCAGGATCACCCGCGCCCTGCGAGTGTCGGCAACCTTGAAGTCGCGCGGAATCACATCAACGGCGAGCTCTTTGATGGCCCCGGCAAGCTCGACGCCGGTCGGCCCACCGCCCACGATGATGAAGGAGAGGTGCGCGGCCTGCTCCTCGGGCGCCGTCTCGATCTCCGCGGTCTCGAAGGACCGCAGCATGCGTGAGCGGATCAGCGTCGCATCCTCGACCTCCTTCAGGCCCGGTGCGTCGCGATGCCACTCGGGATGCCCGAAATAGCTGTCCACGGCGCCTGGAGCCAGGATCAGGTAGTCATAGGGCACCACGCTATCGGCCACGCACAGCGTCTGCTGCTTGAGGTCCACGCTCTTGACCTCGCCGAGCATGACCAGAGCGTTCCCCTGCCCGCGCAGGATGAGGCGGATGGGCTGAGCGATGTCCGCTGGCGCGAGCGCGGCCGAGGCCACCTGGTAGAGCAGCGGCTGGAACAGGTGGTAGTTATTGCGATCAATGACCAGAACGTCGGCGGGAGCATGCTTCAACGCACGGGCCGCGAAGAGGCCGCCAAATCCGCAGCCCACGATCACGATGTGCGCTCTTGGCAAGTCTACAATCCTCCTCATCTCGCGCCCTGACAGGATGGGGGCGACCGGTCCTCTTTACCAGGGGAGCCAGCTCGGTGCCCGGCATTGGTGCGTCACAGCTTGAAGGCGCCAAGGCGTCTTCCTCACCTCGATCCTACCGGAGCCGGGACTTGCCACCGGTCCAGCAACCCCGATGCGGCCGCAACGCCGCTACAGAAAGCCTGCCCGAGTGCGCGACGGCCCCATCGCCACTGTCCGCCACCTCTGTCAAAGGCCAGGAGAGATTGAGAGGAGAAATGCTGTGAGCCCGCCGCGAGCTCCATGACAAATCACAGCACTGATCAGCTGTTCTGTTCTGCTCATCGGGAACGGGTTTGCGACGCGAGCGTACCGCGCCTGAGCATGAACAGCATTGATCTGGCCGGTCCGGTCGCGCTGTGCGAGCGCCGATAGAATACCTGCCCAAGGAAATGCAGAGTATCGTCCGTGCCGGACCAGAGCTGGCATGGCCGACGGGAGCAACGCGCCGCGTTGTGTTTGATCAGCTCCGTGAACGACTGCCCACAGCGCTGCTCGGCATCGCACGAGCCACGGCCCCCACACCTTGGGCACAGGGCTCAAGAGGCTTAGGTCGGCTCGGCACACATCTGTCTCTCAACTCACGGCATCGCTCAGCCGCCAGCCTGCTTGGCTCGAGCGATGACGCCCAATTCGCACGCGATGAGCGCTCAAGCTGCCTGGCGAATCAGGGGCCCTGCGGTTACCATGTGGCTGGGTGCAGGACAGGTGTTTCTTGAGCTGCCACTGCTACCCCGTACCACTCAGGCAAGGGGATGGAGCCAAGCGTGGAAATATCGAAAGAAGAATTGACGCGCCGCCTGCAAGAGATGTCCGACGATGAGCTCGTGAGCCATTTGAACGGGCGCGCGCTGACGCCCGTGGCGCTCGAGGTCGTGACCGCCCTCCTGCATTCGCGGGGGATACAGCCGGCACCGCAGTCAGCGGCTCTCGACCCCGCCGCCGGGTCAGCGAGCGCACAGAATGATGAGCAGGCGGCTACGGAAGAGGCGCAGCTTGTCCCCGTCGCGCAGCTATTGAGCCCGACGGAGGCAAACGCCTTGCGAGCGTGCCTCGAGTCGAGCGGGATCGTTGCGTATGTATGGGACGAGCACGTCGCAGCAGCTCAGCCAGCCGAAGTGATGCTGCTCCCAGAAGTAGGGATCGCGCGAGTAATGGTCCGCGCGGATCAGCTCGCTCAGGCGCAAGAGGTGATCGCGGCTCTCGAGAGGGGTGAGCTCGAAATCCCGGAGGGCTGACACCTCGAGGTCGCCAGCAAGCGATAGCCCTCGTGCGCGTCCGGTGTTGCTCTCAGGGGCTCTTGCACGCGACCAAACACCTGGCGCCTCGCAAACCTTCACACCCGGATTGACCCCTCGACGGATCGATGCAGCTGCATGGGTCGTGGCTTGCTCCGGGAGCCGATGTAAGACAGTTCTGCCATATGAGTCACACGATCACGGTACGTCTCGACGACAGTCTGGCCAGCTGGCTCGAGGACACTGCACGTCGCACGGGCCGATCACAGGGCTGTGGCTGCTGCTTTGCGATCTACCAGGATCTGCAAGCCAAATGAGAAAGGGGCGTCCGTGAGCGAAAGCCGGCTGCTTAGCGCATCCCGCTGAGGTTCTTTTGTCACGGGTGCGAGGCAAGGAAGGTGAAGCACAGGAAGCGGCTGGTGATGTATCGCGGCGCCCCTAGAGTAGGGGGATCGATGCCATCAGCCGCAGTACGCGTTGAAGATCTGGCGAGCTGCGCAAGCGGCTGGCCCACCGGCAAGTTCTGTCGGTGCCAAGGCGGATTCGTCCGCCGTAGCCTGTGGAGCGGGGAGCGCTG
>Ga0123356_10005224_pt1 | contig 13259 bp, 14 predicted proteins | sample TergutEmb28metaG_2_FD_92546 | JGI IMG/M metagenome (GOLD analysis project Ga0123356, IMG submission 92546) | Embiratermes neotenicus P3 segment gut microbial communities from Petit-Saut dam, French Guiana - Emb289 P3 | ecosystem: Host-associated > Arthropoda: Insects > Digestive system > Gut ... | reverse complement strand
GGAATATTATTCATTGATAGAATCATTGGTAAACGCGCTTGGAGCAGGGCTGGGATTTTTACTTGCAATGGTAATTTTTTCCGGTATCCGTGAATATACAGAAAATGCAGACCCGCCCAAAGCATTTAAGGGCTTACCGATTACGCTTATATCGGTAGCATTGCTTTCCATGTCGTTCCTGGGATTTGCAGGAGTAATAGATAACCTGTTTGGATAACCATATTATTGGCGCAGCTGTATAGCTGCGTTATATAATCGAACATGAAACTTTGTTTCATGATAAAAAGGAAAAATTACAATTATGGATATGTATTCAATATTTATCGCAGTTTTTTCAGTATCAGCCATTGGCGCGATTTTAGCCGCTATACTATGCATTGCTTCAAAATTCATGAATGTCAAAGTTGATGAACGTCTTTCTCAATTGGATGAAATAATGCCTGGAGCAAACTGCGGAGCCTGTGGTTTTCCCGGATGCTCTGGATTCGCAAAGGCTCTACTTTCAGGAAATGCAAAACCAAATGAGTGCCCGCCTGGCGGTCCTGACCTTGTAAAAAAAATCAGCGCAATCTTGGGAGTAGAAGCAGAAAGTATTGAACAAAAAATAGCTGTTGTGTGCTGCAGTGGTGACCGAAATGTTAGACAGAAAAAAATGGAATATTTTGGGCTTCAATCCTGCGAAGCTGCAAAAACGCTTTTTGGCGGAGATAATGCCTGCGCCAATGGATGTCTTGGCTTTGGTGATTGTCAAGTTGTTTGTCCCAGCAATGCAATATGTATGCTGGACGGACTTGCGCGAATCATCTATGAAAATTGTACAGGCTGCAATCTTTGTGTAAAGGCGTGTCCAAATAGATTAATCTCGATAGAAAAAGCCGGTATACCTGTACTTATCGCGTGTAAAAATACAGAAAAAGGCGCTGTTACAAGAAAAAAATGTTCCAGCGGCTGTATCGCATGTACAAAGTGTGTCAAAGAATGTCCTGACGGCGCAATCACTATCGAAAACAATCTTGCAAAAATCGATTACACAAAATGTTCAGGCTGCGGAAAGTGCGTTGCCGTGTGTATGACTAAGTGTATACACAAACCGCGCTAGCGGTTATGTACAATAAATTTCCTTACGTACGCCGACCGCAGGGAAGCCTACAACAGGGGTTAGGGGACAGGGGATAGTCACTGTTCCCTAACCGCTAACCCCAATTCCCTAATCACTTCTCTGCTGTTTCGTAAATAATCTGCAAAGTGCGTTCTACGCAGCGTTCCCAGGAAAAAACTTTTGCCCTTTCCAGGCCAAGACGGCGGCATTCATTGTAAATTTCACGATTGGTACTGACCGTTACCATCCTGTCGGCCATGTCCTCGGCATTTAAAGGATCAAAATACAGGGCAGCATGTTCTGCTGTTTCAGGCAAAGAAGCAGCGCGGGCGCAAAGTACAGGTACTCCGCAAGCCATTGCTTCAACAGCTCCCATTCCAAAACCTTCGTACATAGAAGGATAAACAACAAAATCCGCTCCCGCATAAAGCTCCGGAAGATTTTTTGTCGGAAAATGCCCTGTGAAGAAAATATCGTTTCGCCAGGCAGAAGCAGCGGCGGCTTCTTTTACAATAGACGCATTGTTGCTGTCCCCGCCTGCCAAAACAAGACGATGGGGATATTTTGTTCTTTCTTTAAAAGTACCAAACGCTTCAATTAACCGGACATGGTTTTTTATCGGGTGATCAATGCGCGAAACACAAAGTATATACGGCCGCCGAAAACTGAATGGCTGAATTAAGAGTACGCTTTCTTCGTTACGCTGACGCGGATAAAAAGAACCATGATCAATACCATTAGGTATAACTTCAATTCTATTTTCTTTTACATGGGCACATTCAATTAATTCCTGTTTAACCCACTGGCTTACGGCAATAATTCTGTCCGCATGACGAAGCAAATTGGGCAGCATCATCCGTAAAATAGCGCCAAGATGTACTCTTGTCTTGCGGTTGCCCCAGTACGCAGCCATGTCATGAACTACGCCAATAACCGGACATGGAGATTTATACGGAAGAAGTCTGTGCGCGGCAGGAAAAAAGCAGGCTTCATAGTTCCGGTGGGACGCAAATTGCGGATATTTATAAATATGCCATAATGAACTTGCAGTTCTTCCATGAATTGAACATTGCGGCAAAAATTCAAAATCCGGCGCCGCATCGCTGTATGCATATCTGTCATATTCCCAGCCAAAAAGTTCAAAAGGCGCTAACGAAGGCGGTATATGCTTAAGAAACTGGGTTACATACATGCCTACTCCGGATTTGCCTCCGTCGCAGGCAAAGGTATCCAGCCCTATTTTCATTCAATCCTCCGGAGTCGTAATTTGTGCATCACTTCAAAAAATTATACCATAAAAAAAGACCGCATGGAAGTACTCAGTTACCTCCGTGCGGTCTTAAGAAACTTGCCGGTCTTTTCCCAGAGACTGACAATTGCAGTCTCCAGCCCCCTCCAAAAAAACGGCTCAAAACCTCAAGCTATATATTTTTAACTCCCACTTTTTTAATTTCTTCTATGAACTCATCTAAATTATTAAAATGCTTATAAACCGACGCAAAGCGGATATAGGCAACTTTATCCATCTTGCCAAGACTTTCCAAAAGTAAATCTCCGATAATCGAACTGGAAATTTCCCGGCTGCCCTTGCTCCTTATCGCTGTTTCGTCTTCAATTTCGTTTATCAGATTTTCAATCTGCATTGCTGAAAACGGCCGTTTTTCCAGCGCACGTACAACCCCGCGTTCAAGTTTTTCCCGGTCAAAAGGCTCCCGTCTGCCGTCTTTTTTTACCACCATGAATTGTCTTTCATCGATTTTTTCATAACTGGTAAATCGATAACTGCAGCTTACGCATTCCCTTCTCCGGCGTACTGCGTCACCGTTTGCCAAAGACCGCGATTCTATTACTTTGTCTTCGATTGTGCCGCAATGGGGACAACGCATATAGTGTCTCCTGATTCCTACTACTCTATATATGGTACCATACATATAGCGTACATGTCAAGAGGGTATACCATATTTTGTGTAGTCTAAAAACGCTTTTTCCTTTATTATTAACCACGAACATCCACGAACTTGCTGTCCGTTATATTTTCTGTTGTTCGTGTCGGTTTGTGTGGTTCGTGGTAAAATATAAAATATGATTAATGAAGATAAGTTAAAAATAGCAAACATTATTGACCTTACCTATGATTTCCTTGGTTCGGGGTACAAAAGCGAGCCAAAGGAGTACAATTTCGAGGATAACTCAATTCAAGATGTCCCTGATACCATCGAGCGTATTGCAGAAGAAATCAGAGCTTGCAGAAATTGCCCGCTTGGTAAATCAAGAACAAATGCAGTGCCGGGGGAAGGGGCAGTACGTCCGCTTGTTTTGGTAATAGGCGAAGGGCCGGGAGCCGATGAAGATGCGCAGGGACGTCCTTTTGTCGGTAAGGCAGGTCAACTCTTGGACAAGATGCTCTCTTCTATCGGACTTTCACGCACGACAAATTGCTTTATAGCAAATATGATAAAATGCCGTCCTCCTTTTAACCGCGATCCATATCCGGAAGAAACGGCAGCTTGCGCAAATTTCCTGGAACGGCAGGTTATGCTTTTAAAACCATTATTCATTCTGGCAGCTGGAAAAGTTGCAGCCCAAACACTTTTAAAAACACCTGATCCCATTGGAAAAATGCGCGGAAAATTCTTTGAATACCAGGTCGGGCAGGAGGTTTATCCGCTATTTGTAACATACCACCCTGCCGCGCTTTTACGATCTGAAGAATATAAACGACCGGCGTGGGAAGATTTAAAACTCCTTCGTTCAAGAATAGAAGAATCAGGAGTTACTGATTGTCAATCTATTATGATTTAGTTTTTGATATACCCATAGATCAATCTTTTACTTATTGTATTGATGATAAAAACGAAGCCGCAGTTGGAAGACGGGTTATGGTTCCTTTTGGCAGAAGGGATTGTTTGGGTTACATTATCGAAGAACGTGAAACCCTTCCTCAAAACGTACAACCGGAAACTGTAAAAAAAATACGCCGTGTAGTTGATAAGGAACAGTTATTTGATACCAGAGACATAGAAATTGCCAGATGGGTTGCAAACTATTATTTATGCAGTATGGGGCAGGCGCTTTCTGCAATAATACCATCAGGCAGAAAAATGATCGTTCCTGTTATGCCTGACAGTGATGAAGAAACAGAAAGCGCTCTTTCAATTTCTGATGAACAAGCTGCCGCTCTCAGCGCCATAATTTCATCTGATCCTGATAGACTACAATCCGGCGCAGCTAAACATCCGCCAAGGTTTTATCTTTACGGAATAACGGGTTCAGGAAAAACCGAAGTTTTTCTTCGCGCTGCGCAATATATGCTGAATTTGGGAAAGTCTGTAATTTATCTTGTACCGGAAATTTCTTTAACACATCAAATGAAACAAATGATAAACAACCGTTTTGGTTCCCTTGCTGCAACCCTTCATTCCGGCATGAGCCCGTCAAAACGCCTTGCCGAATGGATGAAAATACGTAATACAGAAGCTTTAATTGTGATAGGTCCCCGCAGCGCGATATTCGCTCCCGTTAAAAATCTTGGTCTTATAATTATTGACGAAGAGCACGACGGCTCTTATAAATCGGGTAATACCCCGCGTTACCATGCGCGGCAAGTCGCATTTCACCGCTGCTCTGTCGAAGGATCTCGTCTTGTAATGGGCAGCGCCACTCCTTCGGCGGAAGCATGGAAACTGATGACAGAAGGCGGTATAAAACGACTTAATCTTTCTAAGCGGCTTTCCGGCGGAGGAATGCCGGAAATAAAAGCTGTAAGCCTTGCAAAAACAGATGGATGCCTGACAAAAGAACTCAAAGATGAGATACGCACTACTGCATCAATGGGAAGACAGACAATCCTTTTTTTGAACCGCAGGGGTTTTGCTTTTTTCTATCAATGTCCCAGCTGCGGATGGGAACAAACCTGCCGCCGCTGTTCTGTTTCCCTTACCTGGCACAAAAACCGCGGCCGCTGTATGTGCCACTATTGCGGTTACAGTGAAGCGCCGCCTAGCGCCTGTCCAAAATGCGGGTGTGTCGAAGCGGGCTACCGCGGTTTTGGCACACAAATGATCGAAGAAGAAGTCCGCCTTGCTTTCCCTGATTTACGGCTGCGGCGAATTGATGCTGACACTGCAGGCAGTCTTGAAGACACTCTTTCTCTTTTTAAAACAGGAATGATAGACATCCTTTTGGGAACACAGATGGTTGCCAAAGGATTGAACTTCCCGGGAGTACGGCTTGTTGGCGTTGTCTTTGCCGATACGGGACTTCACCTGCCGGATTTCCGCGCAACAGAGAGAACTTTTTCACTTATTGTTCAGGTTGCAGGACGTGCGGGCAGATATTTTCCAGACAGTAAAGTAATTGTACAAACTCTGCGAATAGATGATCCTGTAATCAAACGTTCCTGCGCTATGGATGTAGATGGATTTTTTAACACTGAACTAAAACAGCGTATGGCGCTCGGTTTCCCGCCCTATTCAAGAATTATCAGGTTTGTTATCCGTTCAAAAGAAGAAAAACGCGCTAATGATGCCATAAAGCGGCTGGCTTCCCTTGTAAAGCCGCTGCTTCCAAATAATTCGAATATGCTTGGTCCTGCTGAATGTCCTATCGGCATTATTAACAAAAATCACAGAAGGCAGCTTATTCTTCGTTGTCCTTCACTCGGCCCAATTCATTCGGCAGCAAAAGAACTTCTTATCCGTTATGAAACGGAAAGGGATTTTAAAACATACCTGGAAGTAGATGTCGATCCTGTTAGTATGCTATAAATAAAATATGAAATTGCTTCTGCATTGCTGCTGCGCTCCATGTTCAATTGCCAGTGTCAGTAATCTTCGTAGTGATAATATTGAACCGCAGCTTTTTTGGTATAATCCCAATATATATCCGCTTACAGAATACAATTCCAGGTTTGATTGCTTAAAAGGATTTGCAGCCAGTGAAAAATTAAAACTGACAAGTATTAATGAGGGAGTACATGAGTTTTTAGATGGAACAGAACGATGTGAAAAGTGTTATGTTATCAGACTGGAAAAAACCGCATCCTTTGCAGCGCAGGAAGGTTTTTCTGCCTTCTCTACAACTTTGTTAATAAGTCCGTATCAGGATCATGAAACAATAAAACGTACCGGTAAAGAGATGGCAGAAAAATACGGAATAGAATTTTTCTACAGGGATTTTCGCCCGTTTTTCCGGGAAAGCCAGAACGCCGCCCGCGCCAAAGGGTATTATATGCAAAAATACTGCGGCTGCATTTATTCAAAGGAACAAAAATGAAAGCTTTACGAAATAACAAATATTTTTATTTTACCACGGAGTACACAGAGTTACACGGAGGAAGAAGAAAGATTACGAATAACAACTCTGTGAAACTCCGTGTTCTCCGTGGTTTATTTTTCTTTTCGAGTGTAATTTATGAGTAATCCTATTTTTGAACGCCTGGCTCTGCTTACAGGCGAAGAAGGGCTTGAAAAACTGGAAAAAACCAGTGTATTGGTTTTTGGCGCGGGCGGAGTTGGGAGCTGGGCGGCAGAGGCGCTTGTCCGTTCAGGAATAGGAAAAATCGGTATTATCGACAATGACACTATAAACGCTTCCAATATAAACCGTCAGGTAGAAGCCACTACCCTGACCCTTGGTCTTCAAAAGGCTTCTGCCTTAAAAGACCGGCTTTTAGAAATTAACCCGCAATGCGAAGTTACTTCCTTTGATGAACTTTTTTGCCGTGAAAATGCCGGAAACTTTGGTATTGAAAACGCAGACTATGTGATTGATGCAATAGATACACTTACCCACAAACTTGATTTAATAGAAACGGTTTGCGGCACAAATGTTACATTATTTTCTTCAATGGGTATGGCATTAAAACTGGACCCTTCAAAGATTAAAATCTCATCAATCTGGAATACCGGTGCTTGTTCTTTAGCGCGTCTTGTAAGACAAGAACTTAGAAAACGGAGTTTTAAAAGAGATTTTACTGTTGTTTTCAGCGACGAATTGTTAACCGAAGAAAAAAAACGGTTAACATACAAGGAAAATTGCCGCAGAATTAATGGAAGTATTGTTACGGTTACTGCAAGCGCAGGTTTTTTACTGGCAAGTCTTGTTTTGAATCATGTAATCGGGGATAAACAATGAATAGATTCCTGAAAAATACCAATCCAGGTGAAATTGTAAGGAAGTTGACAATAAAAACAGTTATGAAACATGCCCTTATCCAGGAAGGCGATCGTATTCTAATTGCCGTTTCCGGCGGCAAAGATTCCAGTGTCCTGGCATGGGCACTCTCCGCAATCAGACCTGCGTTAAAAGTTAATTATGAACTTTCAGCTCTTCACATAAGTACAGATTTTTGCGCCTGCTGTAAAAAATCCGTTCTTATAGAAAGATTGGAAGAATGGAACATTCCATTTACTGATTTGTTTGTACCTGTCATTGGAAGGTTGCAGGAAGGAGAAAAGATGAACTGCTACTGGTGTTCTACACAAAGGCGCCTTGAACTTTTAAAATACTCAGTTGAAAACGGCTTTAACAAGATCGCTTTGGGACACCATCTGGACGACATTATCGAAACATTTTTTATGAACCTTTGTTCCAAAGGTACGCTCCTTGCAATGCCTATTCTTGTAAAATACCGCAAATTTCCTGTCAGCCTTATCCGCCCTCTTGCCCTGCTTGAAGAAAAGCAAATTATCGAATGTGCCGCAGAGCAAAATATCCTTAAGAATACATGCACCTGCCCTTATGGACAGAACTCAAAACGCCGGGACATACGAAGCCGTATCGCGGATTTTACAGACGAGGATGGTGACATAAAACGAAGAATCCTTAAAGCGTTAGGCGAAGGTGAAATTGATTACTTAACTGATCAAGGTAAGGATCAGCCTAGAACATCATAACCTTCATCTGTTATGGCGTCCTTAATTGCTTCCATAGCCGCTATATCCGGATCATAGGAAAAAGATATTGTTCCGTGCTTTAAGCTGACAATAATATTTGAAATACCGCCAATTCTATTAAAAGCATCGATAATCGCTCTTTCACAATGTTCTCCAAACATACCTCTTACTTTCAGTGTTTTATTTTCCATCAAGAAGCTCCGTTAGTATAACAAGACCCTGTTCAATTTCACTGTTATTAATAATATATGGCGGCAGTAAACGGATTGTATTATCACCGCCAGACAGTATTAAAAGACCGCATTGGTTCTTTGCAGTATCTGCCTTTATTATGGCAGCTTCCAAAAGCGGCCTGGAACTGCCTTCAATATCAAAACCTATCATCAGTCCCCTGCCCCGCACCTCTTTCACTTTAGGATGATTCTTTAACGCTGTCAGAATAATATCACCCTTTCGTATATTCTCTGCCAATAATTCCTGAGTAGTTACAGTTTTTAACACAACTAAGCCTGCAGCGGCAGCTATTGGATTACCTCCAAATGTACTGCCGTGATCCCCTATGCCAAAAACACCACAGGCTTTTTCTCCTGCAAGAATTGCTCCGCAGGGAATTCCGCCGGCAAGTCCTTTGGCAAGAGTAACAACATCGGCCTTTAAAGGTTTGCCGGATGAATCCTTATATTGCTCTAGAGCCAAAAAAGTTCCTGTTCTGCCAAGACCGCATTGGATTTCATCGAACATTAAAAGGATATCCCTTTCTCTGCACAATTTTTCGGCAAATGAAATAAATTCAGGCGCTTGCGGAACAATACCGCTTTCTCCCTGTATCGCTTCTATAAAAAGGGCAGCTACCGTTTTTTCATCAAGCGCTCTTTCCAGAGCTTCCATATCTCCGCCTGGTATATGAACAAAACCCGGCGTAAAAGGGCCAAAGTCTTTTTGAAATTTTTCCTGTCCTGTAGCAGAGAGCGTTGTTATAGTCCTGCCGTGGAAACTGCCTTTAAGCGTAACAATAGTATGTCTGCCGGGACCATATTTTAAGAGCGAATATTTTCGCGCAAGTTTACACGCCCCTTCGTTGGCTTCTGCTCCGGAATTTGACAGGAATACATTTTTCATTCCCGTCGGCGCTGCAGCCTCTACAAGTTTTTGCGCAAAAGCGGCGCTTGCATCACTTTGATAATAATTACAGACATGAAAATACTTTGCCGCCTGTTCTGCAACAGCTCTGACCAAAGGCGGATAATTATGACCGAGCAGGTTTACCGCAATTCCAGAACCAAAATCCAGATATTTTTTCCCATTTATATCATATAACCACGAACCTTCCCCGCGCGTAAAAGTCACAGGCAGCCTGTTATATGTATTCATAAAAGCATTGTTCATAGATTTCTCATTCTCCTTTCTGTTTCATCAACCTCATGTTTGTTTCCCATGGCAATATAAATTTCTCTGGCTCTTGTGTAAACTTCCATTGCTTCTTCATTTCTCCCCGCTTTGCGGTAAACATCGCCCATAGCGCGCCAGCTTGCAGCAAGCCCCCAGTAATTTTCAACACGGCGATCAAGCGCGATTGACGCTTCAAGGGCCTGAATAGCGCCTTGAATATTCCCTGATAAAGAACGTATTGAAGCGATAACAAACCAGTCGTAAGAAGCATTCTCTAAAATATTTTCACTTTCGTGAATTTCAAGGCTTCTCCTGGATGCATCTTCAGCCTCCTGCCAGCGTTCAAGTGAGCGAAGAGCAAGTGCTCTTACTTGCCAGGAAAAAGCAATAAATAATCTGTTGGATCTTAAATTTCCGCTTTCCCGGATAACTTCATCCAATACAGATTGTTCGGAACTTCTGCGTGTAACAAGGTTTCCTCTAGTTATATATATTCTGCAAAGCGATAAAAGTTCGCTGTTTCTGAATCTTTGCGCTTCTGCAATAGCCTGATTCCATTCAGTATAAGCTTCATCTGTTCTGCCAAGCGATAACAAGACATTTCCTCTGGAAAGACCAACACGGATTATCAAGGAAGGATCATCTGCAAGTATTGCATTACGTCTTGATTCCGTTAGTAAACCAAGCGCATTTTCAAAATTACCCCTTGTTGCTTCCTTGTTGCCGGATTCCAGCAGTCTTTCAGCCTGATTACGAAGAGTAACAATATCTCCTGTAACTTTGGGAGCAGATGAACAGGAAGAAATAATCAATAAAACCACAAAGGCACAAGAAGAAAATATTTTTATAATGTTATTTGTATTCATTCAGTTACCTCGTCAAAATTCCAGATCTCTGGGATTTGTACCACCGGGGCCTATTTCTCTGCGTTCAGGTATACCGCTTCGAATAAAATTTATAGGATTATCGGAGACTGCATCTAATACTTCCTGAACAGTCTTAATTATAGAATCTATTTCGTTAATCAGCATTAAAATCTGCGGAAGCTTCTCCGGAATAACCTCTGCTGTTTCATCCAGAGTATTAATAATACCTGAAAGCGAAACCAATGTTTTTTCAATGCCTGTAATCACAGTTCCGCCTGGCAACAGTATTTCATTAACTGATTTAAGAATTGAATCAATACTCCGGTTTGCAGATCCTTGTCCGTCAATAATTGACATTACAATTCCATTAGGATCTTTTGCCTTGTCAGTGATTTTTTCGATGTCTTCCAAAATTTTATCCATTCTCTCTGAAATTGAAGATATCTTTTCAACAACAGACTCTTCATTAACAGCTTCCAGTAATATATTTACCTGACTTAAAATATTATTTATACTGTTGTCTGGCGGTATGATGCTCGTTTCTCCACTTGACAACATTAGTTTTCCCTCTGCAGAATTAATTTCCGGTATTAAACTTCCTTCCTCTTGTGATCCTTTTCCCATTGGACCAGGATGAAGAATAAAAGTATTTCCTAAACCAGGAATCAAGCTTGACTGTAATTCAATAAGAGAATTTTTTGTTACCCTTTCTTTTTCTTTATCAAAGATGGAAAATACTACTTTTACTCTGTTGCCATCAAGGGAAACATTTTTTACATGACCAATTGTAAAACCTCTATATTGTACTGCCATGTTTTGACTGATTCCGGAAGCGGAATCAAGGTATGTAAAGAATTCGGGATCTTTAATAAACCAGCGATGTTCTTTGCCAATCATGAAAACAACAAAAACAAGAACTGCCAGAGCAAGTATTACCAGAGTACCAACTATTTTGTCGGCAAACCGGATTGAAAATTTCATACAGCCATCCCCATTCTTAAATAATTATTAAGTTCCGGATCATTTATTACCTGTTCTTTTGCCGCAAAAAAAGCCATTTTTCCGTCTGTAATCACCGTTACATAATCAGCAAAATCATTAATCATGCGCAAATCATGGCAAATAAATAGTATCGAAACGCCTTCTTTTTGTTTTTTCCGGACAATATTTTTTAACCTGTCAGCCGCATTTTCGTCAAGTGACTCGGTATATTCATCCAGAAACAAAAGAGACGGATCACATAACAAAGCGCGGGCAAAGGCGATTAATTTCTGCTCGCCCATAGATAACAAAGCAGGACGGATATTCAGATTTTTTCTGTACCCTACTTCCGATGTTACTTCATCAATCCGGTTCCTGCGTTCTTTTAAATTCATTTTTGGATAATGTATACGCAATGGAAGTTCAAGAATCTGAAGCAAATTCTGGTTAGCCCATAGCGCTGAATCCTGAAAAACAAACGCGCTTTGGCGGCGAAATTCCAGATTCTCTGACCGGCTCATATATGCAACATTTTTGCCTTTGTACAAAACTTCTCCCTGATCCGGCAGCAATAATCCTGCAGATAGCTTTAATACGGTACTTTTACCACCACCCGAAGGTCCCACAATAGCAGTAGTTTTTCCTTCGGCAAATTTGGCAGAAACTCCATGAATAACTTTTCCCTGCGCGGCAGAAAAAATAACATTATTTAATTCGATGATATTTTCCATTATGCCAATACCAAATAGTATAACACCGAAAGAATAACATTTACCACTATGCAAATGGCAAAAGCTCCGCTGACAGCGCGCAATCCTGCAACCGGAACTTCTGTACTTGCCCTTTCAACCGAAAAACCCTGAATAACCGCAACAACAGATATGATTGCTCCAAATATAATACTTTTTATAATGGAAAAAAGAACAGCCTGGATATTTAAATTCTGCAGCAGGTTTTTAAAATAGTAATTCATTGGTTCCGGGCTTAAAACTTGAGCAATAATATATGAACCTGCAAGCCCAAATATGGAAAAATAAATATTTAAAAGAACCAGTGAAAAAGTAACTCCTAAAAACCTGGGTACTGCCAGATGCTCAATCGGGTCAACTCCGACAGAAATATACGCCTCAACTTCATGGGAAATTACCATACCGGCAATTTCGGTGGCAATAGCTGTTGCCGAGCGCGCTATAACGATAAAAGCAGTAAAAAGCGGTCCTAATTCCATTGTAATTATGATAATTAACAGCGAATAAATAAGATGCTGCTGTGATATCATGGACAAAAATGGCATGCCTAACATATTAACTGCCGCGCCTATTGCCAGCGCCAAAAGCGTAATGATTCCCAAAGCATATACGAATGTAAAGAGAATCTGCATTATAAGGATTTTAAATGAAGCCTGTGAATGACGTATGAAATAACCGGTACCTTTCAGGATTCTGGCAAAAAAACCTAAACTATAGAAAAAATTTTTTATTGGCGCTGCCAGGTTCCACATACCGCTTATTATATGATTTTTTTTAAGTAATGTACACTTGACTTTTTTGCCGGAATTTAATAAAAAAAGTATGGGGCCATTAGCTCAGTTGGTTAGAGCAGAAGACTCATAATCTTTTGGTCCGAGGTTCAAGTCCTTGATGGCCCAATGTCAGATAGTTTTTTTTTCAATCGCTTGTCTGTTGATGAGTTCCCCGATACTTCAATTTTGGATATTTCAAACGAAGGTAAAATTCTAATAATCAGCGACCTCCATATGGGGGCCGGCTTGCGTGATGATCTTTCCCACAACGGAGAAATGCTAAGGTGCATGCTCGAGGAATACTATTTTAAAAATGGCTGGATTTTAGTCCTTAACGGCGACATAGAAGAACTGCAGCGCTACCCGCTTGCTCAGATCCGGAAAAAATGGACAAACCTTTACAGGGTATTCGACCTTTTTGCAGAGGCTAACCGTCTCTATAAGATCGCCGGTAACCACGATGAACAGCTTATTTTAAAGAAACACCCATCCTATCCTTACAACAT
>Ga0123356_10005223_pt1 | contig 13259 bp, 8 predicted proteins | sample TergutEmb28metaG_2_FD_92546 | JGI IMG/M metagenome (GOLD analysis project Ga0123356, IMG submission 92546) | Embiratermes neotenicus P3 segment gut microbial communities from Petit-Saut dam, French Guiana - Emb289 P3 | ecosystem: Host-associated > Arthropoda: Insects > Digestive system > Gut ... | reverse complement strand
GATACGATCCTGCCGGCCACAATCAAATTCAACGTGGATCATTACGTCTGCGGCGACCGCTTTTGCTGCGCCTGGGCGCTGCGGGATTATCCGCCGTCAACGGATGACCAGGCTCTCTTCGCACAACTGGCCGACCGTGCTGGCGTGACACTGCGTATCTACAATCGCCCGGTGGAAAGCCCGGAGCAACGGCGCATTTTGCAGAACGCCACCCGCAAGAACCGCTTTGCAGCCAAGGCGACCGACGCCCAGGAGAGCATCAACGCGGAGGAAAATCTGCAGGACGTGGTGGCCCTGCTGGCTACCCTGCGCCGCAACCGGGAACCGCTGCTGCATACCGCAGTATTCATGGAGCTGCATGCGGATTGATCAGATGCTGTAAACGCAATAGTTTGTAATGGCGAGGCGTTCCGTCTAACAATTTTCTAACACTTTGCCGATTTTCCCGCATTTTCGGGATGTTTTGCCTGTCAAGCGTTTGCGCGGTTTTGGACTGCGCGAAGCTCTAAAACCCGCTATACGCAAGGGATTGCGCGGGATTAGAAGGGGACAGAAAATACCAGACGGGAGTCGTTTTGGCCGGCTGTTAACCGCAGGGTCGTTGGTTCGAGTCCAACAGGGGGAGCCAGTCGGAAAGCCTTGTGTATCAAGGCTTTCCGCATTTTTAACGGCTGAAAAATTCCCGCACCCCTGACTTCCGTTAAAGCAACACGGGCCTTTTCGGCCCGAAGCAAGCCCAAAACAACTGAATAAAGCCCCCATAGGCCGGATTTTTTTGATTTTCTTCAAAACGATCCGGCTTTTTGCATTTCCGGCAACCTTATTACATGCCGCCCGTGCTTATCCCTCGCAACAGCACGGGCGGCTTATTTTTTTGGAAAGGAGGATCACCTCATGTTCACAAACGAAACCTTCGTGGCCATTCTCAGAGAGATTCCGGGCTTCCTGGACATCGTTGTCCGCTATTTCTATGAGCTTGCCATGCACACCCTCGGCATCCTCGGCAAGCCGATGTGTTCTATAGGGCCTGCCTGTATTGCGGAAAACTTTTTATCGCCCACGGCAACGCGGAATATTGCGAACGCGCAGTAGGCGCTTCCGGCAAGACCTGCCGCAATGTGGGTGCGCTGCGGGTCTATCGGGAAAAACAAAAACAAGACCCGGTTATGGTAGAATACAACCGGGCCTATAAGAGAAATTACGCGAAAATTCGATCCAAGAGAATGACTGCCGAGGAATTCCAGGAGTGGAGCGAGAGAGCAAGAGAGCAGCGTGATTTAGTTCTTGCCGGGGAGAAGGAATTGGATGAACTGTTGGAGATGTTTCGGGCGTGAGGGAGTAGCATCAAAACGGTTTCGCCCCGAGCCAGTGCAATGCCGGTTCGGGGCTATGATATTTTCTTCAGGCTTCTTTGGGTGGCCAATCAGGCATAACATTTTGGGCTTGCACTGCTGCTTGCGCACCAACATTACTACTCGCTTGCAGTTGTCCATTCACAATACGAAATACATTCCAGACAGAACCAACTCCGCCAGTAATATTCATAGGCGCATTATACGTTGCAATTAAAGTGCCGCCTTGATATACGCGAACCTGTGCACTGGAAGTGCCAATTGAACCGCTTCCGGCGTAGTGATGTACATAGTAGTTATAGGTTGCTGTTGGAGATGCTGTGAGTGTTACGGTTTCAGGGCCAAAGCCATTGGTCTCATCCACGTCTAACAAAGCGGTTCCGTCGCCTGATGATTTATTCTGATAGTATACATGGAAGCCTGGCCCCTCTAGGTGTGAATCAAGGTCGCGGGGGTCTGTTCCCCAAGTTAGAACGATGCGGAATTGATCGCCGCTGCCCACGGGTGGCAGAGAAACATGCATAACAGTCTCTCTACCGGCTGTAACCGCGACATTTACAAAAGTAGTGATATAACCTGGCTTTGAGAATTCAATCGTATAGTTGCCCGGCGCAAGACTGATCACATAAACACCCACATCTTCTGTTCCGGACACAAGCGTGCTGCCGCTGGTGTTGTTCCAGTCGGCGCGAACTCGATAGGCCACGTCCAAAAGTTTGCCTCCCGTGATGGCATCGGTAACATTGCCTAGCGCTGTTCCATTGTTGCCTGAGTTGTTTCTATCAACCAGAAGTTGGGTTTCCAGGTAAGTGGGCACTCCATTCCCTACTGCAGCGAATGTAGTGTAGGTCTTATAACCAGTTGCGGAAATGCGGATGGTATAGCTTCCACCCGGAAGATCATTCACCACAAATTGCCCATTGCTGTTGGAATAAACCGTTTTCACCAATACTAAGCCTTGATAGATTTCCGCGCGGGCGTTTTTAATGGTATTGTCGCTTGCTTTATCTTTTACTAAGCCATGCAACGATCCCATACCGTCCGTGCACCTCGCAATTCTTTTGAAGCTTTCGAAATGCCAACTGCCCAATGGGAAAGCAGCTTCAGCTTTAAGCTCAAGTTTAAATTTTCGAACCGTCTTTGCGAACAGGTTCTCCCCTTCATCGGCTTTGGCTTCCAAAAAAGCGGAAAGCTTAACATCAAGACAATTCTTTGCGGACAAAGGCTTTAAGCTTCCTTCCAGCTTCAAACCGGCTCCGAGCTTAATCTCAAGGAAAGCAAACCCGATCCACTCGAATCTGGCTTCCGTTTCAGCGCCAACTTTCACCTTGGCTTCCAACTTCAAAAAGTCAACGCCTGTGTCAATTTTTGTTAAATTGACAAGCTTATGTCCTTTTTTGTAAGAGAATCCTTGTGTGCCGGAAAACGAAAATTCGATGCTAGCTTCACCGGTTATTTCTACTTTGAGGTAGACATTTACATTTAGAAACGCACCTGTTGGCCCAAGGGCAAATGGTATTTTGCCAAGCCTGATTTTACCGCTGGTTGGACTGGCAGGTGTGCCTTTCACTTCTACACCAATATTTAACTTAGCCTCTTCTTGCAGCTTGAAAACAAACTCTGTAATCTCAAAGGGAATCCAGTCCCACTTCAACCCGCCATCCAACTTTATTTGAGCTTTCGGAGTGAATTCGACAGAGCCTGAGACTGTCGTATGCTTGCCGATTTCTTTCTCTGCAAATGTAAATTTTGCGCTGGCGGAAGCAGTTAAATCAAGGGCCTGTGCTTGCATGCCGCTTGAATTTGCAGGTGGAATATACTCCACAGTTACACCGTCTTCAACTTCAATACCATTGGGGTCAAACGCAGCCTCCCCGGTGAAGCTGACGTAGTTAAATACCTCCCCCATCTCTGCTTGGACGCCAGTCACGATACAATTAGAGCCGCTGTTGTTTACCGTAGACACTTTAATCGCGATGCCGCTGGGCATAGATGCGTTTTCAGGCAGAACAATGATGGTTCCAGGCGCAATGGCTGCGGTCGTAGAATTTTTTGGTAACGTCACAGTGTAAGTGTTGCCGGATTGGTTGATTGTATAGCTGGAAATACCGCCTAGATCAATCACACCCTGTGTATATTGAATATCGCAATGGTAGTCGCTTTCATCTATCGTGCTGAATGCCTGCCAGCTATCATATTGAATAACGAAACGATTCCAATCCGTTCCGATGACAGGGCCTGCCGGAATAAATTTTCCGCCATCGAGCAGAAACAGCATTTCGCTGATTGCAATCGCAACTTCATCAGGATATTTGATGCTCGCACTGTCAGCACAAAGCAAATCAGTCTCTCCATAGAAGCCAATCGCATTTACAGCTGTATATGCGCTAAATTCCCTGGCTGCTATTTCATCTGGCCGGAACAACGCGATATCCTGTTCGGGATCAACGTAACCAGCGGAATCCGGTGGCGGCAATAAACCATATACTTGTGCTGTTTCGATTGCGACACCATATTGCGAATCCGCAGAATCAGCATAGAAGCAATTGAAATCAGATAAATCAGAGATCAAGTCTAAGCCCATTTTGTTAACCAGGCGTTGCGTCCATTGGCCACGAGTAATCGTAGAATTATCAGGTTCGGGATTAGGAAACTCTCCATCGCCATAGTATACTTTTACGGTGGTAGAAGCGTCATAGGAAGAGCTGAATAGGCTGAGAAGTTTGGCATCTTTGCTCGCCTGTTCAAGTTCCCTGCCATCGTTAAAACCGTTGTCCCTCAAGGTGATAGCAGAGCCTTTAAATAAGCTAGAAATGAGCTTGATGGGAAACAACAGAATATCTAGCCATTTCAAGTTTTTAACCTCGGCGTTATAGTTGAAATTCAAAGACTCCGCAGGGTTCAGACTTGCTTTCTCTGCGGTGATTTGGCTTCCGTTTGCCAATGGCTTAAGGTCTTTTCCAAACAAAGCTTCTGCACTAACGTTGCTGATAACTTCACTGCTTGTGTTTGTGATCGTAACGCTAAAGTTGATGGTGGATAAGAGTGTGTACGAGTTTTTGCTGGTTGCGATGTCAATACGCAGAAGTGAGTTGCCTGCAAAGGCGTTGAGTGTTTGGGAATGCACCGTAACATCATTTATCGCCAATGACGTTACAGGAAGCGTCGTCAGCAGCATCACCGCCGCCAATAGCAAGCCAAGAAATTTGCGCAAGGGTTTTCTCATTCAGTTTCTCCTCCATAAAGTATTTCCATTATTCTACCATGTATTTTCCATGCTTACAATAGTAATCGTATATAATCTTTCGGTTGCCCGAGGTTCTCTGAAATGACCAAAATAATATCTATAATCTTTGAATGCGCTTGTGCAATATCCATAGTATTTATAAGTGGAATTCCGCGCCTATCGTCTGTTTATTTCCTTCTCCAATACCTGTAGTATATATTTGGAGGTGTTATCATGGCAGAGATAGCAAAAATCATTGGTGAGCGCATACGCGCCTATCGAACAAAAGCAGGATTGAGCCAAGAAAATCTTGCTGAACGTGCGGGATTTCATAACACTTATATCGGCCAATTGGAACGCGGTGAAAAGAACGCTACGCTTGAGAGCGTTGAAAAAGTTGCGCGTGCTCTTGGTGTATCGTTTGAAACGTTGTTCAAGCACATTGTGGATGGCTCCACTGAGGATGTGTCGGCTAAACAATGCTATTCACTCATGGCTACGTTGCCAGAAAAAGAACAAAAGCTATTTTGGAACTTATCAAGAAAGCCATTGACTACAAGAACACATAGCGTCCTTCACAAAACAAGCGATGCCAGAGCAGTTGCTCTGGCATCGCTTGTTTTGCAATAACGCGTAATCGGCTTGGCTTGGTATTTCTTCGATACATCGTTATTGCATGGTTCCCTTGATATACAAGGCTTTTGGCGTGTAATGGTACTCCGAAAAAGATGCACCCGCGCTGATCGTTTCCTATAGGGTACTATACCATAGAACGAAAGTATTTGCAAGCTTTTTCGAAACGAGAATTTTCAAACGAGGTGTTCGTCAGGCAGTTTCGGGATCAGTCAGAAACCTCAAAGCTGAATGTCTCTTTGAAATCTTGATAGCATTGCTCACAGATCCAGTGTCCGCCTTTGGGGGTATAATACCCTGTGCGCAAATGGTCGCTGGATTCGCTGAATTTTTCCCAGCAAAACGCGCAATGGTCATGATCGGATGTGTTGGTGGAAGGGGCATAAACTTCCTTGCGCAGTTGGGCGTTCATCAGATATCTCTCCTGCCCTTGTAGGCGCCAATCGCTCGTATCAGTCATGAAACCTTCTCCTTCGTAAGATTTAGGCGAAAACGTATCATCCGGGAATATCCGAAACCAATCGCCGTCAAAATTTCTGTAGTCCCAATGGGGACCGATTGGCTCCCCGTGCTCTAGATCCGGGTGCATGGATTCACCTGTTTCGGGATTATACCAGTTGCCTTTTCCGCCGCCGATTGGCTCTTGCCCGCGCCATTCATAATCGGGGCCAGGGGCTTTTTTTCGTTCCCATCCGGGAAAGCCAGATAATCCTCCCCCTTCGCCGGCGCTGCCGCCGCCCTTATCGAAAGCGATACTATCCAAAATTACAAAACCTGAGTGCTTGGTAATTCTTATCCCTTCCTGCCGCATATGGGCCTTGCAAATGTCATCCTTATCATGTTTCCACGAACTGAGCTCATAATCCACATAAACGATATTGCCTTGCATTTCAGGGAACGGCGTGTGATAGCAGATGATAACCTCCGGTTCAACGCGCCGCAGCATTTCATTGTAGCCCTTGAGGAACCACTCTTTTTGCTCATTGCATGTGCTGTGAGCATGGGCTATGTAGGTGGACACCGCAACAGTGGAGCCTTTCGCGATACCCTCAAAGCAGAAATCGAAAGAGGACTCATCATCCCAATTGACTGTGGGCACTACCTTGATTTTTTGATTCGCAAGATAAGCGCCTACCCATCGGTTACGAAAGGTGTTATAAAGCTGCATCGCCGGATGCATTTCAAGGTACATGCTGAAGTCGGGAGACAGTACCGCGCGGTATTTTTTGAGCACTTCTACCCGTTTCTCAGGTGCTGTCCAGATGTCTTCGAATTTGTAATCGTAGAGAAAAAAATGAACCATGCGATTGAAATGAGAATCATTTCCGTTTTTCGCACGGTCATAGCCGATGAGCCGGAGTCCGTCAAGTTCCTCTTGGGTCAGGATGCATTTCGGGATATCGGGCAATTTCAATTTGCCTTCGCCAAGAAATTGATTGCGCAGGAAAAGCGGGTCAGTTCGGTATGCGTAGTTTTCTGCCGTCATTTTGGGGGTACCCCTTCACTTTAGGATAGGAAGAATAATTCTTCCCTCCCTTTCTAACATAGCATGGATTTTGGGATTTGTCAAGTACAGCAAAAATTTTGGTTTGGCGAAGTCGGCGGCCTTTACGCCGTGCCACTTCGGGGGGAAGGGGGTGTCTGTCGCCTGGGCATAGCCGGAAAAAGACTCGCTCAGCGCCTTCGCTTTGTCGATACAGGCGGCAAGGGCCACCCGCAGCTTCGCGTCCGAAAGGCCGCCCCGACCCCGGTTGAATGTCAAATAAAGCAGGTTTGTCGTGGGCACCCGCGTGGAGCCGGCGCTCACCCGCTCCAGCCTGCCGCCGCTCAGGTCGTCGTACGCGAACTGGTAGCTGTCCATTTCCAGGCCGTATAGCAGCGCGCCGGTGCTGCTTAATCCGTAGAACTCGATCGTTGTAATCACCGGTTTTTTGCCTGTATGGCGTTCATGATAAGACAGGTAAAATGTGCCGTCACTGCTTTTGAGGGCATAGCGCCCCGTGCCCGGGGGCGTGGAGCCCTTCGTGAATACATAACCGTTTACCGCTTGCGACAAGGCGCCTTCCTCCGCGCTCCCCGCCGGGACAATCGGGAAATCCAGGCACGCGGCGATGAATTCGTTGGCCTTCGCAAGGGTAATTTCGATCGCGCCGTCGTTTTCCCGCATGCGTGTAATTTGTTCCAGCCGCGCGGCGTAATGCGCATTATATTTTGCTTTGTTAAAGGAATAGATGACGTCAGCGGCTGTCACGGGAGCGCCGTTGTGGAATACCCGGCCTTCGCGCAGAACGACGGCCCACTGCGTCGCGCTTTGCTTCTTGATGCTCTCCGCCAAAACAGGCTGCGCCTGGAACATATCGTCCGCGGCGAACAGCCCCTCGTAGATCAATGGCAGCAGCCCGAGGTTCAACTGCGTGGCGGCGGCGTATGGGTTGAGCACGTCGCGCTTGGCGAATGGCAGCATAAGGGTTTGATCTGCTTTTGGCGTCTCGGCGGGCTGCTCCTCTGTTTGCGTCGGGGATTCGGCGGTCCCAATGCCGCCTGCCGCGCCGCATGCGGCGGCCAGCAGCAGGACGCCCGCCGCCAAGATGCATATGAGCGCCGGCCGCAGCTTTCGCATCGGCAATCCCCATTTCCATTGATTCGTATAGTATATCATGGTTTTTCCTGTCATGTCAACGATAAATTAAGCCCGGTATTCTACTTATTTTATAGTGTTTGCCTGACTTATGCCTGGCATAAGGGCCGCGCTTTCGCGCAGCCCTTATTTATAGCCGTTTGCCTAGAACCGCATCCATATCCAGCCGAACGCTACGATGAAGAGGAACCAGTTGAGGAAGGTAGCTTTGCGGCCGGTGCTGAAAATGGTGTTGGGCGGGCGGGCTGTTGTGGCTTGCGTTGTGGCGGATGTAGTCGATGTAGTTGATGTTGTCGAGGATGATGGCTTCGTAGTGGTCGTGGCAGGCTTGGTGGTTGTGGTCGTGGCAGGCTTGGTGGTTGTGGTCGTGGCAGGCTTGGTGGTTGTGGTCGTGGCAGGCTTGGTGGTTGTGGTCGTGGCAGGCTTGGTGGTTGTGGTTGTGGCAGGCTTGGTGGTTGTGGTGGGTGCTGTGGAATAGGAACCCCACTCCATGGTTTTCGTGGCTTTCCCAATTGTGAACTTAATCACCGGCTTGGCTCCGGTGCAATCCCAAAGCGCCTTGCCCGCGCCAGCTTTCACGGTTAGCCCCGCACTTGTCGCGTTGCGGCTTTTGGGCACTGCCAGTGTGTCAACCTCCACGATTAGGCTGCCATTCATAGCGGTAACTGCTCCTGTGCAGGTGCCTGCCAGGTACGCTGCCGCGCTGCTATCCGCAAAAATCGCGTTATTTCCGATGCTGGCCGCTTTCATGATGTCGCTGGCGGCGATTACGGTGTCACTGAAGTTCTCTACGGCATCGACAAAATCCTCGGGTGCTTCTATCGTGCCGCCGGAGATGGTTACGGTGCCGGAGTCGCAACGTATGGTTAAGACATAGCCGGAATTTACGGTTGCTTCTACCATGCCGCTGTTAATAGTTACGTTGCCGGAGTAGCAATCTATGGCAAAGCCATAGCCAAAATTCACGATCGCTTCTACCTTACCGCCATTGATAGTTACGTTGCCGAAATTGCAATCTATAGCATAGCCATAGCCAGAATCCACAGTTGCTTCTATTGTGCCGTCGTTTACGATTACGTCGCCGTCGCAAAATATGGCAAAGGCATAACCAGAGTCTCCGGTCGCCTTTACCGTGCCGCCGGTGACGATTACATCACCGCTGCTTTGTATAGCATAGCTATAGCCAGAACCCCCGACAGCTTCTATCGTGCCTCCAGTGACAGTTACATTGCTGCTAGAAATGGCACAGGAAGAACGCTCGCCTCTCGCCTTTACCGTGCCGCCGGTAATGGTTATGTCGCCGAGGTTGTCAATAGCACAGTTACCATATTTCCCGGCCGCTTCTATCGTACCGCCGGTGACGGCTACGTCGCATTCATCATCGCCATCGCTGACAATGGCAAAGGCATAATCCCCGGTTGCTATGATTGAGCCGCCGGTGGTTACTTCAAATATTCCCTCGCCGCCGCTGAATCGGATGAGTCCTTTATCTGCATCGCCCTCGTAGGTGGCCGTCCAAATCACCTTGACGCCTGAGGGGATACTAATAAGCAGTCCTTCTGTTGCGTCTGTTTTGCTGCCCGAAACGGTAACGGTGTCACTGGGTGCTGCTTCGCCAATGGCATCTGCGATTTTATAATGGATATCATCCACAGTGTCCGTCTGCGCGATGACGACTTGGATGTCCGCCGCGCTGACGGTTATCATGCTGATCGCTACACCTCCGCACAGCACCAGTCCCGCCAACACAGCCGCCAACAACTTTTTCATAGCAACTCTCCTCTTCGCAAACTGATAAGACAAGTATATCATAAAGCAAAAGCAAAGTCAAGCTTACCCCAGCCGCCCCAGGCCCTCCAGCAGCGCCGCCTTTTTTTCCTCCAACTGCCGGGCGTTTTGCCGCGCGCCTTCCACAACATTCGCCGGTGCCTTGCCTGTGAAACTTTCGTTGCCGAGCTTCGCCATCACACCCGCGAGCTGCTTTTCAACAAGATCCAGTTCTTTTTCAAGCCGCGCTTTTTCTGCCTCGAAGTCCACCAAATCACCCAGCGGGATGAAAATTTTACAATTGCCGCATACGATTTGCACAGCGCCTTCCAGCGCGAATCCCGCCGGGCAAAGCTCCACTTCTGATGCCCAGGCCAGCCGCTGGAAAAACAACTCCATCCCATGGAATAAATCTTCGCCGCTGCTAATATATAGTTTCGCCCGGCGGCTGGGGGGAATATTCATTTCGGCCCGGCGGTTGCGCACGGCGCGGATGGCTTCCATCACGGCCTGAATTTGTGCTTCCTCTGCCGGGAAACTGAAGGCTTTATCGAATTCCGGCCAGTTGGAAACCATGATGGATTCGCTTTCATGGGGCAGCGTCTGCCAGATTTCCTCCGTGATAAACGGCATAAATGGGTGCAATAATTTTAATGTGTTAGATAAAACGTATACAAGAATTGCTTTTGTCTTCGGCGCAGGCAGGCTGGCTTTCGCGAACTCGATGTACCAGTCGCAGAACTCATCCCAAATGAAATCGTAAAGCTTGCCGGCGGCCAGGCCCAGCTCGAATTTTTCGAGATTCTCAGTGACTTCTTTCACCGTGGCGTTGTAGCGGCTAACGATCCACCGGTCTTCCACAGCAAGTTCGCTTGGAAGATGCGGCACGGGCTCGTTTTCGTCCAGATTCATGAGGACAAAGCGCGCGGCGTTCCAGAGCTTGTTGGCGAAGTTGCGGTTGTTCTGGACTTTATCTTTATAAAAGCGCAGGTCGTTCCCGGGGGCGTTGCCGGTGGTCAAAGTGAAGCGCAGGGCATCCGCGCCATATTGCTGGATGACCTCCACCGGGTCCGCGCCATTTCCAAGAGATTTCGAAAGCTTGCGCCCAAGCGCGTCTCGAATCAGGCCAGTGATTAATACAGTGTCAAAGGGCGTTTCGCCCATGAACTCGCAGCCGGAGAAAATCATGCGGGCTACCCAGAAAAAGATGATGTCATAGGCTGTGCATAGTGTGTTGGTGGGATAAAAATACGCTAGGTCGTCCGTGCTGTCCGGCCAGCCAAGGGTGCTGAATGGCCACAGCGCCGAAGAAAACCAGGTGTCCAGGGTGTCGGGGTCCTGGCACACCGGGGCATCGCACACAGGGCATTTCGAAATTGTTTCACGTGAAACGTTTGTCGAATCACAGGCGTCGCAGTACCAGGCCGGTATCCTATGCCCCCACCAAAGCTGGCGCGAGATGCACCAGTCTCGGATGTTTTCCATCCAGTGGAAGTAGATTTTTTCGAAGCGCTCGGGCACGAATTTCGTCGCCCCGGATTTCACAGCCTCGATTGCAGGCTCTGCCAAAGGCCCCATTTTGACGAACCATTGGGTAGAAATTCTTGGTTCCGCGATAGTATGGCAGCGATAGCATTCGCCCACGCTGTGGGTCATGGGCTGGATTTTCACGAGGAAGCCCTGTTCCTCCAAATTTTTAACAACCAGTTTGCGGCAGTCGTAGCGGTCCATGCCGGCATATTTCGCGCCCGCCTGCTCGTTCATAATTCCATCCTCTTCCATCACGTTGATGATGGGAAGGCCATGCCGCGCGCCCAATTCGAAGTCGTTGGGATCATGAGCGGGGGTGATTTTAACTGCCCCTGTGCCCAAATCCATCGCCACATATTCGTCCGCCACGACAGGAATTTCACGGCCTGTAAGAGGCAATATTAATGTTTTTCCGATCAAGTTTTGATAGCGCTCGTCATCCGGATGAACTGCCACGGCGGTGTCGCCGAGCATGGTTTCGGGCCGGGTTGTGGCGACTTCGATAAAGCCCAAGCCGTCCTTGCAGGGATACTTGATATGCCAGAAGGCGGCCTCCCTATCAGCGTGTTCCACTTCAGCGTCAGAAAGAGAAGTTTTGCAGCTGCAGCACCAGTTGATGATGCGCTCGCCCCGATAAATCAACCCTTTCTCATAGAGCCGCACGAACACTTCCGTAACGGCCTTGGAGCAGCCTTCATCCAGGGTGAAGCGCTCGCGGCTCCAGTCGCAGGAGGAGCCCAAAAGCTTGAGTTGCTCGGCAATGCGCCCGCCATATTCTTCCTTCCAGGCCCATGCCCGCTCCATGAATTTTTCATAACCAAGGCCCTCTTTCGTGAGACCCTCTTTGGCCATCTGTTCCACGATTTTGACTTCCGTGGCGATGGCGGCGTGGTCCGTGCCGGGGAGCCACAGGGCGTCGTAGCCCTGCATGCGCCGCCAGCGGGTGAGCACATCCTGCAAGGTATACATGCAGTGGCCCATGTGCAGCTGCCCGGTGATATTCGGCGGTGGCATGCTGATGGTATAGGGCCCTTTGGAGCCTTCTCTTTTTTCCGCGCGGAAGTAGCCTTTCTCCATCCAGCCGGCGTAGATGCGGCCTTCCACCTGGCTTGGGTCGTATTGTTTGGCGAGTTCTCGTTTCATGGCATATCATCCTTTACTGTAAATCTGAGAGTGGAGCCGTCTAAAAAAACTTGCTCAGCGTCAAGCTGGTAGGATGCGATCGTTTTCCCGGGCGGCGGGATCACCTTCCAAATGCCATCCGCTTTGTATGGAATGCAGGGTTTGGTATCCAAGCGCAATAGCGGTTTTTTATATGCGTCCATACGCCCCATCCCATACGCGTACGTGAAGTCTTCCATTTCATAATAACCCTCATATAATGATATCCATACAGATATGTCGTTTACGCTTGTTATTTTGTTGCTGTCGAATTCAATCACGACCGGCAGATTTGTTTCGCCGCCATAGAGCGCCGCGGGGATTGCAAACTCCAGGGTGGCCGCGCCTTTACAGCCCTGCCGAAAATAAAATTTGCCGTCATTGATTTTGCCTCGTACGTTCCTCTTCCCGCAATGGAGGACGATGTCGCAATCGTTCAGAACAATCTCCCCGTCATCGGGCCTGAACCACGCCGTTACGCTCACCGTTCCATAGTTTTGGTGTTGGAGCGCGTATAGAATGGGAAAAATGGTAATGGGAAGCAAATAAGCCATAATCGCAAAGGTTATGACAAGTTTGTTCTTTGACGCTGTTTTCATGCAAACCCCCTTTCATCAAAAAAACCGGCAGCATCTCTGCCGCCGGGATGATGCTCGCTCACCCAATCACGCGCGTGCGGCAAAGTCGTAACAGCCGTTGCGTACACCCACAACAGCTACGGTGACGACGACCAGCGCCAGCCTGCCGCGCATGAGAAGACCTCCCAATCCGGATTTCTACGCTATATTATACACCGGCCAAGGGACCGTTGTCAAGGGGTTTCTTTCACAAGGTGTGCCCTATCCGCATCTTTTAAAGAAAGTCCAAAATTGAGCACCTTGGGTCGCGGAACTTGTGGAGGTGTTTGGTGTGATCGAGCGATTTGTGCACAACAGGAATGCGATGCTTGAGT
>Ga0123356_10005222_pt1 | contig 13266 bp, 11 predicted proteins | sample TergutEmb28metaG_2_FD_92546 | JGI IMG/M metagenome (GOLD analysis project Ga0123356, IMG submission 92546) | Embiratermes neotenicus P3 segment gut microbial communities from Petit-Saut dam, French Guiana - Emb289 P3 | ecosystem: Host-associated > Arthropoda: Insects > Digestive system > Gut ... | reverse complement strand
TTTGGCGGAAGAGGAGGGATTCGAACCCTCGGTAGGTTGCCCTACACAGCATTTCCAATGCTGCACCTTACGACCACTCGGACACTCTTCCAGATGATAAATATTCACTTATCACAGCATTTCCAATGCTGCACCTTACGACCACATTGTCTCCAATGTCTCGCAAGCGAGCCATAATATGAGACGTTAGGACACTCTTCCATATTCACCATTAATATCTGTTTACACAAAATATAATATGTCATGAAAATTATTATGTCAAGTTTATTAGGGGTTGCATGACTTCGGCACATTTTTCGGTGTGTTATATGGTAAGCGGGTTTCTTTTTTTCTTGACATGCGGTTGGCTGAGTAATAAAATACTTTGGATGAGAGTAGTGGAATATAGTGATTTGCATAATACTCGGCACTATGGGGGAAATTTCACGATTTTAAGAAGTCTTTGCGCCAACATTATGGCAATAGGATTTTGGAACATAAAGCCATCAAAATATGTACCACAATTGCGCAGGACTTTTCATCATAGGGTCAATATCCGACCTATGAAAAACAAACAATTATGTTTGTTTTTCCAGGGGCTTCTAAGCCTGCAAGGCTTAGAAGACCATATAATCTTTCCGTCAAGGAGGTGTATATATACGCAATGCCAAGTTCAGTCTTATTTTATGGAATTTCCGCTGCAGTAGCAATAGTATCGGCAATAGTATTCTTCTTCCTCGGTATAGTTTGCCGTAAAAAAGTATCCGAACGCGAAATCCAAAGCGCAGAAGAAAAAGCAAAAAGAATTATAAACGATTCAATAAAAGGCGCAGAAAACAAAAAGCGTGAAGCGTTACTTGAAGCAAAAGAAGAGATACACAGAAACCGCAGCGAGTATGAGCGAGAAGTTAAAGAACGCCGAGGAGAAATCCAAAAGCAGGAACGCAGACTCCAGCAAAAAGAAGAAATGCTGGATAAAAAAACCGAAATAATCGAAAAGAAAACCGAAGCAATCGAAAAACGCCAGGCCGACCTTGAGTCAGCACACGAAGAAGTTGCAACAATCAAACGCGGACAATTCGAAATGCTTGAGAAAATCTCCGGCTACACAGTCGCAGAAGCAAAAGCATACCTCATTAAAAACCTTGAATCAGAGGTTACACATGAGGCAGCAATGAAAATCAAGGAAATCGAAGACCGCCTTAAAGAAGAAGCCGACAACATGGCAAGGGAACAAATCTCTCTTGCCATACAGCGTTGCGCTGCCGACCATGTCGCCGAAGCAACCGTCTCGGTGGTTCCCCTGCCAAACGACGAAATGAAAGGACGGATTATCGGCCGCGAAGGACGCAACATCCGTGCAATCGAAACACTCACCGGAGTTGATTTAATCATCGACGACACACCGGAGGCCATAACACTTTCGGGATTCGATCCCGTCCGCCGTGAAATCGCACGCATATCACTCGAAAAACTGATTTTAGACGGGCGCATTCATCCTGCAAGAATTGAAGAAATGGTCGAAAAAGCCAAAAAAGAAGTTGACGCAACAATCAAATCCGAAGGTGACAGAGCTACATTCGAAACAGGCGTACACGGCCTGCATCCCGAAGTAATAAAGCTTCTGGGCAGAATGCGTTACCGTACAAGCTACGGTCAAAACGTTCTCAACCACTCTATCGAAGTCTCGCACATCGCAGGACTTCTTGCAGCAGAGCTTGGGGCAGATGTTATGACCGCAAAACGCGCAGGACTCCTTCACGACCTCGGAAAAGCAATCGACCATGAAATCGAAGGAAGCCATGTCAACATCGGTGTCGACTTAGCCCGAAAGTACAAAGAAAACGAAGAAGTTATACATGCAATCCACGCCCACCACGGAGACGTTGAGCCAAGAACAGTTGTCGCATGTATCGTCCAGGCATCCGACGCAATTTCGGCATCCCGCCCCGGAGCACGCCGCGAAAATGTCGAAAGCTACGTTAAACGTCTTGAAAGACTCGAAGAACTCACGGGTTCATTTAAAGGAGTCGACAACTCCTATGCAATCCAGGCAGGACGGGAAATCCGCATAATGGTTAAACCCGAAGAAGTATCCGAGGACCAGATGATACTGCTTGCAAGAGAAATTGCACAGAAGATTGAAGATGAGCTTGAATATCCCGGACAAATAAAAGTAAACCTTCTCAGAGAATCAAAAGCAGTAGACTACGCAAAATAAATACGCTCAAGCAAACAGCGCAGAAACGTCAAAGTTCCTGCGCTGTTTCTTAAAAGCAATACTAATCAGCTTCAGCTCCAAAAACACAAAAAGGAGAACCCGCCATGCTGCATTTAACCGACAAATCGCTTGAGGACAAAAACGCCTGGGAAACAGCCGGTTTTATATTGCCGAAGTTCGACCGCAGTGATGTAATGGAACGCACCCTTAATAACCCGACCTGGCTGCATTTTGGAGCAGGCAACATCTTCAGGGCATATATCGCCGAAATCGCACAGCAGCTGATTGATGACGGGCTGACAGACACGGGAATAATCGTTGCCGAAGGTTATGACGGAGAGATAGTCGACATGGCATATAAGCCATATAATAACCTCGGAATTTCCGTTACTCTAAAAAGCGACGGCAGCTATATAAGCAAGGTAATAGCCTGTGTTGCCGAGTCGACAAAAATGGACTGCAATGGGTTTTTGAGATTAAAGGAAATTTTTGAAAAAGAAAGCCTGCAGATGATCAGCTTCACCATCACCGAAAAAGGTTACAGCATGAAAAGCACCGACGGACAGCTGCATTCAAATTTTGCATCGGATTTTGCAACAGGTCCCGGTGACCCCGTATCATTTATGGGGAAAATCACCGCACTTTGTTACCACCGCTATAAAAACGGCGCAAAGCCTCTTACACTTGTGAGCATGGATAATGTGTCAAATAACGGAAAATGCCTGCATGAAGTAATATTAACATTCGCTAAAGCATGGGTAGCCTGCGGTCATGCCGATGACGGATTTGTTGATTATATTAATGATCCCCTGAAACTATCCTTTCCATGGACAATGATAGATAAAATCACGCCCGGTCCCGGTGCCGGCGTCGCAGGTGAGCTGCGTAAAAAAGGATTGGATATCCCCGATGGAATGCTCACAACAAAAAACACCGACATTGCTCCGTTTGTTAATGCCGAAGAAACAGGGTATCTGGTCATAGAAGACACCTTCCCGAACGGCCGTCCGCCTTTGGAAAAAACCGGTGTTATTATGACCGGCCGCGAAACTGTAAACAAAGCAGAAAAAATGAAAGTATGTACCTGCCTCAATCCCCTGCACACCGCTCTTTCAATATTTGCAAGTCTCCTTGGAATAAATAAAGTCAGTGACGCAATGCAGGACGATGATATTGTTAAGTTTATCCGGCGTATCGCCGATGAAGGAATGCCGGTTGTTATAGACCCAGGTATTTTATCACCGAAGGATTTTGCCGACACGGTTATAAATATCCGCCTGCCAAATCCGTCAATACCCGATACTGTTTTCAGGATTGTCACCGATACATCGCAAAAATTATCCGTACGTTTTGGTGAAACAATAAAAGCATATACAAGCAGCAATAAGCTTGATGTCAACTCACTCGATGCAATACCGCTTGCGCTTGCCGGATGGTGCCGCTATCTCGTCGGCATAGATGACGCCGGAAACACCTTCCAGCTTGCTCCCGACCCTTTGCTTGCCGAATTGAGACCTTTGTTTTCCGATTTCCTGCCCGGAAAAGACGCAAACTATAGCGCAGCTCTCCGCTCACTACTGTCCAATTCAGCTATTTTCGGCATCGATTTATATGAAGCGGGAATTGCACCTAAAATCGAAGAGTATTTTAAGGAAATGATGTCAAGCCGCGGTGCAGTCAGGGTTATTTTGCATAATTTGTCTTAATATTTTATATAGCAATCTATTACGGCATTTTCACTAAATATTGTCTTATTTTGTGTATTAATTACAAAATAGGGCAATATATTGTGTTTTTATGCATGTTTTCCTTGACTTTCCTTGATATTCTTAATAGAATCTTAAGGAATTGCCATGCTCCTTTTTAATAATTACAAAATATTATGGAACAAACAATTTCTATATACGTCATAAAATAGTTGTATAAGAAATAATCAGACGAAAGTTAGGAGAATAAAATTGAAAAAGAATGCATTTCGTATAATTGCAGTTATTCTGACAATCGCACTTGGTGTATCAGTACTTGCAGGCTGCAGAGACAACTCGAGCAGCAACTTTGTGCCGCCCGAGTATGTTTTTGTACCGGAGATAATCAATCTGCCGGCAGAACTGCAGGATGTCAGAAATCTCACGTATTTTGATGACACCCTGTATTTCTGGTCAAATGTTATGCTCGACAGAGATACTTGGCAATATGAAGTCAGGTTATATACGATGAATACCGACGGTTCAAATATTACACAACTGACTAACTATACTACACCCAAACCTCCCGAACCGGATGCCGAAGGCAGCTTCCATATTATGGCATTAAATGTTGATAATGAAGGTCATATCTGGCTTGCGGAAATGGGTTCATTTTTCCGTTTTGATCTGCCCGATGACTTTGACGGTGAGGAATGGGAAAAGTGGGAATACGCCGAACATCTTGGCGAAATCATGGGTATACGCAAGCTGGATGGCACGGGAGCAGAGATACTGACTCTTGATATCAGTGCTCTTTCAGCCGGAGTCGAATGGTTTTATATCAGTGCTTTTAACATTGACGGTCAGGGAAATCTTTATTTAGGCACAAATGACGGAGATATTTATGTTCTAAATGGCGAAGGTCAGCAGCAGTTTAAAGTAAATGTTGATAACTGGGTTGACAATCTTATCCGTATGCCGGACGGCTCAGTTGCATTTAACGGCTGGATGGAAGGTGTCGACGGTTATTCGATGGCACTTCGTAAAATAGATGTCGCTGCCCGTGATTGGGGAGAAACTATCGAGCTTCCTTCAAATGCATGGAATATTTATCAAGGCGGCGGGGATTATTCGGTAATATTCCGCGAAGGCTCCAATCTTTTCGGTCTTGATACCGAATCGGGAGAAAGCGTAAAAATCCTAAACTGGCTTGAAAGCAACATTGTCGGAGATAATCTTGATAATGTAATCATGCTTGAGGACGGGCGTATCATTTGCACAAATTCAACCTGGAACCGTGTAACAGAGGAAATGAATTTTGAGCTTAACATTCTTTCCAGAGTAAGATATGCAGACCTTCCCGAGAGAACTGTTATTACACTTTCAACAATATGGCTCGACCACCTTATCCGTAATCAAATCGTAAACTTCAACAGAACAAATCCGACATATCGTATACATGTCAATGATTACTCCGAGTTTAATAACGAAGATGACTGGGGTGCAGGGCTCACCAGATTGTCAACCGATATTATCGCAGGTAACATTCCCGATATTCTTGATGTGTCGAACTTACCGTTTAAGCAATATGTTGCAAGGGACCTGCTTATCGATTTATATCCTCTTCTTGACGCCGACACCGATATCGGCAGGGAAGATTTAATGGAAGCAGTTTTCAGAGCAGCAGAAATGGAAGGACAATTGTTCCGCATATTCCCGTCATTCTATATAACCTCATTGGTTGGACACCCCGATGTTGTCGGTCCCGGAATGGGATGGAACTGGGAAGAGTTTACCGCTGTTATGAACGCAAACCCGCAAGCTGACATGCCGCTCGGTCCTTGGGTGACAAGAGAAAACTTCTTATCTTCGGCAATATACGTAAATATTGATGAGTATGTCAACTGGGCAACAGGAGAGGTTAATTTCGATACACCCTCATTCATTCAGCTCCTTGAGTTTTCAAACAGATTCCCCGAGGATATAGACAGAGGTGATGGCGGATTTTATATGGAAGAGAGCGACATGATAGCCTCAGGCAGACAAATTATGGCATCTGCATATATCGGAGACTTCCGTACAATCCAGCAGTATCATTACATGTTTGGCGGAGCAATTGCATATAAAGGATTTCCGACCGAAAGCGGAAACGGTAACTCGCTTGGTATCGGCTCCAGCCTCGCAATAACAGCAAGGTCTTCACAAAAAGACGGAGCATGGGAGTTCATGCGCGGAATACTCAGCAGTGACTGGCAGGATGAAAATATATCATGGAACTTCCCGACAAACAAAAAATCCTTTGACAACCAGGTCCAGCGTGCCCTGGACGATGATTCCAGCCACGGAATAAGCTGGGGTCCCGGCATGGAAATGGAGCTCGGACGTGTAACACAAGCAGATATCGACCTTATAAAAAGTCTTATTGATTCAACCTTCGGTATCGTAAGCTATGACGAGGCATTGATGAACATCATTAACGAAAACACATCCGACTTCTTCAACGGCAGAAGCAGTGCACAGGATGCGGCAAGAATCATTCAAAGCCGTGTATCAATATACGTTTCCGAGCAAAGCTGATAAAACCGTCATTGCGGCCTCTCTCACTCATTGATTGGGGCCGCAACAAAATAATTAATGGGGCGCGAAAAGAGGCAGTGCAAAAATGCTGAGTGAACTTTGGCGGTATCTAAGAGGTAAACGGTGGCTGAGAAGAATCAAAAATTATACCGATGGGCTAAACACACGCCATCGCGATAATATAGGCGGTTCTCTTTGGCTGGCACCGAGTCTTTTGGGAGTCGCTACATTTTATATAGTTCCTTTTTTTGTTATAGTTTATTACTCGGTAATCAGCGGCCCGATAAATCCCCGTTTCGTATTTTTTGATAACTTTTCAAGGCTTTTTCAAAACGACGCTTTCAGAACAGCCGCATCAAATACACTCACATTTTCTATAGTAGCGGTTCCGCTTGCTGTCGTGCTATCCCTGCTCATCGCACTAATGCTGGAGGCCCGGATCCCGCTTAAAAGTTATTTTCGCACATTTTTCTTAAGTCCCCTGATGGTTCCTGTTGCATCCGTAGTACTGATATGGCAGGTTTTATTTCATCCGAACGGTGCTGTTAATGAATTAATCGAGCTCTTTGGCGCTTCCGGAATCGACTGGATGCAGTCCGAGCACAGCCAGTTTGTTGTCGTTATATTGTTTTTATGGAAAAATCTCGGTTTTAACATGATTTTATTTATGGCGGCACTGAGTAACATCCCGCGTGAGCTGCTCGAAACAGCGGATGTCGAAGGAGCGGGACCTTTCAGTAAGTTCTTTAATATAAAAATAAGATATTTATCTCCGACATTGCTTTTTGTTACGATTCTTTCTTTGATTAATTCATTTAAGGTTTTCAGAGAAGTTTATCTGCTTACAGGCGACTATCCGTACGGAAATCTATACATGCTGCAGCACTTTATGAATAATATCTTCAGAGCGCTTGATTACCAGAGACTTGCTGCCGCTGCAGTTGTTATGACCATCGCAATGGTTATCATTATTCTGACCCTCTTCATTGCAGAAAACCGCTTTGGAAGGGATGTGGAAGAATGAGAAGAAGATATTTCGGGCGCACAGGTTTATTTGTCCTCTCACTCGTTTTTGCAGTAGGCTTTTTATTGCCGACAGTGCTTACAATTTCCAATTCATTCATGACTCAAAGCGAAATCAACGCAAACTACGGAATGATTTTCGAAAGCACAAGACCCGGTGTCGGCACATATGTTTCAGACAGTGTAAATCTTAAATTTATCCCGGATAAAGTCAGTGCTGACCAGTATTTTACCGTTCTTTTCAGAAGCCCCGAGTACCTTTATAAGTTTTGGAACTCCGTAATTCTTGTTCTTCCAATCGTTATATTGCAGGTCGGTATAGCTTCATTCGCTGCTTACAGCTTTACAAGATACCGCGGTAAATGGAAAAACTTCCTGTTTTTCTTCTACATCGTCCTTATGCTGATGCCCTACCAGGTTACAATTGTTCCAAACTATCTTGTGGCAGAGTGGACGGGCTTGCTCGGTTCACGGTGGGCTGTCATATTCCCCGGTGCCTTTGCGCCTTTTTCCGTATTTCTGCTCACAAAATTTATGCGCCGTATCCCGTCTGTTTTAATCGAAGCGGCAAAGCTTGACGGTGCAAACGAATGGCAGATTTTCACGGGTGTCTGTATCCCCCAGTGCCGGAGTGCATTGTACTCAATTGCGATTCTGGTTTTTATCGACTACTGGAACATGGTTGAGCTTCCGATGATTTTGCTCGACAATGTCGAATCGCAGCCTCTCTCCGTTTACCTCGCAACAATAAACGCAGGCGAAGCAGGTGTTGCATTTGCGATAGCCGTTATTTATATGATACCTCCGCTGCTGCTCTTCCTCCATGGTGAAGAGGCACTTGTCGAAGGTATAACACATTCCGGTTCTGTTAAGGGTTAAATAATAAACTGATTAAAGGGTGGTCATTAATATGAAAGATACGGAAGTAAAAAAACGAAAGTGGGTTATGCCGGCTATAATTGTGTTCCTTTCTGTTATGCTGGTGCTGACCTTTTTCTCAAACACAATTATGAACCGCTCTTTACCCGAGGTCGCAGCGCAATACACCCAATCAGGCACAATCACCGCAAGAATCCGCGGCAGTGGCACCGTCACCGCTAACGAAAGCTTTGAGGTTAAGCTCGACCAAACCAGAAAGGTTGAAGAGGTACCCGTCCGCAAAGGTGATGAGGTCAATATAGGAGATGTGCTGATTGTTTTATCAGGTACAGACAGTGCGGAGCTGGACGGACTCAGAAGTAATTTATCGGACAAGGAACTCGAACTGGAAAATCTGCTTCTTGAAATGTCAAAGGGTGACAATACTATTTCTGCCCTGGTGCGGGCAGTAACAAGTGCAAGAAACTCATTGTCCGATGCGCAAAACACATTGGCAGGAATTCAATTCAACAGTGCAGCATACGGTGCAGCTCAGGCAGAAGTGGATTCCGCAGCCGCAACTGCAGCTGCCAGATTATTCGATTCACAAGTCGCCGATTCCGAGCTTGCAACTCTCAACAGCATAATTGCCGACGGCGGTACGGTTGATCCCGCTGTACTTGAAGCAGCACAGCAAAAGGTTCGCGATACAACTGCAGCAAATTCTCTTGCACAGGCATCATTGACACTCGCTAATTCAAATTTAGCAGCAGCAGGAAACAGAGACGCCTGGTTAATGGCAAGCAGCTCTGTCAGACAAGCTCAGTTAAATCTTGATGAAGCGAATGCAAACCTTGCACTTGCACAGTCAAATGCAAGTGTAGATAATTCTATCGAAGGCGTAAGGCTTCGAGTATTAAAAGAAGAAATAGACGACTTAAAAGAGCAAGTGGATAAGCTTGAAAAAGAAGGCAATACCACGGATATCAAATCACTTGTCGGTGGTATTGTGACCGATATAAATGTTTCCCCCGGAAATACAACCGACCCGAACGACGATACTCCGCTTATGATTATCGAAGTTGTTGACAGGGGTTATTCTCTCAGTTTCCCTGTCACTGCAGACCAGGCAAGCAGAGTAAATGTCGGTGACCAGGCAGATGTTGACAGAGGCTGGTGGAGCCGAACTGACGAATTAAATGCTCAGCTTGTAAGCATCAGGACAAATCCGCAAGACCCGATAACAGGCAGGATATTAAACTTTTCAATTACCGGTGATGTTGAAAGCGATATGCAGCTGAACCTAACGCTGGCTCAGCGCAGCGTTAACTACAATGTAATTGTTCCAAACAGCGCACTTCGCAGTGATACCAACGGGGATTTCGTTCTTGTTGTTGTTTCGCGCCCAAGCCCGCTCGGAAACCGTTACATTGCAACAAGAGCCGATATTAATATCCTTGCCTCCGACGATACAAGCGCCGCAGTTTCCGGTGCACTTTCGGAATGGGAATTCGTTATAACAAGAGCCTCAGCCCCCATTGAACCCGGCATGCAAGTAAGACTGGTAGACAACCCGTAAGATAAAAAAGAAGGTTTTATATGCTTCTGAGAAGAATAATAATTATAGCCGTAAACGTCTTGTGTCTTACTGCTTTTATAATCTGTCTTGCTGTTTCCTCTTCACTCAGAGCACCACTTCGGAGCCAGCAGGTGGCAGCCGCATGGGCAGGTCAAAGCGGAGAACGGTTTTCACAGCTTTCAGTATTTTTCCCCGTTCCTTCTTCTTTTGACGAAAACCAGGTCCATGCATTACGGGATTCTCTGGATAGGGTATTACTTTCCGAATCTCTTGAATCCACCGACGACAGTACTCTATATACCGATGCCTGGTCTTCGGTTACAGAGGTTTCATTAATAAGTCAGCGCGGAACAGCGACCGCCAAAGCAATAGCAACAGGCGGCGACTTTTTCCTGTTCCATCCCTTAAAACTCAGAGACGGCGGCTATCTTTCACCGAATGATGTTATGAAAGACCGTGTTGTCCTGGACGAAGAGCTTGCATGGAGGCTTTTCGGGGCTGTAAACATTGCAGGATTCGAAGTGATAATAAATAACAGTCCATTTATTATTGCCGGCGTTGTGGCACGGGAAAATGACTTTGCAAACAGCAAAGCATACACATACGGCGCAGGCTTATTTATGTCCTACGAAATGCTTTTGGAAATGACAGAAGGTAACGCAAAAATCGAGTGCTATGAAATCGTATTACCCAACCCTATAGCAGGCTTTGCACTGTCATTATTACCTGTTGATTTAAAAGGCGACGATATGACCGACCCAAGCGCACTAATAGTCGAAAATACTACTCGCTTTTCACTCGGCAATTCATTCGCTCTATTAGGTTCATTCGGCGAAAGAAGCATGCGGACCGACGCATACCACCTTCCTTATTGGGAAAATGCCGCCCGTTATGCCGAAGACTGGATTGCCCTTCTGCTCCTGCTTTCACTAATCTTTATAGCCTTCCCGGTCGTTTGCGCAATAATATACCTGGTCATACTTATCCGTTTCGGAGTAAGACACTGCAAGGTTTTTATAAATCAACTAATCAAGAAAAAAGACAAACGCGCATACGAAAAATACATCCTCGAACACGGCGAAGACGGCGAAGCAGTATACAATGTTAATGATATAATAAGAGAAGTCCAAGACGAAATATATTGATGTGGCAAGGGGACACTGTGTTTTATTCAGGGTCCCCTTGCTCAATCACTTTACACTTAACTTCAACACTTCGCGGATGATTTCCTCTACGGATAGTGCATCGATATCGAGACCTCGCATTGCGGCTGATATTTCTCCTTGGCTGTAGCCGAGGACTGTCAGTGCTGCGGCGGCGTCTCTTTGTTTTGTCCCGAGTCCTCCGCCCGATGTATCGCTTTGCGGTACAAAGCCCGAAGCCTTTAATGCGGGCATTTCCTTGCTCACTTTATCTTTCAGCTCCAGTATTATCCGCTGTGCAAGCTTTTTACCAACCCCCGGAGCGATTGTCAGAGCGGATTCATCATCTCCGATAATCGCAAGAGCAAGAGCTTCGGGTGACGCCGATGAAAGTATAGATATTGCCGCTTTCGGGCCGACACCGGAAACACTCAGCAGCTGTTCAAATGCTCTTTTTTCACTGATACCGTAAAAACCGTAAATATCAAACGCATCTTCTTTAACATTACAATACGTATATAACTTTGCCTTTTTCCCCACCTCAAGATGAGACAGAGTATTAAGCGTCGTCATGCATGCATACCCAACCCCGCCAATATCAATAACCGCAAGATTCTGAGCAATAACCGTAACGGTTCCCTCTAAATAGTAGAACATATATAATAACTCCTTATATTTCAGTATTTTCAACGCTTTTTCATTATTGTTTATGTTACTTTTCTGTCGGTAACCTTGCAATATATGCATCCAATAGATTTGCAAATTCTGCCGGTGTTATTACCCACGAATCGCCGGGATAATGTTTTATGTTTCCTGTTACAAGATATGCTCCGGATTTTTTTGCAATGTCATAAAAACACCTGTCATCTTCATCCGGTAAAGAGATTTCGCTTGCATCAATGGTGACCGATAATCCATATAAAGAGATTATCTCAAGTAAATTGTCAACATCTTTTGGGTTAAAGCCAAACTTATCTCTGTAAAGGACATCGCGGTACTCACTCATTATTTCACTGCAATAGAACATATTAAAGTGTTTTTCTTTAATAGAATTAATAATCTTTGCGGAAAATCCATGAGCGGTTATCAAGCCCGAAACGAAAACATTTGTATCAATAACGGCATTAAGCATTAATAACACCTGCAACTTTGCGTTTCTGTCTTTCATTGCGCGACAATGCTATTTCAGCATTTATTTCTTCCAATGTCATTTCAGCTGCTCCGCTGCGCTCTGCTGATGCTCTCATATTATTAATAGTTTTTGTAAGCTTTATTTGATTCAAAACAGCAAGCGTTTCTTCAAAATCATTCTCATTTACTTGAATCATCACTGCTTTTGGCTTGCCGTTGCTGGTAACAACTATTTTTCCATTATCCGTTAACATATCATTTATTTTTGCAGTTGATGTCCTTAGTTCACGAAATGAAACAAAACTCATACCTGACATATTCTCCACCCCCTGTGCTAGATTTATTTATATATTATTAACAGTGTACCACATTGATGCCATATCTGTCCACATTTATATTCAATTCGCATATTTACTTTTAATATATACTCCCTCCTTTCCTCTCCTTTTAAGACACCGGATTGCTCTTCCCGAGTGTCTCTATCGTTTGTGAATAAATAATATTGAGATTATCACTTAGTCTAACGTTCCGAAAAACTCTTTTATTTTTTCTCCCTTAATTATTCTGACGTTATCGGGCATTGCATAGTCATTTGGGTGCTTCTTTTCGTATTCTTCGGCTTTCGCAAAAGTTGCTTCTAACTGCTCAAGCTGCTCTTGTGTGCTTATTACTATACTCTTATTAATACTAGAAGATGCCATGGCGTTTTCTCCTTCAAAATAATTTTTTAAGTAGCTCAATAGCTAGTGTCAAACTACACACTTATACCGCAATATTGTTGTTCTGGCTATTTCTGAGACGCTCATACAGCTAATTGTGCTTATTTTATTCAGTGGCAGATGCCAGGGCTACACTCTGGGTTCTCTTCAAGTGGGTGCAGCTTTTTAGTGGGGAGTAGGATATGACAAGGCAGTCATTGTATCATCAACAAAGCCGTACTTTACGTACATTTGAGTTTCCCCATTTTTCCGTCTGTCTTTTTTACGCCCCCGCGCTGCGCGCGCCCGCGCCCCCCGCCCGTACGCCGCCCGGTGGGCGGGATTACGGATTAAGCAGTAGACAGATATGGTT
>Ga0123356_10005221_pt1 | contig 13268 bp, 10 predicted proteins | sample TergutEmb28metaG_2_FD_92546 | JGI IMG/M metagenome (GOLD analysis project Ga0123356, IMG submission 92546) | Embiratermes neotenicus P3 segment gut microbial communities from Petit-Saut dam, French Guiana - Emb289 P3 | ecosystem: Host-associated > Arthropoda: Insects > Digestive system > Gut ... | reverse complement strand
CCACTATGTATGGACCGACGAAGAGACCATAGCTCAGGTACACAGCATTGGGCCTTGGTCAGTAAACTACGTCAACCATGCGGACGACCCGGCCAAAAAATGAACGATGGTCGATCCGCCGGCCGCACCGGTTCGCAGCGGCGGCGGCTTCGCAGCCCGACGAGGTGACGTTCTCCGCGTGCGCGCCGAACAGACGAGCCGCGGCTCGCGTGACGCGAATGCGCGTCGCGCGGCGACGGGACGCTTTGTCGGCGCCCTGACCGCAGATGTCATCACTTTCATCCGTGCGCGAGATTCCGCCTATCTGGCGCGGGCGAGCGCGGCAGCCCTACGTGTGGCGGACCTAGAGGCTTCATCAACGTGCTCAGGAGCACGTTCGACAGACCGATCAGGCAGCAAGAGTTCTTGCCCGAGCCAGACGATCTCGGCGCGCCGGGTTCATCCGCGCCTCGGGTATCACGAGCCAAGTCTGGGCAACGTCGCCAAACGCGGCCATCCACGCGCTGCGCCGGTCCGCTGCACCTTCTGGAATGCGTCGTTCGGCCACCGGCAGCTCTCCGCCCGAGGTCGCCGAGCCAGGAAGGTCTGCTTCAGGCGGGCCGCGCAAGAAAGCCGACAGGCGGCTCGCCACCCAAAGCGGCCACTCCATGGGAACCTACTTTGCGGACGACCGCCGAGTGCGCATGTTGCGACGATGCTGGGGTGTTGCTGCCGCAACGGGTCAAAACCACTGTGTTGAGGTGCTAGAAAGGGACCAGGGATTTCCGGCCTGAACGCAATTTACGTGATCGACGGAACACAGGCGGCGATTCCGTTTCCACCTGCGGATGTAATATCTCCACATCCGCGATCGCCGCCTTGGTCAACCCCAGCAACCGGTGCGCAACGGCTGGCAAGTGGCGGTCCCTGACGAAAAGAATGCCCAGTTCGCGGCGATGGGCAATTTCCGGGACACGTATTTCGCATAATCCGCGGCGGTCGGCGGAGTCTTCGAAGTCTCGTCGCGAGATGAATGTCAGCAGCTCCGTTCGTGCGACAACCTGGCGTAGCAATACCACAGTGCTGGTCTGTATCTGAACCTTTGGCCGAGGCATGCCACGACGTTCGAACGCGTCGTTGAGCCACTGCGTGCTGCCGACCGAGGCCGGCGGTAACAGCCACTTCTGGTCAACCAGGTCCTCAATATGGACTGTCCGGCCCGCCAGGCGATGACCTGCCGCCGCGGCGACGACGAGTTCATCATGGCCAACCACGATCGTCGCAAACTCTCGCCGGTCACTCGGTATTATCGGGCTTATGACGAGATCGAGTGCGTCATCGCGCAGCAACTCACGGAGGTGGTCGGCAAGTCCCACCAGGACGTCGAACGTCACTTCGGGGAAGGCGCCGATCATGTGATTGACGAGTCCTGGCAGGAAACAGGCCGCCGTGGTTGATCCGGTCCCGACGCGGATGTGTCCGATGGTGCCGTGGGCGATTTCGGCGGCTTCACGTGCCGCTGATTCCAGTGCCTGCGAAATGGACCTGGCGCGGGCCAGCAGTGCTCGGCCTACCGGCGTAAGCAGAACCCGGTGGCCTTTACGATCGAACAGTGCCGCCCCGAGCTGTTCCTCGAGACGACGAATACATTTGGTTAGGGCAGGCTGGGTGCGCCCGACGTGCTCCGCAGCGCGGCGGAACTGACCCATCTCCGCCACCGCGATGAAGTAGCGGAGGTCGCGGACGTCCATCCTATTACCTTTGGTTATCGTCAGCGGAAAAAAAGAGAATTGCCTTCATCGCCCGAGCGGTCAAGACTACTCGCCAGTAGAAGCAAAACCCGGTTGGAGGGAACAACAAGAATGGCAAAACGCCCCGTCTTGGCGTGGGCCGCCTCGTGCGAGCGCCGATCGAGCCGCGGTTTGGGACGCGGTCGACCGGCCAAGCAGCACATGAAACGAGAGATTGCGGCCGGTGGCCCGACATCGGTCAGGAGCCGGGTCCGATGAGCACGATCGTCGGCAATGAGCGTTTCAGCTATCGCGTGGTCCGGGACTGGGCGAGATTACCGGACGGGTGGAGGCTGATGGACGTCGCAGCCGTTGGCGTCGACCGCAACGACCGCGTTTACGTCTTCAATCGCGGCGAGCATCCAATGGTGGTGTTCGATCGGGAAGGCAACTTCCTTCGATCGTGGGGTGAGGACATCTTTTCCCACGCGCACGGGCTCCATATGGCGCCCGACGACACGATCTACTGCACCGACGACGGCGACCACACCGTGAGGCAGATGAGCCTCGACGGCAAAATGCTCATGCAGATCGCCTTGCCCGAGCGGCCATCGCCTTTCATGAGTGGTCGTCCATTCAACAAGTGTACCCACACGGCTCTGTCACCGAAGGGCGAGATTTTTGTGTCCGACGGCTACGGCAATGCGGCCGTGCATAAGTTCTCACCAGATGGCCGGCTGTTGAAATCCTGGGGTGAGCCCGGGTGCGCGCCAGGTGAGTTCAACGTGCCACACAACATCTGCTGCGATGCGGATGGTTGGGTCTATGTTGCGGATCGTGAAAATCACCGTGTCCAGGTGTTCGACTCTGATGGACGATTCGAGACACAATGGAACTCAGTGCATCGGCCAAGCGGGCTCTACATGACGGCGGGGCGGTGCCCACTATGCTATATCGGCGAAATCGGGCCCTACCTTCCGGTCAACCGACACTTTCCGAACCTTGGGCCTCGCATCACGATTACTACGAACCGGGGTGAGGTACTGGCCCGACTTGGCCGGTACCAGGATGCCGCTGGGGAGGAACCCGGGCAATTTATGTCGCCGCATGGCATTGCGGTCGACTCGCACGGCGATGTCTACGTCGGTGAGGTTTCCTATTCTGCCTGGCCTTCGCTGTATCCGGGGAAAACTGTACCGCACTTCATCCGCAGTCTTCAGAAACTCGTTCGGGTAATGGAGCCCGCGCCGGCTGACCGATCCGTCGTCGCCTAGCCGTCGATGAGAAAAAGACAAAAAAGGGGGGACAAAAACCATGAAAGATCCAACCGGCATGCTGATCGATCGCCGCGAAGTGTTGCGCCTGCTCGGGATTGGTGGCGGTGCAGTTCTTGCGACCTCACTCGATGGCCCTCGAGCGTTCGCACAGGCGCGGGATAAAACGCTGGTCATCGGTATTGATTTTGCCGACACCGTTACGCTGGACCCAGCGCACGAGTCGAATTACGTCGCACCCTTGATCGTCGCCGCTTGCTATGAGGCGCTGGTGACGATGACGCCCGGCGATTATATTGGCATCAAGCCGTCGCTTGCCACTGCATGGCAGCGCACGCCGGATGGAAAGGGTTGGCGCTTCACGCTGCGTCAGGGCGTCCGGTTCCCGAGTGGCAATGTCATGACTGCCGACGATTTCAAGTACTCGCTCGATCGCGTCCTTCATGTTGGCGATCAACCATCCCAGTATCTCTCGAATGTGGCGGCGTTCGAGAAGGTTGATGACCAGACAATCGATGTGATCCTGAAGAACCCTGCTGAACCCATCCTGACCATCTTGGTGACGCCGAGTTTCACCGTGTACGAGAAGAAGGTTATCCAGGCACATGGATCCGACAATACGCCACTGGCTAAAATCAAAGACAGTGCGATTGGCTGGCTGAATCAGAACTCGGTCGGAACCGGTCCATACCAGTTGGTGCGATGGGAGCGGAACTCAGCGATCCAGCTGGTGGCAAACCCGCATTACTGGGGCGGCAATCCGCCGTTTGAGCGCGTGGTGTTCCGTCACATGCCGGACAGCGCAGTCCAGTTGCTGTCACTACAGCGGGGCGACCTCGACGCCGCGTTTAACCTCATTCCCGAACAGGTTGCGACCCTGGAGAATTCCAAGGACATCTGGATCGACTCGCTGAAGAGCCTCGACTTCGTCTATTTGGCACTAACCGACGATCCAGCCTTCAACAAGGCGCTCGCTGTGAAATCGGCACGGCAAGCGATCGGCTATGCTATTGACTACGAGGGCATCAAGAAGTCGCTGCTCGCGGGCAATGCCACGCGTCCGGCGAGCTTCCTCCCGATCGGCGTGCTGGGCTCGACCGAGGCGATCGCCCGCGAGGTCGGCTTCCATGAGGATCTCGACAAGGCAAAGCAACTGCTGGCGCAAGCCGGTATGCCCAAAGGCTTTGCGTTCGACCTGCAATACGGCCAGGGAGCGGTCACCGGCACCTCGTTCGATGTGCTGGCGCAGAAAGTCCAGTCGGATCTCGCACGGGTCGGCATCATGGCCAACTTGAAGCCGATGGACATGGTCACTTTCCGAACCCAGTATACCACCTACAAGGCGACCTCGGCACTCACCTTCTGGAACCCGCCTTCGGTGGAGAACGAGTTGTGGGCCGCGGCGACGGTAGAACGAGTCGCGAAGCGAGTGCACTACGATCCGCCGACAAGTGTGGTGAAGTTGGTACATAGCGCTGCGGCCGAGGCAGATCCGAAGAAGCAGATTGCTATGTGGGTCGAGTACCAAAAGATCATGGTTGACCAGGCGAACCTGATCATGCTGTTCCAACCGATCTATAAGATCGGAGTACGCCGCTCGATCAAGAGCTTTCCCCTCACTGCCGCGGGATGGCAGGTGGACATGTTCGGCGCCAGCCGCGCCTGAAGGCGAGCCACGCCACTGCCCTACCAGGATTGTGCTGCTATGCTTCATTTCTTGGTCTCGCGCGTGACGACGACGGTCTGCATGGGCCTGCTCGCGACGCTGGTTGTGTTCCTGATTACGAACACGGTTCCCGGCGACCCGATACTCGCTCAGCTTGGCGACCAGGCAGCTTCGGATCCCGCATTTGTCGCCGAGTGGCGCCATGAGTACGGTCTGGATCGGCCGTTGTGGGAGCGCTACGTTATTTTTCTGCGGGGCCTTTCCCACGGCGATCTGGGCCGCTCGATCGCGTCGCACCGACCCGTCCTGGACGATATAGAGCAATACACACCAGCGACGTTGGAACTTGCCTCGGTCAGTTTCGCGCTGACGCTCATCGTCGGCATCCCACTGGGCATAATTGCGGCCGTGAAGCGCGACTCTTGGATCGATCATGTCGCGCGTGCCATTTCATTGCTCGGCGTCTCAGCGCCCACGTTCTGGCTCGCTTTCCTGCTGCTCGCCATCTTCTATGGCTATTTCCAGATCGCTCCAGGGCCGGGACGGCTTGACCCGATCGCTCTGCCGCCGCCGACCGTCACCGGCTTCTACCTGGTCGACTCGGCAATTGCGGGTCAGTGGGCGACGTTCTGGGATGCTGCTGCCCATCTCGTTCTGCCTTCGATCGTGCTGGCTTCCGCCACCATTGGGCTTATCACGCGGACAACGCGAGCCAGCATGCTGGAAAGCATCCGCCAAGACTACGTGCGGATGGGGCGGGCCAAAGGCGTCGGGGAAAGCCGCCTCATTCTCAGGCATGTTCTGCCCAACGCCCTGATCCCCGTGGTGACGCTCGCCGGACTCGCTTACGCGAACTTGCTCACTGGCGCGGTCCTGACCGAAACCGTGTTCTCCTGGCCGGGACTGGGACGCTACACGTTCCAAAGCGCAGCGTCGCTCGATTTCCCCGCGATCATGGCTATCACCCTGTTGGTGGCCATCACCTACCTCGTGATCAATCTGATCACCGATCTTAGCTACGCCATGCTTGACCCAAGGGTTCGGCGATGAGCGTCACCCTCTCGTCTGGGGCGCGACACCTTCCCGCGTCGCGGTGGCGGCGATGGCGCAGGCAGTACGGCCTGCCCTGGATCGGGGCGCTGATTGTGTTGGCCTGGATCGGCGTGGCCGTGTTCGCCCCGGCACTGGCCCCCTATCCGCCCAACGCGGTGCATATTACGCAGCGCCTGCTCCCGCCGGACGCGCACCACTTGCTCGGCACCGACGAGCTCGGTCGCGATGTGCTGTCGCGCGTCATCTACGGCGCGCGGATTTCGCTCTTTATTGGCGTCACGGTGGTATCGATCAGCGCCCTGGCTGGCACGATCGTGGGCGGCCTGGCTGCCTATATGGGCGGATTGGTCGAGGCGACACTCATGCGACTGACCGATCTCGTCATGTGCTTCCCACCGATCATTCTGGCGCTGGCGATTGGCGCCGCGCTCGGTATCGGCACCACCAACACCATCATTGCCATGCTGGTGGTGTGGTGGCCCAAATTCGCCCGCCTGGCGCGTGGCCTCGTCCTACAGCAGCGATCGCTGGAATACGTCGAGGCCGCGCTGGTCTCGGGATACGGCACGATGCGGATTCTGGGCCGGCATATCATCCCAAATTCGATTGGGCCGCTGATCGTTCTGGTGACGCTCGATATCGGCAACGCCATCATCTTCTTTTCTGGCCTGTCATTTCTGGGTCTTGGCGTGGTGCCGCCGACCCCGGAATGGGGATCGATGATCTCCGAAGGCCGCGAACTGGTCGCCCAATGGTGGGTCGCTAGCTTTCCGGGGTTCGCCATCCTCTCGATCGTACTGGGCTTTAACTTTCTGGGCGACGGCGTGCGCGATTGGCTCGATCCGCGCTCGCGGCGTTACTGATATGAACGACCTAACAGGAGATGTTCTGGAGCAGAACCAGCCAGCAACCGGGGACAGAGATTGCGTGCTGCAGGTCGAGGACCTGCGCACTTACTTTTTTACTGACGACGGACCGGTACGTGCCGTCGATGGTGTAAGCTTCTCTGTCCGAGCCGGAGAGACTGTCGGGATCGTCGGTGAATCTGGATCCGGCAAGAGCGTCACCGCGCTATCCGTAATGCGGCTGCTCGAAGATCCGGCCCGCATCGTGGGCGGCAGCATTCGGTTCCGTGGCCGCGACGTTTGTCAGATGAGCCACAAGGAACTGCGCGCTATGCGGGGCGGCGCCGTCGCCATGGTGTTTCAGGATCCAATGACTTCGCTGAATCCGGTGCTTCGCATCGCGGACCAAGTGAGCGAGGCTATGTTGGTGCATGGGCGGCGGCGCAACGAATCGCTGCACCATGGCATCGCCCTGCTGGGACGGATGGGAATTGTCGCGCCAGAACGCGCGATGGCGAGTTACCCACACGAGTTCTCCGGTGGCATGCGCCAGCGCGTGGTGTTGGCGATGGGCATGAGCAACGAGCCTGGGTTGTTGCTGGCCGACGAACCGACCACGGCCCTCGATGTTACCATCCAGGCGCAGATTCTCGATCTCCTAAAGGAGCTGAACGAGAAGTTTGGCACGGCAATCGTGCTAATCAGCCACGATCTTGGTGTGATCGCCACGGTCTGTGCGCGGCTGATCGTGATGTATGCCGGGGAGATCGTCGAGGAAGGGCCGACGGCGGACCTGCTAGCCGACCCACGCCATCCGTACACCCGCGCGCTGCTCAGTGCCCTTCCTGGGCTCGATCAGGATCGCGGCGATCGGCGCCTTGCCACGGTGGAAGGGATGCCGCCCGATCCGCTGACATTCCCGCCTGGCTGTCGCTTCGCCCCCCGCTGCGCGCTCCGACAACCGGGCTGTGAACAACATCCATCCTTGCGAACGGTAGCGCCGGGGCGCGCCGCACGCTGCTGGCTCACTGGTGAAGGTCAGCCCCTCCCACCACAGGCGCAGCGCGTCTCTCCGACGCCGCGCGCGGCGGCCGAAGTGAGTTCACCGCCGCCTGCAATCCTGGAGGTCCGCGGGCTGGTGAAGCACTTCCGGCTCCGCAGCAGTGTCTTCGCCAGGCCGCGCGTTGTGCAGGCGATTGACGACGTCGATCTGACCGTCGCACGCGGCGAGATCGTCGGCGTTGTGGGTGAGTCGGGCTGTGGCAAGTCCACCTTCGCCCGCACGCTGCTGCGCCTCTACCGGCCCGATCGCGGCAGCATCCGTTTCGACGGGCATGAGCTCGCCGGGGCTGCGGAGGCAACGATTCGGCCGCTGCGTCGACGCATGCAGATGGTGTTTCAGGATCCTTACGCCAGCCTCGATCCACGCATGACGGTGGAGGCGAGCCTTGCTGAACCGCTACACTTTCACCGACTGGCCGTCGCTGGCCCCGGCGTGCGTCGACGCGTCGACGAGTTGCTCGGCGTGGTCGGGCTCGGATCAAACGCGCGGTCACGCTACCCGCACGAATTTTCCGGTGGGCAGCGCCAGCGCATCTCGATCGCCCGAGCACTTGCCACAGAGCCGGACCTGATCGTTGCGGATGAGCCAATATCGGCACTCGATGTCAACATCCAGGCGCAGATCGTCAATCTGCTGATCGACCTGCGCGCGGAGTTCGGGCTGACCTATCTGTTTATCTCTCACGACCTGGCCGTCGTGCGTCACATCTGCGACCGCGTGATGGTATTACACATGGGTCAAGTGGCGGAGATCGCTCCTGCCGAGCAGCTATTCGCGGAGCCGTTACATCCGTACACGCGCTATCTGATTTCGGCACAGCCCGCCTTGTCGCTGCGACGCGCGCAGCACAGCAGGCAGCACTTGTCCGGTGAGCCGGCAAGCATGGTCAATCCACCGTCTGGTTGCCGTTTCCGCACCCGCTGTCCGCTCGCGCAGCCAGTCTGCGCCGAACGACCGCCGCCGGTGCAGGAATACCGACCAGGGCATCTGGCCGCCTGTCACTTCGCCGGACAATGGCAGTGATAGATCCAAAAAAAGCGAACAGCACCGAAACAAGCCCTAAAGGAGGACCGACATGGCCGTTGATCTCCGCGAACTTCATCCCGGCTTTGCGGCCGAGGTCCACGGTGTAGACCTGCGGCAACCAGTTGCTGCAGACCAGGCAAGCGCGCTGCAGGCAGGCATCGATACCTACCCCGTTCTGGTGTTCCGCGGACCGACGATCACCAATGACCAGCAGATCGCCTTCAGCCGCAACTTTGGTAATCTGGCACGAGCCACAGAATATCAGAACGACCCATCGAAGCGGCGTCTGGGCGCAGAAATGACAGACGCCTCGAATCTCAGCGAGGACAGCCAAGTGCTTGGCGTGGGAGACCGACGCCGGATGAACAATCTGGGCAGCCGGCGCTGGCACACCGACGGATCCTACAAACCTCTATCCGGGAAGTATTCGCTGCTGTCAGCCCATACGGTCGCAAGCGATGGCGGCGAGACTCAATTGGCGGACATGCGCGCGGGATACGACGCTTTGCCCGACAAGCTCAAAGAGTTGATCCAGGACCTGGTCGTGGAACACAGTATCTTCCACTCTCGCGCCGTTGTCGGTTTCGGCGAGTTCTCCGATGATGAGCAGGCATCGCTACCGGCGGCGCAGCATCCGCTGGTACGGATACATCCGGCCACGGGGCGGAAATCTCTCTACATCTCCTCGCATGCCTCCCACATTGTCGGCTGGCCTCGCCCCGAGGGCATCGACCTATTGCACGAACTGACTGAGAGGGCGACGCAACCGGCCAACGTCTATACGCACAGTTGGCGGGTGGGCGATCTGGTGATGTGGGACAACCGCTTCACCATGCACCGGGCCCGCCGGCACTATCCTGAAACCGACGTCCGCGACATGCGGCGGACGACGATCGAGGAGCCCTTGCCGCCGTTGGAACAGGTCAGATAGGAACGGGTTTAGAGCGGAACCCGATCATCTATATAGCGCACGGCGTACCTGACGGTGTTGTACGGCCATCGCTGAGCGTCGCTGGCAACGATCCTCAGCGACGCGTCCGCAGCTACGGCCGTCACCCCCCGTCCGCGGGTCAGCCACTGGTTGGTGTGATGAAGACGGTGCAACCTCGCTCTCCGTCATCGGGTTGGTAGCCTGCAAGCGAGATCGGGAACCCTCCTTCGTCAATGAACATCCCACACCCTGTGTCAGAAAGTAGGCGCAGTGGTCTGGCCAGCCGACCGTGACGGCGCCGAACCTCGTCCCGGACAACCGACTGGAACCGACTGCCGCTTTCGGCAATGCGCCAGTCGCCACGGCTGCCTGGCTCCGAGCCGCCGACACTGCAGGCATCGTTGTGATCAATCTCGGCCTCGCAATCGAGGTCTGCCTGGTATTCGCCAACACCGTGGCGCGCGCGCTACACAACGAGATTGTGCCGGGGCTGGAGGAAACTGCGCGGCTCTTCCTGATCTATGTTGGCTTCATCGGTGGCGGCGTCGCCTATGGCCGGGGCCAGTTCATGGCGGTCACTGCGTTGGTGCAGCAATTGTCGCCGCGTTGGCGGCTCACGGCAGCCTCGGTGGTGGACTGGTCGGTGATTGCGATCACCGCGGCGATCGGCGGCACTGCCATCCCATTGCAATTGCTGAACGCCACCGAGCGCACCACCTTGCTCGGCATACCGTATCTCTGGATGACGCTGCCGATGATCGTGGGCTCGGCGCTGTTCGTCCTGCATGCCGGCTACTCCTTGTGGCAGCGGCCACGCAACACGATGCTGGGTGCGGGCGCGCTGGTGCTAGGCACCATTGCCGTGTTGCTCTGGGCACAGGGGGGCGACTGGGCCGACGGACCGATGCTCTGGCTGGTGTTGGCCGGCGGTTTCGTGGCGCTGATGGCGATTGGCCTGCCGGTCGGATTCGTGCTCGCAGCCACCGGCATCGTCTATATCGTCGAGACCCAGGCGGCACCGCCGATCGCCATTGCCATGACGGCGGAGCGCGGCACCGGCGGGTTCATCTTCCTCGCTCTGCCATTTTTCATCCTGGCCGGCTTTATTATGGACAAGGGTGGTATCGGCGGCCGCATCGTCGCATTGCTAATCTCGCTGTTCGGGCATCTGCGCGGCGGCCTGCTCCAGGTCGCCATTGTCGGCATGTATGTTGCGTCCGGCATATCCGGTTCCAAGGCGGCTGACATGGCGGCGGTCGGCATCCCGATGACCGAGAGTTTTCGCCGCCAGGGCTATCCCGCCGCGGAAGCCGCCTCGGTCCTCGCCGCCTCCGCGGCGATGGGCGAATCGATCCCGCCCAGTATCGCTATCCTGGCGCTCGGCTCGGTCACCTCGTTGTCGACCGGTGCGCTGTTCCTGGCCGGGCTGCTGCCCGCAGCGACGATCGCCGCACTGCTGATGCTGTTGGCCTATCTGCGGGCGCGGCATTCCGACTGGCGGCCGAGTCCGCGGGCGTCTGTGCACGCCCAGCTGGCCGCAGGACGACGCGCCATCCTGCCACTGCTGATGCCGGTGGTACTGATCGGCGGCATCGTGGACGGGCTGGGCACGCCGACCGAGATTTCCTCATTTGCGGTTGCCTATGGCCTGGTGCTTGCCATCGCGCTGTATCGCCAGGTCGGTCCACGCTCGATGTGGACGCTGCTGACCGAGGCCAATCTGCTCGGTGGCATGATCTTTTTTACCTTCGTTGGGGCGACGTTGTTCTCTTGGGCTCTCGCGCTGGAAGGTGTGCCGGGCGCGGTTGCCGCAACGCTCAGTGCGGTTGGACCGCGCCTGTTCCTGCCAGCGGTCATTGTCATCACCATCGGCGTCGGCGCCGTACTGGAAAGCATCGTCACGGTCATCATCCTCGGGCCGCTGCTGCTGCCAGTGGCGCTGCACCTGGGGGTGGACCCGCTGCAATTCGGGATCGTGCTCATCGAGGCATTCGGCATCGGCTCTATCGTACCGCCGGTCGGCCTCGGCCTCTATATCGCTTGCGCCATCGTCCGCACCGAGATGCACAACACGTTCCGCCCGATCGCCGGCTATCTCGCCGTACTTTGCGTGGGACTGCTGCTGGTGGCGACGGTGCCCTGGATCACCGACGTGCTACCGCGCGCGTTCCATTTCTCCGGCTGACACAACTCGTGAGGAAGTCCATGCGTCAACACCGCACCAGCCGTCGCACGCTGCTGCTCTCCGGGGCTGTGGCTCTCGCCTCGCCCGGCGTCGCTCGCTCGACCGAAATCGTTCGCATCCGCTACGCCCACAGTGCGCCGACCGCGCACGGTTGGCAGCTCTGGGGCGAGCAATTCAAGACCGGTGTGGAGAAGCGCAGCAACGGCAAAATCCGCGTGACGATCTATCCGAATGCGCAAATGGGCACTGAAAAGGACATTGCGCAGCAAGTGCGCCTCGGTTCATTGCAAATGGGGGCAGTGGGCGTGGCGTTGATGAACTGGGTGCCGGACATGTCGATCACCGACGCACCGTTCCTGTTCCGCGACCGGCCGCAAGCCTATGCCGCGCTGGACGGCACGCTGGGAAGCCAACTCAAGAAGCGCGCGCTGGCCGGTGGTTTTCGCATCACAGGCTGGACCGACCTCGGCATGCGCTGCATGACCAATAGCAAGCACCCGATCAACAAGGCGTCCGACATGGTGGGCCTAAAGATGCGAGTACCGCCATCGAAGTCCTACATTGCCATGATGCAGGCGATGGGCGCCACCACGGTCACCACCGACCTGAGCGAACTGTATCTCGCGCTCAGTCAGCATGTCGCGGACGGACAGGACACGCCCGCCCCGGTCGTGGTCTCCAACAAGTACTACGAGGTGCAGAAATACGTCTCGAAGACCGATCACGTGTTGACCACCGCCTATGCCATAGTCAATCCCGCGTTCTTCAACCGGTTGGACCAAGCCAGCCAGGCAGCGGTGCTTGCAGCCGGGGAGGATGCGACGGTTTGGCTGCGCGGTGCCACTCAGAAGGACGAGAAGAATGCGTACGCAGTGATGAAGGACAAGGGGATGGTGGTGAACGTGACGCCGGACATTGCCTCATTCCAGGCGGCCACGGCGGAAGTGATCACCAAGTTTCCCGATCTGTTCAAGCCGGATCTTGTCAAGCTCGCGCGCGCCGCACCAGCGTGAGGGTAAACGTTCCGGTCTGATGCTGGTCGGGCGTGCCGGCGGGTCAGGTGTCAGGGGACCGACAGGCGGGAGACGTTCGTCTATCGGCTGACTCTACCAGCTAATCCCAGTGTCTGGAACTCATGCCGATGTCGTGGCGCTCGATGCATGACCGTCCAGGCTGCGCCTCGCCCAGTCCGCGGCCGACCCCCGGGGTGCGGGGACACTGAGGGTAGCCCATGATTCGCGAACCGCCTGGCGCGTAGGCACGCGCCCACTGACAGGCGTACACGGGACGGTTTGGAGTTGTTTGGGACGTCTCCGGCCCGTTGGGGTAGCGGCGTGAGGGGTGCGCCGCGGTACGAAATGCTGGGCACGCTCGCAGGCGGCAGGGACAGTAGTCGATCGATGAAGCGACGGAGCGTGCGAGCGTGACGCGCGTCAACACATCCAGCCCTGCGGCGCCATTGGTTGCGTTTCTTGTTCGGCCGGCTCTCGCAGGTCTCCGCACAGCCATGGGTTAT
>Ga0123356_10005220_pt1 | contig 13269 bp, 13 predicted proteins | sample TergutEmb28metaG_2_FD_92546 | JGI IMG/M metagenome (GOLD analysis project Ga0123356, IMG submission 92546) | Embiratermes neotenicus P3 segment gut microbial communities from Petit-Saut dam, French Guiana - Emb289 P3 | ecosystem: Host-associated > Arthropoda: Insects > Digestive system > Gut ... | reverse complement strand
TGCAGTCCACAGGGCATTCGTCTAGACAGGCGCGGTCCTTGACGTCGACGCACGGGAGGGCAATCACATATGTCACGGGTGACTATCCTAGGACAAAGGTCGGGTGTGTCCAGGCCCAGTTTTCTGCTCCACCAGGACACCCAGGCCCCGCACCACAGGAAGAAGCCGCTAGTGAGGCCACGTCAATGAGCCACGAGCCCGCCTGGCTGTCCATCCCCTTGGGCACCCGCCTGACGGTGCGTTGCCACCACCCGGATGGCGGCCTGGCTGACTCGATTGGCTACCTGGTGGCCGCCTCACCGGACCACTTGGAACTAGACACCCGCCACGGCCGGAAAACCATCCAGGCGGACACGGTCTTTCTGGTGCACGTCATTCCGCCGCGCCCCGCGCAGGCCTAGCCTTTGGCGTTTTTTCGCGTTGCCGGAGTGGTTCGCTGTGCCCGCCTGCGTCTGCCGCCGGTGGCGTAGCAGTAACACCGCGGTGGGCGCAGCCGCGCTGGCACTTTGGCACCCAGCGGGCTAGGCAGCCCGGCTTACCTAGGCGCCTTCTTCGGCTTGGTCTCTGTCTTTGGTGCACTCGAAACCGTTGACTGGAGCGTAGGTGTGGGTCCAGGTTTGCTCTTCCACCACTTCGCCTTCGCGCAGCAGCTTGCGCCAGTAAGAGATGGAGAAGCCCTGGCCGCCGGGTGCCTGCGGCGTGCAGTTGGCTGAGGGATCTTCAATGACCCGGGGGCTGGTGTAGCTGTGCGGCTCACCAAAACCCGTCTCCACCTGCCAGTACTCGGTTGACCAAAGCTCCACCCAAACCCGGTTGTCGCTGGTCACGCCGGCGTTGAGGACCACGCCATAGGGTGTGTTGTTCCGGAACACATTGTCGATCTGCCCCTCCCACAAGGTGGCCTCGCGGCCTTTGGGGTAGCGGCTGAACCAGTTGGAGTGCGGCGTGTGCTCCACGTCTTCCATGCCAGCCAAGAAGGTGGCGTTGTACAAGGTGGTGGAGAACTGCGACAGGCCGCCGCCCACACCCTCAGTCATCTTGCCGTTTATCACCACGCCGGCCGAGGTCCAGCCACCCTCCAGCGACCGGTGGCCCAAAGCGGTGTCCAGCGAGAAGGTCTCACCTGGCCTGACCAGGGTGCCGGACACTATCTCCGCCGCCTTGGTCAGGTTTCTAGTCCGGGTGGGATTGGCCGGGGCAAGGGTCTCGAAGTAGCTGACCTGCTCTTTGACCCCCAGCTGCTCAAGGTCAGCCCGGCCGGCCGTGGGGTCAACCGAAGTCAGTGGCACCGTGGCGGTGCGCGGCTCTGGGCTTACGGCTGCCGCAGCCACCTCGCTGACCAATGTTTCGCCATGGACCGCCTGGCCTGGGGTGCCATCCTCAATGACCGGCCGGCCGTCCTGAATGACAAACCGGGCGTCTTGGGCCAAGGTCAACAGGCCATCCGGCAGCCCCCGGTTGACCGCGCTCAACAGCAGTTCTTGGTTGAAGGTCAAAGCCAGCTGGCCCTCTTGGGGCACAAAGAGTGCCGCGGCCGCCAGGTCTGGCACGGCAACCTCCACCGCCGCTTCTTCCACCTGCACCGTGACTGGCCCGCTCAACAATGGCTCTGCCAGATCGGTAATCGCCTGGTCTAGCGCCGCCTGGTCAATGTCTGGTGGCGCCACGGTGGTTGGCAGTTGCCAAGGAGCTTCGGTCACCAGCCAGTTGGCTTTGATGTAGGTGACGGTGGCAGCCTGATCCAGGTCCACGCCTTCGGCTGAGGCGGTGGTTTCAATACTGCCGGTGGCTACCGTCAATGTGGCGTTAACCGGCGGGGTGGCGGTCTCGCTGGCTAGGGTGGCCACGGCGCTGTCCAAGGTCTTCGAATCGGCCCCAATCGACAGCCCCACTGTCACCTGGCCACCAAAGTGGTGCCAAAGGTCTTGCGGCCGGAACGACAGGCCCACCACTTGGTCCACGGTGAGGGCCGCGTCAAACGTCAGCCCGGCCACTACCGGATCGAACTGACCGGCCTGTTCGTCCACCGTGACCGTGACGGCTTTGGTGGTCTGGGGCCCAAGGGTGTTCTCCAGCTTGTCGATCGCCTGGGAGCGGGTTAGGCCGCTAATGTCCACCCCACCGGCCGTGGTGTGGGCCGGCACTTTATCCGAGTACCACCAACACGCCAGCGCATAGGCCGCACCCAACAGCACCAACACCAATAGAGGCACAATCCAACGCCAGTGCCGGCGTTTCTTACCCAGGGGTTTGGTTGGCAGCCGGGAGGTGACGTGCCTGGACGGCACCAGCGGGTTCTCGCCGGTTTGCGCCCCCTCGGCGCCGTCGGGGAATGATTGCAGGGCTTGGGCTTGGCCAAGTGAGACCCGTCTTGGCCCGGGGGAGCTTGGAGTGGTGGCGGCGGCTTGCCATTGCGGGTTCAGGTCTAGGGGTTGGGCCGCGGCGTCCGATGCCGTGTTCCCGGCTACCTCAGGTGCCGGGCCTTGGTAGGGGCCTGGTAGGGCTACGGCTGGTTGATCAAGCGGATCAAGCGTGGTTGCGGCTTGGCCGATCGATTCCCAGGTGGCCGGGGTCGGTGCTTCTGGAGGTGGCGGCACCGGCTCTGGGGTGGCCTCCGGCAGGTCAGCGAGAGGTGCCGCCGCTGGTTCAGGTGGGCCTGGTTCTACTACAGAGGAATCCTCGGCGGGTTCGGCCACTGGAGTTGACTCGGGCGGGAAGGATGGCGGCATTGGTTGGTCTGCTGGCTCGGGTGGTGCCGGCACTGTCGCGGAGGGCACCTCTGCAGGCTCAGCTACTGGAGCCGACTCGGGCGGGAAGGATGGCGGCGTCGGTTGGTCTACAGGTGGTGCCACTGCAGGATCAGCAACCGGAACAGCCTCGGGTGGGCCTGGCTCTACTGCGGAGGACTCCCCAGCGGGTTCGGCCACTGGAGCCGACTCGGGCGGGAAGGATGGCGGCATTGGTTGGTCTGCTGGCTCAGGTGGGCCTGGCTCTACTGCGGAGGAATCCCCAGCGGGTTGGGCTACTGGAGCCGACTCGGGCGGGAAGGATGGCGACGTCGGTTGGTCTACAGGTGGTGCCATTCCTGGATCAGCAACCGGAACAGCATCGGGTGGTACTGGCTCTACTGCGGAGGAATCCCCGGCGGGTTCGGCCACTGGAGCCGACTCGGGCGGCGTCGGTTGGTCTGTGGCGGGGGGTGGGACAGCACCGGGTGAGCTGGCCGTCCCTGTGTCAGGCCCCGGCGGCGCATTAGCGGCCAGACGCTTGGCAACTGACGCCCAGTCCAGCCAAGTATCGGCTTGGCCAGTGGGTTTCTCATCTGACAAGGCGTGACCTCCGAGGCTCAGGGGGTGCCACTAGCCAGCAACTCACATACCTGGCCAGGCTCACAGGGCGTCGCACTGCGCCGGGGTCCCGAATTGGCAGCGCCACGACTGGACCCGGTCCTTGCCTGGTAAAACACCCCACACGACGCGCTAGGTGATCAGACAAGTGCTTAGCTAAGGGCACTGGGACCAATTCTAAGTCCGGCTGAACCAGCGTCGGGGACAAAACGCCACAAGCGCAACTAACAACAGCGCGCCATACACCCAGGTGTAGCCCAATACGTCAGCCTGGATCAGCAGTCCGCCACCGGTGTCGCGCTGCGCCGCCAGCTGCGTTACTGCGAAGGCACCGACCCCAGCCCCGACTATCCCGGCCCCGCCAAAAGCTGCCCGCAAGAACACCATCACAGCCAGGGCGGTAACCAGTCCCAAGATCAGACCCAGCGGGATGGGTTCTATCGGGCCAACCGTCACCTGCGCGCGGTGCCAGATGGTGCCAGCGGCCGTCGCTAGCGCGCTAGCCAGGCTGGCTACCAGAGCCTGGATGACCAGTCGAAGCATCTCAAACCAGCTTCACGTGGTGCCCACGGCGCCGGTCGCGTAGTGGCATTGAGCGGCTCGTTTCGTTGCTAGGTCGGTGGGGCTGGCTGTGGGCTCCGCCATTCTACCGACCGCATCTGCGAACCAGGGGAACGCTGGGCAGGTACTAGGCGAGTGATTGTGCAGGTCGACCCGTCCCGCAAGCTGCTCAGGGTTCTCCTCGGCGCAAAGGGTGGCTAGCAGGAAACCTTCTGGGGAGCGTTAGGCCACTTGGAGGAAGACCGTAAAGACTGCCGGTTGGTGATTGGACAACTCCAGGCGTCCGCCATCGGCCACTACTAGATCGCGGGCCACGGCAAGACCCAGCCCGGTACCCCCACCACCGGTGACGTTGCGATCAAACACCTTGCTGGCCAGCTCATCACTGACGCCCTCGCCTTGGTCACCCACCTCAATGGCTACCCCACCGGCCACGGCGCGCCCGCGCAGCGTGGTGGTGCCCGCGCCGTGCTGCAGCGAATTCTCCAACAAGGTTGCCACCACCTGCGTCAACGCACCGGTTGAGGCCTTGACAACGGCATCGGTCTCCAGTTCCAGTACCAGCGAACGGGCGGCTTTGTGATAGACGGGCTGCCACTCTTCGATTTGCTGAACCAGCACCGGTCCCAGGGGCACCGTGCCCTGATCGGTACCAGCTCCCTGGTAACGGGTGCGTTCCAGCAGATGGGCAATGGTGGCGCCTAGGCGGTCAATCTGTTCCAGCGAGATGCGCGCTTCTTCGCGCACCTCAGGCTGGTTGGACGTCAGTTCTATTTCTTCCAGCCGCATGGACAAGGCTGTTAGCGGTGTTCGCAGCTGGTGCGAGGCGTCTGCCGCGAACTGGCTTTCGGCGGCCAGGCGGGTGGCCATGCGGCCGGCTGACCGGGCTAGCTCTTCGGTCACCAGATCAATCTCTTCAATGCCACTGACGGGCGGGGAGACCCGGAGTTGGCCAGAGCCCAACTGTTCGGCGGTGGCGGCCAAGAAGACCAAGGGTTCAGACAGGCGCTTGGCCTGCCACGACCCGACGGCCACGCCGGCCACTATGGCCGCCAACGAGGCGAGGGCCACCAGCAACAAAGCAGGGAGGGACTGACCGCGCATGTCCCACATGGAGACTTCCAGCTCAACCTTGACCCCACGGGGGTAGTCCTCCCCAGAGACCACTTGGAAGGCGTTGGCCGGCCGGTCTACCCCGGCGTTAATCACCTGCACGTGGTCTCCGCCGGTGCGTACCAGGGAGACCCGGACGTGGGCTGGGATCTGACCGTTGAAGCCGGGTGCCGCTTCCAGCTGGCTCTGGCCCACCGGTTGGTCGGTTGACAGCAATGGCTCAATGGTGCTGCGCAGCAGATCAGCCCGGGCTTCAAGCGCGGCGACGGCTTGGTTCTGGGTGACCTGGTAAACAAACAGGCCCAAGGGGATCCCCAGCAGTAACACCGCCGCCGCCACCGCGGCAGTGGTGGCCAGTCTCAGCCGGTGGTGCACTTAGCTGCGGTCTTCGAACCGGAACCCCAGGCCCCGCACGGTCGAGATGTAGCGGGGAGCAGCGGCATCGTCCCCAAGCTTGCGGCGCAACCAAGAGATGTGCATGTCCAAGGTCTTGGTGGAACTGCTTTGGTCCGAACCCCACACCTCACGCATCAAGGTGCCTCTTGAGGCCACCTGCCCGGCTTGGCGCATCAGCGCACCCAGCAGGTCAAACTCTTTGGCTGTCAGGTGCATTTCGCGTTCGCCATGGAAAGCCCGCCGCGCGGCCAGGTCCAGCCGCACGTCTTGAACGGCCATCTCGTCGACTGCGCCCATGTCGGTGCCAGTCCGGCGCAACAAGGCACGCACGCGGGCCAGCAACTCTGCCAAGCGGAAAGGCTTGGTGACGTAGTCATCCGCCCCGGCGTCCAAGCCGACCACCAGGTCAACTTCGTCTGCCCGGGCCGTCAAGATCAAGATGGGTGGGCTAAGCGACCGGCTGCGCAAGGAGCGGGCCACCTCCAGGCCATCAAGATCCGGAAGACCCAGGTCCAAGATCATTAGATCAGCCCCGGCGGGGGCGTCCAGGACAGATTGGCCGCTGTTATGGACCGAGACTTCGTAGCCTTCACGCATCAGAGCCCTGGCTAAAGGCTCGGCAATGGCTAGGTCGTCTTCGGCCAGCAGAATGTGCACCATACCCAAATGCTAGGTCAAGGCGCCGCTTACTTCGACCCAGAACACCCAAGAATTGGTAAAGGTGCCTGGCAATGGAATGCCGCGGAAGACGGTTGATTCAGCCAAAAACACCGGGCGCCATGCCGGGTTTGTTTACTTGACGGCGCTTTGACAAAAGGTTCTGCACCTGCACCGGGCTTTAATGCCAGACCGGCTAGACGCTAGCCAATTCCAACTGACGGGACTGTTCAAGTGATTGGCGCAGCATGCCCTTGCCGCGATGAACGCGGGAACGGACAGTGCCCAGCTTCACTCCCAAAATTTGGGCGGTTTCTTCGTAAGAATGGCCATCAATGCTGCACAGCACCACCGGGGCACGGAACTCTTCGGGCAACCCGGTCAACGCCTGGTGTACGTCCACGTCAAGATTACGGAACTCATATTGCCTGGCGGTGTCCGAGCTGTAGTCTTCGATCCGTTCTTCTGCCTCACCGAGGGCTTCAATGCGCAGGCAGGCATTGTGCCGGACACGGTCAAGAAAGAGGTTGCGGCAGATGCGGCGCAGCCAGCCTTCCATGGAGCCCGGGCCCTTGTCTTCAAGGGCGGCAAAGGCTCTGAGGAAAGTATCTTGGGCCAAGTCTTCGGCATCAGGCTGATTGCCTGCAAGGCGATAGGCGTAACGATAGATGCTTGGCCAATACTCGTAGGCCAGTACTTCCCAGGTGGGAGATTCGGCAACAGCGGCGGACATGTGACTGGCCTTCCATGTCGGGGCATTTGGTCTCCGCTGGCCACCCCCCGCCGGGCCACCGGAGGGCCTTGCCCTAACAGTGGGCGAGGCTGTACCGCAAGCTTATTAATCTCAAAACCACAAACCGCTCCAAAAGGCCCGAATCGTGAGCTGAGTCACAAAACCTGTAGTACCACTACCCGGTTTGGGCAGCATAATGCGCAAATGCCATAGGGGTTGGCGGGTGGCCAGAGGCAGCCAGCGGCGCGTCCTTCAATCCTCGGGGGCTGTCTGGGCTGGTAAGAGGCAACCAGCCGCGGCGGTTGCCCAGGTGACGGCAGATGGTCGGTATAACATCAAGGGGTGCCTGATGGATCGGTTGATTACGTAGCCAATTGGGTTTTTGCAGAAGACTTTGTGCCGGAGTCCGGCGCCCTGGTCAGTGCCCGAGCCCGAGCCCGCGATCTGGGCTGCCCTGCGCCTGAACCAGGCGCGGCCGCGCTGATCCGGGTCTTCGCCGCCGCCACCAAAGCCGCTTCGGCTGTTGAGATTGGCACATCGGCCGGAGTGGGGGTGTTGAATCTGTTGGCGGCCATGCCGCCTGGCGCCATTGTGACTTCAATCGACGTAGAGGCTGAGCACCAGATTGCCGCCCGGGAGGCCCTAAGCGAGGCCGGGGTGCCTTTGTCACAGGTCAGGCTGATCAATTCCCGTCCAGCCGAGGTCTTGCCCCGCCTGGCCGATCAAGCCTATGACCTGGTGTTGCTGTCCGGCTCAAAGCGAGACTACTTAGATCGCCTACCGGATGCGGTTCGCTTGCTGCGCCCTGGTGGGGTCTTGCTGGTAGACGGTGCCCTGGCCGGGGGTCGGGTGCCCGATCCAGCCCGGCGCGACCCGGTAACCACAGCGGTGCGCCAGTTGGTAAGGGAAGTTCGGCAAGCCGAAGACCTGACCGTGGCCCTGACCAGCGCCGGTGATGGCTTGTTGGTAGCGATCAAACGCCCGTTGACCCACCCGGTCTAGTCGACGCCGCCAGATCCGGACTCTAATCAGCGAGACTGACACACAGCACCCGGCATTGAAGGTTCACCTGCAGTTTCGATGGCCTGACAGGTGCAAAACGTCAGTCTCACCAAGGAAGGTGGAGCCCTAGTCGCAGGCCGTGATGCGGTAGACCGCCGCTGTCCCGCCAGAGTCAACCAGCTCAAAGCCGCGCGTCAGATCCAGCCCCTCAGTCAAGCCGGCATAGCGTTCCGCGCCGCCCCAGGTGACCGGGTCGTAGTAAAGATAGGCGGCCTCCAACTGTGCCAGCGCCGCGCAGACCTGCGGGTCAGAGCCAATCAGTGGCAGGTTTTCCAGCAGGTAGCGCCGCGGTTGGTCCCAAGAACCGGTCAGGTGCGGGAACACCACCGGGTGGCTGGTCAGGGCGTAGACGTAGGCTGAACCATTGGCGGGATTGCCCAGCACAGTGCCATGACCAAGCTGAGGCTCCAGCCGTCTAATCATGGCTAGCTCGGCAGCGGTAAACATCCGGGCCTTGGCAGGGGTGGACCAGCCAAAGCCATATTCCCCAAAGCGCACCGGTCGCTGGACCATGACGGTCAGCGAGCTGACCAGGCAGGCCAGGCTGACAACCACGACGCCCACCCGCACAACGCTGGACGGAGCCCGGCTGGCTGGTTGGGGCTGCGCCGCAGCCGGCAGGTCAAGCGAATGGTTGGGCCAAGCCGGCGTCGCCTCGGCCAGTGGTCCAAGTTTGGGGACAATGACAGCCCCCACCCAGATCAAGCCCTGCGCCGCCAACGGGATGGCCGCCAGGCCTAGCAGCGGGCCAAGGCGCGTCCGGTCGGCGTACCACAAGCCGGTGATGGGCGCGAGCCAAGCCCAGTTGGCCACGCAGCCGATGTAGACAAACAGGGCCCCGGCATAGCTGGCCACCAGCCAGCGTTGCTGGCGCCGCCGCAGCACCAAGACCACTCCGGTGATCAAGCCCAAGGTCAATAGTGCGCCCGGCCCAACCTGGAACAGTGAGGTCGAATCGCCCAAAGCCAGCGTTAGGCCGGCTAGCGGTGAATCACGGTTGGTCCAACCGCCGGTAGCCACCACGGCTTTGACCTCTGGCACGGCGAACAGGGCTACCACCGCTAACCCAGCCAGCAAGCCAATCCCGGCGGCACAAGCCAAGGTGGCTAGCCGCCAACCGCGCCGCCACCCGCGCAGAGCCAGGGTCAGCACAATGTAGCCGGCAATGGGCCAGGCCAGCAGTAAATAAGAGAAGACCGCGATGGGGTGGGCCAATGCCAGCCCCACCACAGCCACCGCTAACACCAAGGTCCGGCCAACCACCCCGCCCACTCGCCAGCTGATCAGACGAGCAACCTGTACCGACCAGCCCAACAAAGCCGGTAGCAGCGCCACACCCACCGAATTGGGGATCAACCCGACCAGGCTGAGTGGCTGACCCTGGCCAATCACACTCAGTGCCACCCCTATCACGGCCACGCCCACCCGACGCGGAAACAACACCCGCATCAGGTAGGCCACACCAAGCACCCAGATGGCCGATCCAGCGACCAGTTGCAGGGCCAAAAGGCCAGGCCAGACCTGCCCATCTACCACCAACAAAGCCGCCATGCCGTGGACACCCGAAGGGTAATAGGCGCTAGCCGCTCCCGGTGAGTTCAGCACTCCAGCATGCAGTGGCGAGGCGTTTTGGCTATCCAAAATGAAGCGCACCAGGTTGCCGTGGAAAACCACGTCCCAGCCCTGCGGCACTGCCCGCAAACCACCCATGCCAACTAGGGCCCCCACCAAGATCACCACGGCGGCAACCACTCCGGTCAAACCCATAGCCCACCACTGCCGCGGGTTCCAACGCTCCAGCACCCTGGCCCGTAGGTCGGCTTCGGGTAAAGGTGACGGCACTAGGCGGTCCGGTGGTCCGGCATCGGCCCCCAATGGCCTGCGTTCGGGCCTAGTGCCAGCGGCGGCCAACGGCGCGGTGCCATGCCTGCGCCATTCGCCGCCCACGGCCTGGTGACCGGCGGCTGCCCAGTAGCCGGCCCCCGGCACGGTTTTGAAGGGGAAGAAGTAGCCCACCAACCAAGCCACCCCGGTGGCCAGCGCCACCGAGCCTAGAGCCACCGGCCATCCCCACGGCAGCCCCAGCCAGCCAGCCACCACCGCCCCGCAACCCAGGGCCGCCAGCGACAGGGCTGGGGCCAAAGCCAGCCAGGCCAGGCCACGCACACCGACCACCCAGCCCATGACCACCCCTGGTCCCATCAACCAGACCAGCGCCAGGACCAGCACCGCTGGCCCCACCAGCCAGATGCTCATCAACCGTCCCGGTGGGCCGGCGCCCGGGCTAACGTGAGCTGCCTAGCCAAGGCGGTGATCTGACGGTTTTGCCGTTTGTCGTACAGGCGCCTGGTGAGCATGTAGCTGAAGAAGACCACCACCAGAAGGTACAGCAGCAGGTCGGCGCCACGGCCCACCCCAATCCAATTGGCAACCACGGTCACCGCGTCAGGGAAGACAATGGCCGCCATGGCCAGCAGAGCGAAGGCCACCAGGCCCAGCCGCCTGACCGCCTGATGTTTCGCGCCTTGACCGCGCAACAGCAGCACGGCGGCCAAAGCCACCAACACAATCAGCGCAATCCGGATAACGTTCATGACTACCTCAGCAACAGGTCAACCAGAATGTTGACCGAGTTCAGCAGGCTCTGGCCTTTGGCCTTGGCGTATGGCGAATAGGTGATGACGGCCGGGTGCTCGGCGTAGATGGCCTTCATGGCCACCACCTGTTCCAAGATCTCGGTGGCGTGGGCCATGCCGTTCTGGTTGATGTGCAGGGAGGCCGCCGCCCAGCGGTTCATGGCTCTTAGACCGTTGTGTGTGTCGGTCAGCTTGGTGCCAACCGACAAGTTGGTGTAGGCCACGGCTAGGCGCAGCACCAGTCGTTTCAGTCCACCCATCTGGGCCTTGCCATCCAAGAAGCGCGAGGCCAGTGCCACATCGAGGTTCGGTTGCTCGGTGGCCCGGTCAGGCGTCACCCGGCGAGCCATGGCAGCGGCGTCTTTCACGCGGTGCTGGCCGTCGGCATCGAAGGTCACCAGGCGCTGCATCAGGGGATCTTGGAGCACGTAGGCAATGCCGGTCTGCAGCGCCGCGCCTTGCCCCAAGTTGAAGGGGTGGTTCAGCAGGCGCACCCCTCTGGGGGTGAAGGCCTGGGCAATGGCGGACGAGGCGTCAGTGGAGGCGTCATCGACCACGCAGACGTGCCCAAAGGTGCTGGTCAGTTCCTCCAAGGTGACTTCAAGGACCGGGGCCTCGTTGTAGACGGGCATGACCACCCAGGTGTCGTCAAACTCTGCGGCGGCCATGGCACCTACCCTACTGGCCTGAGTGGCCTGCCTGGCTTACAGTGCGCGGGCTAGCTCGATCAAGGTGCGGGTGGCAAAGCCGGTGGCGCCGGCCGCGGTTAGAGGGCCAGCCTTCGCCGCCCGGGCTGGTACCAGATCCAAGTGAGCCCAGGCCGCCGTGCCAGCGAATTGGCTCAGGAACAGTGCGGCCGTGATGGCGCCGCCACCAGGGGATTTGGTTGGAACATGGGCCACATCCGCCACTTGAGAATCCAGGCTGGGTAGGTATTCCTTGGCCAGGGGTAGCTGCCAGAAGTCTTCGCCAGCCACTTGACCGGCCTGGAGGATCAGGTCAGCCAAACTCTGGTCGGTGGCAAATAAGGCCGCGGTCTGCTCGCCTAAGGCCACGCGCGCCGCGCCGGTCAAGGTAGCTAGGTCTATCAGCACGTCGGGGTTCAACTGCCCTGCGTAGCTCAGGGCGTCAGCCAGCACCAAGCGACCCTCGGCGTCGGTGTCTACCACCTCGACCGTGCGGCCAGAGTGGGTGGTTATCACGTCGCCCGGCCGGTACGCCCCAGCCCCGAAGCCGTTCTCGGCCAGGGCCAATATGGCGGTCACTTGGATGGGCAATTCGAGGGTGGCGGCTGCCCACACCACCGCCAGAGCAGTGGCGGCACCGGCACAGTCGGTGGCCATGACCTGCATAGCCCTGTGCGGTTTCAGGTCGAGCCCGCCGGTGTCAAAGGTGATCCCCTTGCCCACCAAAACCAGGTGGGTGGTACGGCCACGCTCCGATGCCGGTGCCGTCGGTTGGTAGCTGGCCAGCGCCAAGCGAGGGGACCGGTCAGCCCAGGCGGCGTCTATCACGGCACCGGTTTGGCGGGCTTTGAGGACGGCTTTGGCCTGGTAGGGGTTCGGTTCCGGCAGCGGCCCTTGGCCACTGGCGCCACCACCCACGGCCAAGATGGCACCCAGCCCTTGTGCTCTGAGGGCTGCCGGGTCCAGCACCTGCAGATCGAACCCGGCCTGTTCAGCCAGTTCGCCGGCCACGGCGGCGAAGGCCGCCGGCGTCTTCTGGGCGGCCGGCCAGTTGGCCAGGTCGCGGGACAGCATGGTGGCTCTAGCGCCTATTTGAGCCCGGGCCACCGCCTCCTGGTTGTAGCGCCCTAACAGAATCAGCTCGGCTGGCGGTGGCTTGGCTTCCGTTTGGCTGACCGCCCGGCGGGGGCTGGCCTTGCCGGGCGCCAATTGATCAGAGCCTGGCTGCTTGGGTAAGCGAGCCGAGTAGTCACCCAAGATGAAGCCTTCCACCAAGGCCTCGGTCAGGGCGGCCGATTCGGCTCCCATTGGCGTGAGCACTGGACCAGTCTTGGCCTCTTTGGCCAGGGCGGCTCCGGCTAGCCGCCAGTCTTGTGGACGGCCTTGACCCACGCCAACCAACACCAGGCGCGGCGCCAAGTCTGCCCAGGGCAGGGCTCCAGGTGCACCAACGTCAAGCACTGCCCCATCTGGCAAGCCATGGCCCGGCCGGCTGTTCGCCTGAGCGACCGCTACCTCCACTTGGTCTGGCATCACTGGGCTATGCATTCGGGGTAAGTCCAGCGGCAGGCAAGCTCCAGCTTTGGCTTTGAACGCCCGACGGCTGGCCAACTCAGCCAGGTCAATGCCATAGCGAACGCCTGCCTCGGCGGTGCCGCAAAGTGGTGTGACGTCATCGCCCTCAGGATCTGGTGCCACCGGTAGGGCCACCACCGCAGCATATTTGGCGCGCAACTGCGCAGAAGTCAAAACGTGACCACGCACTACCCGGATCTTTGGCAGCGGACGAAGTCCGGTGAAGTGGCTGATCACTCGCCTAACGCCCGATGGCCTTGAGGGCTTCTCCTAGATCATTGGCTTCGGCTGGGGTCAGCTCTACTACTAGGCGACCGCCGCCCTCCAAGGGCACGCGCATGACAATGCCGCGACCTTCCTTGACCACTTCAAGCGGCCCGTCCCCGGTCCTCGGCTTCATTGCTGCCATGTGCCAATCCCCTTCCCCATTACTCGGTTGTCCGCCATTAAGTTTACTGTCCGGCTTCTAATTGGTTCACAATTGCCTCCGCGAGCCGGGTTTG
>Ga0123356_10005219_pt1 | contig 13269 bp, 12 predicted proteins | sample TergutEmb28metaG_2_FD_92546 | JGI IMG/M metagenome (GOLD analysis project Ga0123356, IMG submission 92546) | Embiratermes neotenicus P3 segment gut microbial communities from Petit-Saut dam, French Guiana - Emb289 P3 | ecosystem: Host-associated > Arthropoda: Insects > Digestive system > Gut ... | reverse complement strand
TAGACGCGGTAGTTCACGCCGAGGTCGAGCCCGGTTCCCATGAGGGGGTCCCCGAAGTTGGTCTGGTAGGCGAAGTTGAGGTTCGCGCCGACTACGAGCCCCCGCCAGATATGCCAGGCATAGCCGAACGAGAAGATCAGGTTGGCGTTGCTCAGAGCGCTGCCGCCCGGTATAAGTTTGCCCGATCCGTCCGGATCGGGGATGTCTTCGGTTACGGAGCCCGCGCCCTCTATGAGCATATTGAATGCCAGGGTGTGGTACAGCGGCGACAGCCACGGCCCGGGCCAAGGCACGTTGACCCCAAGCTCCGTGAGCGTAAAGGCGCCCTGCAGGACGGGGGCCAAGGCGGCGCGGACGGCGATGTAGTTCTCCTCGGCGATGTTGGCCGGATTACTCAGAGACGAGTAAGGGTTGTGGAGAGCGCGCCAGCGCTGGGTGACAAGGAATTCACCCGGGAGACCGGCGGCAAACGCCCCCGTTACTATGGATAACGCCAGAACCACGAGGGCGGACGCCAACAGCTTCCGCAAAAGCCCCGTGCGCAATTTCATGTTTGACATGTCGGTAGACCCCTGACAAAGGACAAATTTACATATATTATATAGGAATATAGTATACATGGCGCACTATGCACCATATATAAATATAATATGTGTTAACGCTGTCAATAAAATAAAAAAAAAAAAACGGAAGGGGCCTGACCAGCCAACCCCCCTTGCACCCCTCCGGAATGCTGGAAATTGGAAAAAAATACGCTTCTAACCAGGCGGAGCATCCCTTCGGGACGCGGAAATTTGAGGAGGAAACAGGCTTTCTGCGAACTTTACACCCCTCGAAATACAGGGAATTGGGAGGAAATACGCTTATGCCGGACTGTGCGTCCCGCTGGGGCAGCAGATTTTTACAATATTTATTTCCTAAATTTACCGCCCAATACTATATTTAGGTGTATGAACATTGCAACCCTGATCACCGTCTCGCGCGTGGCCGTGGCCCCGGCGTTCGCGTTCGTCTTCATCCGCGGGTACGGCACAACCGGCGATCTGACGTGGTTTTACGTTGTTCTCGGCATAGCCGTGATGATCGAGCTATCCGACCTGTTCGACGGGATGATAGCCCGCGCGCGCAAGGAGGTCACCGACTTCGGCAAGGTCTTCGACCCCGTCGCCGACAGCGTATCCCGCCAAACCGTCTTCATATCATTCATGGTCGTAGGCATCATCCCCTGGTGGATGTACCTGGTCTTCTTCTACCGCGACGCGTTCATGCAACTCCTGCGGATAGTCTGCGCCTCCAACGGGGTCGTGCTGGCGGCACGGTGGTCCGGCAAACTCAAAGCCGTCCTGCAGGGCGTGGCGACATTCGTTGTTTTGGGCGTAATATGGGTAACACGCATCAACCCCGGATGGATGCCGGAACACATCTGGGGCCAACACCCCGGGTTCTGGGTGATGCTGGCCGTAGCAGCCTACACACTGCTGTCCGTTATAGACTACATCATCCCTAACAGGACGCTGATTGCCAAGGTGATGACGAAGAAGTCGAAAGATTAATGAAAAAATCGTTTCCTCAGCGCTTCGGATTCTATTCGGTACTGACCGACCCGGTCAAAGGGTACGATTATTTAACATCGTTATTAGTTGATAACGGCGTAGCTTTTGTGCAGTTACGGATGAAGGACGTCCCGCGGGATGCGGTTGTTGATACCGCTTTAAGGATGCGGAAGATTACGGACGGGAGCGATACGCGGTTTATCATCAATGATGATCCGCACATAGCCGTTGAGGTTGGCGCCGACGGGGTGCATGTCGGGCAGAGCGACATGTCCTATCAGCAGGTAAGATCAATAGTTGGTGATGATATGATCGTCGGCATATCCACCCACAATCCCCAACAGACAAAAGACGCGTGCCTGCAACAGCCTGATTATATAGGGATAGGCCCGGTCTGGGCTACGCCTACTAAAAAAATCGCGGACCCTGCTATCGGGATCGACGGGATGAAAGAGATGCTGGCGGTATCAACAATCCCGGCAGTTTGTATCGGAGGGATTGATCTGACGAACCTGCCGCAGGTTCTCGAAGCGGGGGCTAAAAACTTCTGCATGGTGCGGCAGTTGACGCAGAGCGAAAATCCCGAACAAATCTTAAAGGACATTATACAAACCATAACAGCAAATAACTGTTTTCGCCGTTGATTTTGCCGTACCGGTTTTGAGTATTCGGTTTTAGGATACGGGTTTTAGCGTATATAGGTTTTAGAATAGGGGGCGTTACGGGGGCGTAGCCCCTGTCCCCAAAAGCATTAAAAGATTTTGAATTTGATTTTAAAGATTTTGATTTTTAATCCCTTTTATATACAACCCGTCCGCCAAGAATCGTAAATACAGCCGCGCCCTCTAATTCCATCCCTATAAACGGCGAATTTCTCGACTTTGAAAAGAGGGCCGACGTGTCAACCGTCCATTTTGTTGACGGGTTGACTATCGTTACATCAGCAGGCGATCCGGCCTTTAATGAGCCACCTGACAGCCCAAGGATACGGTTCGGCGCGGCGCTCATCCTGTCAACCATCTGCGCGGGCGTTAGTATTCCCTTGTTGACAAGGGACGTCAATACAACAGCGAGGGATGTTTCCAGGCCGATGACACCGAACGCGGCGTTGTCGAACTCTACATCCTTTTCTTCCGGGGTGTGCGGGGCGTGGTCGCTTGCGATAACATCAATCGTACCATCAGCCAGACCTGCGATGATTGCCTCTCTGTCAACGGCGGTGCGCAGCGGCGGGTTCATCTTCTTATTCGTATCGTACATCCCCACATCCTCATCCGTCAGCGTAAAATAGTGCGGGCACGTTTCTGCTGTAACGTTTACGCCACGCTGTTTTGCTTCGCGGACCAGGCGGACTGACCCTGCCGTTGACACGTGGGCGATGTGTATCCTCGCGCCTGTGTATTCAGCAAGTAAGATGTCTCTCGACACCGCGATATCCTCGGCTATCACCGGAATCCCTCTAACGCCTAATCTTGTGGATACCAATCCCTCGTTCATGTGCCCTTTGGCGCTTAGCGTTGTTTCTTCGCTGTGACAGATTACGGGGATGTTGAACGATTTCGAGTAATTCAGCGCGTTGCGCATTACGTTTGATTTGCCGACGGGCTTACCGTCATCGGAAACCGCCACCGCACCGGTCTTTACCATCTCTCCCATCGGCGCGAGTTCCTCGCCCTCAAGGCCTTTTGTTATTGCGCCTATCGGGTATATGCGGCACGGGCATCCGTCGCCGCGCTGGATTACGTAGCGGATTTTGGAGTCTTCGTCCAAGACCGGCGTTGTGTTTGGCATGCAGGCGACCGCTGTGAACCCGCCCGCGGCGGCGGCCTGCGTCCCTGTGGCTATCGTTTCCTTGTCTTCGCGGCCGGGCTCGCGCAGGTGGACGTGCATGTCCACAAGACCGGGAACTACCCAGCAGTCGGCGGCGTCTATCACCTCGGCGTCCTTGTATTCTGGCGGGACATTATCGCCAATCAATTTGATGACGCCTTTGTCGATGATGACGACGCGTGTTCCATCAATCCCCTGCGCCGGGTCTATTACGCGGCCGTTCGTGATTACGAGCGGCTTTGCCTGCGTGTCGTTTGTCAACGGGTATGTAACCGTGCCGATATTTTTCTTAACCATTTTCACCGCCTCCGAGCAGATAGAGAACCGCCATCCTTACCGCAACACCGTTTGTTACCTGATCCAAAATCACCGAGTTTTCGGAATCCGCCACGATTGACGACAGTTCAACACCGCGATTGATCGGGCCGGGGTGCATTACTATCACGTCTTTTTTCAGTTTGGACAGCCTGTCTTCGTCAAACCCGTACCGCTCGCGATACTCGTGGACAGACGGGAAGGTCGCGCTCGACTGCCGTTCCAACTGAACGCGCAGCAGCATCACCACATCCGCGCCGTCTAACGCCTCGTCGATGTTATCGGTAACCTTGACGCCGAGGCAGTCAGGGTGCTGAGGCAAAAACGTGGGCGGGCCGCAGAGCGTTACGTCCATTCCCATTGTCTTCATTCCCCACGCGTTCGACCGCGCCACGCGGCTGTGGAATATGTCGCCGATTATCGCTATTTTCAACCCTTCCAAGCGTCCTAATTTTTGACGGATTGTCATCATGTCAAGCAAGGCCTGTGTAGGATGTTCGTGCAATCCGTCTCCGGCGTTGATGATAACGGCATCGGTACATTGAGTCAAAAAGTACGGTGCGCCCGCGCAGCTGTGGCGGACTACCACCATATCTATCTTCATCGCTTCAATATTTCGGATTGTGTCTCTCAGGCCTTCGCCCTTGCTGATGGAGCTTGTTGACGCGGAGAAATTCAGGGGGCTTGCTGACAATCGTTTTTCGGCTAATTCGAATGATATCCTCGTCCTCGTGCTGCTTTCGTAAAACAGATTGACCACTGTTTTACCCCGCAGGGTAGGGACGACTTTGATGTCCCTTTGGAGAACCCCGTGGAACCCGTCCGCGGTGTCCAGTATCAGGTTGATATCCTCCCGCGAGACGCCTTCGAGCCCTAACAGATGTTGGATTTGCAATCCCATCAGTCCCCTCCCTCTAATTCTGTCAGCCAGAGTGAATCTTCCCCGTCCAATTCATTGACCTTGAGCGCGACCTCCTGCTTGGACGACGTGGTGATTTTTTTCCCCGCGTAGTCCGCCCTGATGGGCAGTTCTCGGTGGCCGCGGTCTATCAGCACCGCAAGCTGTATCGTCCTTGGGCGCCCGTGGTCCATCAGCGCGTCTAACGCCGCGCGGACCGTGCGGCCGGTGAAGAGCACGTCGTCCACGAGAACGACATGCTTCTCGTTGATATCAAACGGGATATCGGTAACGCGGACCTCCGGCTGCCTGAAGGCGATGCGGAAGTCGTCGCGGTACAGCGTGGCGTCGAGGATGCCGGTCTTGAGCGCAACGTTCTCCATGGCGCCTATTTTGGCGGCGATCCGCTGCGCCAGATAGACGCCGCGGGTCTGCATCCCTACGATACACAGCGTAGACAAGTCGCCGTGGCGCTCCAAAATCTGGTGCGCGATGCGGGTCAGCGCCAGGTCAAGGGCGTGGGCATCCATTATTAATTCTATTTTTTTCATATCACCCCATAAAATAATACATTAATACCCGCTGCCGTACATTTTTTTATATCCCTGCAAAATACGCCCAAATCAAATCTTGCCAAGCGATGACGTAATCACCCACCCGCTCGACCCATTGGGCAGGCTCACAAGGCTCCACTCGCCCACCGTTTCGCTGATCCGCAGTTTCGTCCCCTCGTGCGCGGTAAAGAGCGTCTGAGCCCCCTGCGGCTGATTCTTAGCGTCTAACGACGGCGTCAAAACTATCGCGTGCTGCCTGCTTTCTATCGCATAGATCTTGTAGCCCGCGGATGTGCCGGCAGCGGCTATCAACAACGCACACAGAACCACGCCGTACGCGAGCCAAAGGCGCGCCAGCCCTCTCTTTGCCAGCATCAGCGAACCGAGCAGCGCAAGGGCAAACAGCAGCGAACACAACACAATCAACTGCGTGTTCAGCGGCAGCAGCGTGTGGATGTTGTACAGGACAGTCGTCAAAAAGTCAGATTCGGCTTCATCCGCCGACCTGTCGACTATCACCGACTTGATGAAGTTGATGTTAGCCCGAACATCGGCATCATTCGGATCCAAAACCGCGGCTTTCTCATAGTGCAAGCGCGCCAAACCCGGCTTTGCCTGCCGGTAGTAACTGTTTCCAAGATTAAAGTGGACGATGCTGTTGGTGATGCCGGCGTCCAATATCTTTGCATAGTACACCTGCGCGCTGTCGTACGCGCCATCAGCGTAAAAACCGTTGGCTTTGTAAAACCACGCGTGTATATTGTCAGACGGTTCCGCCGAATGCCGCGCCTGCGCATCCTGCCCGGCATTATCAACCGCTGCAGTGCCCTGTCCGGCGCTATCAACGGCAATTACGCCTTGACCAGCATCATCGGCAACAGCAAGCACTTCTGAAGCCGCAGCAGGGAACATCAATGCCGCCGCAATCAACATCAACACTACTGCAGAAGATGTTACTGCCGACGGCTTTCCCTTCTGCGCGCTTTTCTCCATCGTGCTCAAAAACTTAATCGTCCTGTCAATCATCTCACTCCTGCTCTGCGGATTGAGGGCCTTGCCGCCAAAACGGTATTCGTTGATGCTTTCTATAAGCGCCGTCAATCCGGTAACGGTTTGCTTGTCTATATTTATTTTCAAGAGCTCGTCCTTCAGCTCTTCCAATGTTCGCCCTGTTGCCGGGAACGCGAACTTGTGCGATATGTACTTTTCGATAACTATCGCGGCCGTACCCAAAAATTCGTTGTCATTACCGCCTTTGCTGACCTTGTTGAGTTCTTTAAGCGCGGTGGCAAGCGCTTTTTGGCGGATGTATTTAAATTGATTTTCTCCGCTACGCTTCGATTGTATCTTGTGAATCAGCATAAACAAAAATATTATAAACGGCATCGGGAACAGCAAATACCAATACGGTTCACGATACGGGCGTTCCGGCTGATGCTTGATTTTCTCCGGCGTTTTTATGTAGCGTATGTCCTGCCCGACCTGCCTTATCTCATCCTGCGTCAGATACCTTGTCTGCTCCCTCGGCCCACTCTTGCCCGGCGTAACGGTAACGGTTATCGGCTCGGTACGCGCGGTGCGGAATGTGCCGGTTTCGGCGTCTAAGTACGGGTATGTTATGGGCGGTATCGTGAGCGTGCCTTCCTGTTTTGGTATTATCAGGTAGCGGTACGTTTTTCTTGTTGACAATCCGTTTGCCCCCGTGTCAACCGCAGTCTGCCTTTCCGGCGTGAAGATATCGCAGTCTTTCAGGTCGGGCAGCACGGGGTCGCCAACATTTGACGCGCGCGTGTTGCCGCGCAGCGTTATCCTGAGCGTAAGCGCCTCGCCGGCGGGGACCGATTCAGGCTCTGCCGACGCCGAAAGCGTGAAGCGTCCGACCGACCCGCTGAACCCGGCCGGCGGGTTTGGCGGCAGCGGCTTTACGGTAACGGTGAACGGAGCGGTACGCGCAGTACGCCGCACCGCCTCGCGTCCGCCGCCAAAAAAGTCCATGTCGAAGAAATCGGAGAATAACGGGTGGCTCCGGCGGCGCTGAGCCACGTGAATCTCATCATACTCGAACGTAATTCCAGGAATAGAGTATTCCCCCGCTGTCAAGCCAAACACCGCAAACCGGAGCGTGAACGTGTGGTACTGCTCACCGTCTATGCGCTCCTGCCCCTGCGTGATATCAGTCGTAAACAGGCGGTTGAGAGACAGCCCTCTGGCAAACGCCTTTTCTATCTGCTCGACCGCCGGGTTATACCCGCGCTGCGTCTGGATGGGCGTACCGGCGCGCTGAGCAATCTTGAGGGTGACTATGGCCTGCTCGCCCGGGTAAAGCGTCTTCTTGGAGATGTTGAGCGACGCCCTGAGATCATTGCCGCGCTGCACACTCTCCGCGCCGCCACCACCCTGACCGCCGGTACCGGCACTGCCTCCGCCACCTGCACCACCACCAACAGATCCGCCGCCAATGTGTCCACCACCACCAAAACCTCCGCCGGCCATACCACCGCCGCCGCCACCACCGCCCGTATTGAAATTCAGCGGACGCGTAGTGTACTCGCTGCCGTCTATGTTGATACGCAGCGCCGGAAAGGTGAACGGGCCATCGGTTTTGGGCATTATGGTATAGATATATCGATAAACAACCGTCCGGGACTGCTCTATCCTGCCGTTCACCATCTGGATGTTGGTGGACTGCGACTGGCTGGTGTTGACGTTGAGAACATCGAAGTAGTCGTTGCCCGCAACCTGAGGAGCACCCTGAACGGCTTTGGGCGTGACAAGGGTCGCGACGATAGAAAATTTCTCACCTGCCGAAACCGTGGAACGGTCGGTGTTGACGGAAAAATTGACCTGCGTGTTGGCGAAAACCGGCACGGCCAACAACATCAACAAAAATATACACGTATTAATTATTCTCACAAAAATGCTCCTTAACGTCAAAATCAATCCCCCAAGAGCGCATCCTTTCGGAACGCGAATAAATTGGGGGGAACGCTTCTACCAGGCTGTGCATCCCTTCGGGATGCGAAAACATTAACATCAATACCTACCAATCTCTCTCAGGCTGACGAACTTTGCCCCTTTGGAATCGGGGCTTGTTTAACGTGTCGGCATCGTCCGCAAACTGTTCTATAAGCCGCTCCGCTTCTTCTCTTTTCATATCCCGCTCGGCTTGTTCCTGCTCTTGTTGCTGCTGCTCTTGCTGTTGATTATCCTGGTTTTGATCATTGTTGCTATGATCATTATCTTTGTCCTGATTGTCATCCTTATTCTGATCGTCTTTCTTATCGTTACCGCCCTGCTGCTTATCCTGACTGTCGTCTCCATCCTGATTCTCATCCCGCTGCTGATCCTCCTGACCCTCCAGCATGTCAACCTTCTGATGCGCTAACTGCAAATTCCACTTAGCGTCTTTATCATTCGGACGCAGTTTTAATGTATTGATGTAGTTTTCCAACGCCTGTGAGTATTTACCGCGCGCAGATGCAGCGTTCCCATCCGCCTCCAACAGCTCTCCCTGTCTGTACAGGGTATTGCCGAGGTTGTAGTGCGCGTCGGCCTGCGTCTTTTTGTCGTTTTGTGATGACAGCGCGTCAATGTATGACTTCTCTGCCTCTTCAAACTCACCCAGCCTGTACAGCGCAGACCCGCGGTTCATCTTTAACTTGCTGTTTGACGGATCGAGCTGCAGCGCTTCATCGTAGAGCTTTAAGGCATCTTCATGCTTGCCCTGATTGTACAGTCTGTTTGCTTTACGATTTTTGCCACCGACCTCGTTGGCACTGACAAATGAAAATGCCATCAACAACAATAGCATCCACATGAACAACACTGGCGACCGAGGACGGTCGCCCCTACGGATTGATTTGGCGAGGATGATCTTCCGAATCAACAGATTTATTTTTCTCATGATTCAAACCTGCCTTTCCAGACCTCTTTTTTCCGCGCCCGCTCCGAAATGAAAAACTCTATCAGCAAAAACAGTATCGCTATCAGCAAAAATATCTGGTACTGCTCCTCGTGAACGACCGCCTTCGCCATCCCGAAGTCCGCCTTTTCCATCCGCGATATCTCATTATAAATCCTCGTCAGATCCAAATCCGTCCCGGCATGAAAATACTTGCCGTTCGACTCTATAGCGATTTTTTCCAGCGTTATCGGGTCGAGCCTCGTCATCACCAGGTTCCCAGCCTTATCCCTCTTGTAAACAACGTTGCTGCCGCTCCTGTTCATGGGTATCGGCACGCCAGACTCGGAGCCTATGCCTATCGTATAGATGATTACGCCCTCCCGCGCCGCCGCTCTGGCCGCCTCTACCACGTTGCCCTCGTGGTCTTCGCCGTCAGACAGTATAATCAGCACCTTGTGCTTGCGGTTCGTCCCGCTCATCGCCTTCGTCGCCTGCTTGATAACCTCCGCAAGCGCTGTACCCTGAATCTGCACCCAGTCTGTGCTTACCGACTGCAGCATAATCTGCGCCGCGGCGTGGTCCAGCGTAAGCGGGCACTGGACGAAACTCTCGCCGGCAAAAATTATCAGCCCCACCCTGTCGCCTTTCAACAAATTGATGAACCGGCGGATCTCAAATTTAGCGCGCTCCAGCCTGTTCGGCGCCAAATCCTGCGCCAGCATACTGTGCGATATGTCAAGCGCAATCATTATATCAACTCCCTTGCGCTCTACCATCTCCATCTTCACACCGAATTTCGGGCGGACCAGCGCGAAAATCACGAACATCAGGAATAAACAGAAGAACGTACATTTGAGGATATACCGCGCAGGCCCTGCCGACGAACTTAATTTTTTGATTAGCGGCGCGGCGGCGAATTTGGACAGCGCCAACATCTTCCGCCTGTACACGACAAAGAAGAAAAGCGCGATGACGGGCAGCGCTGCCAGCAAGATGAAATATTCGGGATTACCAAATCGCATCGTCCGTCACCTCAAGGTATACGTCTAAATACAGTATTCTGTAAAAGCATCTCCGCCATCAATATTAAAAACCCAATCCATAACCACTTGTAAAAATACTCCGAATACGATACGTGGGTTATGGACTTGATTTCAGTTTTTTCCATTCTGTCAATCTCTTTGTAAATCTCGTTCAGCTCCTCGGTGTTCTGCGCGCGGAAAAAACGTCCGCCGGTGAGCCGCGCGATATCCTTGAGTTCGCCCTCGTTCAGGTCTGACTCTCTCATCTCCGTCCGCGTGCTCCGCTGGCCGGTAACCGGATTTATCACCTCGACCGGCATCGGAACCTTGCCCTCCCTGCCAACACCAACGGCGTAAATCTTTATCCCCAGCTCGCCGGCAGCCTGAGCCGCCGTCTGCGGCGGGATGTCGCCAGCGTTATTCGCTCCATCCGTCAGCAATATTATTACCTTGCTCTTCGCCGGCGAATCCTTGAGCCTGTTCGCAGCCGTGGCAATGGCAGTGCCTATCGCGGTCATGTGGGAAAAGTCGGTGTAGTCCGCCGCATCTATCATCTGCAAAAGTACGCCGTAATCACTCGTCAACGGACACCGCGTAAACGCGCGCGCGCCAAAGAGCACAAGCCCAATACGATCATGCTCGCGCTTAAGCACAAAATCCCTGAGCGCGCGCTTCGCCACGGCCAACCGATTGTCCGGCTTGAAATCAAGCGCCTTCATGCTCGAAGATATGTCAAGCACCAGCATGATATCAACCCCCTCGGTAGACACCTCAACCTCAACATGCTGCTGCTGCGGACGGGCAAGCGCAATCACAAGAAAACAAAAACCGGCAACCCGCAGCAACAACAAAACATGCCGCAGCCAACGATGCGGCGGCACCGGCAACTTCTTGAGGATCGACAAATCAGAAAAACGCACCGTAACCTTATGCCTGCGCTCGCGCCAGATGTAAATCCACACCATAGGCGCTATCAACACCAAAAACAAAAAATATTCGGGGTTCCTGTACGTCACTCGATAGCCCCCATCCTCTCCGTAGCCTTCTCGTACGGCAGCTCCGTATCGGGCCGCGTGGCCTCCAAAAACATACGCACCTCTCTCATCAACTTTTGGAGAACCTGCGAATCAGGCATCCACTTGGCAAACTTGACCTGGTCGCTAGTACGGCAGAACCACTCAACACACATGCGCATCTCGCGGCTGATGCCGGAATACTCAAGCCACGTCACCAATTCTTCAGTCGTCAACTCCGGCGCAATAGTGTTGTAACGGCGGCCGATGTAACGCCTGAAAATCTCGGAAAGTTCAAAAACGTGCTCGCGGATACTGCCGCGCTCCAAATATTTCTTCGCCTCCAGCGCGGCAAGCGCCAAAACAGCCTCCTGATACGGCGGCACAAGGGGAGCGGCCGGAGCGTCGGCGGCAGCTTTTTTCTTCGCGTACTTCTCCCACAAATACCACGCCGCAACGAGCAGCGCCACCGCCAGCAAAATCCACAGCGACCGCAGATCCGTACCGCCCACCCGCTGCTGCGCCTTGAGATCGCGAACCGTCAGAACGCTGTCGGGCGTGTCGTCGGGAATGACGGATAGTATTCTTATGGGGATCGCAGACGTCATCAAAGTATCATAAACGGTATCATTCTCACCGCCCGCCAAAAACCGCAAGGATGGGATAGTGCAGCTCTGCGGCTTGTACGTCGCTATATTGTATCGATAAATCAGGCTGTCATCATTCTTATCCCAAGATAAAACCATGAAATCCCCAAAACCGCTTCCTGTCTCGGGAGGGATAACGCGGGCGCCTTCGGGAACCTTGAGACGAACATCCAGCAATATAACGTCCCCCACCGTCGCGCTGTCCTGACTGACAGAAACAGCAATATCACCGGCAAACGCGGACGCCGCCAAAAGAAGGGGGATGATTATCAAGCGATATATTTGTCTGTACGCCATAATATCAGTAATATACCTACGCATCAACTCTGATTCCAAAATCACTACGTCTATGTATTGATTTTATTGTGACCGCCGTCAAAAAAATCCAAACCGCCCGTTAACCCAAACCAGCCCCGCCACAATAAATATCGCCGGCAGCAGATTAACAACGTTTATCTTCTTAATACCCAACAAACCAATACCGATCCCCGCAATCAACACGCCCCCCACTGCCCCAACCTCCGTCACCACCGAATCCAGCTCCGCCGCGCTCAAAAACGACGTTATCCAACTGGCCGAAAGAGCAATCGCCCCCTGATAAAGAAAAATCGGCGCCGCCGAAAACCCAACCCCAACCCCAAGCGTGGTAGTCAACACCATCGCCGTAATCCCGTCCAAAAGCGACTTCGTATACAAAAGCGTATGATCCCCGCGCAATCCGCTGTCAATCGCCCCAACCACCGCCATAGCGCCAACACAATAAAGCAACGTCGCGGTAACAAACCCCTCGGCAACGCCAATCCCACCCGATCCCGACGACGACACCCTCCTCACCGCACCCTCAAGCCGCTCCCCCGCCCGCTCAAGCCGCAAATCCAACTTGCACCCCGTACCCACAACCGCGCCAACGGCAAGACTCACCACAACAAAAAGAAAATTCTCCGTCTTGAGCCCCATCGATATCCCAAGAATCAATACCGCCAGCCCAATCCCCTGCATAATAACATCCCGCATCCGCTCAGACATCCGCGGCAGCAACAGCCCCGCCAAACAGCCCAAAATCACAGCAACGGCATTAACGGTCGTTCCCCAAAGTGCAGTCATCTATACCCTGTAATTTCCACGTTTTGTAGGGGCGGCAACCTGCCGCCTGCCTTTTTTAACCGTACAATCATATAAAATAATAAAAAATCACCGCGAAATCCAAATAAAAAGGGCGGGTTTAACCCCGCCCAAAAACAAAAAATCCCGCCCAAAACTTTCGGACTACTTCGACGACACCATCTTCTTCTCCTTGATACGCGTCGCCTTGCCCGTCCGGCCGCGCAGATAGAACAGCTTCGCCCGGCGAACCTTACCGCGCTTGAGAACCTTGATCTCGGCGATCAACGGCGAGTGCGTCGGGAAAATACGCTCTACGTAAACGTTGCCGCTGGACTTACGGACCGTGACCGTCTTGCCAAGACCAGTGCCGCTGATTTGGACAACCACGCCCTGAAACAGCTGGATACGCTCTTTGTCACCCTCGCGGAT
>Ga0123356_10005218_pt1 | contig 13269 bp, 11 predicted proteins | sample TergutEmb28metaG_2_FD_92546 | JGI IMG/M metagenome (GOLD analysis project Ga0123356, IMG submission 92546) | Embiratermes neotenicus P3 segment gut microbial communities from Petit-Saut dam, French Guiana - Emb289 P3 | ecosystem: Host-associated > Arthropoda: Insects > Digestive system > Gut ... | reverse complement strand
TGTCAGGCTGACGTATCTGAAGCGTATATCCGCCCCAGAGCGGCAGCAGCTTGCGGCCGGCGCCATGGCACGCCTGAACGACTTTGTTCTCGCCGTGCTGGTCGCACTGATAAAGGAGGGTCGTCGGCCCGTAAGTCTTCTTCAGGCGGTTCATCTCCTTAACTATAGTATCCAGCGCTTCATCCCACGAAATCCTTACATACTTGCTCTTGCCGCGGTTCTGCGTATTGCGCCCGCCCGGGCCTGTTGAACCGGGCGCTCCGTCCGGATCCCAGTCCACCCGCTTCATCGGAAAACGTACACGGGCCGGCGAATAAACGCGCTTTTTGTACGCTATCGAATAAGGCGGAATAAGCGTCTTCATGCTGGGCTCAAAAGTGCTGCCCCGAACCTCAAATTTCCACGGGTTCATGTCCTTCTCGGGGTCGTACTTCCAGTCGTAATGCAGCGGTCTGATGCGGACGATCTTGCCGTCCTTTACATCGACCATCGAAGCATTCGACCCGTTTTCCGGCACCCCGCAGAAGCTAATGTCGCGAATCAGTGTTTTCTCGCCTGATTTGCTGTTCTTGCTTCTATCCTCAGCCATAGGTCCCTCCGTTCTGAACTTGCTGTCCTATACGCGAACAGCCAATGAAACTATAAGTATTTATATTATGAAACGGTATCACAAATAAATCAATATTATTGTATGCAAACTTAGAAAAATGTTACTATTTTTTTGAACAGAGGTGGCCAAAATGACCGAAATCAAAAAAAGCATCTGCGCCATATGCAATCCGGGGACAAACTGCGGTCTTGACCTGCATGTCGAGGACGGAGTGATAGTCAAAGCGGAGGGGATGCAGGAGCACAGGAACAGCGGCGGCGCGCTCTGCGCAAAGGGCGCGGCTGTAAGACAGTATGTCTACAGCCCCGACAGGCTGAAAACCCCGATGAAGCTCGTCGGTGAAAAAGGGTCCGGAGAGTTTGCGGAGATCTCATGGGAAGAAGCTTTTGCGGCCATCAGCGAACAGTTCAACGGGCTTAAAAAAGAGGGCAGGCCCGAGAGCGCCGCTTTCTTTGTGGGTTACCCGAAATGGATAAGGCCTTTCGCGCAAAGGCTCGCTTACGCGTACGGGACGCCCAACTACTGCACGGAGTCGTGTACTTGTTTCAAGGCGATGTATATGGCATGGAAGCTCACCTGCGGCGCGATCCACGGGCCGGACGCGGCGAACTCCCGGTGTTTTCTCATATGGGGCAACAACCCGTTTCATTCGAGCCCTCCGATGACCGACTCGATATTCGACGCCAAAGAAAACGGCGTAAAGATGATCGTCGCCGATCCCAGGCTGACTCCTTTGGCGGAGATCGCTGATATACACCTTCGGCTCCGGCCCGGTACTGACGGCGCGCTGGCGCTCGGCATTGCGAACGTCATCATCAGCGAAGGCCTGTATGACAAAGAATTCGCTGAAAAGCATATGCACGGTTTTGACGAGTACAGTGAATACGTAAAGACTTTTCCGCCAGGCAAGGCGGCTGAAATAACCGGCGTTCCGAAAGACCTGATCATCAGAGCGGCCCGCATGTACGCGGGGACGAAACCCGCCTCTCTCGTAACGAGCTCCTCTCCGATAGTGCATCACACGAACGGCCTGCAAAACGCCAGGGCGGTGATGCTGCTTTCCGCTCTTACTGGCAATTTAGGAGTAAAGGGAGGAAACATTGCGAGAGAAGCGACCTGGTGCGAAGTGCCTTCGGGCTTTCCCTCGCGCTACCTGGAGTACATCGCTCCTCTGAAACCCTTAAGTGAAATGCCGCCGCGCGCAGGCAGCGAAAAGTACCCCGTGTGGATGGAACTCACGCACGACGCTCACGGCGGGGCGTTGAGGCAGCAAATACTTTCAGGTGACCCGTACCCGATCACGCACATGATGGCCTTCGGCCTGAACCACCGTATGTGGCCGGACAGCGAATACACACTCGAAGCGCTGAAAAAGCTCGAGTTTTTCGCGTGCAGCGATATATTCTTCACGGATACCTGCAAGTACGCGGATATACTGCTGCCCGCCTGCACATCCGTCGAAAGGAGCGAAATCAAGTCTTACGGCGGAGGCTACGTAATGTATACCCTGCCCGCGATCGAGCCTCTGCACGAATCGAAGCCCGACTCTGACATAGTGTTCGAACTGGCGCGAAGGCTTGACACCTGTGACGAACTGCTCAAAAAGGGCTATGAATACAATATCGACTGGATCTTCGAGCCCGCCGGACTGACGGTCAGCGAACTGAAAAAGCATCCTTCGGGTATAGTCGTCCCTCCTGAGGGAATCGCCGTCCCGCCGGGAGGCGTCATTGCGAGGAGCGACGCCGGTCGTGACGAAGCAATCCACAAAACAACTGAACATTTCAAAACCCCGAGCGGCAAAGTCGAGTGCGTTTCGGAAGTCATCAAAAGCCTGCAGCCGTCTGCCGCTCCCCTGCCCTGCTATACGCCGCCGGCGATGAGCGCTGCGGCTTTGCCGGAATTGGCTGAAGAATACCCGTTCATCCTCAACACCGGCGCGAGGCTGCCGATGTTCCTTCACAGCGAGACCTTCCGTCTCCCGTGGACGAGGAGCCTGCGGCCGGATCCTATGGCTGATATCAGCGCGGAAGACGCTTCGGCCCTCGGCGTCACCCAAGGCGACGATATATTCATTACGACCTCCAAGGGCCGGATAAAGGTAAAAGCAAATATCAGCGATATGGCGCTGAAAGGCACGGTCTTTATGTTTCACGGCTATCCCGAAGCGGACGTCAACTCTTTGATCTCACACGACTATCTCGATCCTGTCTCGGGATTCCCGGGCTACAAGTCGCTGCTGTGCAGAATAGAGAAGGCCGGCGATGACGCCCCTGCTGTCATTGCAAGGAGCGACGCCGGTCGTGACGAAGCAATCCATCTGTTCAACATCGACGAAGGGCGCTGCGTGGGCTGTTTTACGTGCGTGGTCGCGTGTATGGACCAAAACGACATAGATCCTTTAGCAGAGGATACCCCGTTATTCCGCTTCAACCAAAACCTCGCGAAAAACTGTCCGGTCACGCGGGAGAAGAAGGCCATAAACTGCGACAGCTGCCGCCGCCGCGCGGAAAACGGGCTGCCCCCTGCCTGCGTCGCCGCCTGCCCTACAAAGGCAATGAAGAATAATCAGTAATGCTTTATTATCAATCTATTATGTGATACCATGAAGCATTAATAGAGGTCAGGGATGAAGCGTAAGACACTAAGACAGAGATTTTTAGGATATATTGGACTGGCGATCGCGTTCACGGCTGTAATGAATGTCTGGTCTTATTTCGTGATAAATGACGCGAGTTCTCAGCTCGGATCCGAAACGATGCTGAGAAACTACCTGGTCTTCACGGTAGTTTTCTGGATAGCCTTTTTCATTGACGCCATCTTCGTCGAAAAAAACATGCGTAAGATGGAAGAGCCTATAAAGATGGTTTCCGAGCAGGCGATCAGGATGTCGCAGGGAAAAACGATCACGCGCAGCTTTCACAAAGAGAACAACGAACTCGGCGACCTTACTTATTCGATCAATGAACTTCTTGAATATATACTCGGCCGCGTAGAAATACTCGGAAAAATCAACGATGGTGATTATTCACTGGATATACAACCGCTCGGCGACACCGACAAGCTGACCAAGGCTATCGTCCGTCTGGTCGACACCAATAATGAGATCCTTTACGAGATCAAAAAGGCTTCCGCCGAAATCAACAGCGTGGCTGTCGGGATCGCCTCCGGCGCGGAGACGCTTTCAAGCGGAAGCACAGAGCAGGCTGCGACCATTGAAGAGTTTTCCGCCGTGATGGCCGAGGTGCAGGCCATGGCGGAAAAAACAGACGACATCGCTCAGCATACACGCAAAACAGCGCTGAACAGCAGGATGTACCTGGAAAAAACCACCGCGAATATAGAGCTCATGACCGACGCAATGGATTCGATCACGGAGTCGAGCCGCCGAATCGAAACAGTTATCAAGTTTATCGACGATATCGCGTTCCAGACAAATATCCTGGCTCTGAACGCCGCTATCGAGGCTGCCCGCGCGGGCGTGCACGGCAAAGGCTTTGCCGTCGTAGCAGAGGAAGTGCGCGAGCTCGCGTCCAAATCCGCCGACGCCGCGCGCGAGACTTCTGAATTGATCCAGATGAGCATCGAACGGGTCAACGAGGGGACCTCTATCGTACGCCAGACCGCGGAGAGCATTTCAGCCATGAGCGGGAACTCGCTCAACGCCGCGGAAAACATGGCGCTGCTGGCGGAGTCGTCCGAAAACCAGCGCCTGTCGATTTCCGACATCAACCGCGGGATCGGGCAGATCTCAGGCGTCATTCAGGCCAACTCGATAATGGCGCAGGAAAACTCGCTGGGCGCGCAAAAAATGGCCGCGCAATCGTCGGTTTTGTCGCAATTGGTCAGCAGATTCAAGCTTCGCGACCGCAGCAAACTGTCCTGACCGAACGCGCCTTCTATAGAAAAATTATGAAAATCAGATCCGCAGTAGCATATGAAAGAGAAGCGCCCTTTATTGTAAAAGAGACAGAGCTCCCGCCGCCGAAAGAAACAGAGATACTCGTCAAAATGGCCGGCTGCGGGATTTGCCACGCCGACATTTTCTTTAAGGAAAACGGGCCGACCGCGCTGCCTGCCGTGTTCGGGCATGAAGGTTCGGGCGTAGTCGAGCAGGCCGGCAGCGGAGTAACTATGGTAGAGCCCGGCGACCATGTGGTGTTTTGCTCTTATTCCTGCGGCGTCTGTGAGTTTTGCCTGAGCGGCCACCCGTCATGGTGCGTTCGCTGCGACGAGGTCAATTTCGGCGGCATGTACGCTGACGGGACAAAACGCCTGAAAGATGAGAACGGGACCGAGTTCTCATGCTTTTTTGGGCAGTCGAGTTTTTCGACATACGTCGTAGCGGATCAGCGCAGCGCAGTGAAAGTCGACAGGGACGTTGACCTCGCGATGCTCGGGCCGCTCGGATGCGGGTTCCAGACCGGAGCGGGATCCGTCCTGAATGTTTTCAAACCGGAGGCAGGCGATACTCTCGCGGTGTTCGGCTGCGGTTCCGTGGGGCTCGCGGCTCTGATGGCGGCAAAGCTTTCGGGCTGTTCGGTGATCGTCGGGGTCGACGCGGTACAGGCCAAACTCGACACGGCGAAAGAATTCGGCGCTACGCACGTTATCAACGCGAAAAACGAACCTGATATCGCGGGCAGGGTCCTGGAGATAACGAACGGACGCGGCCTTGACTATACATTCGATACGGTCGGCACCTACGAAATACTCGCGGCAGCGATCGAGTCGCTGCACCGCGGCGGGACATGCGGGACCGTCGCTTCGACGGGCGACAAGATAGTTGGTCTGCGGCTTGTGACTCTAATGGGCTACAGCAAGAGGCTTGTCGGCATCGTACAGGGAGACTCCGTCCCGTGGACCTTCATTCCGAAACTCATCGAATATTACAAAGAAGGGCTGTTCCCGTTCGACAAGCTGATAAAGTATTATGATTTCGAGGATATAAACAAGGCCATGGATGATTTTCATCACGGCCTGGTCATAAAACCTGTTTTAAGATTTTGATTTCAAGATAGCTAAGCTATAGTTTTGCGATAGAAAGTCAATTCCTTCGCCTGCTTGAATACTCCGTCTTCCTCGTAAAGCGTCACGACGATATCGCCGTCGGACGCAGTCCAGGTGAGCATCATCAAAAGGCCTTCGTCAAAACGCGCCAACAGCAGGGGCTCGATTTGCCCGGGCTCTTCTCCGGCGTCTACGCGCCATGTCGACTCCTCGTCATATACTGCAGGATTGTCCCAGAACAATGCTTTGTTGTCATCCATATAAACGACGCTGAAAAGCATGTCGTCGCCCTGACGCTCGTACAGGACCAGCCCGATCAGCGCGTCGCCCACAAAAGTCACCGCCAGCGTCTTGCCCCATTCGACTTTGCGCTCTTTATACTTCTCGATGCTCGCGATCGTTTCTTCCTCCATCGGCGGGGTATTGCCCCTCCACACCGGTGAACCGATCGCGATTATATTATCCAGCAGCATGCCCATCTCCGTCATCAGGTATGTTTTGTTCTTGGTGAGATCCCACTCTTTTTGCGTATAAACAAAGCCGGGAAGATTGTTGAAATTGTTCGCGATCTCGCGGCCGCTATTTCCGTATTTTTCGTTCTGCCAGTTGGAAAATGAGATCTGAAAGATATCACCGAAAGGCCCTATCGCGATAGTAAATACATCGGGGTCGAACCCGGTTTCCGCGAAATAGTTGTGAGCTTCGAATACTTCGTCGTCTGTATCTTCGATGATTTCGGTTTCCGTTTCCGTTTCCGTCTCGGTCTCGATTTCTTCGTCACTTTCATAATCATAGAAGACGTGGATCAGTTTGTTGCCTTCCTCGTTAGCAAATCCGAAAGCTCTCGGCCAGGATCCGAGGCGCTGCTGCCACGCGCTCATTACGGGCTCACCTGAATCCGTCTCTTCTGCCACTTCGGGTTCAGGTATGTATTCCGTCGGTTCGTAAGGAGATTCGGGCATAGGAGGTTCTGCCGTCAAAATCGAGTTGATGACATCACAGCCCGAAAACACCGTGAGCGACAGCACCATGAACGTGATAAGGAATATCGAAAAAATCGTTCGCTTTTTCATGGCTGTATTATAATATATAATCAGATAAAAACGTATAGCCTTGTAAGGAAATTATATTGTGAAGACCGGGATGAAGGAGACAGATCATGACTGAACAGAATATTATCACTGACCGCGCCGAACTGGAAAACAGGCTCCGGGAGCTGGCGGAAACGGAATATACGGGCATTCTGAATCCCGGCGCTATGTGCTACGTACCCGCGATGCCGAAACCGGAAGAATACACCTGTCCGGTCTGCGGCAATATCACGACCCTGTCGGGTTACAATATAAGAAATATCAGAGCTATCGGCGAGCTCGTACAGGAAATACAGGCTCTCGGTTTCGACGCCGGTCTCGACGCGCGTGAATTTTGCGGTTATTGCGCCGAAAGCGTAAAAGAAATCGAAGCGGTCGAGGTTGTCGGAAAGCGTATAGCCGCCAGGCCGGAACTGTTTTTCAGGATCAGGTTTGACGAAGACAGCGACTATCATGTTGCGAGATCAAATTTCCCCGATCACTACAAATGCGTGCTCGCGTTTCTAAGAGGCGGAGAGATCTTCACGACCGACTTTGATGATACAAGGACTCTTCACGATAACATAGACGTCCTTCAAAAGATGCTGGGGATCGGTCTGGATGTGCCGGTACCTCCCAAGCCGACCAGGAAACCGCAGGATATGCCGGGGCCGGGACCGGGGCCTGGACCGGGGCCGGGGCCGGGCCGCCCCTTCAATCCGGATCTTCTCAAGAAATTAAAAAAAGATCCGAACCCTGATGACTGATCTTTATATACCGAAGTGCGCCGTTTTGGAGCTGACCTACCTCTGCAACCAACGGTGCCTCTTTTGTTCGTGCCCGTGGGAAGCGCCCGCCGGAAGCCCGGCACGGCTTGAGCCGGCAGAAGAGCTGACGATCGAACAGTGGATAGACGCTTTGGCTGTCCTGAAAGGCCACGGCGTCGAAAAGCTCTCGATCTCGGGCGGCGAAGCGCTCCTTAAAGAAGGGCTCCTCGATTTGCTGCGCTATATAAGAGAGGACGGCTGTTTCAACAAGGACGAGGAGATCGTTTTGATCTCAAACGGAATGGCCATGAACGAAGAATTCCTTGAGGCGTTCAGGAAGAATGATGTGCATCTTTCCCTCTCGCTGCCCGGTTTAGCTACGTACACGGAACTGACCGGCACAGGTAACGCGGGCGGCGTTTTGTACTGGCTCGCGCGGGCAAAAGAAGAGGGAGTGAAGACTACCTGCAATATCACCGTCACAAAAATAAATCATCACGAACTCTATGAGACGATCGCGAACGCGTTTATCTCGGGCGCGGAAACACTGCTTCTCAACCGGTTTTTGGCCGGGGGCAGAGGGCTCGAAAACATCGGCCGCCTCACGATCGGCAACCGGGAACTGAACGAGATGCTCGACATAGCGGAAGATATCATGACGACGGCTAACCGCATAGGCTCGGTCGGTACGGAGATCCCTGTCTGCGTTATCGACAAGGGCGCTGATCATTACAAAAAACTTTCTATAGGAAGTATCTGCGCGGCCGGCAAAGAGTTTTTCGTCGTCGATCCGGGAGGCCGCATCCGCGTTTGCAATCATTCCCCGAAGGTCGTAGGGCATGTGCTTGAAGATCCGTTCATTGCAGACGCCGTCTACTGGAACAGGTTTGTCGAAAGGAGCTATATACCGGAGGACTGCGTGCTTTGCGGCGACGTAAACTATTGCGATTGCGGATGCCGGGAGACCGCCCATATCGTGTACGGCTCCCTTTCGGCAAAGGACCCGTGCCTTAATTAAGAGTATAATGCGATCATGGATGTGACTTACAGGGATTTTGAAGAAGGTGATTTCGGCGACCTGAGCGAAATGGTGTTTTGCCTCTACGAGGAGGATCCCGAAGGGCAGGAAATCAATGACGCGAAAATCATGAGGACTGTCGGCGAAAGCGCCGCACATCCCGAAAAGCTGCGCATAGTAATAATATGCGCGGATGGGAAGGCTGTCGGGTATTCCCTGATCGTGTTCTGCTGGAGCAACGAGTACGGCGGCGATATAGTGATCATCGATGAATTATTTGTAAAAAAAGAGTATAGAAACAACCGTGTAGCTTCGGACTTTATCGAAAATCAAATACGCGAATATAAAAACGCCGCCGCGGTAGAGATCGAAGCGACGCCATCAAACTCTGAAGCTAAAAGATTGTACGAAAGGCTCGGATTTGAGGTTTCTCAAAACGATCGCTATGTGTTTGCCCCCATAAATCTTCTTTAAGTATAACGGCGCGCTCCCGCGGTTCGGCGCCGGGCGGAAGAAATTTCATTCAGATGATGTCCTGCTCGATCAGCTTTTCTATTATCGGCAGGTCGGCTCCGAGCCATTTGACTGAGTATACGTCACCGCGGCCGAGCCACTTTGCCGAGCTGTGCTCGAGCAGCGTGATATCATCGCCTTGCAATTCACACAAATAGCAGCTAAGTGACGCGCGGAACTCAGGATAGTCGTGCACGACGGTATCAAAATAACGGCCTACGGAAATATTCGCGATGAGCTCTTCACTGAGTTCACGGACAAGCGCAGTCTCGGGATCCTCGCCCGGCTCGATCTTGCCGCCGGGAAATTCCCACCATCCCGCGTAATTGCCGTATCCGCGCTGCGTCGCGAGCACTTTCCGGTCTTTTATGATCACCGCTCCGGCCACATATATAGTCTTGTATTCTTCTGTTACATCACCCATATCATTCACATGATACCACGCGCCGCCTATTGCTAACACGCGCGAAACGAAATATGATATCAGGTAATGACTAAGGATTCCGGTACAACATTTTTTGATCAGATATACGGGATAGTAGAGAAGATCCCCTACGGGAAGGTTGTATCCTACGGGCAGATCGCGCGTATGCTCGGGAGCCCGCGCGCCGCACGGACCGTCGGATGGGCGCTCAGCGAATGCCCTGAGCATCTGCCGTGGCAGCGAGTAGTTAAAGCGGACGGCTCTATAGCTGCCGGCGGTTACGAAGAATTGCGCCGTACATTGCTGCTTGAAGAAGGTGTAGCCTTTCTGCACGACGGCCGTGTTGATATGGAAGCCTGCGCCTGGGACGGTGGAGAGTATTGAGTAAGTATCATATAGTTTATTTTTCGGGTACGGGGTGCACCGTGCTCGTCGCGGAGCGTTTTGATAAGGCCCTTAAAGAGCTTGGTACGGAGACCGGCGTCGAAAGGATCTATACGGGAGGGCGCCGCGATACAGCTATTATTGAAAAGCTCATTTTGCTGTACCCGCTTCACGCTTTCAACGCGCCCGAGCCGGTAGAGGAGTGGATACAAAGCATCGGTAATCAGGAGGGCACTCCCGCGGCCGTTATTTCGGTTTCGGGCGGCGGAGACATGATCCCGAATACCGCGAGCCGCGTACGGGTCATAAAGATGCTTCGCAAAAAGGGCTTCGACGTCTTCTACGAGAATGATATTACGATGCTGTCAAACATCAGCGTCGCGATGCCCGAACCTATGGCGATAAAGCTTATTCAGGTATTGCCGGAGAAGGTTGGCGCGATGGCCGGCGATATTTTGGCGGAAAAGAGAAGACGGACCTCGCCGTTTGTTTTCGACAGGCTCTTTTCGACGGTCGGGAGGTTAGAAAGGCGCGGCGCGAAATCCTTTGGCAAGGCGATCAGGGTTTCGGACGAGTGCGATGGCTGCGGCCTCTGCGCGGAGCAGTGTACGTCGGAAAATATTTCGATGCCGGGAGAAAAACCTGTTTTCAGCGACAAGTGCAACCTTTGCCTGGGGTGCCTTTACGCGTGCCCGAAGGGAGCGTTAGCGCCGGGGAAAGCAAAGTTTATTATGCTCAAAGAATTCAAACTTAAAGACATGGAGAAGAAAGCCGCGGAGTCGGAACCTGTCAGCGCGGATCAGATAAAGGGCGGCCCTGTATGGAACGGAGTGAAAAAGTATTTAAGAGATGAGTAATGGCTTAATACTTGAAGTATTATTACTGTTAGCGGGCTTTGTCATGCTGATCAAGGGCGCGGATATTTTTGTGAACGCGAGCGTCGGCATCGCGAAAAAGCTGAAAGTACCGACCGTCATAATCGGCCTTACAATTGTCGCCATGGGGACAGGCACTCCCGAAGTTGTTATCACCATCACGGCTTCGATCCAGGGGGCAGGCGCACTGGCTGTCAGCAATATCGTCGGATCGAATATTTTTAATCTGATGTTTATCATCGGCCTGTGCGCGATGATAAGAGCTCTGAAGTTTGAAGTACATCAGATCGCGAAAGAGTTTTGGCTCTCGATAATAGCGGCTGTTATCCTTATCGGGCTTATGTTTATCGGTGGGACGCATGTACCGCGGTGGGGGGGCGCTGTCCTTTTAGCCGTGTTTACCGTCTATTTGATCCTCTTGATAAGGAAAGCTAAAAAGGTTCAAGGCGGAGAGGATCATTCGGATGAGGAGATCAGCAAGCTGAAACCCATGCCGATCATCATCTTGCTGGCGCTGCTCGGGTGCGGGCTGATCATCATCGGCGGTAAGTTCGTCGTGGATAACGCGACACAAATCGCATTGGACCTTGGCGTTACTGAACGCATCATCGGCCTGACTATCGTCGCTATAGGGACTTCTTTGCCTGAACTTATCACATCGCTGGTCGCCTGCAAGAAGGGCGAAAACGAATTCGCGCTCGGCAATATAATAGGCTCAAGTATTTTCAATATCATGTTCATACTCGGCGTCGCGGGGATCATAAATCCTCTGGAATTTGACAGCGCGCTGTTATTTGACACCGTTTTCCTGATAGTCGGCAGTTTTGTAGCGCTGATATTTGTTTATACGAGTAAGCGTCTCGCGCGGCCCGAGGGTACAATAATGGCGCTGATGTATGTAGGATATATGATCTATATTCTAATGCAGTGAAGAGCTCCCGCCTTTTCGCTTTTTAACGCACTCGGTCAGCAGGTACTCGATCTGGCCGTTGACAGAACGGAAGTCGTCTTCCGCCCAGGCGGCGAGCTCCGCGTAAAGCTTTGCCGAGAGCCTGAGCGGAATTTGTTTTTTCTTGTTATCCTCTTTTTCCATTGCCCGCGCTTAGTAAATGGACCCGCTGTTTACTATGGGCTGTGCGTCGTTGTTGCTGCAGAGAACGACGAGGAGGTTGCTGACCATCGCGGCCTTGCGCTCCTCGTCGAGGGTCACGATGTTTTCCGCGTCGAGCTCTTCGAGAGCCTGCTGTACCATTCCGACCGCGCCTTTAACGATGAGTGTACGCGCGTCCACTATCGCGCTGGCCTGCTGACGCTGCAGCATGGCAGCCGCGATCTCCGGCGCGTAGGCCAGATGGTTGATACGAGCCTCGATGACTTCTATGCCCGCGATTTCCACTTTGGTTTGTATCTCGTCTTTGATCTTTTCCGCTATCTCCTGGCTTGAGCCGCGGAGCGAAGCTTCACCCGCTTCCTCTCCGGGAATGTCATAGGGATAGAGACGCACGATATTTCGCAGCGCGGTATCGCTCTGCATAGACAGAAACTCTTCGAAGTGGTCAACGTTGAAGACCGCGCGCGCTGTGTTGACTACGCGCCATATAACTACGATCCCGATCTCGATAGGATTACCGAGCAGGTCGTTTATTTTTTGTCGGTTGTTGTTCAGTGTCATGACCTTCGTTGAGATCTTATTCGATCTGGCGGAAGAGGAAGAAGTCTTATCGCTGTCCTTCGCTACTGTATTGATCTTGACCGAGTTGGCAAGCGCGGCTTCCCAAGCCGAAGGCTCTTTCAGCGGATTATTCGCGGCCACGAACGGATTGACGAAATAGAACCCTTCTTTAACAAGGCTTCCGTGATACTTACCGAAAAGCGTAAATACATAGGCCTCATTCGGCTTGACTATCTTGAGTCCGACAATGATCGCCCAGAACGGGAACGCGTACCACACGATCAGCGCCACGAGCAGAGCGACGCCGTACGAGGTAAAGACAGGGATCTCCTGCCATATGATCCCTTTTGTAAATGTCAGTACAGTGAGTGCGGCCGTGATCACTATACTCAATATCAGAAAAAGCATCCCCGGGGCGTGCGGAGCGATCCTCTCTTCGTTTTGCTGCCGCATATCGGCAACGATTTCATTCGTGTTCATAATAACCTCCGTATTCATAATCATTTTGATATCATAATGATATCAGATATTTTGATCTTGTCAAGCCGCTTGCTATAGAAGCGTATCTTAGGTATAAATAATGTAGGGGAGGATGAACAAATGCTTGAGATTCCGGAAGCGCTGACTGTAGCGCGGCAATTAAAAGAAACACTGCTCGGGAAAACGATCACGAAAGCGGTAGCTGCGGCGTCTCCGCACGGGTTCGCATTTTATTTCGGCGACCCCGCGATTTACGGGGACTTACTTGAGGGCAAAAAGATCACGGGTACGGCTGCATACGGCGGACGGCCTGAAATTGAAGCCGATGATATGCGGCTGTCGTTCGGTGAAGGCGTGAATATGCGCTACGCTGACGACGCGGCGAAAGCGCCGGCCAAGCACCAGCTTTGGATAGAATTCGACGACGGCAGTATCATTTTTTGCAC
>Ga0123356_10005217_pt1 | contig 13271 bp, 14 predicted proteins | sample TergutEmb28metaG_2_FD_92546 | JGI IMG/M metagenome (GOLD analysis project Ga0123356, IMG submission 92546) | Embiratermes neotenicus P3 segment gut microbial communities from Petit-Saut dam, French Guiana - Emb289 P3 | ecosystem: Host-associated > Arthropoda: Insects > Digestive system > Gut ... | reverse complement strand
CTGGCGATTGCGAACAACGACGGCGGGAACGACTTCGCGCTCACCGCGCGAGTGGCGCCCGGGTCGACAAACAAGATCATCACCTCGACCGCCCTGTTCACCACGGGACTGGTCAAATCGCCGAGTCAGGCCGTCGAGTGCCCCCCGCAGGTGGACGCCGACGGCGAGATAATCAACAACGCGGGCGGTGAAAGCGAGCCGCCGGGCACGCCGTTCCTCACCGATTTCGCTGCTTCCTGCAACAACGCCTTCGACCGCTGGTACTCCAGCATGGGCCCGAAGACGCTCGTACAGACGGCGGAGAAGTACTACGGACTGAACCTGCCGTGGGACATAGGAATCGGCGAGAGCGCCGCGTATTACACCATGCCACCCGCCGCAGCCAACAACGAACTGGCGCTGGAATTGTTCGGCCAGGGAAGGCTGGCGACTTCGCCGCTGGCCATGGCCTCGGTCGCCGCCACTGTGGACGCGGGCTCGTTCAAGCAGCCCATCGTCGTGGCAGGCCAACCGCAGCTCGCCGGCACACCGCTGCCCGCTAAAGTCCAGCATTACCTGTGGCAGATGATGAGGGCCGTCGTCACTCAGCCAGGCGGCACCGCAGCCGGGGTCTTCAACGGCGTCGGCTCCGCGGTTTACGCCAAGACCGGCACGGCGGACGTCAGCGGCCAAGGGCAGCCGAACAGCTGGCTGGTCGCCTTCGATCCCAAGCTGAATCTCGCGATCGGCTGCGTGGTGCTCAACGCCGGCTACGGCGCACAGGTCGCCGGACCGGAGGTGGCCACCGTGCTGCAGATTCTCTCACAGCGGGGATAGCTGCCGGCGGCTCCTCTGCGAGTCCTCGCTGGTGGGTGATCGTTCTGGCTCGCTGGTGCCGTAGGGATCATTCAGCCGAGTTGCCGTCGTCGTGTAGCGAAGTGACCTCGGCCTTGAGGATCCGCATCGACCGGCCGAGCGACCGGGCTGCTTCAGGCAGTTTCCTTGAGCCGAACAGTACGATCAGCACGACCGCGAAGATCGCGATCTTCCATGGGCTGTCGAATAGGTCCCCGATCATCACGTCCTCCTCGCAAGGCTGCGGCTGCTTACGCACATCATTCGCCGCGGCGCCACATCCGGATTGGTGTTCGGGGCGCGGACGCCAGGCCAGCCTGCGGAAGGCCAGGTAAGGCGGGCGACCCGGCATAGCTTCTGGTTGTCGACTCGGTACCGTCAGGCTAGCCAGCCCGGCCCCCGGTAACCTCGCCTCATGGCCGAACGTGACTGGTACGACTGGCACGCTCCCTACGAGGATCCGTCCAGCGGACTGTCCCTCCGCCTGACCTGGGTACAGGACCGGATCCGGGCCGCGCTGGACGAGGCCCCGGCAGGGCCGATCCGGGTGATCAGCATGTGCGCGGGCCAGGGCCACGACGTGCTCGGCGCGCTTCCGGGCCACCCACGCCGCGGCGACGTCACCGCCCGGCTGGTGGAGCTTGACCCTCGCAACACCGAAGCCGCCCGGAAAACCGCTGCCGCATCCGGCCTGGACAACGTCGAGGTCGTCACCGGTGACGCGGCGCTGACCAGCCAGTACACCGGCCTCACACCTGCGAATGTGGTGCTGGCCTGCGGCATGTTCGGCAACATGACGGACGGATGCGTCGAACGCGTGATCAGCTATTGCACCCAGCTGTGCGCGGCCGGCGGGACGGTGATCTGGACCCGCGCCCGGTCGCGGTTCGAACTGGGCGGGCCCGAACCGGTTCCCCAGGCCTGCGCATGGTTCGAGGAACGTGGCTTCGATCGGGTATGGGTCTCAGACCCAGGCTATGAGGCGTGCTGCGGTGCCCACCGCTTCACGGCATCCCCGGCCCCCCTGGAACCAGACGCCACGATGTTCACCTTCCGGCCGTTCCGGGCAACCAGGCCACTCTACGGTGCTGGCTTAGTGCGCGAATCCGCTTCGGCTTCGGCGAGTACCCGCAGATCAGCACTGCACCGTGCGTGTCGCAGCGACGTGTGTACCTGCCAGCGCACACCGCCGGCATGGGCGGGCAGGGGAGAGGGCCTGTTCGGCGGCTGCCAGGGCCGCGGCGAACGCCGGCTGGCGTTTCCATAGAAGCGCGCGGACGTACGCCCTGTTCCGCTCGGCCTGCTGTGCTCTGGCCACCCTCGCCGCAGTCATCACGACCTCAGGCAGCCTTTGCCTGTCGATTGGCACGGGCCGTCAAGACAGGGGAGCGGACGGAGCGGACACTGTCGTCTGGGAGAAGCTCGCCGCCGTCGTCGAACACGATCACCCCGTTGCACAGCAGGCGCCAGCCCTGCTCGGGATGATCGGCAACTATGCGGGCGGCCAGGTGATCGGGTGCCGGCCAGTGCGGGCACTCCGGGTGATGCTGGCACATTCTTGCCTCCGCTGTAGTCGGTGGACTGTTGCCAGATATTCGGAGCGACGCGCCGCGCAGATGGCCTCAGCTGTGCGGCGGACCGCGGAATCCTCGCCGCCCCAGGCCCGATGGCAGTTCGACCCCTGGGAATGGATACTCAGTGAGTGACGTTCCACCTACGGAGCGTGAACCTTCCGGGTCGCGAAGCGGCAGGGGGCGGAAGGTGAAGGTTCCGGGGGTTGTCAGGAGGCCACGCCCCGGGGGGCGCGCCGACGGGACATGCGGTCGGCGCTGTGGGGTGTGGCTGGCGCACTTGACGCGCAATAGGGCCGCCCAAGCGGCGGTGATTACGCACCGTGACGTAGGTCACGGTGCCGCTCCGGCATAGCCAGCCGTTACGCAATGTTCCCTTGTATGAGTCAAGCACCCCGGCGTGTGATGGTTAGTCCCCCCTAACAGGCGCCTTGACCCGCGTCAACGTCCACGCCCCTACCGATGCCACGGTGCGTCGTACCGGCCGGTAGTGCCAGAGGGTGAAAACGGAGCGCCTCATCGCGTGAGGCCACCTATCAAGGGCTACTTCTTGTTCCCCCGTATCAACACGCGCATGTCCACCGCCCCCCTCTACCGCTCCACCGCAAAGTTCGCACGCAAGCACCCGCGCGCCTCGGTGATCGCGGCCGGCGCCGCTGCGGCGGGCATGATCACGGCTGCTACCGCCACGGCCGGCGTCGTCGCGATCGGCCACACCGACATGGCAAAGACTCCTGGTCACTCGGCGACCACCGCTTTCGCCGCGGCTAGCGGGCTGAAGCGCTCCGCGGCCACCGGCGGCAGCACCTCGCCTCTCGCGACGGCGGCCACCCACGCCGTAGCGGCGCACCCGGCTGCCAAGCCGGCGGTCGTCGCCGCGAGGGTCAAGCAGGTCCCTGCTAAGCCCAAGCCGGTCGCCAAGCCCACGCCGGCCGCGAAGCCGAAGCCCGCCCCGCAGCCGTACAGCCTGTATGACTCGGTGACGCCGAGCTCGCTGCCGTCGGGCGCGCCCGCCGCCGTCTACGCCAACGGCTCCTACGCGTCTTCGGCATCCCAGGTCGCCGGCCACAAGTCGGTGCTGTGGATCGACACTAACGGCAGCGACCCGAAGGCCAACGTCCTCGACGTCGAGCCCGGGGATGCGACCCCGTATGGCGCGGCCCAGTGGGTCCACACCAAGCTGGCCGCCGACCCCAACTCCACGGCCATCGTCTACACCATGATGTCCGACTGGCAGCAGGTCAAGGCCGACGTGCACGCCCTGCCGGGGTCGATGCAGCGGCACGTCCAGTACTGGATCGCCGACCCGACCGGCACCCCGCACATCGTGCCGGGTTCCACCGCCACCCAGTGGTACTGGGGGAGCAGCATCGACCAGTCGATGGCCAACGCCAACTTCAACAAGTAAGTAACCAGGCGGGCCTCTCAGCGGGCCGCGAAAAATAGCGGCCAAGTGACGGCGGGCCAGCGGCGCAGCGAGCGCAGCTGGCCCGCCGTTGTCAACGCTGGCCTGCCGATCCGCCAGCGATCTCGTAGGACCACAGTTCACTGTGCACGCCCACGGGCCGCGAGGGCGCGTCACCCCCGGCCCGCTCGGCCGCCGACCGGTGCCCGTGGGCGAACGCTGGCGAGTTCACCCACGCCTGGAAGGACTCTTCGTCCCGCCACCGGGTCACCACGAGCCACACGTCCCGCGAGTCGGTCGGCTTGAGCAGCTCGAACCCCTCGAACCCCTGCTGATCGTCCACCGCGCCCGCCCGCGCGGCGAACCGCCGCGCCAGTTCGTCCCCACCGTCGGCAGGCACGGTAATCGCGTTAATCTTCACCACGGTCATGGCTCCGATCATGCCAGTCCGCCCAAGGAGAAGCTGCGCTGCGGCCGCTTAGTGAGAAGTCTCTATGAGGGTGACCATGCCGCCCTTGGCGGTGCGCATCGCCCGCGCGATCTGCGGTGCGGTGGCCAGCGTCCGGTGGCCTCGGGGGCAGGGCAGGTCGTAGATCGCTTCCCACAGGTTGCGGTTGATGAACTCGACCCGCCACTGCGCCTGGTGCCGCTCGGCCGGTTCGGCACTAGCCAGGTCCTGCTGTGCGAGGCGAAGCTGCAGGGAGCCGGTTACCGGCATCAGCTGGTCCCCCTCGAGTGAGGTGATGTCCAGCCCCCGGCTGAGCAGCGGCCGGTACGCCGCCGTGGCGATCACCGCGCCGCAGTGCGCGCATATGAGCAGCTTGCTCAGGCGTCTGAAGACGGCCATATGAGGACTCTAGGCGGTGCCCGCAGCGCACCGTCCGTTCGGGGAAAAGTCCTTCTCCTTCTGAACGGATCGTGGTGACTGCCGGCAGGTCAGGATCAGGCGTAGCCGGGAGCGAGGCGAGGAGGGAAGATATTTAACGAGAATCCCGCGGAGGGCAACGTTGCTGAGCGAAGAGCGAAACCGGCTGCTGTGTGAGACGGATCGGGGAACTCCGATGGGGGAGCTCCTGCGACGCTACTGGCATCCGGTCGCCGGAGCTGCCGAGCTCAGCCAGGTAGCCGTGAAGGCAGTGCGCGTCCTAGGCGAGGACCTGGCGCTGTATCGCGATAAGGGCGGCAACTACGGGCTTGTGGACCAGCATTGCCCGCACCGCCGTGCGGACATGACGTACGGCTTCGTCGAGGAGCGCGGCCTGCGCTGCAATTACCACGGCTGGCTATTCGACCACACCGGGCAATGCCTTCATCAGCCGTTTGAGGAGACGCGGCACCCGAATGGCAGCTTCAAGGACAAGGTCCGGATCAAGGCATACCAGGTGCAGGAGAAGGCCGGCCTGATCTGGGTCTATCTGGGGCCGCAGCCGGCACCGCAGCTGCCCGACTGGGATCGGTATTACTCACGCGGCTTCAAGCAGATAGCAATTTCGGAAATCGACTGCAACTGGTTCCAGTGCCAGGAGAATTCGATCGACCCGGTCCACTTCGAATGGCTGCACGACAACTGGTCGCGGGCGCTGCGTGGTGCAGATGGCCCCCGAGCGCCGGCCCACCTGCGGCTGGGCTTTGACGAATTCGACTACGGATTCGTCTACCGCCGCATCCGCGAGGACACCACGGAGAACGACGAACTGTGGACGACCGGCCGGGTGTGCTTGTGGCCGAACTGCCTGTACGTCGGGCATTTCGAATGGCGGGTTCCCATCGACGATGAGCGCACGCTTAGTGTCGGGTGGTTCATCGACGAGCTGCCCGGTGCTGCTCCGTTCGACCAGGAAGTCATTCCCTGCTGGCAGGCCCCGGTCAAGGACGAGCGTACGGGCCGCTGGATCGACAGCCATGTCATGAATCAGGATTTCATCGCCTGGGTAGGTCAGGGCGTCATCGCGGACCGCACGAAGGAGCATCTCGGGGAGAGCGACCGGGGTGTGATCCTGCTGCGCAAGCGGCTGCTCGAGGACCTGGACGCGGTGGCCGCGGGGCGTGACCCGAAAGGCCTGATCCGCGATCCCGCGGCGAACCACCGCGTGCACCTGCCGATCATGGGCGGTCTCAACCGCCCCGCTGCCAGCGGCGGGCCGCATCCGTTCCCGTTCCTGGCCGGCCAGCCGGAAGCGGTCACCAAGGAGTTCGAGCAGGCATGGCGGGACTGCGCGGCCAGCTAGCCGCCGCCGAGGCGCAGGCCTACGGCCTGACATCAGACGACCTGCGGGACTGGGCGGCCTTCGCGCCGATCGAGATCTACTGGGCGCGCAAACATGATGTCACCCCGGCGACTGCCCGCCTGTGGGCGCGGGAGGGGCTCCGGATTGGTGACACTGTGCGCGCGATCGCGCTCGGGATGACCTGCGATGAAGTCAGGCCGTGGGCAGACGCGGGCTTCGCGCCGTCCGACGCTGTCGAGGCGAAAGAGATGGGCGTTCCCCTTGAGACAGCGGCGGCCTGGCGTGAGGCAGGATTCATCTTGCCTGACGCGGCACTCCTGATCCGCGACGGCTGGAGCCTTGACGAAGCTCTGGACGCCGGTTAAACCGTTGCCCATCTGCTGTCCCGTCTCACTCAATCCGGTGCTGCGGACGGTGGGCGTTTTAGTTGAGGGTTTCCAGGTCGGCCGTAGTAACTCCGAGGTGCTGGTTCAGGACATCGGCCAAATGGGTGGCTTCGTACGTGACGTCGCGGAAGATGGCAGCCAGTGCGCATAGTCCGTGCTGGATTGCAATGGCGCGGGTGAGGTAGCCGCCCACGGCATACGTGTCGAGGCCTCTATCACGGGCTCTCCAGAAGCCGTCGTTCACCATGAGCGGAGCAAGCCAGCCACGACCCTCGCGTTGAGCGTCTTTCCAGGCTCCGTCTAGCTCTGCCAATCGCGGGTGAGCTTCGTGGGTGTGCTTGCGTTCGAGCCAAGCGGCAATACCTTCGTTGAGCAGGGAGGGTGCTTCCCCGACGAGATTGCCCCAAACGGAGTGCACACATTCATGCAGGACACGGTCCAAGACCAGCGGCGAATCCCACTGGAGACCCTCGGAAACCAGATGCATTCCGGCGCCATCGACAGTGCCGTAGAACAGTTTTGGTTTTCGCGACTGTACAGATGTTCCCGGCACATGCAACGCGTCGAGGTGGTACACCCAGACGTGACTCTTTGGCGGAGATTCCTGATATAGGTCGGGCCGCAGGAGCAGCGACGAACTGACCGTGTCTCTGATGTCGTCCAAGTGGGTCGTCAGGGGGGTCAGATCGACATTGAGGCGCTGCTCCCACATGATCACGTGCGAACGGGTTTCGTTAACCCGCCACGCACCTTCAGCACGCCATCTGGAGAGATCAATCGACTCAGGCATCACGCCTTGGCTTCTTCCCATTCCTGGTGCTCCACACCAGCATGCTTGTGACCCCCGGGAGGTCAGTGGGCCGCGTTGGGAAGGCTCAGGGCGGCGCACGTGCCGCGTGCGCCGGGGAAGACTGCCGCCGTGCCATCGGCCAGCACGCAAGCGACAAGGGCGGGCACCGGGTAGTTGCCTGCCGGGTTGGGTGCGCCACGTGCCCCGTCTGGGCCGGGGTGCAGGATGCCCTGGCGCCAGAAGTCAGCGCAGACACTCAAGGCGTTGTCTATCTGGGCCGTGGTGGGGCTGCCTGCCCTGGTCGCCTGGGCGAACTGGGTGAACGACCTGGGGCCGGCTGACAGGCTGGCGACCGTGTAGCAGCTCGCCACGTTCTTGTCGGTCACCGGTGCTGTGCGTGCGGTGTACGCGTACCCGGCGGCGCCCGCGCTCGCGGCAACGATAACTGCGCCGATGCCGATGAACATCGGCCTGGGGGAGCGGTGACTACGGGAAATCTCGGACTCAAGCAGTTGCCGCATGGCTGTCACGCGATGATCGGGCAGTGCACCCGTGGGCAGCGTGTCGAAATCGTTCATCGGGGGTCCTCCTGGCTGGTGGTGGCGGTTGCGGCATGCCTGGCGGCCCCGGCCGCGCGTTCTCGCAGCCGCTGGCGTGCCCGGGTAAGGCGGGAACGGACGGTGCCGGCCGGTATGCCGAGCGCGGCCGCTGCCTCGGCGTAGCTCAGCCCGGCCCAGTCGACCAGGGCGAGAACGTCACGCTCGGGCTCGCCGAGATCTTGCAGCGCGGCCAGGATGAGCCGCATGGCCCGCTCCTCGTCGGCGCGCTTCGAGACATCCTCAGCGATGTCAGGAACGGAACCCGCCTCGGGAAGCCTGGCGATCAGCTGGCGATGCCTGCGCAGCGACCGTTCGGCGTTACGCGTGGCGTTGTTCGCGACCGCGAGCAGCCAGGGCAGGACCGACTCGCCTGCCAGCCGCACATCACGGCGCTTGCGCCACGCTTCGAGGAAGACCACCGAGGTCAGGTCCTCGGCTGTCGACCACGACCCGGTCCGGCGGAAGCAATGCGTGTAGACCGCGTTCGCATGCCGCGCGAAGAGCAGACTGAACGCCTCGCCGTCCCGCTCCCGCGCCGCACGGAACCACAAGTCACTGTCGCTGAGCCCATCCAGGTCCCTACTCACACTCCACTATGTCCGGCACACGCCATCCGGTTCACGCGGCACGGCGGAGGCCATGGCACTCCGGCCGAATTCAGGGCAAGCGGATTCCACGTCGCTAAGCATCGCGCTAGACCTGACTCGTAGTGGTAGCAGAGAAGGCGCCCCGGAATCCTCCGCCGAAGGGTGTGGCTGGATGTGGGCGACCGCCGCGCCCCTACGCGACCGGTTTGAATGCAAGGCCTTTAGCGCGGGGGTCGGCGGAGCCTGCGGGCCTGGACCGCCTGCTCGGTGGCGCTGACAGCGGTCAGTAGCCGACTGATCGTGTCCAGCGCCCGGTCTGCGTCGTCGTCGGTGAACGATTCGCCGTGCGCCCACCTGTTTCCGGTCTCCCGGAGTTTCGATGCGTAGCCGCGGGCCACCGGCGAGAGCTTGTCGCCGAACGCGTTTCGTTCCTCGGTGATGACGCGGAGCTGGAATCGCGGGTCGGATAGCGAATACTCGCGGGAGGGGCGACCGCGTTCCCTGTCGCGGGCAGTAAACACTTCCGTCCAGTCCGCTGCGCCGGAAGGTGATGTGAGCAGGTGCCTACTGGTGAAATCACCAAGACCGCTGGCCAGAAGTTCCAGCCCGCGCCCGATGCGCTCGCGGTTGCTCAGCCCGCCATGCCCGCTGGTGCTACTGTCGGCATGCTCGCTCTGTGCGCGGCCGTTACCAGCATCGTTGCGCTCCTGGCTTTGCAGCCTGGGGTCGGCAGGGCTCGGCTCGTCCTCATCCTGACCTGGCGCTGTCGCCTTCCGGGGCGGTCCGAACACCCCGCTGGCGCCTGAAGGGGAATTTCGATGGCTGTCCCCGAGGGTCTCCGCGACCTTAAGCCAGTTGAGTTCGGCACCAATTGGGTCCGCTTGCATGGCCTTAAGGCGGGCCAGGCCAGTCTTGAGATCGCGTAGTACAAACCGATTTTCGGACCTCTTTTGCATGTATTCTACGGCAATCTGTGCCGTGGCGGCATCTATCACAGGGTTGCGGTCCCGATACCTGGTGAACTGACCGCCCATAATCGTGTTCAAGACGATTTCCGGGGAAGAGTGGAACTCCGCTTCGAGTACGCTGAGGCTGACGGGCCCGCTTAGTAGCTGTTCCCGGTGACGAAGCAGTTGTTCGCGCACCTGGTATTGAAGGTCCGGGTCGATCATCGTGCCGGGCCGGTAGCCTAGCATCCGAAGGACTCGGGCCATGTGCTCGAATGAGCAGTCAAGCACAAAGGAGAGCGCATCCGCACTTATCGGCCTGTTTCGCAGCCGGTACCGTAGCGCCTGCATTCCTTTGCGGAACTCCTGTGCGAAGGTTTCTTCTACCGGAGAAGAGCTCAGCTGTACCTGGGCGCCGAGCATCTGGAGGACGGCCAGGACGCCATCGGCCTCCTGTTGGAGGGAAAATTCCCCGGCAAGCTCACTGGCGCTGATGAGTTCGGCACCATTGAGGCGGGCTAGGCCAGTTTTGAGATCGCGTAGTACAAACCGATTTTCGGACCTCTTCTGCATGTATTCTACGGCCATCCGTGCCGTGGAGGCATCTATCACAGGGTTGAGCCCCCGATAGTTGGCGCAGTAATCCCCAATAATCGCGTTCAGGACGGTCTCCGGGGAGGAATGGAACTCCTCCTCGAGTACGCCGACACTGACAGGCCTGCTTAGTAGCTGTTCCCTTTGACGAAGCAGTTGTTCGCGTACCCGGTATTGCAGCGGCGGATCGATCAATGTGCCAGGCTGGTACTCTACCCCGAGCACTTGGAGAACCTGGCCCATCCGCGTGTATGAACAGTCAAGCACAAAGGAGAGCGCATCTGCACTTATCGACCTGTTTCGCAGCCGGTCCTGTACCGCCTGCATTCCTTTGCGGAACTCCTGCGCGAAGGATTCTTCTACCGGAGAAGAGGTCGACTGTACCTGGGCGCCGAGCATCTGGAGGACGGCCAGGACATCGTCGGCCTCCTGTTGGAGGGCAAATTCCCCGGCAAGCTCACTGGCTGTCATGCTACAAAGTTACTGACTCGCGAGATGCCGCGCGATGCAATTGCCGGCCGCGGGTAGGGGACAACGAGCGGATGCGTCAGTATGACCGGCGAACGTCCCGTTCCAGTTGATCATGGCGAGAAAGGATCGAGCCGGCGGTTCAGTCTTGGTAGTACTCCATCCCCAGGTGGGTGATCTGCTCTTCGCCCATCAGCCAGCGGAGCGTGTTTTTCAGCTTGGTCTGCTGGATGAACAGGTCGTGCTCGGGATAGACGCTAGGGGAGTGCTGCGGGCTCTTGAAGTAAAACGAGAGCCACTCTTGAATGCCAGTTAGCCCCGCCCGCTGCGCTAGGTCGGTGAAGAGCACCAGGTCAAGGACCAGAGGGGCCGCCAGGATCGAGTCACGGCACAGGAAGTCGACCTTGATCTGCATCGGGTAGCCGAGCCAGCCGAAGATATCGATGTTGTCCCAGCCCTCCTTGCTGTCGCCGCGGGGCGGGTAGTAGTTGATGCGCACCTTGTGGTAAACGTCGCCATAGAGCTGGGGGTAGAGGCTCGGCTGCAGGATGTGCTCGAGCACGCCGAGCTTGCTCGCCTCCTTGGTGCGGAAGCTGTCGGGGTCGTCCAGCACCTCGCCGTCGCGGTTGCCGAGGATGTTGGTCGAGTACCAGCCCGCCAGGCCCAGCATGCGGGCCTTCAGCATGGGCGCCAGCACGGTCTTCAGCAGGGTCTGCCCTGACTTGAAGTCCTTGCCGGCGATGGGCATGCCAGCCGTGCGGGCCAGCTCCACCATCGCCGCGACGTCGACGGTCAGATTGGGCGCGCCGTTGATGAACGGCGCGCCCTCCTTGAGCGCCGCGTAGGCGTAGAGCATCGAGGGCGGGACGCTCTTGTCGTTCGCGTCTATCGCGGCATCGAGCGCGCCCAGGTCCTGGTGAGCCGGGCCGGGCTCGAGGAAGATCTCGGTGGATGCGCAGTTGATCACGATCATCCGGTCGCAGGAGTGCGCCGCCTTGAAATCGCGGATGTCCTGGCGGAGGGCCTCGACAAGGTCCCGCTTGTTCACTTCGGGCTTGACGTTGGAGCCGTCAAGGCGCCGCACGTAGTCGCGGTTGAAGGCGGCCGGCATGGGCTCGATCTCCTTCAGCGCCGCCGCCACCGGCGCGATGTGGGTGTGCCGGTCCAGCACGCCGCATTTCAGCGCAGCCTCGTAAGCCGTGTCAGGGAACGGGTCCCAGGCGCCGAAGACCAGCTGGTCCATGCCGGCCAGCGGCACGAAGTCGCGGATAAGCGGCACTCGGTGCTCATTTCGCTTGCCGAGGCGGATGGTGCCCATCTGAGTGACTGAGCCGATGGGCTCAGCGAGGCCGCGCTTGATCAGCTCGACGCCCGCGATCGCGGTCGACGCTACGGCCCCGAGCCCCACGGTCAGAACGCCCAGGCGACCGGCGGCAGGCTCGATGTAGTGCTTGGATGTCTCCACGAAATCTCCAGCCTCTAGCGATGTTGCCGCGCTGACCCGCCAGCGCCAGCAGGGCTTTGATGCCACTGCGCCGGGATACGGTCCGTTGGCTTGGTTCTTGAACCCAGAGAGTCGATATATCGGGTTGATATATCGGTACGATAATCGCTGTCACGTCAGGCCGCAAGCCTGCATGACGTTGGGGATGGCGGGGCGGGTGCTGATGTCAAGTGGGCGCTTACTCGCTGGCGTCCTGGAGTAGGCGGAGCACCAGGGCCAGTGGCGGCCAGGCGGACTGACCGCGGCGGATCGCCGTGTATGCCCGCATCACTACCTGCGGGTGGTGGAGGCGCTGGAGACTCACCCCGCGGATGGCCGGCTGCGCGGCGGGGAGCAGGCCGACCCCAAGACCTGCCACGATCATGTCCTGGACGAGTTCGAGACTGTCGGCACGGTGCGCGATACGCGGCTGAAAGCCGGCTAGCGAGCCAACAACGCGGATCACCTCGTCGTCCGCGGTGTTGCGGGAGTTGACAATCCAGTCGTGCTCCCGGAACTGGCCGAATATCTCCGGCGCGGTTCCCCGCCCCCGACCCTGGTCGGACGGTACCCCGAGGCTCCACCGGGTACTTCCCAGCGGACGGGTGATCAGGGTGGGGTGGAAGCTGGCGGGAGCGAGGTTGTAGTCGTAGACCAGCGCGAGGTCGACCTCATCGTCGGCCAGCAGCGCGAGCGCCTCCCTCGGCTCGTGCTCGTGGATTTGCAGGCGTACCGCGGGATGCTGCGCGGCCAGGAGCTGAGCGGCGGGCAGCAGGAGCTGCCGGGCGGCCGTGGCGAACGACGCCACCCGGACGGTGCCGGCTGGCGCGGCCGACGGATCCAGGTCAAGGCGGGCAGCCTCGAGGGCGGCCAGGATCGTGATCGCGTGATCAGCTAGGCGCCGCCCGGCTGGAGTCAGCCGCACCCGCCGCCCGGACGGCTCGATCAGCGGCGTGCCCGCCTCCCGGGCCAGGACCGCGATCTGCTGGGAGACGGTTGAGGTCGTCACGTGCATGGTCTCGGCGACCGCCCGCATCGAGCCGAGGCGGGACAACTCCAGCAACAGCTCCAGGCGGCGCGGGTCCATGCTCACACTGTTCATGATTCGCGAACGGATTGTCAAAGAAAGTCAAGTGGACACGAATGATCTCAGGCCTGTGTACTGGGATTATGAGTACCGTTTCCGGACCGCAGCGGTCCCGCGCCCGGACCGGCACGCTGATGGCCGTTGGCTCGATGACGTGCGTCCAGCTGGGCCTGGCGCTGTCCGTCCCCCTGTTCGCCTCGGTAGGTCCGCTCGGTGTCGCGTGGCTGCGGCTGGCCTGGGCCGGCGTAATCCTGGTGGCCTGGGCCAGGCCGCGGCCCTGGCGCTTCCCGCG
>Ga0123356_10005216_pt1 | contig 13271 bp, 12 predicted proteins | sample TergutEmb28metaG_2_FD_92546 | JGI IMG/M metagenome (GOLD analysis project Ga0123356, IMG submission 92546) | Embiratermes neotenicus P3 segment gut microbial communities from Petit-Saut dam, French Guiana - Emb289 P3 | ecosystem: Host-associated > Arthropoda: Insects > Digestive system > Gut ... | reverse complement strand
TAGCTTTTAGCTGCTCCCAATTCTGTGCAAGCAACAAAATGTCTTTGATTGTTATTTTTATTGTCGCTGCCCTTCAGAAGAAGGGCAGCTCAATTATATAAATTCGTTAACAATAAAAAACCACAAAAATTACACCGACCCAGCCGTCGTCAACAAACACCAACCCAAACACCACCAAACAATACAAACAGCAACAAGCAGATACAGTTTTATATCCCAACCCAAAGGAAGAGTACACCCGGAGAACAGCCATGTCAGTATCACCTAGCCTAAGAGAAGTCCTAGCCCGAAGAATCGCCGGAGAGATCATTCTCTCAAGCAGACCCGGCTCCACTATGAAAAAATGGCGCGAACTTTTTGCCATATCCCAAATCGGCCTCAGTCAAAACATGGACCTCTCCTCATCAGTTATAAGCGACTACGAAAGCGGCAGACGCAAAAACCCCGGAGCCAAATTCATCCGCCGCTTCGTCCTCTCACTACTCCACATCGACGAACAAAAAGGCAGTCGCTTCATCCGCGAATTCGCCAAACTCACCAGCTCCCCAAGCACCGCAGTAGTCGATCTGCGCGAATTCCCCATCCCCGTCCGAGTCGAATACCTCTGCAAAGCCATCGGCGGCGAAGTAATGGCCTGCAAAGAAAAATTTGTTAAAGAAATCAACGGCTACACCGTCATTGACAGCCGCAAAGCCATAGAAGCCTACTCAGGCTCAGAATACACCCAACTCTTTGGCGCAACCACCGAAAGAGCCCTGGTATTTACCAACCTAGACGGCGGTAGCTTACCCATGATGATCATACGCGTCAGCAGCCTCAAACCCCGCATCATCATCTTCCACAAAACCCCACCCGACGAAGAAGCCATACGCATAGCCGAATACGAACAAATACCCCTCATCTACTCCACCGCACCCAGCGTAGAACAACTAGTAAAAGCACTACGTAAACTCTACCGCATAGCTCTACGCATAAAACTGGGCAAAAAAAGAGTCCGCCCACCACCAAAAATAAGCATCTAACAACCAAAACATATCTTAAAATCAGTTCAAAATTCAGAATAAAACCATAATGAAAACTGAAATTTACACGGTACACAAAATTTAGAGGTTAAAATAAAAGAATAGAATACAAAAATAAGGAAGAGGGCTATTGGACAAGTTCGACGCGGCGTTTACCACGGGCCATTGAGGAGGTACGGATTTTTCCGCTGACCTCAAGGTTTAGTAAGAGCTCGTTGAAGTCTTTGAAGCCCAAGTCTTCGTATTCGTCTTTGAGCTGGTCAAAGAGATCATCGTCAGCCATGTCACCTTTTTTCTGCAAAACTTCTAGTAGATAAAAGAATGCTGGGCGGATTTTCCAGGTTTTCATTTGTGGCATAGCGATTCCTTCATATTATGCAACTGGAGTTGCTGGCTTTTGTACTTGTCGGATTTGTTGCATGAAACTCTTGTACCATTTCTCCATATCAGGTGTGATAGAGGGACCCATTTCCTTCATTGCTTCTTGGAAGTCTTTCATGGTAACTTTTTGGGCAGCTATATCGCGGCGTAGAGAGTGCATAGCGGCTTCGCGGCACAAAGATTCGATATCAGCGCCGCTGTAGTATTTTGTTTGGGTGGAGAGTTGAGTTAGATCGACGTCTTCGCTTATGGGCATCTCTTTGGTGTAGATTTGGAAGATTTGGTGGCGGCTTTTTTCGTCGGGTTCGGGTACGTAGATGAGCCGGTCGAGTCTGCCGGGGCGTATGACTGCGTTGTCAACCATATCGGGGCGATTGGTTGCAGCGATGACGACTATGTCTTGGAGGGTTGTGATGCCGTCCATTTCGGTGAGAAGTTGGCTTATGACGCGCTCAGTCATGCCGCTGTCGCCCATGCCTAGGCCTCTTTTGGGTGTAAGAGAGTCGATTTCGTCGAGGAATATGACGGCGGGGGCGGCCATGCGGGCTTTGCGGAAGACTTCGCGGATGGCTTTTTCGGATTCGCCGACCCATTTGCTAAAGACTTCGGGGCCTTTGATGGATATGAAGTTGGCTTCGGATTCGGTTGCGACTGCACGTGCAAGGAGGGTTTTGCCGCATCCGGGTGGGCCATACATGAGGATGCCCTTGGGTGCGCGGATGCCCATTTTTGTGAACATATCGGGGTTTTTGAGGGGCCATTCGACTGCTTCTTTTAGGCGTTGTTTGACGTCGTCGAGGCCTCCTGCGTCGTCCCAGTGTACGGTTGAGACTTCGATGTAGACTTCGCGCATGGCTGTTGGGGTGACTTCTTTGTAGGCGCCCACAAAGTCGTCCATGGTGACTTCCATTTTTTCGAGTACTTCGGGGGGGATGCGTTCTTCTTCGAGGTTGATTTGGGGGAGGTATCTTCGGAGGGCTTTCATGGCGGTTTCTCGGCTCAGTGCTGAGAGGTCTGCGCCTGTGTAGCCGTGGGTCATTTCGGAGAGTTTGTTGAGATCAACGTTTTCTTCTGCTAGGGGCATGCCGCGGGTGTGGATTTGGAGGACTTCGTAGCGTCCTTTTTTGTCTGGAACGCTGATTTCGATTTCGCGGTCAAATCTGCCGGGGCGGCGTAGGGCGGGGTCTAGGGCGCCGGGGCGGTTGGTTGCGCCGATGACGATGACGTTGCCTCGTCCGGATAGGCCGTCCATGAGGGCTAAGAGTTGGGCGACGACGCGTCGTTCAACTTCGCCTGTGACTTCTTCGCGTTTGGGGGCAATGGCGTCGAGTTCGTCGACAAATATGATGCTGGGGGCGTTTTGTTGGGCTTGTTGGAAGATTTCGCGTAGTCGGGCTTCGGATTCGCCGTAGAATTTGCTCATGATTTCGGGGCCGTTTATGGAGTAAAAGTTGGCCTCGGATTCGTTGGCTACCGCTCGGGCAAGGAGGGTTTTGCCGCATCCGGGTGGGCCGTGGAGTAGGACGCCTTTTGGGGGTTCGATTCCTAGGCGTTGGAAGAGTTCGGGGTGTCTTAGGGGGAGTTCAACCATTTCTCTAACGCGTTGGAGTTCTTCGTGTAGACCGCCGATGTCTTCGTAGGTTGTTCGGGGCAGGCCTTTGCCTTCAGGGGCGGGTTCGTTTAGTATGGTTAGGCGGGTTTCAGTTGTGACTTTGATGATGCCGTGGGGGCGGGTTTTAGATACGGTGAAGGGGATGGCGTGGCCTAGCATCATAACTAAGGTGGTGTCGCCCTCTACAAGGGTGCGTTCCATGAGTCGGTTTCTAACAAAACTGGTAAAGTCTTCATCTACATTTAGGCGCATATCTACAGGCGCTAGCGTGAGAGCCATGGCGGTTTTAACTTTGGCGGGGCGAATCACTACATATTCGTTTATGGCTACCCCGCTGTTTTTGCGAGTGAACCCATCAATACGGATGATGTCGCGGTTTTGGTCTTCACTATATGCCGGCCAAGCAATCGCGCTTGTGGTGCGTTTGTTAACGATCTCGATTACATCTCCAGCACTTATACCCAACTTTTGCATTGTCCGCTGGTCGATGCGCGCGATGCCTCTACCGACATCTCTTTGCCGTGCGTCTCCAACGCGTAATTGAACTTCACTCATCTATAAGACTCCAAATAATCTGTGTCACTTAAAGTGTCTGTTTGAAAAAGAACGCTTAACATATATAAACTTTAAAGCGATGCCATAAAGACATCAGGAAACCTAAAGAAAAGAAAATAGAGGGTTAATCGCGGCTAGTTCGGCGGATGTTGAAGGCTTCAGCTTGACTGACCCCGGGAATTTTGGCAAGGGCAACCTCAAATTCCTCAACAACACCACCTAAATCCTCAGGAAAACGCACCTGAACCAAAAGAGCCACAAGACCAAACGCAATATCCTCAGTTCCCCAACCCTCAATAGAGGCTACCTGAGGCAAAATAGCCTTGACTTTTTCTTTTAGAGGCTCAAAATCCTTGACTATGTCTTCGGGGAAAACTTTGTAAACAACAAGAATGGCACCCATCTAACTCCCTCATGGCCCCTGAAAACCGCAGTTAGGACACTTAAATAGTCGACCGAATTTGCGGCATTTACCATCTCGTTTAATTTGAATTTCACCGCAGTTAGGACACAGAAACTTTGTTGATTCGCTTCCCGGCGGGATAGGTTTCCCACAACTTGTACATGTGACCAGTGATAGTTTTTCTGACATAACTGACACTTCGATGCGAAATATTTGGCAAGCTCCCTTATATCTGCTATGCTCAAAAAACCTCGCTAAACACCAAATCCACAGGCAGTTTGCTCTTAGAAAAAGAATTTAAACCCAAACTATACCCCTAACACCTGCTTTAGCAGGTAACTGAAAAACAAAAGAGCAAAAGTATTGCTCAAACAATGCCGCAACTACTTGAGTAGCTCGGCGTTTGTTTTGATTTACTACACTAAACACCCAACAAACCCAAAACCACCCAATCAAACCACAAACACCCACAAAACAACAACACAAAACACAACCCCACCAACAACACACACCCAATCACTAAGTGTCAATACAATATCATCATTATTGATTTGAATTTTAAGTAGCGCTTTTATAGGAGATTTTTAGCATACAACTACAGAAGCGAACATCCATGTCTGACACTGGTGTAACTGTTAAAAAAAACCAAGACTTCAGCGAATGGTACATTGAGACCATATTAAAATCCGAATTAGCAGACTATGCCCCCGTGAAGGGGTGTATGATTATTCGACCCGACGCCTATGCAGTTTGGGAAAAAATTCAAGAAGTCATCAACCAAAAAATCAAAGCCACAGGCCACCGCAACACCTACTTCCCCATGTTCATACCCGAAGCCTTTCTCAAAAAAGAAGCCGAACACTTCGAAGGCTTCACCCCCGAAGTCGCATGGATCACCCAAGGCGGCGAAACCCCCCTAGAAGAAAAACTAGCCGTACGCCCCACAAGCGAAACCATAATGTATGCCATGTTTAGCAAATGGATTCGCAGCTGGCGCGACTTACCCCTTAAAATCAACCAATGGTGCAACATTGTACGCTGGGAAACCAAAGCCACCAAACTCTTTTTGCGAACCCGCGAATTTCTCTGGCAAGAAGGCCACACCGCACATGCCACCCAAGAAGAAGCCGAAGCAGAAGTTCTTTGGGCACTCAACATGTACAAAGAAGTCATAGAAAGCTATCTTGCCATCCCAGTACTCATCGGAACCAAAAGCGAGAGCGAAAAATTCGCCGGCGCCACCTACACCACCGCACTAGAAGCCATCATGCCCGATGGCAAAGCCCTACAAATGGGAACCAGCCACAACTTGGGCCAACACTTCGCCAAAGTTTTTGACGTCAAATACATCGGAGAAGATAAACAAGACCACCACGTTTGGCAGACCAGCTGGGGCATCACCACCCGACTCATCGGCGCCATGATTATGGTCCACGGAGATGACAAAGGTTTGATTATGCCACCCAAAGTCGCACCCACACAAGTCGTCATTGTGCCCATTCCATTTAAAGGCCAAGAAGCAGAAGCAATTGAAGCAAAAACCAAAGAAATAGAGACAAACCTCAAAACCAAAAACGTAAGCGTAATTCTTGACAACCGAGACGAATACACACCAGGATGGAAGTTTAACCAATGGGAACTAAAAGGCATCCCACTGCGCATAGAAATTGGCCCCCGAGACATAAAAAACAACCAAGTCGTTATGGTACGACGAGATACCGGTCAAAAAACATTTGTTAAAGACACCGACATCCTTACCACCGCAGAACAACTCCTAATAGATATTCAAAACAACATGCTAACCAAAGCCAAAACAATCCTTTCTGATAAAACCACCACCGCCCAAACCTACGAAGAATTCAAACAAATAGTGGAAAACCAAGGCGGCTTTATAAAAGCACCCTGGTGTCTTGACCCCAAATGTGAAGCAAAAATAAAAGAAGAAACAAGCGCAACAATTCGCATCCGCCCCTTCCAAAAAGAAGAAACCAAAACAAACTGCATCATGTGTGACAAAGAAGCAAAAGAAACAGTCTACTTCGCCAAGTCATATTAAGCAAAATAACACCTAAAAAACATCACACAATAACCCTACTGTTTAGGCGAAAATGAGCACAAATTAGTCATATCAAGACTCAGTGAAACACTAAGAGAACACACCTTGCTTACTTAGGGACAAAACGCCACCAACATTACCGACACCCGCAACATAAAATAACAAAATAACCCCACAACGCCAAATGCCGTTTTAACCCCTATTTATCCACACACCCAACACATACAACCACATCCACTAAACAGCGAAGAACCAAAGATATAACATACCCAATAACACATCACCACAACTCTTCGCAACTCATTTACACCACACCCATCGGGAAGTAGACAACCTTCAAAGAAACGCAGAGCAAAAACGCAAACCAACAAAAAACCCACCAAAACAAACGCACATAATTACCCCACACAACATAAAACACCACCATAATTACTGTTTATTCATTAACCAATTATCTAAATTACCCGCCACCCAGAAGGGAAAGCCGGAATTAAAATTTCACCAGTTGGACAACTGCCAATAGACGTTAATAATTAAGCACCCCCTTTTGTTAGTTTAGTAGCTTTGTCACCATATTGGAGACTGTATCGTTTATTTTACTATACCTTGGGTGGGAATGTTTATTTTTTGGGTCTGTGAGTTCTGGGGTACAGGTAACAGTAATGCCAGGCATCAAAGTAACTAAGCGGGCAAATAACATCGAGTATGCCATACGAGACGTAACAATCCATACCAAAGATCTCATAGCAAACGGTAGAAAAATCTACAGTCTAAACATTGGTGATCCCGCCGCGTTTGACTTCAAAACACCACCCAGCCTCAAAGAGGCACTCTGCAAAGCCATCGAAAAAGAAGCCAATTACTACTCACCCTCAGAGGGTCTGCCTGAGTTGCGAGAGGCCGTGGCAAATAAGGAGAAAAAAATCAACAATGTCGACATAACAGCGGATGATGTTTTGGTTACTGAGGGAATCTCTGAGGGGATTCAGATGCTTTTGGGCGCTATTGTGGAGAGGGGTGATGAGATCCTCTTTCCGGGTCCAACCTATCCACCTTATATCAGCTATACCCACTTCTTTGATGGGACCCCTGTCGCATATGAAACCATTGAAAAAGAAGGCTGGCAACCCAACATAGATGATCTGCGCAACAAAGTAACTCAAAAAACCCGCGCTATTGTGTTAATCAATCCCAATAACCCAACTGGTGCAGTGTATAACCATAAAACTGTTAAAGAGATTCTCGATATCGCCGGTGAGCACAATCTCCCGGTTATAAGCGATGAAATCTATGATCAGCTTACCTATGAAAAACCCTTTGTCAGCGCCGCCAATGTAACTACTGATGTTCCAGTAGTGATCTTGAATGGGTTTAGCAAAGTTTATCAGATGACGGGCTGGCGATTGGGGTATATGTATTTTAAAGGAAAAAACAAACAGCTCGATACACTCAAAGATGGGGTAGAAAAGCAGTGTCGTATACGTATCTGTGCCAACACTCCTGTTCAAATTGCTGCAACGGCTGCACTTAACGGACCCCAAGAATTTGTCAAAGACATTGTGGAACGGCTAAAGCAAAGGCGAGACTTTAGCTATAAACGTCTAAACGAAATTGAGGGTATATCTACAACCAAACCGGAGGGGGCCTTCTATATTTTCCCCAAAATCGAGGGCATTGGTGAGCGATGGAGAGATGATAAAGATTTTGTGATTTCACTGCTCAAAGCAACCGGGGTGCTAATTGTCAATGGCAGCGGTTTTGATCCAGTGTATGGCAAAGATCATGCGCGGATTGTTTTTTTGCCGCCTATCAACGAATTAGAAAACGCCTACAATGCCTTAGAAGACTTTATGAAAAAAGGATAATAATCAAGCAAAAAAGGGGTTTATAGACCCGCTATATTTTTGTTCCGTTCTTTGGGTCAGCGATTACATTTTGGAATTCTGCTACCAATTTTTTGGTGACTGGACCGGGTTTGCCGTCTCCGATTGGGCGTTTGTTAACTTCACGAATGGGTACCACTTCCATGGCGGTTCCGGTGAAGAAGGCCTCATCGGCAGCAAGAATCATAAAGGGGGTTAGGTTGGTTATAGTCAGTTTGATGTCGAATTTTTTACAGAGACCAACGATTACATCAGAGGTTATGCCTTCAAGTGCGCCGGTACTGTTTGGGGGGGTTAGGACTTCGCCGTTTTTGACGATAAATATGTTTTCGCCTACGCCTTCAGCGACATAGCCGTTTGGCTCTAGACATATAGCTTCGTCGGCTCCGTATGCGTTTGCTTCGATTTTGCCCATGACGCTGTTGAGGTAGTTGAGGGATTTAATTTCATGTGTGGTTGCATCTACGGCGTTTCGTCGAACCCAGGTGAATGCGGCGGTTATACCGATGTCTTTTGCGTTACCGGCTTTGATGTTTATGGTGTCTGCTATGATTATAATGGAGGCTTGGGGGCATTTGCGGGGATCTAGGCCTAAATCGCCAACACCGCGTGAGACGATTAGACGTATGTAGCTGTTTTGCATGTTGTTTTTTTGTAGAGTGGCAACGACTGCTTCTTCGAGTTCTTGTTTGGTTAGAGGGATGGTTAGCATTATGGCATGAGCGCTGCGGTAGAGGCGGTTTATGTGTTCTTTTAGTTTAAAGACAAGGCCGTTATAGGCGCGGATGCCTTCAAAGACACCATCGCCGTAGAGAAAACCGTGATCGTACACGCTGATTTTTGCCTCTGATTTAGGGTAGAATGTGCCGTCGATGTAGATTTGAAGTTCATTGGACATATGTTTACTCCGTGTATGTTGTTAGGTTATTGGTAATTATAGGTTGCCACTGTGATTCATACGATTGGTTAAATTTTTGTATTAACCGTGGAATGTTGGGCGTTTTGAGAGGCAGAGGGGCAGGGGTAGGGGTTTGAAGGGTTTGTCTGCGATTTTTTCAGATACTTTGGCTATGAGTTCTTCGGGGGTGAGGTTTTCTTGTTTGCCTTTTTCTTCGCGGATGCGTACTGAGAGGGTGCCGGATTCGATTTCTTTCTCGCCTACCACTATGATGTAGGGGATCCATTCTTGTTCGGCTTCGCGGATTTTTTTCTGCAGGGTTGCTGAGGAGTCGTCTATGTCTACGCGGATGTTGTTTGCGGTGATTTGTTGGGCTAATTGGGTGACTTTGTCGAGGAATTTGTCTGAGAGGGGGATCAAACGTATCTGGGTTGGGGTGAGCCATAGGGGCAACATGGGGGCTTTGCCGGTTATCTGTTCGCGATAGGCCTTCTCTAGTAGGGCATAGATGTCGCGCTCGATGGCGCCGCTTGGGCTGCAGTGTAGAATTAGAGGGTATTGTTTTTCGCCTTTTTCATCGATGTAGGTGATTTCGTAGCGTTTGGCGTTCTCAACATCTATTTGATCGGTGCTTAGGGCGGCGGCTTTGTCTTGGTTGTCCACAAAGTTGAGGTCCCATTTGAGTTCGAAGTAGAAGAAGCGCTCATTCCAAACCTCGGCTAGCATGGGTTTGCCGAATTTTTGTGCTAGGGTGGTGAGGAATTCTTTGTGTTGGGTGTAGAAGTCTTGGGTGAAGCGTATGGCAATCTCGTAGTCGTCTTTGACTAGTCCCATGTTTGAGAGCACATCTATGGAGAGTTCAAATCGAGTCATGAATTCTGCTTTAGCTTGGGAGTAGTCTGCGCAGAAGGCATGGCAGTCAGGCATGGTAAAAGCGCGCAGTCGTTTTAATCCAACGACCTCGCCGCTTTTTTCGCGGCGAAAACTGTAGCGTGTGAGTTCAAAGAGTTTTAGGGGGAGTTGTTTGTAGCTGATTTGGGCGTTGTGGGCCATTAGAAATTGTCCAAAGCAGGCTGCAAAGCGTAAAAAGAGTTCTTTGTCCTCGGATTTGAGGACGTATTGGCGGGCGGGGAAACGGTTGAGATAGCTTGCTAGGCTGGGGTGGTTGAAGTCATACATAAGCGGGGTTTCAACCTCCATGCCGCCGTACTGGGCCACCCGCAGACTCACGTACTGTTCAAGAAGGGATTTTATCAATCGGCCCTTTGGGTACCAGCGAATGTTGCCTGGATCACTGCCGGATTCATAATCGGCAATTTCAAGACGTTTCATCAGAGGCACATGGGGCGGCATCTGGGTAACAGCCCGGGTTTTTTTGATTTCATAGTTTGCAAATTTTTGAAGATTACTCTGGCCTTTGAATTTGAATTCTTCCACCGCCACCAAGCTGCCATCGGTTTGAAGTATGTGCCAATATGATTTCAAGGTGTCCTCAGCTCTTAGAGCCTCAGAAACAGGTTCAGACTCTTGTTTAGCCTCACCACTAAGCGCTTCAGCGGGAAGGGCGGGGGCGCTGTAGCTACGGGCCATCTCGGCTAGGGGGTGACCTTTTATGGATAGGGTGAATTGTTTGTTCCAGCCAAAGGGGGCGCGAAAAGTCTCAATGCCCTTCTGTTTGGCATAGGCCTCCATGTCTTTTATGAGACTAAACGCCTGATTGGGTTGAGAGAGGTTGCTGCTAAGATGTGCAAAGGGATAGATAAGCACCCGATTAACCTTAAGTTTACCCAAAAAAGCCCTAGCATCATCTATGGCACGTTGCACCAAAGCAGTGTTATCACCCTCCTCGATGGCTGTGAAGAGCACCAAAACCTCCTCAACACGAATCTCCTCTTTAGCAGCCTCCTCAGCTGTGTTTATTTCTTTCTCAATTGGCTTAAAAACTATAAAGTTAGAATGAAACTGTAAAATACGCATAAAACAACCTCTAAAACAGTATTAGCCGTAGCGCCATTTATCTAGGGTCTTGTCTTTTTTGGTTTTCTTTTTGAAATCTTTGTAGTGCTCTTTGCAGACATAGGCACGTTTCTCAACACTGCCAACGTTTAAGCCTGCGGCTTTAACTTTGTCAACGGATATGGAACGTGCGGCTTCTCCGCCACAACCCGATACACTGCACTTTTCACCTTTATCTATACGACCCAAACAAGTCACGCTCAAGGTAATGTTTACAACCGCTATTATAACGCTATTGCTTAAGTTTCTTTGCATCAACAACAAAAACACCCAAGCAATACCTAGCGCTAGAAGAGAAAAAACTCAAAGCCCTATCGAAACATAGCAAAAACCACCAACACAACAACTGGATGGATAGCTTTGAGAGACTTGGTACTTTGAGGTAAAATAGTTTTAGGTATTAAAAACGCTATGCCGTGGACTCCAAAACTGGGTTGATGAAAAACCCAGATACCGCAAAGACGGCGTTACCTTTCTTGTAGCAGTCAAAAATGCGGAGCGATGGATCAAGCCCTGCATCCAATCCACAACACATCGCAGATGAGATCATAGTTGTGGACAAAGTTGAAGATAACACCACAAAAAACATACAACCCCTAACACAAACAACCCCGCTTCAAAACAAGATTAAACACATAAAAATCTACGGCAACCCTTGATTAAACGTTGTTGTACAGTTCGATTTTTCTCTACTTCACAGGTAAAATCAACGGCTAAATTAGTTAAACCGTAATTCCCGGCTCTAATTATTACCACAGGTTGGTATGGATGTTGGGAATTTGAGTTGTAGTTCTTTATAGATTTCACTCATTTTCTTGGTCAGCGCCTTTGGCAAAACACAAACATCAAACACCCTACATTTCTGATTACTCAACACCAAAAACACACCCTCCGCACTAAACCCCGAATTCTTAAGCAACCGATTAAACGACAAATACACCACACTGACCAAAAAAGACATTATCAAATGCCCCGAAAAATCGCCTCACTATACACACCCAACACCACCACTTCTACAACTCACAAAAGTATGGCATAATGGTATATGTTGATATTGTAAAAAACAAACAACGCAATGTGAAACTCCATCAAACAATATGAACCAACCTCAAACAAAGACGCACTCCAAACAACCCACCCACATATACCATACCTTTTGGAAGTTCCTTTTAAATAACTCTCATAGGAGGTAACTTTGCCGAGTTCCGGTTGAGAAATCAAACTACTGCTTAGCGTCACACTCAGAGATGATTTGGGCTCTTTGATAGATTTGCTCTTTTTTGCCCATATAGGTGGGTCCGATACCCTCCACAACAAACGATGCCGCAGCAGAACCCACACATGCACACCATAACGACTCTTTTTGGCGCAAATACTCAGTTAGAAACCCTCCGATAAAAACATCACCCGCCCCAGTTGGATCAACAAATACTTCAGGTGGATGAGCAGTTAGGGTGTATTGGGCGCCTTCAACTGAGAGAACCGCACCTTTGGCACCGTTGGTTATGATGACTGTTTCTATGCCCACATCGTGAACCGTTCGGATTGCCGCTTTGAGATCTGATTCGCCTGTGAGGAGGTAGAGTTCGTTTTGGGAGGATTTGTAGATATTGATTAAACTAAAGATGTCATTATCTATAGAAGCATTTGTGCCTACGTTGCCCTCTGCATCAAAGCTACGTAACAATCCTTGGGGGTCAAGCGATAGCATATCAGCAACTTTTTTGAGCTCCTCAGCAACCTCAAGGGTGATTTCATTGGCAATTGGAGCTAAATGAACTGCTTTGGCATGAAAATCTTTGGGGATATCAGCAGGGGTGAGAGGAGAGCCTTTGCTTTTGAGTTTGAGGGTACGCTCGGTGAGGTCTTTGCTGTAGGTTAGTTCATAGGCTGTTGTGGGCGCTGGGTCTTTTTTTATGGCTGTGATGTCGATGCCTTCTTGTTCGAGCCACCAAAGATATGCTTGGGGAAAATTGGCGCCGATTCTTGAAACCACCCGGGTTGATGCATCGAGTTGTTTTGCGGCAAATGAAGTATAGGCTGTGGCACCACCTAAAACGTTAAAAGGCATTTTTCGACTCGGCAACACAAGGGTGTCTACTGAGAAATGGCCTGCCACTACAAGGTCAAAACAGCTCACCGCCATAACGTATCAACCTCAATAGTGAATCCGCCCTATTTAGAATTGCCCATTACCAAGATTCCAAAAATAATCACACCTCAATTGAATCATATCCAGATTAATTTTTGAATCAAAGAAAGCAACTAAACTGCAACCGTCATAGCCATCTACAGAATGACAGCCAGATACTTGCATATTGAGGGCTTTGGGACAAATCTATTTCGGGTTGATTCGGATGGTAAAGATGTTGTGTAGCAAAGCGTTTGTGAGCAGAACAGTTTTTTGCCGATCGACCCGCTTCTGCCTAACAAGCCCGCCAAAAC
>Ga0123356_10005215_pt1 | contig 13274 bp, 10 predicted proteins | sample TergutEmb28metaG_2_FD_92546 | JGI IMG/M metagenome (GOLD analysis project Ga0123356, IMG submission 92546) | Embiratermes neotenicus P3 segment gut microbial communities from Petit-Saut dam, French Guiana - Emb289 P3 | ecosystem: Host-associated > Arthropoda: Insects > Digestive system > Gut ... | reverse complement strand
TCCTGGATGATCTTCGGATGCAGCAGCGAGACGGTGTAGGCGGCGACGGAGTTGCGAAAGCCCGGATGAAACTCTTCGGTCACCGCGGCGCCGCCGACCACGCCCCGCCGCTCGAGCAACGTCACCTTGAGACCGGCTCGGGCCAGGTAAGCCGCGCACACCAGCCCATTGTGCCCGCCGCCGATGATCAACACGTCGCAGCGTGCAGCAGCACTCACGCTCGGCCGCCTCGCGCTATTGCCCAGCACGGGCGCTGGCTCGCAGGGGCGTCCGCGGCCCCGAGGAACGCGTCTTCAGACACGTGCCGCACGCTGGTTGCGGCAGCCAGTTGCGCTGCGGGCTGCGCGCCGTTCATCGGGCCCCGGCCCCGAACGGGCTGCTCCCGCTCGCCACGGCGTGCTCGGCCATCAGGAAGGCAGCCGCATTCCAGGATTGCCCCGGCATGCCGCGGCAGCGCAGCGTCTTGCCATGCAGCCATTCGCTGAACGCCCAGTCCTTGAGCGCGCAGACACGTGCCAGCTTCGTGAGCTCCTCCCGCGCCTGCCGCACGCGCCCACAGGCCACCAGGGCCGACGCCCAGAAACCGCCGATCATCGGCCAGACACCGCCGTTGTGGTACTGCCAGGGGAGATTCTGACGGTGGCGCGCCATGTAGGGTCGCCACAGCGCGCTGTCACGTTTGATCGGGCGCACGACCGCGCGCACGGGATACGGCTCATGCACGCGCGCCCGCTCGAGTGCCTCCAGAGTACGCTTGCTTGCTCTGCCATCTGTGAGTCCGCAGAGGATGGCCAGCACATTGCCGAAGACGTCTCCTTCCGCCCCGCACGAGGTGAAGTTCACGAAGCTCAGATACAAGGCGCGATCGCTCGCGCGGCGTTGCGCGTAGTCATTCAGCAAGCGCGCGCGCCGGTACTCCGGGATGCTGGCCGAGAACGGGTGGAAGAGGCCGTTGAAGTTGCGGCGGGTCTCGCCGCATCGCTCAAGACGGTAGAGGACCTTCACCAGGTACCAGAGTGCATTGGTGTAGAGCACAAATCCCGAGCGCGGCATGATGTCCGCCCAGTCGCTCGCCTCGTTCTGCTGCAGGAGGAAGAAGCGCTGGTGCTCCTGGGCGAGCAGCCACTGCAGAGCGAGCTCGATGTGCCGCGCCGTGCGCAGGCGCAGTGCCCGTTCCGGGCGGTGTGCGTCGAGCAGCGCAAGCGCCACCAGCCACCAGAGCGTCGCGTCGATGCAGCCGAGATACCAGAAGTCGGCCTCGCGGCGCTCGAGATCCACGAACTTCGGGATCTGACCGTTGGATGCCTGGTGCTCGGCCAGGGTCACAAGCCCCGTGGCCGCCTCGCTCTCCAGCATCGCGTCCCCCGAGAGCGACATGCCGAGGGCGCACACGGCGGCATCGCGGCCGAAGATCGCGGTGTAGCCGCGCTGCCGGGCGCGCGGACCGGGCGTCGCAGCCAGCACCCCCGCTGCCGTCGCGTTGCGCTTGAGCAGCTCGACAGAGCGCGCGTGGCAGGCTGCGAGCAGCGGCTCATCCAGAACTGCGCGCGCGGACTGCCTGCTCGCTACGCGACGGCCTGGCGCGCGATGCAGCGCTCGCACGTGTTCTCGCTCGCGGATCAACTTCTCCCTCGGATCGGCTCTAGATGCCATGATATGCGGCAGCGGCTGCCCCTTGAAGCGACTCGCCTGCTATGAATGTTGAACACCTCGACATCGCCCGCCTCATCCAGTCGGCCGTGGCGCCGGTATTTCTGCTCTCCGGCGTCGCGGCAACCTTGGGCGTGCTCACCAATCGTCTCGCCCGTGCCGTTGACCGCGCCCGCGCGCTCGAGGCCCGGCTCCTTGACCCGCAGCTGTCCGAGCATGCCGAAGAGGCGCAGCAGCTGCATGAGGATCTTGGTGTGCTCGCCCGACGCGCGGGCTACATCAATGCGGCAATCTCGATGTGCGCCATCTCGGCCGTGATGGTGGCGCTGGTCGTCGTGACGCTGTTCGCCAACGCCTTCTTCGATGCGCATCTTGCCGGCGCGATCGCGCTGCTATTCGTAGGCTCGATGCTATTCGTGACCGGCGCCTTCATCGCCTTTCTGATCGAGGTACGGCTCGCCACCGCAAGCTTGCGCATCGGGATGCACAAGCAGGGTCGGGGTGCGGGGCGGGTGGCCCCACGGCTCGAGCGATCTGCTAGAATTTGAAATTCTTTTGCCTAGCTCATCTTTTTGCAATGGAAGGCCGCTAGGCTGCCCGCCCTGAGCGCGCTCAAAAGCATTTCTCCTCGCCACCTGCAGCCGAATTTATCCCCTATGAACCGCCCGATCCGCAATATTGCCATCATCGCGCACGTCGACCACGGCAAGACCACGCTCGTGGACTGCCTCCTCAAGCAGTCCGGAACCTTCGCAGCTCACGAGAAGCTCGGCGAGCGCATCATGGACTCCAACGACATCGAGCGTGAGCGCGGCATCACCATCCTCGCCAAGAACTGCGCGATCGAATACGGCGGGACCCGGATCAACGTCGTGGACACCCCGGGACATGCGGACTTCGGCGGCGAGGTCGAACGGGTCCTCTCGATGGTCGATGGCGTGCTGCTGCTCGTGGATGCGGTTGAGGGCCCGATGCCGCAGACGCGCTTCGTCACCCGCAAAGCACTTGCTCTGGGCTTGAAGGCGATCGTCGTGGTCAACAAGATCGACCGTACCGGGGCGCGCGCAGGCTGGGTCATCGATCAGACCTTCGAGCTGTTCGACAAGCTCGGCGCGAGCGATGAGCAGCTTGATTTTCCTGTCATCTACGCTTCCGCACTGCAGGGTTGGGCGAGCACGGATGCCACCGAGCGTCGCCCGGACATGGCAGCGCTGTTCGAAGCCATCTTGACCCACGTGCCCGCCCCGGCGGCCGAGGCCGAGGCGCCGCTGCAGCTGCAGATCTCGACCCTCGACTACAGCTCCTACGTGGGCCGCATCGGCATTGGCCGCATCCGCCGCGGCTCGGTGCGCCCCGGACAGAACGTCACCCTGCGCTATGGCGAGGAAGATCGCGGCACCGCCAAGCTCGGACAGGTGCTCACCTTCACCGGGCTGACGCGCAGCCCGGTCGCCGAGGCCTTCGCGGGGGACATCGTCGCCGTGACCGGCATCGAGGCGGTCAACATCGGACTCACGATCTGTGCTGCCGACGAGCCGCTCGGCCTGCCGCCGATCCGCGTGGACGAGCCGACGCTGGCGATGAACTTCCAGGTCAACACTTCGCCGCTCGCCGGCCGCGAGGGCAAGTTCGTGACCAGCCGCCAGCTGCGCGAGCGGCTCTACCGGGAGCTGCAGAGCAACGTGGCTCTGCGCGTCGAGGACACGGAGGAGCCGGACGTGCTGCGCGTCTCGGGCCGCGGCGAGCTGCATCTGACCATTCTCGTCGAGAACATGCGCCGGGAGGGTTATGAGCTGGCCGTCTCTCGACCGCAGGTGCTGACCCGAGTCATCGACGGGGAGGTGCACGAGCCGTACGAGGCGCTCACGGTGGACATCGAGGAAGCGCATCAGGGAGCGGTGATGGAGGCGCTGGGCCGGCGGCGCGCCGAGCTCAGCGACATGGCGATCGGGAACAGTCGCGCGCGGCTGGACTACCGGGTGCCAGCTCGAGGCTTGATCGGCTTCCAAGGCGAGTTCATGACCTTGACCCGCGGCACAGGGCTCATGAGCCACATCTTCGATGGCTTCGCCCCCGTCAAGGGCGAGATCCCCGACCGCCACAACGGGGTGCTCATCTCCAACGAGGACGGCGAGGCAATCGCCTATGCCCTGTTCAACCTGCAGGAGCGTGGACGGCTGTTCGTGAGCCCCGGCGAGAAGCTGTACGAGGGGATGATCATCGGCATCCACAGCCGTGACAATGACCTGGTCGTGAACCCGATCAAGACCAAGAAGCTGACCAACATCCGCGCCGCGGGCAAGGATGAGGCGATCCTGCTGACCCCCCCCATCCAGCTCACCTTGGAGTACGCGGTCGAGTTCATCGCCGATGATGAGCTGGTCGAGGTCACGCCCGCCTCTATTCGTATCCGCAAGCGCTTTCTGAAGGAGCAGGATCGCAAGCGCGCTTCGCGCAGCGAGGCGGTGCTCTCGGCCTGAGGCACCGCTGCCGCCGCTGCTTGGCTGGCGATCGACAGAATCTTGCCGGCAGCGGCTCGAGGAGTACGCGGGGAAATAAAATCTGGAGTCGCCTGCCGGCCGCCTCAGATGTCCGTTGCACCGCGGATATCGATGAAGCGCAGGAACTCCGCGCGCGTGCGGGCATCCTCGCGGAACGCGCCCGTCATGCGGCTGGTGATCATCGAGACACCGCGCTTGTGAACTCCCCGTGTCGTCATGCACTGATGAACCGCATCGATGACGACGCCCACACCGCGAGGCTTCAGGACCTCATCAATGCAGCCGGCGATCTGTGCCGTCAGCTTCTCCTGCACCTGGAAGCGCCGCGCATACCCATCCACCACCCGCGCGAGCTTGCTGATGCCGACGACCTTGCTGGTTGGCAGGTAGCCCACGTGAGCCCGGCCGATGATCGGGGCCATGTGGTGCTCGCAGTGCGACTCGAAGCTGATATCGCGCAGCACGATCATCTCGTCGTAGCCGCCCACCTCCTCGAAGGTGCGCCGCAGATACTCGGCCGGGTCGATCTCGTACCCGGAGAACCAGTCCTGGTAGGCATTCACCACCCGCTTCGGCGTCTCGCGCAGACCCTCGCGCTCGGGGTCCTCGCCCGCCCAGCACAGCAGCGTGCGCACAGCCTCCTCGGCCTGCGCACGCGACACCTTGTTGCGAGCCTTCTCGGTCATGATGCGCCTGATTCTAACTCCCCTGATGAGCCTACGAGCAGCTTGTGCGCTTGCGGCAGGTGCGGTCCCTGCAGCTGGGACAGCAGCTTGCAGCAGGCTTGCGCGGGCAGCGCGGGGCTGAAGTAGAACCCCTGGCCGTGCTCGCAGCCAAGCCGGCGCAGCGACTCAAGCTGCTCGGCCGACTCGATGCCCTCTGCGACCAGGGTCAGTCCCAGACTCTTGGCCACCCCCACGATCGCGCGCACAATGGCCGCATCGTTGCGATCGATGGCCATGTCGCGAACGAAGGCGCGATCGATCTTGAGCGTATCGATCGGCAAGTGCTTCAGATAGCTCAAGTTCGAGTAGCCGGTGCCGAAGTCGTCGATGAGGATGCGCGAGCCCAGAGTGCGCAGCGCCTGCAGCAGCGCCAGGTGCTTCGGTGAGCTCGCCATGACGGCGCTCTCGGTGATCTCGTAGTGCAGCAGATTGGCATCGATCCCGAGATCCTGCGCGTACCCGGCGGCGAGGCTCGCCAGCGGGGTGCGCTCGAACTGGCGTACCGAGATGTTGACCGAGACCGGCAGCAGCGGCAGGTGCTCGCGCTGCCACGCCGCCAGTTGGTAGCAGACGTTGCGCAGCACCCACTCACCGAGCTCGATGATGAGATCGCTTTGCTCGGCGATCGGGATGAAGCGCGAGGGCGGGATGTAGTGGCCATCCTGGGCGCGCCAGCGCAGCAGCGCTTCCAGGCTCACAGGCCGCTGCGTTTGCAGATCGAAGCACGGCTGGTACTGCACCGCCAGCTCACCGCGGTTGAGCGCGTCGCGCAGCGCGCGCTCGAGCCCGAGCCGCTCGGCGAGCCTCGCGTTCATCTCCGGCGTATAGAACTGGTGGTTGCCACGGCCGCTATCCTTGGCGTGATTGAGCGCAATGTCCGCGTGCTTGAGCAGCTGCTCCGGGTCGGTGCCGTCGCGGGGATACAGGCTGATGCCGATGCTCGAGGAAATGGACAAGCTGACCTGATCGACCTTGAGCGGTGTGGCGAGCTCCGCGCGGATATCGACAGCCATCGAGCTGGCGACCTCCGCATCCTGCAGGCCCGATACCACGACAACGAACTCATCGCCCCCCATGCGCACCACCAGGTGGTTCGGTGCGGCCGCCCGCAAGCGCTGCGCGACCGCCGCCAGCAGCCGGTCGCCGCAGCCGTGGCCAAAGGAGTCGTTGACGTTCTTGAAGTGATCAAGATCCAGGTACAGCAGCGCGAGCAGCGAGCCACCGCGGCCCGCCTTGAGCAGCAGGCGCGGCAGGAGCCGTTGCAGGCGGCGGCGATTGGGGAGCCCGGTGAGGCTATCCCGGTGGGCCAGCCGCGACAGCTTGCGCTGCTGTCTGTGCAGCTGCTCGCGCTGAGCACGCTGCGCGAGCAGCTGCGCGCCCCAACTCCTGTTGGCGAGCACGATCAACATGACCACGAGGAGCGCGCCGCCTGCCAGCAATGCCGTCAGCAGCCGGTTCAGCGAGTCTTTGCCGGCCTGCAGCGCGCTGTGCGCCACGGTGGCGGACAGCAGGGCCAGCGGACGCCCCGCCATGTCCTTCAGCAGCGCACGAGTGGCGGACAGGACCGAGCCCGTGGCGCGCGAGCCGGCGACAGCATGTGGCAGCGCGCCTTCGATCTTGCCTCCCTCAGCGAGCACGGTGATGCTCACCGACGCATCACTCCGGCGCGCGAGCCGCGCGATCACGGGGGCGCTGAGGTAGCGGCCAAACACCATGGTGCCGAGCGCCGTACCCTTGCCACCGGCACCGTCTATCCCGGGCGCGCTGCGTCTTATCGGAACCGCGGCCACCGCCATCAGCCCGTCCGGCATGCGCAGCAGCCCGTTGCGCGGGACGCCGGCCGGCGGGGCAAGATAGCGCTCCAATCGGTCGGTCACGGACAAGCTCAGCTCGGGGTCATCGGCAGTTGACGTATCGAGTCCGAGATAAAAGGTGGTGTCGCCCTGCGCTCCGGCCAGCCACACCATATCGACATCCAGATCGTGGAGCTCGCTGCGTGTGAAGCTGTGCTGCTCGTGGCTCTCATCCCACAGCGCTCCATAGCCAGCCGCAGTCAGCTCAAGCTCGTGCAGCTCGGCATCCAGCGCACGCTGAGCACGCTCGATTCCGTCACGGGCCTCTCCGGCCTCGATCCTGGCAAAGCTACGGCCGATCTGCATCTGCGCCGCGTACTGCACGGCTGCGATCAGGAGCACCGCGGCCAGACAGGCCGCCATGAGACTGTGCTTGCGCAATCGGGACCCCGCGGTTGCCGGCCCATCTCTTTGAACCGTGGTGAGGCTTCGGCCGACTCGGCCTCGAGCATAACACCGTGACCCGCAAGGTGTCCGCGAGGGTCCCTGCGGCTGCCACCGTCCCTTTTAGCGCAGCAAGCGCTCCATCCGCGCGAGCAGCGCGGAGGGCTGCACCCCCAGCGCACCCGAGAGCTTGATGAGAGTCGTGATGCTCGGCTGACGGATGCCGCGCTCCATCTGGCTGACGAACGTCCGGTCCACGTCTGCGCTCAACGCCAGATCCTCCTGCGAGATGCCGCGCGCGGTACGTTGCTCGCGCAACACCTGACCGAAGATGGCTGAGATATGGTCCGTCCGCATTTCGACCTCGAAGCTCGCTGAACGCGTGCGGGCTCGAGGGAAGGACTCTTGGTTTCTTGTGGCTTAAAGTCCACGGTATATATCCCACAAACGCGCCGGACTCGCTGGCGCGCGGATGAGGCTACACGATGTCAGAATTGTAGCGTTCATCTCGAGGCAAGCGTGCTCGCGCATGAGCGACCGGATTCTCTTGCATGGCAAGCCGAAGGCCTCTATGACGGGATCGTCGTCAGCGATGACAGAGCATGTGGGGGCGGCGCTGCACGCCTCACGGTGCAGGCGGATCTGCGACTTGCGATGTGCCCCTGCTCAGCCGTATCGAGAGCGCCGGAGGGAACGTAAGCGGGTTAGCGCCGGCCGCCCGCAGCAGGAAAAGTGAGCCTCGATGGCCCTATTGACACGGATGGCGGCTCGATAGAAGCTGACTGAGCCCGTCGGGGTTAAGGCGAGCGGGAGCCCAGCATGCAGCGCCTCGCGAGCGGCCCCCGAACAGTTGACGATTCGCTCATAACGCTTCTGTCCGCTCGGTAAGGCAAGCGACCCAGCGATATAAAGCGCGGATACATACGAGGATGGCCGCGACGGCCGAGACGGCGAATCTGGCATTGTTCTGCGACTTCGAGAATATCGCGCTCGGGGTACGCGATGCGCGCTATGCGCAGCTGGATATCACGCGCGTTGTGGAGCGGCTCCTGCTCAAGGGCTCGATCATCGTCAAGAAAGCCTACTGCGACTGGGAGCGCTACAAGGAATTCAAGGCGGGGATGCACCACGCGGGCTTCGAGCTCATCGAGATCCCGCATGTCAAGCAGTCGGGCAAGAACTCCGCTGACATCCGCATGGTCGTGGATGCGCTTGACCTGTGCTACACCAAGACCCACGTGGACACCTTCGTCATCATCAGTGGCGACTCGGATTTCTCACCCCTGGTGAGCAAGCTGCGCGAGAACAACAAGGCGGTGATCGGGGTCGGGGTGAAGAGCTCGACCTCCGACCTGCTCATTGCCAGCTGCGATGAGTTCATCTACTACGATGACCTGGTGCGCGAGCAAGCCAAGAGCCCGCGGGGCGGCCGCAAGAAGAGCGCCGAGAGCCCGGTCGCCCCCGCCCCCACGCGCGCCCGCGACGGGGCAAGCACCGGCGAGGAGGACCGCAAGCAGGAGGCTTGCGAGCTGGTGGTCGCGACGGTCGATGCCCTGCTCGCCGAGCGCGGGGCGGAGGACAAGCTGTGGGGCTCGATGGTGAAGCAGACGCTCAAGCGCCGCCGTCCCGGCTTCAACGAGAGCTACTATGGCTTTCGCTCCTTCAACCAGCTCCTCGAGGAGGCAGCCCACCGCGGGCTGCTCGCCATCGAGCGCGATGAGCGCTCGGGCGGCTACACCGTGCAGTCGGCCGACAGCGGCCGTGGCGCCACGCGCTAGCTGCAAGCGGCGCGCGGGCCGCCCCGCGCGGCAGGGGCGGCTGACTTCGGAAGCGTCGCGGTCAATCCACCGGGCAAGCCTCGATGCGCCGCCCGCGCACCTGTCCACCATGCTCGAGGCGCACCTCGTGCCCGGAACGTACCGGCTCCGCCGGCGCGACCGAGAAGCCCGCGGCCGCACCGGCGCTGCGGAACAGATCACACGGTAACTCCGGGCCGGCCAGCGTCTGGCTGAGCACATCGGCAGTGCTGGCAGCGTAGAGCTTGCGCCACCTCCCTGACACACCATGCATCTCTCTCATGGAAATCTCTCCAGCGCGGCAACCCGCAACCCTTGAATGGCGGGCAGGAGCGCATCTTGAACAGACATTCCCGGGTGCGCACAGCGCCACCAAGGACCCATCGCCCCCCAGGGGCATCAGGGAGGTGCCCCCGACGGGCTGGTCCCCCTTCGACCATCCTACAAACCGGCGCTTGCGTAAGACCTTGTTTCGTCCCGGCCTTGTCTTGATCTCTTGGCTTACGCAAGCCTGGAGCTTCTAGCAAGCTCCCAGGGTGAGTCTTGAACCTGGCTGTAACAGTCTCCAGGCCACTTCGCAGGTCTGCTAACTCTCCGCCTTCCTTAGGTCAAAGGCGGCGCGCGGTAGTTGAACACTACGCGCGAGCGCGCGCAACGCTTTGCTGAGCTCGAGGCGCTCTTGAGATTGCAGCGCAACGCCGCCGCAGGTCAACCTCCGCTGCGCGCGGCACGGCGGCTCATGCTCTCGTTCAGCTCGGCAACGGCCCGGCTGCCGGTGTGCACGAACAGAAACGGCAGCAGCGCATGAACCAGGCAAGCCATGCCTGCGAGCACCATGCGCACGCCGAAAATAGTCGCCCGGCGGAGGTGCCGTCCGTAGGATTCACCGACCGAGGCAGGATGCTCGGTGAAGAAGCGCAACCACTGCATGCGCACCGATGCTAACCCAGTGGCCGTGAGCAAGCGGTTCCGCGGGTGTGACAACGAGGTCACCGCGTCGGCGCGCGCGCTGTAAACTCGAGCTCCGATGCAGACCTCGCTTGCCGGATTCATCAAGGACACCCCGCAGGGTGCAGAGGCCGAGACCATCCTGCGCCAGTGCGTGCACTGTGGCTTCTGTCTGGCCACCTGCCCGACCTATCAGCTGCTCGGGGACGAGCTCGACAGCCCCCGCGGCCGCATCTACCTCATCAAGCAAGTGCTCGAGGGCGAGCCCGCCACCCCCGAGACTCGCTTGCACCTGGACCGCTGCCTCACCTGCCGGGCTTGCGAGACGACCTGCCCATCGGGAGTGCAGTACTCACAGCTCCTGACGATCGGACGGGCACTGAGCGAGTCCGGGTTACCACGCTCGCCGCTCGAGCAGCTCAAGCGTTACTTGCTGCGCACGATCCTCGGGCACCGGGGGCGATTCTCGAGCTTGCTTGCCCTGGCGCGGCTCCTCGCGCCGCTGCTGCCGCCGCAGCTCGCACGCAAGATCCCCGCACGGACGCACTCCGCGGCCCGGCTGCAACCGGGAGGCGGCGCCCAGCCCGGCTGGCCGCCGGCTCGCCATGCCCGCAAGGTGCTGATCCTCGAAGGCTGCGTGCAGGCGGTGCTCGAGCCTGGCATCAACCTGGCAGCGGCGCGGGTGCTCGATCGGATCGGGATCTCTGCCATCCGCGTCCCTGAAGCAGGCTGCTGCGGGGCGCTTGCGCATCACCTGTCCGCTGCCGAAGCGGCCGTGTGTCAGGCGCGCTGCAACATCGACGCCTGGTGGCCGCATATCGAGGCGGGCGCGCAGGCCATCGCCAGCACGGCGAGCGCCTGCGCCGCCATGGTGGGCGAATATGGCAGCCTGCTCCGGGATGATCCGCGCTATGCCGCGCGGGCTGCCCGCGTGAGCGAGCTGGTACGCGACATCAGCGAGATCCTCGCCGCCGAGCGCGCCACACTCGAGGGCCTGTTGCAGCCACCTCTCCCGGCTCAGGGACCGCGCGCGGGTGGGGGCACCCGCGTTGCTTTTCATTCTCCCTGCACTCTGCAGCACGCGCTGCGCATCCGGGACGCGGTCGAGCCGCTGCTCGCAGCGGCAGGCTGCGCCCTGACCGCGGTGCCCGACAGCCATCTGTGCTGCGGGTCTGCCGGCACTTACTCGCTGCTCGAGCCGCAGCTGTCCTCGCAGCTGCTCGAGCGCAAGGTGCGCGCCCTCCAGACTGGTTCACCCGATCTGATCGTGACCGCCAACATCGGCTGCCTGCTCCAACTCAGGGACGGCACCACGACGCCCGTGCTGCACTGGATCGAGCTGCTCGCCGCCCGGCTTGCACCTTGAGGCAGCAACGGCCTGCAAGCTCGTGAGGCTGGGAGCGCGCGCTCGCCGGTGTCCGATGCGGGTGGGCTGTGAGCGACATGCATGGCCGGAAGCTTCTTTCTCGCAAGCGCTCCCGTCAGGCTAAGTCTGTCCGGCAGATGCCTGCATGCCCACGTCACGCGCGAGGCGGCCCCGAGCAGGACCCCGTGACTCGTTCCCCTGATCCGCACCGTGCCTCCTCGCCACGGACACAAGCCGGGCGGATCGTTTACCATGGCTCCCGTTGTACGTTCACACCCGACGCAACGGGACAGACAGGTTTCATCCGCATGCGAGCAAGCGCCCCCTCCATACTGGTCCTCCTCGGCTCTACCCTGTTGCCCCTGACAGGCCTGCCGGCCACCCCGTCGCCCGAGGCGAGCGTGTTCGGATTCACGCATGTGCAAGCCGCGCAGGAGCTTTCCCTCGAGCAGCGCTTCGATGCGGTGATCGACCCGGCCGATCTGCGCGCCTGGCTCAAGCGGCTGTCCGCGCAGGCCAACCACGTCGGCTCGCCTCATGACCGGGCGAATGCCGAGTTCGAGCGCGATCAGCTCAAGGAGTGGGGCTGGGATGCGCACATCGAGACCTTCGAGGTGCTCTACCCCACCTTGAAGCAGCACACCCTCGAGCTGGTGAGCCCGACTCACTTCGTCGCGAGCTTGAAGGAGCCGCCGCTCGCCGGCGACTCGAGCTCATCGCGCACCGATCCGCTGCCGCCCTACAACGAGTACGGTGGCGACGGCGATGTGACCGGCGAGCTCGTCTATGTCAACTACGGCATGCCGGATGACTACAAGGACCTGGCGCGCCGTGGCATCGACGTCAAGGGCAGGATCGTGCTCGTGCGCTACGGCCGCGGCTGGCGGGGCCTGAAGCCCAAGCTCGCCCAGGAGCACGGCGCGCTCGGCTGCATCATCTATTCCGATCCCCACGAGGATGGCTATGCGCAGGGCGATGTGTACCCGCAAGGCGGCTGGCGCCCTCCGGGCGGCCTGCAGCGCGGCTCTGTGCAGGACATGACGCTCTACTCCGGCGACCCGCTGACCCCGGGCGTCGGGGCCACGGCGGATGCGAAACGGCTGCCGATCTCCGAGGCGAAGACGATCCTGAAGATCCCGGTGCTGCCGATCTCCTACAAGGACGCCCAGCCGCTGCTCGCGGCGCTCAAAGGGCCGGTCGCCCCACCCGCCTGGCGCGGCTCGCTACCCCTGACCTATCACATGGGCGCGGGTCCTGCGAAGGTGCACCTCGCCATCAGCTCGGACTGGAGCCTGAAGACCCTCTACGATGTCATCGCCCGGATTCCGGGTGCGCAGAGCCCGGATGAATGGGTGGTCCGCGGCAATCACCGCGACGCCTGGGTGTTCGGCGCCTGGGATCCGCTGTCGGGTCAGGTCGCCTTGATGGCGGAGGCCAAGGCGATCGGCGCCCTCCTGAAGACCGGCTGGCGCCCGCAGCGCACGCTGATCTACGCCAGCTGGGATGGTGAGGAGCCCGGGCTGCTCGGCTCCACGGAGTGGGCCGAGACCCATGCCCTTGAGCTGCAGAAGAAGGCGGTGCTGTATCTGAACTCCGATACCAACACGCGCGGCTTCCTCTCGGGTGCGGGCAGCCACTCGCTGCAGCACCTCGTCAACGATGTGGCGGCCGGGATCAAGGACCCCGAGACGGGAGTCAGCACGCAGGCACGCTTGCGGGCTCGCCTGCTGGTCGATGGCTTCGAGGGTGGCGCCTCCGAAGAGGAGAGGAGGGACGCGCGGCAGGTCGGCAGCGGCGCGGATCTTCCGCTGCGCGCACTCGGCTCAGGCTCCGACTACACGCCCTTCCTCCAGCACCTGGGCATCACCTCTCTGAACATCGAGTACAGCGGCGAGGACGAGCAGGCCGGCGTCTATCACTCCACCTACGACTCATTCGATCACTACGTGCGCTTCGGGGACCCGACATTCCAGTACGGCGTGGCCGAGGCGCAGACCGTAGGCCATCTGGTGCTGCGCATGGCCGAGGCGCCGGTGCTGCCGCTGCAGCTC
>Ga0123356_10005214_pt1 | contig 13275 bp, 16 predicted proteins | sample TergutEmb28metaG_2_FD_92546 | JGI IMG/M metagenome (GOLD analysis project Ga0123356, IMG submission 92546) | Embiratermes neotenicus P3 segment gut microbial communities from Petit-Saut dam, French Guiana - Emb289 P3 | ecosystem: Host-associated > Arthropoda: Insects > Digestive system > Gut ... | reverse complement strand
TTGACTTTGGTTTCGAAGTTCTCACTTTGGATAATGAACTCAAAAAATGAACAGGATTAAATATTTACATTTCGGTTGCTCACAGCATGTACGAAGCCGAATACGAATCTGTCTTTGATTCGTTCAAAGGGATGTCCAGACCTTGGGCGGAGATCGTCGGCGCGGAGAAATACGCTCTTGCGATATACCGTCTTCAGAACGAGGTGGGATTGACATTCAGAGAGGCGCGTGCATTGCTTACACCGATCGAGGGCATAAAGAATCTGATAGTAGAGTGGGGGTGCCCGTTCAAGGATATCTATGACCTTATGGAGAAAGGACAGGCAAAACTGGACAAACATACAGGCGGAGACCACTGGAAGAACGAGGAACTCGCACCGACATTGATGCAGCACATATTCTGACTGCACCGGATGGTTGGATCCGCCCCTGTGTATAGATTTTAATATTTACAATTCGGTTGGTCGAATATGAGCATGGTCATGATCGATTCGGACGGCCAAATAAAGAGGATGTCCAAACCTTGGGCGGAGATCGTCGGCGCGGAGAAATACGCTCTTGCGATATATCGTCTTCAGAACGAGGCGGGGCTGACATTTAAGGAAGCACGTGCACTACTTACGCCCCTGCAGGCCATGAGGAACCTGACGGAAGAGTGGAACTGTTCACACGAGGACATAATTGCACTCGGGGAGAAAGGACAGGCAAAACTGGACAAACATACGGGCGGAGACCACTGGAAGAACGAGGAACTCGCACCGACTTTGATGCAGTACATTATGTGATCGCAGAGCGGCCGTATCCGCCGCCGTTGTTTTGATCGGGATCCGTGACCGTCTGAGACCGTTGTCTTTATAAATGATTTGCCAAACTCTTGATTTTCGTGTCAAATTCGGGTTTTGAATTCTTGATTTTCGTGTCAAATTCGGGTTTTGAATTCTTGATTTTCGTGCATAGGCTGATATATCATGCAACTTATCCCTGTAATGATAAAATGGAATTGGAGAGAAAAGCATACGCCAAACTCGTTGAATGGAAGGAGACGGGCAAAGGTTCCACCGCGCTCCTGATCAACGGGGCCAGGCGTGTCGGTAAGAGTCACCTCGCGGAAGAGTTCGGGAAACGTGAGTATGAGAGCTACGTCGTGATCGATTTCGCACAGGAGGGCAAGGACCTCAGGTCCATGTTCGAGGATGACATGGAAGACCTTGATCTTTTTTTCAGCAAACTTTCCGCACTGAAGGCCGTAAAGCTGCACAAAAGAAGATCGCTTATCATATTCGACGAAGTGCAATGCTTTCCTCTGGCCAGACAAAGGATCAAAACGCTGGTCGCCGACGGAAGGTTTGATTACGTCGAGACCGGTTCGCTCCTGTCCATAAAGGCTAACGTTAAAGATATTCTTATTCCGTCGGAAGAGGTACGGTTCACCCTGAACCCCCTGGATTTTGAGGAATTCCTGTGGGCCATGGGGGACACGACCTCGGCGGAATATTTAGAGGCTTGTTTCAGGAACAGAAGGGCTGTCGGCGACCGGATCCACAAGAACATGATGAACCGGTTCAGAGAATACTTGCTCGTGGGGGGTATGCCCGGCGTGGTTTCGAAATATGCCGAGACGAAGGATTTCGCTGCGGCGGATCTGATAAAGAGGTCCATCCTTGATCTTTACCGTGATGATATAACGAAATTCGCCGCCGGTTATGAGACCCGGGTCGTATCGCTGTTCGACCGGATACCTTCGCAGCTGTCCAAAAAGGAGAAGAAGCTCACTCTGTCTTCTCTGGGCAAGAACGCCAGATCGCGCACTCATGAGGATGCGTTCATGTGGCTGGCGGACGGGATGATCATCAACCAGTGCTTCAATGCCACGGACCCTTCCGTCGGATTATCGATGAATCTCGACCAGACCTCGCAGAAATGCTATATGGCAGACACGGGGCTGCTGGTAACTCACGCTCTGTTCGATAAGGATTATGCTGAGAACACGCTCTACAGGTCGATACTCCTTGACAAGCTGAGTATCAACGAAGGCATGCTCATGGAGAATGCCGTTGCCCAGGCCCTCCGGGCGAACAGGCACAAACTGTTCTTCTATTCTCAGAGCAAGACCTCCAAAGAGGACCCGGAGACCCGCGAGATGATCGTCGAGAACGCGATCGAGATCGATTTCCTCATAACAAGGGAGGGCAAGGTATGCCCGGTGGAAGTAAAGTCCTCCGGATACAACAATCATTCATCCTTGGATAAATTCTTGGGAAGATTCGGTAAGCGCATCGGGCCGCCGTATGTTGTGTACACCAAGGACCTGAAGGTCGATGACGGGGTGACATTTATCCCGATATACATGTCCATGTTCCTTTGACGTTCAATGCAGGGAACGGCAACGCCGATCATGCCTTCGACCGGGGGGCGTGTTCGCCGCTTCTGTTGCGGCAACAGTGCCCTTTGGGTACACGCGGAAAAAGGACGGCCCAAACGAACCGTTTTGCGCCTGTTCCCCACCCGGCTCTGCGGTTCGGGCGTGATCGTTTCTGTCTGTGATGAAGGCAGAGCGCAAGCTCTGCCGCAGGGAACACCGCCGGAGGCCGGTGTTCCCATATTATCGTTCAACAATGCGCATCTGCCGCCTGACGGCGGCCGATGCGCCTTCGTGAAAATTCGTCTGTGTGATCGGTCAGGTCTCTCTGGATCCTGATCCCTTATTTCCCTGACAGACCTCAACCACATTTTTGGTTGACACATATAGTTATAAGGGGTTTGTCAATACTGTTGGAAATATTATGAAGTACAGATGCGATGTTCAGAACAGAACAACGGATACGGGATTCAGGCTGACGAGGGTCGGGGTGACCGGGGTCAGGAAACCCGTGCGCGTGAAACGGAAGGGAAAGGACACCAGCGTCAACAACACCCTCATGTGCACCATCAATGTGTTCGTCGATCTTCCCGCCGAGCAGAAGGGGTCGCATCTGTCCAGGAACCTGGAGGTTCTGCGTGAAGTTGTGGACGAGAGCATCGCCTCTCCCGTCTCCGGGATAGAGGCACTTGCTTCGGATATCTGCAAAAGACTTCTGAAAAGACACGAATACGCAAGCACCGCCGATGTCGCCATTGAAGCTGAATATTTCCGCAACACCAGGACGCCGAAGGGGCGCGAGACGCTTGAGATATACAAGCTCATCGGAGGTGCTTTCGCCGAAAGGGATAAGAAGCTCACTAAGACACTGGGTGCCGAGGTGATTGGCATGACCGCATGTCCGTGCGCCCAGGAGACCGTCCGCGAGGTGCTCGGAAGTTCGGACGATGCGGCGATCATGTCGCACAATCAGCGTAACGTGTGCACGGTCAAGATGTCAATGGATGAGAGCGTTGAGGTCGAAGCTGATGATCTCATAGATCTGATCGAAAGGTCGTTCTCGTCACCGACGTTCGAGATACTGAAGCGCGATGACGAAGCTGCCGTGGTCATAAACGCGCACAGGAATCCGAAATTTGTTGAGGATGTGGTCCGCGATGCTTTGAGACTGATAGTCGAAGAGTTCAGGGACCTTCCCGACGATGTGTTCCTGACCGTGTTCAGCGAATCCGAGGAATCCATCCACAAGCACAACGCATTCGCAGAGATGAGGACCTCCCTGGGAGATCTCAGAAACTGATCATATTATCAAAGAAGCGTTTTCGCTTCTTCGGGAGATATCTCAAGTGCTTTGAGCATGTACAGGATCGCCTTCTTCGCATACGGCGCCCTTGCCTTGGGGTCGTCCATTATCTCCCCGAATCTCGCCAGCACGGCGTTGTAATAGTCCGCGGCGAATTCCGAATAGAATCTGGAAGCGTTCGACTCGTCCATCTCTGCCGCTTCGCTGTATGCCTTTTCCGCTTCCTCGAACCTTCCGACGGAAACGCAGAATGCGCCGTATGATGCGAAGTACTCGCTGTTCTCGGGATCGAGCTCGATCGCCTTCTTGTATGCGTCGGCGACCTCGTCGTCAGCGATCTTGGCGCCGGCCATTCCCGCAGCGTAATTCCCCGTTTCGGCCTTGTAGAACCAGACCTCGGCGCTCTCCGGAAATTCCGTCGCAAGTTTCTTGAATGATGAGTACGCCTTCTTGAAATCTCCCTGATCCATCGCTTTCATTCCGTCAGCCAGCTTCTTCCCGAGGTCGTCTGCCATGGTTCCTCTAATCATGCGCATTGGTTATAATCCTTTCTTACTGGGCTTTCTATTATGGCGAACGACCGTGGATCGTTGCCCGAGCCGTTTTTTATATTTGGAAGATGGTGATGAGATAAGCCCCCCGGTCCGTTGATATCGCACTTGTGATCTCGCTGACGGCATAGGCATCAGTTCTGTTTTCAAAGGAACCAGATATGAAAAATGTTTATATAATGTATATACATTATCTTGTTCTATGGGAACCTTCATCCAAAAATGGGGCAACAGCAATGCCGTACGGATCCCGAGGAACATACTCATTACGGCCAACATGAGCGAGAATGATGAGGTCACCATGACCGCCACGGAGAACGAGATCATTATACGAAAGGAAAGGACACATAAGACCTTCTCGGAGAGGATGAGCGGATTTGAAGGAAAGTATACGGTAGAGGAACTGGATTCCTCCTCTGTCGGAAAGGAGAGGTTCTGGTGAGGTACAAAGCAGCTCAGGGCGATCTGATCTGGCTGGATTTCGATCCTCAGACAGGACACGAACAAAAAGGTCGCAGGCCCGCTCTGATCGTGTCCAACAACGACGCCAATCGTTTCCTTAACCCGATGGCAATGGTGTGTCCTGTCACGTCGACCGACAGGGGATATCCGACGCGTGTCAAATTGAACGGGACCAAGCTCAGCGGGTTCATAATGTGCGAACAGATGCGAGCTGTCGACCTCGGTGCCAGGAACGCAGAGTTTGCCGAGAAACTTCCTTCTGACCTGATGCACGAGGTCGCAGACATCCTTTACGGTATGATCGAGATCACGGGCTGATGTCGCAAGCTTTGTATCTCACACCGTGATTTCTTGCTGCAACATTTCGTCCTATCATTTCACCGCAAGAAAAAGTAGATATTATACATAATTAATTGCGCGGTAAGGGTGACATCATGGACATCGAAACGATAAAGCGCATTGCAGGCATTGCGCGGATCGGCCTGACTGACGAGGAGTTGAAAAAATTCAAAGAGGAGATCGACGGGATATTCAATATCCTGAACGGTTTGAATGAAGCACCCAATAACGATTCCTTCTGTTTCGATCCGGCCGGCGCATCGGATGTCCTGAGGGAGGATGTTCCTATCGTTGACGGCACCGTCGAGGAGATGCTCGCGGGCATGAACACGTACGACGGCTTCGTAAGGGGGCCTAAGATCGTATGATGTACGCAGAGCTCAACAAAAAATATCAGATGTTCAGCGAGACCGCCGCTTCGTGCGACGGTAACTTCGCATTCTCGGTGTCCGATGACATATCCGCAAGAGGATTCCAGGCAACTGCCGGGTCCAGGATACTCGAGGGATACCGTCCGGTCTTCGATGCTGCCGTGGTATCGAAGATGAAGGACCTGGGAGGTTCTCTCGCGGGAAAGACCAACACCGATGAGTTCGGGTCCAACATGTTCTGCGTCACGGGTCTCGGGGTCCCCAGGAATCCCTTCGACCCCGAGAGGTCCTGCGGCGGTTCGTCGGGCGGTGCGGCGTGCGCCGCATCCGTGTTCGACGGCCATATTGCTCTCGGAACCTCCGCGGGAGGTTCCGTTTCCGCTCCGGCGGCGTTCTGCGGTGTGTTCGGTCTCACTCCCACGCACGGCCGTGTTTCCCGATACGGACAGATAGACAGTACCGGCTCCATGGGGCCGATCGGGCTTCTGGCGTCAAAGAGCGACCTCCTTAAGAAATATCTTCCCGTGATATCCGGCAGGGACGAGCGTGATCCCGTCTCAATGTCGCAGCCGGACCTGAAGATCGGCGGCAGGAAACTGAGATCCGTTGCCGTCCCGAAAGGCATTCTGGACGGTGTGAGCAACCCCGTCCGTTCCGCGTTCGAGAACTCGCTGAAAATGCTGAAGAGCATGTCGGTGGATATCGAACAAGTGGAAATTCGCAATTTAAAATACGCTATGCCTGCGCATTACATCCTGTGCGTCACGGAGACCGTGCTGAACCTGGCCAGATACTGCGGCATGAGGTGCGGCCGGCAGGACGGGGACATTTCGCTGCCGTTCGACGATTACTTCACATCATTCCGTACCAGATATTTCGGCAACGAAGTGAAACTTAGAGCAATAATGGGAACGTATATGACGCTGGGGGACAACCGGAAGGACCTGTACCTGAGGTCCCTGGGGGTCAGACAGCTGGTCATCGACGCTTACAGGGAAGTGCTGATGACGCACGATGCCGTACTGAGTCCGACGATGCCGTTCGTCGCTCCCAAGTTCGGCGATATAGAGAAGATGGGTTCCGCCGACATTTACTCTGCGGGAAGTTTCACAGTACCGCCGGTGTTCGCCGGCCTGCCGTGTCTGTCACTGCCCTGCGGATACTTCGAGGGCATGCCTATGGGCATGCAGTTCGTGTCCGACAGATGGAACGAGGATGTCCTTCTGTCTGCGGCGGATGAGTGGGAGAAGGCATTTGACATAGAACGTCCGGAGGTGGCCCCATGAAGATCGGACTTGAGATACACGTTCAGCTTCCCACGAGATCGAAGATGTTCTGCTCATGCCCCACCACGGGTGCCGACCGCCCCAACCAGCACATATGCCCCGGCTGCATGGGCATGCCCGGGACCAGACCGGCGCTGAACAAGGCTGCCGTTGAGATCGGCATAAGGCTTGCTAAACTTCTCAACTGCACCGTTCCGGATGTGATATGGTTCTCCAGGAAGATATACTTCTATCCGGACCTCTGCAACCACTATCAGATAACGCAGTACGAGACCCCGATAGGTGCGAAGGGCGTTTACTATCTGGGAAAGAAACCGATACGGATAACCAGAGCGCATCTTGAAGAGGACCCCGGGAGCATGAAGAAATCCGGCGATACCGCACTGATAGATTACAACAGGAGCGGGATGCCGCTGGTCGAGATAGTCACAGAGCCAGACATCGCAACTCCTGCTGAAGCGAGGGAGTTCCTCACCGCTCTGCTGAAGGATATACGCCACGTGGTCGATCTTCCGGACGACGGCGAAAGGAGCATCCGCGTCGACTGCAACATATCCATGGGATCGGAAAGATGCGAGGTCAAGAACGTTTCCGGTCTCAAGAACGTGGAGCGTGCGTTGACATTCGAAGCTGTGAGGCAGACCAAGGTCCTGAAGGCCGGCGGACGGATAACCAGAGAGACGAGACATTACGATGAGGAACGACGTGTCACCACCGGCGCCCGCAAGAAAGAGTACGAGAGCGATTACGCATACATAGGAGAGCCCAACCTCGGGATCTTTTACGTAAAGAACATCGCAGACACGATAGTCGCGAAAGAAAGTCCTCAGAACATGGCCGCGAGGCTCGACAGGGAATTCGGCATCGGCGAGAGGATCGCGAAACAGATCGTGAACACCTCCGTCAGGCTGGCGGAACTGTTCGAACACATTGCGAAGAAAACTGACTCTCAATGCGCAGTGAAGTGGGTGACCGGGCCGATAAGCTCGGGCTGGAAGGCCGTGGAGGCGGACATCGATTCCAAGAAGGACGCCATCATTGAAACGGTAGTTCTGTTCAGGGACGGGAAGATCAACGACATCGAATGCTCGAAAAGGCTCAAGGCGCTCATCTCCGGCGATGACCCCGACAGCATAGAGAAACAGAGCGCCGACCTTGACGTGATAATAAGAAAAGCTATCGCCGAAAATCCGTCGGTGATCGGCGATTACCGCAAGAACGACAAGGCCGCGAACAGGATAATCGGCGCTGTCATGAGGGAAACCGGAAGCACGTACTCATCATCCGATATCGTCGAAGCGACCAAGCGTATACTGGACGAAATGATCACTTGAGGTCGTCCACATCGATGTCGTCGATCGCTATCGACAGTATCTGAAGTTCCTCGAGCTTGTCATCGTCGACCTTCTGAGGCGAACCGTCCAGGAGCGACTGCATCTTCTTGTTCTTCGGGAACGCGATCACGTCGCGTATGGTCTCCTTTCCCAGAAGTATTGTTATGATCCTGTCTATCCCCAACGCAATGCCGACGTGCGGCGGCGCACCGTATCCGAGCGCTTCCAGGAAGAAGCCGAAGTCTGATTCGATCTTCTCCTCGGACATCCCGAGCATCCTGAACACTTCCCTTTGCAGTTCGGGGTCGTTTATCCTCTGCGATCCGCTCCCGAGCTCGTTCCCGTTGAGTATGAGGTCGAACGATGCCCCTCCGATGTTGTCCGAATCAAGCGGGGACGTCGGCAGCACGAAGGGGTGATGGAACGCATCATTCTTGCCGGATGCCGGGTCGGTCTCGAACAGCGGACAGGTCACAAGCCAGGCGAACTGGAATGTGTTCGGGTCCGTAAGACCCAGATCCTCCGCCAGCTTCCTTCTCAGCAGTCCGCCGGTCTCGAGGACCCTCTTCTTCGGACCTGCCAGCAGGAGCAGGAGATCGTCCTTCTGCACATCGAGCGCCTTCCTGAGATCTGACAGCACGCTGTCCGTGAAATATTTCACGATGTTGCTGTCGAGACCGTCCTCAGTAGCGCGCATCCACGTCATGCCTCCGAGGCCATTCTTCTTCACGAACTCGATGAGACGGTCTATCTCATTCCGTCCGATCTTGTCCCCCGCCAGTTCCGATTTGACGTTCAGTCCGACAATAACTCCTGACTTCGACAGTACTTTTTGGAAAATATCGTACGGCGCATCCTTCACGACATTCGTTATATCGACCATCGGAAGCCCGTATCTGAGGTCGGGCTTGTCGGAATCGTATTTGTTCATCGCTTCATCGTAACTTATCCGTCTGAACGGGACCTTCAGTCTTTTGTTGTAAAGCACACGCCAAATGTGCGCCATGAGGCCCTCGATCGTCTTCTGCATGTCGGTCGTGTCTGCGAACGACATCTCCATGTCAAGCTGCGTGAACTCCGGCTGGCGGTCTGCGCGCGAATCCTCGTCGCGGAAGCATCTCGCCACCTGATAGTAACGGTCCATGCATCCGACCATGAGCAGCTGTTTGAACAGCTGGGGCGACTGCGGCAGGGCGTAGAACGTCCCGGGGTGTACCCTCGAGGGAACAATGAAATCCCTGGCTCCCTCGGGGGTGCTCTTGGTCAGCATCGGTGTTTCCACTTCAATGAACCCGCTCTTTTCCAGATATTCCCTTGCTGCGGAGACGAACCTGTGCCTGAACCTCAGGGCCTCGATCATCTCCGTCCTGCGGAGATCGAGGTAGCGGTATCTCAGCCTCACTTCCTCGCCGGGAAGCACCGACTCTTTCTGGTCGCCTATCTCGAACGGCGGGGGCTTCGATCTGTTGAGGACCTCCGCGCTTGTTATCATAACTTCGACGTCGCCTGTGGGATTGCGGCCGTCCTCCGTCCCCTTCAGCCTTCTGCGGACGATGCCGTTGATCGAGACCGCGGATTCCCTTGTGAATCCCTTCATCGCCTTCTCGATCCTCTTGCTGTTGACACCTTTCGGAAGATTCTCGGGGTCAAAGACCACTTGCGTTATGCCGTACGCATCCGCAAGATCTATGAATGCCACGCCGCCGTGGTCTCTCGAAAACCTTACCCATCCCTGCAGACATACTTCCCTTTTCAGGTCGGATGTCCTGAGTTCACCGCAGGTGTGTGTTCTTCTCATCGTATCCCTTGGAATCGGCTAACATCGAATTCTTAAATAACATTTTCCGTCGTCCGTTTGAACATCTTCGGCGCGAGATCGAAATGCGGCGCATCCAATCAATTATTTATTGATTCTTACTGTTACACGCTCAGACAGTGACAACCATGACCGAGGAGATATTCAAACGGGACGCATACGTATCGGAGTTCGAGGCAACGGTCGTTTCCGTCAGCGGACAAGAGATCGTCCTGGACTCCACGGCATTCTACCCCGGAGGGGGCGGGCAGGAATACGACACGGGAACGATGCGCGGACACAAGGTCGTCCGCACGGAAAGGAAAGGTCCTGACATCGTGCATATCGTCCCCGGCAGCGACCTGAAGAACGGCGATAAAGTATGGTGCAGCGTCGACTGGAGCAGACGTTACGACCTGATGAAGGGTCACACCGCCGAACATCTTCTTTTCGGTGCTCTGAAGAGATCGTGCCCGGAACTGGGGATAGTGAAGATATTCATCACTGAAGAAACAAAATGCGTCACGGTCGACAGGGACCTGGACTGGGAGACAATACGGAAAGCGGTCGCCTCGGTGAATCAGACGATAAAGGAGAACCGCACCGTCAGCAAGAACGTCATGTCCAAGGACGACCCCGGCCTTAAGGATATACGGATGGACATGGAAAAGATAAAGGGGAGCGAGATCACGGTCGTCGAGATAGGCGACGTGGACTCGGCCGCGTGCAGCGGAACTCACGTCATGGAGACGGAGGAGATCGGAGCGATTCTCGTCCATGAGAAGGTGTCCGCTGGGAAGGACGGCTTTACGATACATTTCAAGATAGGATGGGACGCAATAGATCGTGCAGCGGAACTGGCGAACAATGACATCAGGATATCGGAGATACTTGGAAGCACCCCGGGTGATTCCGTGAAGGCAGCAATGAACCTGAAGGAACAGGCCGATTCGTCGAGAAAGGCCGTCAACACCGTCCTTTCAAGGACCCTCAGGGAACTTAGAGGCGAGGATGTGAACGGCGTCACCGTATACGGCGGATCGTTCCCGGCCGCCGATAAGAAGACGTTCGTCGATGCGTCCGACCGTTTCAGAGCATCGGGCGGAGTGTCGGTATTGGTATCATCTGGCTCATCTGTTTCCATATTCGTTGCATCGGGGTCGGAAAGGGTCGTCAGCAATGTCATACTGAAGAGAACGCTTGACAGATACGGGGGGCGCGGGGGCGGAACGAAAGAGTTCGCACAGGGCGGCATACCTAACGCGGATGATGCAGAGAACGCTCTGAACGACCTCGTCTCCGATGTGAAACAAGCTCTGACGAACTAAAAGTTTAATAAGGGGCCGTGTGCATCGAGATGACATGATGCCGGGCGGAAGAGTGAACCCTCGCCAGATGAAACAGGCCATGCGTAAGATGGGGATACGCAACGAAGAGATGAAGGACGTTACCGAGGTAGTGATCAGGACCACACGCGAAGAGATCGTGATCAGGAATCCGAGCGTCAACATAATGGAAGTTCAGGGAACCAAGAACTACCAGATCACAGGGGACGCGGAGACGAGACCCCTGGGGGCGGTCTCGGATGCGGGGATATCATTCCCGGACGAGGATATCGAACTGGTGATGTCGCAGACCGGATGCGACCGCGATGCGGCGGTAGATGCTCTGACGGAAGCGGACGGACAGCCGGCGGAAGCGATAATAAAGATCATCAGCGGGTGAGAAGGGTGTGTCTGGCCGTACCCGGTAAGATAATCTCGGTCTCAGGTGATGTTGGGAACATAGACTTCGGCGGCGTCGTCCGTCAGGCGAATCTGACCATGGTGGAAGCGAACATAGGCGACTGGGTGGTCGTCCATGCGGGTTTCGCGATAGAGACCATGGACGAAGAAGAGGCGCTGAAGACCCTTGAGCTTTGGAAAGAGGTCCTGGAACACGACGAGACTTCTTTTGAGTGATCAAGACTGTTTGTAAGCTTCACTTGGGAAAAGGTGTTCGACCATGGGGCATCGGCCCGAACGCCGCCTTCCGTTCGAACGATAAAAACCGTTATATATGAGACCAACATCACACGTTTCGGTATGACGGCCATAGCGGCGGGGTCACACCCGGTCCCATTCCGAACCCGGCAGTAAAGTCCGCCTACGTCCCCGTTTGTACTGTATTGCGCGAGCGTACGGGAACACGGGAACGCTGTCAGCCATTCTTCCCATTCAGCTGTTCAGCCAATGCTGTGACTACCGCCGTTATGGATAATTTATAATACAGCAGAACCATCAATCACATGATGATCCTTATAAAACTGGGCGGCAGCGTCATTACCGACAAGTCGAAGTACAGGGTGTTCAACAGACGCCGCGTATCCAGACTGTGCGAGGAGATAAAAGGATCCGGAAAGGATGTTATCATCGTACACGGGGCCGGATCCTTCGGCCACGTCGTCGCCAAGCAGTTTTGTCTTCAAGACGGTTACGTCAGCGACGATCAGATACCCGCAGTGGTAAAGGTGTCCCACGACATGCGCGATCTGAACAACATGATCATGGACGAGCTTATAGACGCGGGACTCAACGTCATCTCGGTGCCGACGGGATCGTGCTTTGAACTTGACAACGGAAAGATGGTCGGCAGCACCGATGTTCTGAAAGGTTACGTCGATCTGGGGATAATGCCGGTGATGTTCGGCGATGTCGTTCTCGACCGCCAGAGACGTTTCGGAATATGTTCCGGCGATAAGATAATGGAATTCCTTGCTTCGGTGTTCTCGCCGGAGATGGTGGTCTTCGTATCTGATGTGGACGGACTGTATGACCGTGATCCAAAGACTGACAAGAACGCTATTCTTATAGAGACGGTCAGCGATGTCTCGCTCAGGGCCGCCGCCACGGATATGGCGGTGGCAGATGTTACAGGAGGAGTGCGTGCAAAGATGGAATCGATGCTGAGGATGTCTTCCCCGGAGAGGGATTGCGTACTTGTCAACGGTTCCGTGAAAGGACGTCTGCAGTCGCTCCTGTCAGGTGAAGACGTTATATGCACAAGGGTGAAGGGAGGTATCCGATGACGAAGATGAAAGAACGGAAAGCGGACCATATCGAGATCGCACTGAACAAGAAGGTCTCTCCGGGATACTGTTACTGGGATGACATAAGGCTCGTGCACGAAGCACTCCCTGAGATCGATCCGGAAGAGATCGACACCAGTGCCAGAGTGCTCGGGAAAAAGCTGGATTTCCCGTTCATCGTGACCGCGATAACCGGCGGTTTCCAAGGCGCCAAGAAGATAAACGGGAACATAGCGAAGGCGTGTTCCGAACTCGGCATAGGAATGGGCGTCGGAAGTCAGAGGGCCGCCATAGAGAAGATAGACACCGAGAGTTACGCTGTTGTGAAAGATTACGACATCCCGCTTGTGATCGGTAACGTGGGTGCGCTGCAGCTTGTGGCGCAGAAAGGAAAGAAGACATTCACGG
>Ga0123356_10005213_pt1 | contig 13278 bp, 3 predicted proteins | sample TergutEmb28metaG_2_FD_92546 | JGI IMG/M metagenome (GOLD analysis project Ga0123356, IMG submission 92546) | Embiratermes neotenicus P3 segment gut microbial communities from Petit-Saut dam, French Guiana - Emb289 P3 | ecosystem: Host-associated > Arthropoda: Insects > Digestive system > Gut ... | reverse complement strand
TTAATGTATGGTTTATACTCGGGGTGATATTACCGGCTTTGGCAAAACCCCGTTCGCCGTTATGGTTCAAACTGCGGACCCAGAACCAGTAAGGCTGCGCCGGGTTAAGGCCGGTTATTGTAACTTCGGTACCGTGAACTTTATGTATTTCACCGACCGCGCCGGCCCGGCCGGCTTTGTCATTCCAGGGAACCGCCGTGTCCTGAAGCGAATCTATTTTCCTGTAGGGAACAAGCCTGTCCTGGCTTTCCGTCCAACCCTCCCCCTCGTAGGAAGGTGTCATGGAAATATTGGCGGTGTGGTAGTACACCTCGTACCAAACCGCGCGGTCGGAAATTGTCCATGCAAGGCGCACTTCGCCGGTGCCGGTAACCGTGGCTGTCAAATTTTTCGGGTAATCGGCCCGTTCAATTCCGTTAGTCGGAACAGACGAGCCGGGCTGTTGTACACCGGTAGCATTCGCCATTACACGTCCCGAGAAAGGATTACCAACGGGGCCGCTGCCCCTGTCATTTTTTGCCACAACCCAAATAAAGTAAAACAAATCCGTTGTGCAATCACGGTGGAAGTATGAAAGCCTGGTTGTATTCGCCGTCGGTGTGGAAGGCCTTGCGGGTACCGGTGTCGCGGTAGTGCCGGTGGCGACAAACACGTCGTAACTTGTGGCGCCTTCAACGGCCCTCCATTCCGCCATTACAACGGCGCTTAACAGGTTTGTGGGCTTTGCGTTATTTGCCTGACCCAGCCAGTTTTGAATGGTGGTTTGGAATCCGGCGTCTTGCAACGTGCTTCCTATTTCATACGCCGCCCGTCCGCCAAGGTTTACAACATCCGTAGGCGCGCCGGCTTCTATCGGCGGTGGCGCCGCCAGGGCTACGGCGCTTTGCATCGCCCATGCCGACGCACCGGTCTGGTTTCCGGCCCTTACCCAGACATAGTATAATTCGTCGCCGTCCAAACCGACAATATTTGCCGATGTAACGGTTAAGTTGGAAGATTGGACAAGAGCTGTTTCCACATCATTGGTTTTGCTGTACCGCACTTCATACCAGACCGCATAAGCCGGTGCCGCCCAGTTTGCCACAAGGCGCAAGCGGTTGGTATCGTCCAGTGTGAAATTGGTAACCGCCGCAGGAACGGGTAATTTCGGTGTTGCGCGTACAATGGGGCTCCATTCGGTTTCACCGTCGCCGTTTGCCGCACGAACCCTTATTTCGTATTCGGTATAGTTCGTAAGGCTGTCAATCTGATATGTAACTGGCACGGGTGCGCCTGTAACGGTTCTGGTAATCCAGTTGGCGGCGGTAACCGCTTTGACATCGACATCGTATCTGGTCACGCCGGAAACGGCGCCCCAGCTTATGTCCACGGTCCTGTCGCCTTCGGCGGTCACGTTCACGCTTGCAACATTGCCGCCGGGAAGAACGGGAACTTTAGTCCTGCCTGTAACTTTGGTCCATTCGCTGTTAGTCGTACCGGTAGCGGTCTGCCGCGCGCGCACCCAAACATGGTACTCCGTATCATGCTCAAGACCGGTAATGGTTTGCGGGGAACCGGAAATGTTGGTGCCGCTTGCGGTGCCGGTTTCCGGGTCGGCAAGGTCTTGCGTGCTGTAACGCACGTTGTAGGAATGAGCGCCGGCAACCGCTGTCCAGGATAACGTCAATTGCCTTGCTATACCGTTATCAAGTGTGACGCCGGACGGGGCGGGCACTATGGGGGTTATGATTACCGGATCCGCCCAGAGGCTCCAGGCTTCGTCGATACCGGCTCGTACTGTAACCCTGTAAGTGACACCGACGGTCAAACCCGTAACCGTCCTGGAAGTCGCAAGTTCGCCGCCCTGTTCGGTAATATCTATTGTTTGAACAACGGTGTTATTGTCATTCCGCCTGACTTCCACCTGGTATCTGGCGGCGTTGATTACTTCGTCCCAGCTTACCGCAAGCTGGCCGATCCCGGCTGTTTGCACGTCAAAGTTTCCCGGTATCGGAATGTTTTCCGCCGGGGTTCTGGTGACGCCGCTGCCCATGGTAAAACTGCTTAAGCCGATGTTATTTCCGGCGGCCACCCATATATAATAGGTGGTTGTATCCAGCAAACCGGTAATGGTGACAGGGGAATTGTCCCAATTGCCCGAAGGATCGGCGCTTCTCCAGAATACGGATTCAGTCATGTTATTTGAGGTGCCGTACCTTACCTGGAATAAACTGGCTCCTGAAGGCATGTCCCAGTTTACCAGAAGCTCCCTTAAATTCGGGGTTTGCTGAACAATTACTTCGGAAGGCGCGCTTGGCGCTGATGTCGCAACTGCGGGGGTCGCCCGAACCGTATCCGACCATTCGCCCCAGCCGGTTTCGTCGCCGTGAACCGCGTCAACGCTTCCGGCCCTGACCCTGAAACTGTATTCCGTACCGTTGGTCAACCCGTCTACGGAATGGCCTGTGGCGGCGGATGTCAATATAGTTTCGGTTCCTGTACCGATTCTGTAACCGATTTCATATTTGTCAGCATTGACAACATTATCCCACGCCAGGTTGACTATCCCGGCCGCCGGGCTCGCCTTTAAATTAACGGGTCTTGCCGGGACAAGCGGGGCCCTGGTTGAGGCGGCCCTCTGTTCGCTCCATGAACTCCAGGTAAAACCGTTCCCCGCCGATATCCTCACAAAATAAGGGGTGGAAGCAAACAAGTCCGTGATTGTATATGTAAGCACGTTTCCGGTAACAACCGCCCTATTTTCATCTGTTTCCTCAAAGCGGTCTTCCGATAAAAATATTCTGTAAGTGGTGGCGCCGTCAACAGGAAACCAGTTTATTATCAACTGTCTTGCCAATGCCGTTATACTGTCAATGGCGGGGGTGCCAAGCGGGAGTTGGGGTGACGCTTTTGTTGTCCTGTAAGCGCTCCATTCGTCTTCGGTATCCCTGAATGCCCGGACGGCTACGGTGTACTCCACGTCATTGTCCAAACCTTCGATGGTAAAGGCGAGCCCGCTGAGCTGTTCGTTCGACCACTGACTTTCGTCGGACGACCAGCGCACTTCATAGTTATTGGCGCCGGTTACTTCATCCCAGGATACGTTAAGCCGGCCGTCACCCGGTATAACCCGTAAATTTTTCGGCGACGGCACGCCTTTCGGGGTTACGGGCAGAGGGATGCCGAATTTATTGCTCCATCCCGTGTCGGTGCCGGCCTGCACCTGAATTTGATAGCTTGTACCGACTTCAAGGGTGAGGCTGATTGTGTTTAATATCGTTTCATAAAATGTTGATATGCCTGTCAAATCGGTAAGGCCCGTTTCCGTGCCGGATTCGTAATGCCTTAATTGGTATCTTGTCGCATTCTGCACCGTGCTCCATGTGATATCAACATTCCCGCCCCCGTGGTCGTTGAGGATCCTCAGCTGACCGGGAACTTCCAGTGTTTCCGGGTCGATATCCTTGGACCCGGGGGAACCGATTTCGCTCGGGCATCCGGCCAGTATAAATAATACAGCCGGGATAAACAAAAAGAACCGTTTAAAAAAAGACTTCCTTTTCATACACATCCTCCGTAATTTTGGTAATTTTATTTACCGCATTCTTACAATTATCCCGACAGGGACTTTTATATTAAGCGTTGAATCTCTTGTGTCCCTGACTACGCCAGGCGACACAAACCCGTGGGGGAACCTGTCCCCTATCATCCTCTGATTCACGTTCTTTGAAATAACCGTAAACCGGTTCTGCAGTTCCATGCCGGTGAAAAATTCAAGGTTCGGGTTCGGGTGCCAGGTAAACCTGAGTTCGCCTTTAAGCTCGTTGCGGGTAAACTTGAATTCCTCGTCTTCCAGCGTGATGCTGTCCACAACCCCGCGCGCCGTATCGGAGCGGCGCAGGTTGCGGATATATACGTTAATCCTCCAGTCGTCCGTAAGCTGGTAGCTTGCGCCGAAACCGTTCCATAAAAGCAAGTGGTTCACGTCCGCAAGGCCTTCGACCGTGGACGCCGCCACAAGGCCCCTGTCGCCTATCGCCGTGCCGAAAATCCTGTAGTTTTTATCCGTCCAGAAACTTATGTTGTGGTCCGTCCGAAAAACCCAGCGGTTTACCCCCGTGTACCTTAAATTTAAATTCACCGCCTGCTGGTAAACCGAAGGCATTGCGGTTTCTAACATGCGGTTTTGCGTCATTGAATAAAACTCGTCAAGGTATTTGGTCACTATGCCGTTATACCCCAAAGTCGCTTCAAAACCCGCCAGAGGTTTGAGGCTCGCATACAGACCGAACATGTGCCTTGTGGTTTGCGAATTTGGAAATAACGGTACGGGGTTATTGTCGCGGTCAGTGCCGTAGAAATTCTGGTCGTCACCGAAAAAATTCGTAAATTCTATCAGGTAGGAGGCGTTGAATTTTCCCAGGTCTTCCACTTCGTAACCGATGCGGCCGCCGTAGGAAAATTCAACCCCGTTCTGGTAAATCCACTGCGTGTTCCGGAAATCCTCGTCAGAACCGGGAATCACAGCCGGGGTGTTCGGGTTGAGGTTTAACGGGTATACCGTCGGGTTGTAATACCTGGCGGCCAACGCAACCGACAAAGGCCCGAAAAAACCTTCTACCAACACCCCGTTATCCTGGGTTATGTTGTCAGGGTTGCGGTCCGCATCCCAGCTGTTTTGATCGGCGCCGTTGTATATCCTCATGCCGAGTTCGGCGCCCAGGCTGTCGGCGTAATCCGAGCCGATGCCCATGCCGGCGGTGAACCTGAACAGATCGCCGAACGGCATTATCCAGGCTTTAAGGGTCGTGAACCTTCCGGTGTCGCGGACGTCTTTCGCCCGGCCGTGCAGCGTCGTCGTGCCCATCCCCAGGGTGCCCCCGAAGAAACCCCCGTCGTAAGTTACCGCAAAGCCGGCGTCGGCTATCCATTCGCCGTCCCTGGCGCCGGGCCCGAAAAACATCAGCGGTTTATAGTCGCCGGCCCGTTTTCGCAGGTCTATATCGCTTTTATCGTTTTTTTCCATCCCGAACAGGCTGACGTTAAGGCTTATGTCAACATCAAGCCCCCTGGGCAGCAAATCCCGTTCCTGGCCTGACAATGCGGCGGAACCGAACATCAGTAAAACCGCACCCAGTAACAACGCCGGTTTTTTAAACATCATAATTTTTACCACCTGTTCCAGTCCCGTACATATCCGGGACCTATATACCGGAGGCCTTGCCCGTACAAGTTAACCGCATACCTGCTTAAATTATTGGCTGAATCACTTATGTTTCCTACTTCGCTTATCATCCTTAGATTGAGGAACCCTACCCAGCCGAAGAATCCGTCACCGGAGGCATTGGCATTTGTATAGGTTGTGTATCCTGTGGGCATGGTACCGGTAAGATTGATCGCAAAGGGTGAGTATTTGGAACGGGGAAGACCCGCCCATGTGGCGCCGGCGGTGCCGTCATAAGTACCGCGTCCCGCCATAGTCACATAAGTCCAGACATTCGGGTTTACATCCACCGGATTAGCCGGATCATCGGTGACAAACACCGCTTCGGCGGTTGAAAGAAGCGTTGTGCCGCCCCTTTGCAGCATGCTGATAATCGCATTTGGACCCAGTTTTTGCCTCATTTGGTAAATGAATTCCGCATAGTTTTGCGCGATCAGTCTGTTCCGTTCGGCGTTAGCCGTGGCTATACCGTTATGGGAACCGAACGCGACCAAAAGCCCGCCTGTACCGCCTGTGGCATAGTTTTCGTCATTTATATCAAAGCCGTCCAACCCGAATTTCGTTATTTCAGCAGCAAGGTGGGTAAGGAAAGCTTCCCGTGTCGCGGCGCCGAAAGGATATTCTTCCGGATCTCCTGTCCACCAGGATGCGTGATACGCTATGCCGGGGTTCGGGGTTGCTTCATCCCCAACATCCCTATCTTCGTCAAACCAGGGGTAGGTTGCTTCAAAAGGCCACCGGCCCAGACTGTGGAACGCAAACGGGTCACCGTCCCCGCGAAGGCCGAGGGTTACTTTTATACCGACATCCTGCAGGGGTTTTATGTATTTGTCCCTGTTATTTAAAATATGTTGAAGATTGCCGTTGTAATGGATGTGGGGTCCTTTTTGATTACAGCGGTGGTTCGGCCTGAGTGTTTCCAGAGAACAGTCACGCACCCGTAAGCCGCCGGCGTTATGAAGGACAACAACGTCAAAGAACCTTTCCCCTGATGCAAGCACATAATCCTTCGCCACGCGGGGATCATATTCGTTTACATCAATATAAACCAGGTTCTTTAAAGGTTCCCTCCATATACCTAATTTATCAACACCTTTGTCCACAAAAGACGATTCTTCGAAACCCACAAGAGCTCTCTGTCTTTCACTAAAAGCGCTTCTTGTTATAGGAGCGGCGGTTTGAACATCGCCGGGCCGTTTATACGCAAGTACCCATATATAATATTCCGCATTTTGCTGAAGGCCGCTAATTGTCGTAAAGCTTGTTACTTCACCGATAACATTTACCCTGGTAGCGGGAGGAACGCCGGATTGATGAGCGAAATTAGGGGTAAGCGGGTGCAGACTGTAAAACACCTCATAACCGGTAACACCGCTAACGGGATCCCAGGTTACGGTTATCGCCCCGACACCGTCAGGAACCGCCAACACATTGGTTGGTGCCGGTAACCCTACTTCCTGTAATGTGGGATAAATGCCGACATTTATAATGTTAGCGTTATTTCTGGGAGGCGGCCATCTTGCCATATTTGCATCACCGTTATGGTTCACGCTGCGTACCCAAAACCAGTAATCCTGTGCGGGATCAAGACCGGTAATGGTGGCTTCCAAAGCGTGAATTTTGTGGATTTCAAAAATCTCTCCCGGTTTGTCTTCCTTTCCATTCCAGGGAGTCGCAACATTCTGAAGAGGGCCAAATCTGTTATAAGGAACCATATAGTCAGTACCGATATGGTTATTTGTCGTATCACTTAAATAAGTATTAGCAAGGCCGCCAAGCAGGCCGGCAGAAAATGCGTCATTTTGCGCAAGACGTCCGCGATCAATATTTTCTGCAGTACCGGTACCAAAAGTAAGCTTTGAGGTATGGTAATACACTTCATACCATGCAGCGCGGTCGCTTCTGTGCCACTGTAACCTGACTTCACCCTCTCCGACAACAGTTGCTTTTAATTCCTGCGGAAAGTCGGCGCGTTCAACCCAACCTGTACCTCCGCCGACTAACTGAATCGTTTGGTTGTTTGGCATGTTCAATTCGCCACTGGTGTTTGAATATATTGCAGAAACCGGACCTTTGCCCTTTTCATTAGCTGCCTGTACCCACCAATAATGCCTTACACCGGCGGCGGCAATACCGCGATGGAAGTATGAAGTTTGGGTTGTATTACCCACAGGTGTTGCGGGCATTGTAGTGGTAGTTCCAATGTATACATCGTAAGAAATAGCGCCGTCAACCGGGTGCCATGTAAGCATATACACAGAACTTAACAAGCTCTTGTCTTTACCGTCCGGGAATGCACTGTTTGATCTTGGATGTGATATATAATGCCCTAAAGGCCCGCCAAATTCATTCTGACCGGATTCACTGAATGCGGCAGGAATAAAATAATTAAGTTGGTCATCTGTGGCAGGCCCGCCAACTTCCCAGCCTGCATGACCGGCTCTAATTGTAGGCGCTACTGTTGGCGCGCCGTAAACTACCGATGTTAAAAAACTTTCCTTACCGGGATTGCTCCAGGCGGTACCGAGGTTTCCGGCCATTACCCATACATAATAGGTTTCGCCGAATACAAAATCCGTAAGCACGGCGCGGTTATCAGTGGTTTCTGTCCATGCCGAAAGTTCGGTCGGCCCGAATTCATCCAAAGGGTCCGAAGAATACGCATACCGGTACCGTGTCGCGCCTTCCACCGGCGCCCAGTTTACCATCGCCCTTCGTTCGGTATGTATAAAATTTACGGTAAGAACAGGCTGCCCGGGACGTCCGGCCGGTATAACCCTTCTGGTCCCGCTCCAGCCGCCTTCGTTTTCATTGATTACGGCCCGAACCCTGACTCTGTACAAGACATTGTTTGTAAGGCCGGTCAGGTTGTGGGTTGTACCCGTAACGGTTACGACAGTAGCCGGGTCTTCAAGACCGAACCTGTCGTCTTCGATATTAAAATTGTCTGCGGCATATTGCAGTTTGTACTGCGTTGCGTTGGGCACCGCCGTCCAGCTTACCGTAAGCCCGGAATCCCGGACAACTACGGTCAGGTTTGCGGGGGCCGGTATGTTCGAAGGTTTTCCCGTTTCGGTTCCGGACCATTCGCTCCACCTGTCGCCGTTACCCGCACGCACCCTGACATTGTAGACGGTCAGGTTGGTAAGGCCGGTAATAATATAATCTGTTGCTGTCACTTCAGTTTGGCCGGTCCAGGCGCCGCCTGTACCCCAGCTCACTTCGTATTTTTCAGCGTTTATCACGGCATCCCATGTTACCGTAAGATCCGCGTTGCCGGATGACACTTCAAGGTTTTTGGGCACGTCAATCGGGAAGACTTCAGGGGCCCACGCCCTTTCAACTGTCGTTTGCCCCGCTTCAGGGCAGCCCGCCAAAATAAATGTTATTGCCAAAACGGACGCAAGGCATATACGGAAAAAAATGTTTCTTTTCATTATTGTAACCCTCCTAAGGATTGTTTTCCGGGGCGCAAACCCCGGCTAATCTATGCTACGGTCCGACAACGAGCTTAATGCGGTAAATCGCGCTCATTCCGGCTTGCAATACCCTGATATACAGGAAATCACCGTCATTCATCGTTATGGTACCGGTTCCGAACGCCGGGGCAACTCTTATTGAATTGGTTACACCCCAGCTTATGGTTCCGTTTCCGGTAGCGGTAACCGTGGCGGAATTTATCGGACCCGCCCTTTCAATAAGGCCGCCGACCAGGAAGGGGCTGTCCCATTGGGCTGCCGGGATGCCGGCCTGTTCCAAAGACACGCTCACTCCGCCTATCTGTAAGGAATCCATGACTATCGGGCAGTCAATGTCTATTGCGTAATACCTTATATAAGTGCCGACCGTAATTCGCAGGTACAATGTTTCGCTTCTGAAAAAAGTTGTCAGGGGGCTGCCGGTCATTGCGGTGTTCCATGTGCCGCCGGTATCGGGAACACCGCCGAATTCGGCTTTTTGCCAGGCGACAGCGGCGCCGGCATCAGCGGTCGCGTTAAACCTGAACGCCCTTACCTGATTTGCAGGCAGGGTGACGCTTGCCCTTTCGGCGTTGGCCGGGCTGATTGACGGGGCGGCAAGTGTGACCGGGGTGGCCCCGGTAACATTGCCTTCGCCGTCAGCGACGCCGCCGATGCTGAAACTTGTTATGGCGTAGTTTTCTGTCGAGGGGATTACCGTCACTTTTATCCTGTACATGTTACGCAGGGTTCCGGCGTTCGCCTCTATCCATAAATATTGCCCGTCGGCAATGGTAACAGCGGCGGGCTGCACCGGCGTTCCGGCAAAAGCGGCCCTCCAGCCGAAAGTTCCACTTGCGGCGGGCTCCGGCCCGTCGGCGGTGGTTACGGCAAGACGGTATGTCACGCCCGGAATTGAAACCGGCATTACGCGGAGGCCGGCGCCGGCATTGGCAAAGCTGATAGTAACGGCGCCGTCGGTAATGGCGTTCCAGGACACATGGTTGGGAGTGCCGAGGTTGGTGACATTCACGCCGCTCACGGTCAGGCCGGTCAATACCGGTCTTTGTGTGTAGGCGTAAATATGGTGTGTCGCGGTGACGGTTTTATCCTCGGAAGTCAGCCGGACGGCGGTATAGGCGCCGTTTTCTATCTGGCTGATATTCGTGAAAAGGTTTCCGGCTTCCCCGGCGGCAACCCAACTGGCGGGTGCGGTTGTCCAGTTTGCGCCCCGGCCGAACTCTACCGTTGCAAGGTTGCTGTTTGCGTTAAGCGGCGCGGTAAACGGCACCGTAAAAGGGTCCGCCCCGGCAAGAGCCTCAAGCTCGCTCGAACTCAGGTTGATATGGCGGAAGGGCATGTTGGTAAAAACGGGGTTGCCCGAATTATCCGTACCGTATTCGACATAATTGGCTTCCGTTGTCGCTTTTCCGGCAAAATTTATGGCGGTTACAGCGACGGTGCTTTGGCCGAGGGCGACGCGGATTTTGTGATGTCTTATGTCGCCGTTCTGTGCGGTGACCCTGATGCCGATAAAACTGCCGGAGTTCAAACCGGTTAAAGTCGGGTTGGTGCCCCAGGAAGCGGGTTCAACATCGATTGCGGCGCTCACACCGTAATGCACTACCGCACCCTGCGCAACTTCCCCGCTTATCGTTACGGCGATATCGGCGTTACCCGTAAAACCGAGGGCGGCGGCCGGGCGGTGTGTCGCAAACGCGGTTTCCGCAAAAGAACCGCCGTGGCTAAGGGTAATGTTAGTCCAGGCGGTATCGGCCGAAACCGTACTGCTGAAAACTATACGGGGGTTCAGTATTTCGGTGTCGTTGTTTGAAATTTCCACCGCAATCCGGTATACCAGTTTCGAGCCGTCTTCCGACACGCACTCAACCCATATCCATGCGGGTTTTACTATTATATATTCAACTTTGTTTGAAAAATCGGGGTCGAAGTTGTCTGCGCGGACATCGAAAGCAAGGGTCATGCCTTCAAATTCCGCCGCGGCGTCCAGAATAATTCTTCCCATCTGGTTAGGGGTGTTGTATAAGGACGAATAAAGCGTGACCGAGCCGGAAACCAGACCGGGGTTGTTCCAGGAGGCGGCCGGGGTACCCAGCGCAGCACCCTTGCCGTTAACCGACAAAGACGCCAGTTTGGGTTCTTTCGGTTTGATTTCGACTTTGTAAATATAAACAAGGTCTTTATTGGGGGAAGTAACTTCCACCCAGACGAAATTCCCGAACCCGACGGTTCCGAGAGCCGCGCCGGTGTCGTTCTGTATAATGAGGCTGTCGCTAAAAACGGGCTGTGTAATACCGTCGTTTGTCACCGCAAGCCGGGCGACCGCGGCTTTATCCCTTTTCCAGACTGTCACAACATTGCCGGTTGCGGCCGTCTGGTTGTTGTTAAGATATACCGTCCCCGCGGCCCCGCCGGTCCATTTTTCGCCGGGAAAGCCCATATCCGCAATTTCGCCGGCGATGGTTATCCTGTCAAGTTGCGCAAAATCGCTTAGATACTCGTAGAATGTGTCTTCCGGCGCAGGGCATGCGGCCAATGCCAGAAAAACAAATGCCGTCAGAATCAGGCTGATACCGGTTCCTAACGTTTTTCTCATAAAAACCTCCAAAATTCAATAAAAAAATATTTCAAGGCTTAACGGCAACGCCGCCTGAGCCATATAACCCAAGCTTAAAATATCCACCTTAATAATAAACCTGTTGCAAATCTAAATTTTTACAACAGGTTTCATTTAAAATCAATATATCACATTATTAAAATAAGTCAATCAAATTTAATATATATTTAATATATATTTAATATATTCTTCATATTGATATGTCATTTATGCCATAATGATATATCAATATGACATAAATGATACTTTTATAAGTTTAAAAAATTAATACCCGTTAATAACAGGGTCTAATCTGGCTATCATGTCGGAAATTACGGTTTTAAACCTAAGTTTGTCTCCTGTAACCCTGACATCTGTAGCGGGGGCCCCTCTGATATAATTTTCACCTTCATTGTTCATTAACAATGCAAAACGCGCGTTTTGCCGGTCAATAAAATCATTCAGGGTGCTGAATTCATGCTTAACTTCATTCCAGCGGGCTTTTAAACGGCTTGTATAATACGGGTCTTTCCGGTCAGGAGCTTCGTTCCCTTGAATATTGTTGTCAGAAGCGCGGGTATAATTCCATCCCAAAAGTTCCTTGTACCAGAACGGCGATTTCCGTATTGCGCCCGCATGCACCCCGCGCTGGCCGTTATTCCAGCCCTGATCCAGATCCCACAACGGCCCCATTTTAAGTTTTTGAATCGAAGGGTCAAAGTGCATATACTGGCCGTTTAAAATAAGAAACTCCCAGTTGGAACACATTTCCTGGGCGATTTGATAATCGATAAACGAATCTATATCAATATATTGATGATAACCGTTTACGCCGCTGGGACACCAGTCACGCGCATAAATAGCGTCTTCAGCATCCTGAATAAATTTGGACATCGCGACAAAAGCGCTTGACTCGAAATTTGGGTATACTTCGGACAGGGTTCTGCTGCCGTTAACTCCCGGGCCGTTTTGCGGGGCCATAGCCCGAACGCCCATTCTGTTTGTACTGCTTGAATTAAATTCGTCCGGTACAATCCACTGCGCCGCAGGCAAACTGCGGCGGTTGTATACGGTACCGCTGACAAGCCGCGATGCCAAAGCAATAGCGCGCCGCGGGAAAAAAGACGCATGCGCGGAATTTGTAAAAGTCAGGTTCCCGTTTCCTTCCGGCGGGTCTGTGTAGTACCACCCCAGATTGGAATCGGGCTCTTTAAAAGAAAACACAACGCCTTGCTGGAATTGATCCCACGGCCCCACCGAATTCAGATGACTGGTCATAAAATTATACGGTTCGTCAAATGTAAAATTCGTATTTATTCCTTCAGCCCAGTACCAGTAAAAATTATTTATTTCGGCAATAAAACCGCCGCTGTGATTGGATGGCGATGCGACAGGGGTAATGCCAAGGCGACCCGCTTCAGGTTTTATAACTTCGGTCAGCATATACATACCCATGTACCTGCCGTTGAGAAAGAAAAACACATAATCCGCATGAGGCTGCCAGCCCATGTTCGTGAGGATGCGGCGGCCCATTTCCCAGCCAAGGGTACCCCGTATACGGGTATCGTCATTGGGATGCGCAAGTAAAGCCCAGCGCCTGTGCGCCGGAAGCGTTCTATATTGATCTGTTACATAATCGTAATAATCAAAACCCGCAGCGGAATTGAGTTTTAAATTATAACTTTTAAAAGCGTCACCGCGTAATGAGGCGTTGCCGCGGGCTTTGACTTCGGTACCGCCGGTAAGAACTTTTCCATCGGGGCTGATGTAAGTGTACGTTCCAGTGGGATTCCAAACGATATTGAGCTTGTTGGTGCTCTGGGGAGGCAGGCCGAGCGTGGTATTGGTAGTGGTAACGTTCATAACGCCGAAGCCGTGGGTTTGCCAGCTTCTTGTACCGACAACCCTGTAGGAACCAATTTTAGAGAAAGTAATCGCATAGGATATACGAGCGTTGTCTTCAAAAACAACTGTAAAAATAACGTCCTGATAATAGTTGT
>Ga0123356_10005212_pt1 | contig 13279 bp, 11 predicted proteins | sample TergutEmb28metaG_2_FD_92546 | JGI IMG/M metagenome (GOLD analysis project Ga0123356, IMG submission 92546) | Embiratermes neotenicus P3 segment gut microbial communities from Petit-Saut dam, French Guiana - Emb289 P3 | ecosystem: Host-associated > Arthropoda: Insects > Digestive system > Gut ... | reverse complement strand
TGCCAAGGGTAAAAACGAAACCGGCACGATTAAACTTTCAATAAAGCTGGTAGAAGATAAAATCAATATAACAATGAGCGACGACGGCAGGGGCCTTGATTACAAGAGGATTGCCGAAAAAGCTCTTAGCAAGAATATAATTAAACCGGCGGACGCAAACAACAAAGACATGCTGATAAAAGCAATATTTGCGCCTGGGTTCAGCACTGCGGAAACCGAAGGTGTCCATGCAGGCCGCGGAATCGGTTTAAATCTTGTGCGCGATCGCGTTAAGGAAGCAAACGGTATAATAAAACTTCGCTCCGAAACAGGTAAAGGGACAGTATTCTTTATCTGCGTTCCGGTAGAAAAAAAACCGGATGCTAATCAAAACGCTCCAAAACCAGCAGCAGCGGCAAAGAAGCAGTAAGACGGTAAGATAGCAAAGCAGTAAGGCGCTTCTTGCATTTTACAAACAAGTCTGTGAAAGGCCGGCTCCAACAGCGGTTGTATACTCAGCATATTCCGGGTAAATAAACTCAATTCCGTACATGGCAGTAACATCTGCAAGCACTTTCCGCCCAATCTGGTTTTTGCTGCCATTACCGGTAATAATAACGCAGTCTGTATTTTTGGCTCTTGCAGCAAAAACCGAAAGTATCCCGATTACCTGATAAACCATGTTAATAATCGCATGGGCTATGTCATTGTAGTTGGCAGCATCAAGCATTTTTCCAAAATTGGCGGCTGTACTTTCTCCGTTTAAAAAGCTAATGCTTGTATCGGTAATGTCTCCAAGCAGCAGATCTACTTTGCTTAAATTTCCGGTTTTCGCAAGTTCAGCTATGCCGTTAAATTCGGCTGTGGGCAGTAACTTCTTTGCTAAACCCAGTATTGTACCGCCGCCGACTCCCGTACCGCCAAAATGCGAAATGCCTTGATCCCCGGCTTCGATAATTACAGTTCCGGTTCCAACATTGGTTATTATGATATTGTTCATATTGGAAAGAAACTTACCGCCAATTCCAATAGCATCGATCTCGTTTACTCTGTCTGTGGGAATGCCAAAAATATTATCATTTATTTTAGACGCTCCTGCCCCTGTAATTTTAATTCTGCTAACCGTATCCATTTTAATACCGTTTTCCAGAATTATTTTTCCAAAAGCGCCAGTAGCGGAAGTAATGGCATCCGATGCTTTTATTTTAATTTTTTTTGTTAATTTTCCATCTTCTATTGAAACCGCTTTTGTGGTAGTGCTTCCAATATCAATCCCTATAATCAAAATAGTCTCCTTTTATTACTCCCTCTGCCAAAGCGAGGCAGGATAAACGCCGCCTGCTGTCAGTTCTTCGATTTTTTTAACAGCCGCTTCTTTGTCTTCTTTGTATGTAACGCCAAACCAGTCTGGATTTGCGTCCAATGCCTTAATTTTTATAATTTCCCTCTTAATAAATTGATCCGCCGCCATTGGTATAAAACACTCGCTCTTAATTTGCCCTTTAACATCTGCGGAAAATTCTTTTAGATAATCGTCAAAATATTTTTGAAAATGCGGCAGTATATCCTGAGGGAACCCCCAAAAATTCATGGACACCGGCGTTTCCGGAAGAAGTTCGCAGACAAGCCCGTCTGCGGAAGTGTTTACAATACGCCCGCCTTTTTTTTCAATGGAAGTAAGTTCCTGAACGCCGGTAAGGTAACCGTCACGAATTTCGCAGACACCCCGCGCTACACTGCCCTGCGTGCTGAGTGTTTTTTCAAGCCGGTACGGAACTATTGCCGGTTCGCCAGACTCGCACAGATGCTTACACATAACAGCGAAAGCTTCCCTTCCGTAAAAATCATCAGCATTCAGCACGGTAAACGGCGCGTCAATTTTATCGGCAGCGCAAAGCAGGGCGTGCCCTGTTCCCCATGGCTTGGTTCTTCCTGCTTCCTGAGCCTCGCGGAAAATTTGCGGCGGAATAAGGCTGTCCGCTTCCTGAAAAGCCAATTCCCATTTTACTTTTGACCCCATCCGTACAAGAACAATTTCCCGGAAATCTTTCTCTATATCGCGGCGGATAATAAACACAATTTTTTCAAATCCAGACTTAACTGCGTCGTATACCGAATAATCAAGCAATACTTCGCCGTTTTTTCCTATTATGTCCATTTGTTTTAGACCGCCGTAACGGCTTCCCATACCTGCGGCAAGCACAACTAATATCGGGCTTTTCATATTAACTCCTTGGTATATGTAATGAATGAAAAAGTATCAAAATTTACAGTATTGCTGATTTTCCAGCAAGCGGCATCGATCTCCGGAAAAAAAGCGTCTCCATCGTAATGGCTGTGAATCACTGTAAGTTCAATTTTATTCGCCAACGTAAGCGCCTGGCGGTAAATTGTTTCTCCGCCGCAGATAAAAATTTTATCATAACTGGCGCAATGTTCAATGGCAGGCGGCAATGACGAAAAAATTTTTGCAGCCGGCGGCGCAGACGCGCAGGCAGCCTGCGGGCAGAACTGCGAAACAGCCAGCGTGCCCGAAATAATAATGTTAAGCCGCCCAGGCAGGGGTTTTTTGGGAAGAGACTCCCATGTTTTTCTGCCCATGATGCACGGGCACCCTTTGGTCAACTCCCGAAAATGCGCCATATCTTCTTTAAGCGACCATGGCATGGAATTATTTCTGCCAATAACACGGTTTTCCGACATTGCTGCAATAATTACAATTTCCTGCATAACTTTATGCAATTGTAAATCTTCAGTTTTACAATTGCAACCGAAAAATGCGGTTTTTAAGGTTATAAACAGAAAAAGCGCTGAAATTCCGCAGAATCAGGGAAGTTATCCCCCGGGCTACACTGCTATTTCATATTTTATCGCAGGATGGGGGTTATAGCCTTCGATAATTGTGTCGCCATAATGCCAGTCAAAGATTGAAGTGAAAGTTGGCGTTTTTATGCGGGGCAGCGCTCCTGGAGAACGGCTGCACTGCTGGCGGATAGCGTCTATGTGGTTTATATAAATATGAACATCGCCTAAAAAGCCGATAAGCCTGCCTTCGCCAAGCCCGCTTTCTTTTGCAAGCAAGTGCAGCAGGCAGCCATAGCTTGCTATATTGAACGGCAGCCCAAGCGCAACATCCACCGAACGCTGGTTCCAGAGCAGATTGAGTTTGCCGTTAATCACAGTAACCTGAAAAGCATAATGACAGGGCGGCAGCGCCATCCGCGGAAGATCGAGCGGATTCCATGCGCTTACGATCATGCGCCTGTTATCGGGGTCGGTTTTTAGCGTATCAACCACTTTTTGCAATTGATCGCATTTATTAACCGCGGGGGCAGAACCAGGGTGGGCGCTGTAAGATGCGTACTGTGCGCCAAAGTTACGCCACTGCCAGCCATAAATAGGGCCAAGTTCCCGCTCGCTCATCATCATGGCTCTGGTCTGCTCATCATTGCCGTAAGGAACAGCATCGGGGCTGCACCATTCATCCCAGATGTGGTTGTTCTGCCCCTTCAGCCATTCCTTGTCTGTAATGCCCCGGATAAAAAATTCCAGCTCCGATGCCACCAGGCGGAAAGGCACTTTTTTGGTGGTAAGCAACGGAAATCCTTCTTCCATGCCGTGTTCAAATAACGCGCCGGCAATGGTAAGGGCATCAACACCGGTACGGTTGGCTTTCCGTACGCCAGTATCAAGAATTTTTTGTATTATATCGATGTATGCTTTCATGATGACCCTTTTACCTCAACCAAAACAGGGACAAAAGAAAACCCCAAGTCTTTGCGAATTTTATTCCGCAAATATGAAACATACGAATCGCTTACAGCATGAGGGCGTGATGCAAAAAAAATGAAGTGCACAGGATTAACAGATTTTTGCACGGCATACTTTATTTTGAAGCGGGTGTGCGGGCCTATGGGCGGAGGGTATTCTGTTAACCATTTTTCCAGAGCCTGATTAAGGCGGGAAGTTCCAATACTTAGATTTAGCTGATTGTGCATTTTTATTGCCATAGCAAGAATTTTGTCTACACCAGTTCCATCTTTCGCGCTGACGGGAATAATGGGCGCATATTCCATCTGGCCAAAGAGAAAATGGATTCTGTCCGACATATTTTTGAATGTATTCTTTTGCTGGGGCATAATATCCCATTTGTTAAGCGCCATTATGATCCCTTTGCCTTTGTCATGGGCAAGAGCGGCGATTTTTTTATCCTGATCTGTAAGCCCTTCTTCCGCTTCGATCATCAGGACAACAATGTCCGCATTATCAATAGCCTTGATGGCGCGATTGACTGAATAGTATTCTATATTTTCGGTAACTTTCGATTTACGCCGTATGCCTGCAGTATCAAGAATGATAAAATCCCGCGCCTTCCAGCGGAAACTGCCCTCGATTGTGTCTCTGGTTGTGCCGGGAATATCGCTGACAATGGAGGCGTTTGTCGAAGTTAAGCGGTTGGACAGCGTAGATTTTCCCGTATTGGGCTTTCCAAGAAGAGCGATGCGGATGCTTGCGCACGAGCTTTGCCCCTTGCTTTGATTCCCGCCGGAAGAGGGACTCGCGTGCAGGCTATGTTCCTCATCCATTTCTTCAATTCCGGAAAAGTCAAGCCGCTTAATAATTTCCTGCTCAAGTTCGCCTATGTTGTCGCCATGTTCAGCAGAAATCATAAAAACTTTATCGAATCCAAAACTAAGAACATTCCAGGCATCAGCCTGCTTTCTGCCGCCTTCGGTTTTATTAACAACAACTACAAGCTTGCTCCGGTATGAACGAAGGCGTTCTATAAATTCTTCGTCTTCGCTGGTTATTTCTCCGGCTTCAAGCAACAATACAATAAGATTGGCCTTTTTTATGGTTTCGAGAGTCTTTGTTACTACAAGCTTGTCCAGGCCTTCGCAATCAGCCAGCTTAAAACCGCCAGTGTCAATAAGCCTGAGCGGTTTCCCGGCGATAAAACAGTCTGATTCAACCGGATCGCGTGTAACGCCTGGCGTTGGGTCGGTAATAGCTCTGCGTTTATGAAGAAGACGGTTAAATAGTGTTGATTTTCCCACATTCGGCCGCCCTGCAAGGACTACAGTAGGAAGGTTGCAGTATTTTTTTAGTTCTGTCCTCATGTACAACTCCAACACAAAGATACGCGATGCCTATTGCCCACAAGCTGCGATCTTACAAAACGCGCGCCGGGCATATCTTAAAAAGAGGGGCGTTTACTTGTTCTCTTAACAACTACCCGCTTGCTTCCCCTTGAACCGCGATCTGTCTCGCTGTCCCGGCTCCTGGCGCCTTTCCCGTCAAAGGGCTTTTTCTCCCAGCGGTATCCGCCGCCGCGGCTGCGCTCGCCGCGACCACGTTCGCCGCGATCTCTGCCAAAGCCGCCGCCCGAGCGTTCACCGCCGCGGCTCCTGCCCGCACGTTCGCCGCCAGTGCGGCTGCTGCTTGCCCGCTCGCCGCCGCGCCCTTTGTATTCACGCTCGCCTTTGCCTTCACGGCCGCCAGTGCGGCCTTTGTATTCACTGCCTTCACGGCTGCCAGTGCGGCTCCTGCTTACACGCTCCCCGCTGCGGCTTTTGTCTTCATACCCGCCGTCACTGTCTCTTTCCCGGCGGGGGCGGCTTTCATCGCGTTTTGCAAAATCTTTGCCGGAATGCCGTTTTTCACGCACTGCCTTTTCCAGTATCCGCAGGGATTCATCAAAACCTTTTAAGAATTCCTGCAAATCATCGGCAAACAGAACCACAGACTGGCGATCAAACCCGCCGTCCTCTTTGTTTTTACTTTCTACAACGTTAAGATAAATGTCTCCAAGACGGTTTTCTTTAACATTGAAAAAATAAGTTCTGTTAGGCAATGTAACCTTATTTGAAAAAATTTCTCCGCGTACTCCCATTACTTACTCCTATTATTGTCATTTATTTTGTGCCTGTCCGTGATTTTATTCGCAGCCATCAGCTTCCATTATCATCTGTCTTTGCCAATTAAGTAAATCCCTCTCAAGCTGGCTTTCCGTGCCTTCTGCATCCGCCATAATGCGAAAAACCGGCTCTGTTGCGGACCCTCTCATCCAAATGGCGGCAAAAGCCCTTCCTTCGGCATTATAGAAAAGGATTTTTAGCCCTCCCTTTCCAGAATCTCCAAAATTGCTTAATCTGCGTCTTTCTTCCATACCGTTATACGCAATGGCTTCCCAATTGCATATACCATAACGTGTTTTTAAATCATCTTTCCGCTCTTCCCATTCCCTTGTAAAAATTTTCTGGTAACGGTTTTTTAACAGGCCGTGATCCTTCGTATTGATGCGCAGAATGGCATCTTCGCAATATGCTCCGGTAGTGGTAAAAGGCGGAAGGCTCGCAAGTATGTCTGCAAGCGTAAAGCCGCCAAGAGCCGGATTTTGGCGCGGTTGGGTTTCGCGGGATTTTTGCATCTGCCCGGATAATTTACACCAAATTTCAAAAAGCCCTCCCATACTGCTGCCTGAGCGGACTGAAAGCAGTTTTACAATAGCAAGGATCGTATTTATTGGATCGCGAACCGCAGATGGATGGGTAATATTGCCTCCAGCCGAACCTTCGCCCAGGATTCGTACAATGTATCCTTGCTGACGAAGCCTGCGGGCAAGACCCACAACATTTGCCTCGCCAACTTCGGCGCGGAAGACGGAAATGCCAAAGGCTTCGGCAATCCGGTCTATGCGCAGCGATGTCGGATCGTTTACCGCGACGGCGGTTTTGGGTACGCCAGTCCCGTTGCCGCACTTAAGATCGCCTGTCCACACCAGATGCGAAAATTCTGCAATACAGGCAAGGGCAAAAACTTCCTGCGCTTCAAGAGCGCGCGCTTTTTCTTGTTTATCGTCCCAGATAACAAGATTCCCCCTGTCGCCGTCGCAGTCGGGAACATAGCCAAGCAGGAATGACGCATCAAGAGGAGAATCTCCGCTTTGATGATTATTATCGGGATTTCCGGCAGTTACATCCGGTTGATTATGGGCTTTTTCCAGCAGAAGCCGGCAGGGCTCAAGAGACTCGCCTTCCGGCACAATACGATGAGCAATTTCACCGGGGGTATCGTTTATGCTGTTGAATTTAAGCCCCAGAGAAGCAAAAAAAGGGTTGTCTATGGAGACTGTCCGCGCAGAGCCGTTAAAATCGCAGACAATGCCAAGAGGCTGTTTTTCAAGGCTTGACTTTACCTTACTGGCAATTGAAACATCATTTTTTGCATTCCATGCCACATAACTGCAAAAATCATAATACGCCTTAAGAGCTTCTTCTTTTGCCTCTCTTTCGCCTGAGTAAACTTTTTCCAATACGGCAGGATCAGCAGCCGAAAGAAGCGTTTCTATTTTTGCAATGCTTCCATGCCCCCCCAAAAACAAACGGAAATTGTCAATAAGAACAGCGGCTTCTTCGGCAGATAATACGCCTCCGTCCGTAAGCCCAAATTTTAACCCATTGTGCCCAATTGGGTTATGGCTTGCGGACACATAAATAAACCCGCAGCCAACTTCCGGCTCATTTTTACTTCTTGCCCACGCCATAATTTCCGGCGCAGCAATTATACCTGCATAACGCACATTGCACCCAGAGGAAAGCAAAACAGGAATTATGGAAGCTGCAATTGCAGGGCCTGTGGGGCGGGTATCAAACCCAACAAGAATAGTTGTATTTTTTTTAGATTTTTGTAAATATTCTGCGAAAATTAAAGCTGCCGCGCCGATAATTATACTATGAACAGAAGAGATTTTCCCGGTTATTCCTTCATCTGCGCCATCAGCGGCAAATACCCCCCGCCAACCTGAGGCGGAAATAATCATTTTATCAAGAACCGGTTGAATATCTTCTTTGCTGATCATGTCCAGTATTTTACTGTATTTTAGCTATTTAACCAACAAGAAATTCAGTCAAAATGCAACTTTTAGTTTTGCTTTTCTTGTAATCTTTTTGACTAAAAGGGTGTATTTCGTTCATTGTAGTTATTTTATATTTTAAAGTACAAAGGAGTAAATATTATGCCAAAAACGCCAAACTTAATACAACGACGTGAGTTGGAGCCGTTGCTTCTTAAGGCACATAAGATTGCAAGGCAATATGGAAAAGCTGCAGATTGCGCTGCCTCAGTAATGGGACCGGAATGGGATTCATCTTCCATCAATTTTTGTTCGTTGTGCAATAAATGCTGCCGTACTCAAGGCACCGGTGAAAGAGCCTGTTCCCTTATGCATTTAGACGCAGTAAGTGAAGCCAGAAAGCTGGGAGGTTCTTATATCTATATATGCCCGGCAGGCTTTGTCTTTTGGACCAGCCCTTTTTATGCCGGAGAACGTTTCGCAGGAGCATTCTTTTCCGGCGGCGTGCATGGGTCAAAGAAAAACAGCGATAAAGTAAAAGCCCTTGCACAAATGATGCTTATCTGCGCGGACCAAATATCCGGTATGAGTGTTTCATGCCCCGGCCTTTTAAATACAGACACCAAAACAAAGCCGGAAAAAAGCATCACGTTAATTTCAGATAACTCATATTCTTCGGTAGAAATGGAACGGATTCTGCTTGCATGCCTTCGCAGAGGGGATAATTCAGAAGCAAAAAAAATACTTAAGGTATTGCTTGACGCTCTTTATGAGGAAGCAAAAGAATATTTTCCTGCTTTTCGGATGAAATCCATGGAACTTGCGGTATTACTTTCACGCTCTATCTCGAACCCTACAGACATTGAAGACGATCTTGTTCTTGACACGAACAATCGTTTTTTAAAGAAAATCGAAGAAAGCGATACATTTCAGGAAATAGCTGAAATTCTAAATATAATTACAGAACGAATGTCAGGAAAGATTTTTTCATTTCATGGCATTCGCCATTCATCGGCGCTGCGTAAGGCAGAACGTTATATTTGGGAAAATTATACCAGGAAAATCAGCTTAAAAGAGATAGCCAATGCTTCCGGCCTTTCGGCTCCGTATTTTAGCACAATTTTCAGGGATGAAATGGGAGAGAATTTATCTTGTTATATTAACAGATTAAGAGTAGAAAAAGCCGCCTCTATGTTAATAACAAACAATCTTTCTATAAGCGTTATTTCTAAATCCTGTGGTTTTGAAGATCAAAGCTGGTTTTCAAAAATATTTAAGTATTTTATCGGTATTACTCCAGGAAAATACCGTGAACAAGGAGGAATATTATAAATGGCAGCTAATTTAGAGAACAAGGAAAAAAACTTGGTTCAGCAAAGCAGCATCAACAATCTGGCGGAAAGAGCAAAGAAAACGCTTTCGGTTTACAGCAGGGCAACGGGCAGCAGTGTCTGTTTTTACGACAGTCTTTACAGGCCGGTTTTCGAATGCGAACCATTCGAAAGCGAAATATTTGAAAATGAAACATCTGGCGCAGAATCTCCTGAATCTGCTCCGGTTTCCAATTTGAATAAATCCATTTGCCCAAGCTGTATAAAGTTTCACCTTGTTGACCACAATTTTCCATGCCACAGTATGCACATAGAAGCAATTAAAGAGGCTAATAAAAAGGGCGGTTCTTATATTTACCAGTGCAATCTTGGCCTGTTATTTTGGGTAAGCCCAATATATACCGACGGCAGTTTTTCCGGCGCAATCAGGGGTTCCGGTTATGTAAATGAAAAATTCCCCGACATAGAAGGCATCAGTGTTATGTGTAATAATGAAATATCGCGGGATAAATTCATGGAACACATGAATTCTTTTCCTGCAGCAGACATGGAAAAACTGCATTCCCTGGCAGAAATGCTGCTGCTTTGCGCTGAAGCCCTTTCTTCCGGAAATGAGGATTACCATGAAATACTCAGGCGCAGAGCGCAGCAGCAGGATGCCATTTTAAAGAGGGTTGCAGAACTAAAGACAAAATTCTCCGAAAACGGAGCAAAGCCCGGTTATCCGCTTGAAAAGGAAAGAATGTTAATAGCAGCCCTGCGCAGGGGAGATGCTTTTGACGCGAAGAAACAATTAAATGAACTTATGGCTATTCTTGTCTTTTCCAATCCAGAAAACTTTAAATACATACAATTGCGGGTAACAGAGCTTGTTGTATTGATTTCCAGAGTAGAAGTAACTCCCGGAAAGAGCGGGAACATTACAATGGAATCAAATAACCGCAGCCTAAGACAGGTACAGGAATCCAAAACGATTGAAGAACTAACAGATATTCTATACACAATTACAGACCGTATTTCCGGAATTATCTCATCTTTCAACGGAATCCCCCATGCTTCCGCTTTACGGAAAGCAGAAAGTTTCATTATGGAAAATTTTACAAGAAAGATTAGTTTAAAAGAAATCGCAGATTCAGCAGGGCTTTCCGCTCCATATTTCAGTACCATCTTCAGAGAAGAGATGGGGGAAAATCTTTCAAAATACCTCAACCGCCTAAGAGTTGAAAAGGCAAGCCGGCTGCTTTTGGAAACAGAAATGCCGTTAAGCGAAATTGCCGGCTGTTGCTGCTTTGAAGATCAAAGCTGGTTTTCCAAGATTTTTAAAACATTTACCGGGATCAGCCCCGGAAAATACCGTAACCAGGGCGGCGGGATGATTTTGGATATTTGCGAGAATAATCTGTCGGAAGCTTTTCGTAAAACGCTTAAATAGCATATTTAGTATTCTTTTATGCCCATAAAAAAAGGCTGCCGGTGAAGGCAGCCTTTTTTAATTTATGCCTGGCATACCTTGCCTTCTACGCATCCGGTGAAGGAATAATCGCCAGTTCTGTTTCCCTGTCAAAGTAGCGGGCTTTTTCCATTCTGGGAATAAATACTGCAGTGTCGCCTACTTTGAATTTATGATGAGGCTCGGTTCTTGCAACCAGCGGCTGGGTAGCTGTTGTCAGCCAAAGATGGATATCAGCGCCCAACGGCTCTACTACGGTTACTTTTACAGTAATGCTGTTATCGCCGCCAGCCTGGGTATATGTCATATCCTCCGGCCTGATGCCAAAAGATACTTCCTTGCCTACATATTTCCTAAGGTATTCTTCATGTGAGCCGGCTACATTAATCTTGAAAGAACCTTCGTCCAGCGCAATTGAGCCCTTTTCTTCGAGTACCTTTACGGTAAGGAAGTTCATTGGCGGAGAGCCAATAAATCCGGCTACAAATTTATTAACCGGATAATTATATAAAAAGAGCGGGGAACCAATCTGCTGTACTTTTCCGTCTTTCATAACAACGATTTTATTCGCCATGGTCATAGCTTCTACCTGGTCGTGGGTAACATAGATCATGGTAGCGTTCAAGCGCAAGTGCAGGTCGGAAAGTTCCGCCCTCATCTGCACACGCAATTTTGCGTCCAAGTTGGAAAGAGGCTCGTCAAAAAGGAATACTTTGGGGTTACGGACGATAGCGCGCCCTACCGCAACACGCTGCCTCTGACCGCCCGAAAGAGCCTTGGGCTTGCGATCCAGGAACTTTTCGATGTCCAGGATACGGGCTGCTTCATGCACACGCTTGTTGATTTCCTCTTTGGGTACTTTCTTAATCCTCAAACCGAATGCCATGTTTTCATAGACTGACATGTGGGGATACAGAGCATAATTCTGGAATACCATTGCAATATTCCTGTCCTTGGGCGGAACATCGTTCATTTTTTCACCGTCAATAAGGAGCTCACCTTCGGTAATGTCCTCAAGACCGGCGACCATACGGAGAGTGGTAGATTTACCACAACCAGAAGGTCCTACAAGAACGACAAATTCCTTGTCTTCGACTACGATGTTGGCATTGTCCACCGCGCGGACGTTACCATCATACACCTTTGAAATGCTTTTCAATTCAACTTTTGCCATACGCTGGCCTCCCTTTTCGCTTTATAAGCGGGGTTATTTTATGGTTTTAGAATAGCCTAAAAACAAGGGTTTGTCAATGCAAACAGCGCGAATTTTCAGGGCAAACGAACAATTAACTCGCCAAAAACCGGCAGCGGTAGGCTGGTGCCAGCCTGGCGAGGGCTAGAGCGACCTAAAGCCTTCGTTAAAAATGAAACTTTTATTGGGTCTACACCATGTTACATTATTTCATCCACCCGTTCACGGGCATTTGTTTGGCGGGTCGTGGCTTTTTTCTACGGACGCTTTGGCGTCGCCGTTTTTGGTATCACGCCGTGCGCCCTCGCCAAACTGTCCCCAGCCTCCCACTACCGGCTTTTTCTCGATTATCAGTTAATAGTGCAGTTTCATGTTAACAAATTTTTCGCCTGCCTTATTTCCGTGATAACCATGGACAGTTTCCGGTGAAACACGATTAGCACAGATGGAATACTGATTTCATGGTAGTTGCAAAAATTACGGTCAAAGAGTATGCGGACATTGGGTTGGAAAACAAGTTATATTCGATAGAAGCAGTTGATGTGGACTTGGTTTGAGCAAAAAAAAGAGTCTGCTGGTCAGTTGACAGTTGGGGGCATGCCCTTACCTATCCCGCATGGCAGTCTCTTTTTGCGCTCCCGCGCCTATTTATAATATCGTGGAAGTCCGCTCAAATGTCAACAGTTACACAGCAAATTGCCAAAAGTGTCACCCCCGGCGTGCTCATTTTACCTGCTCGCCGCCCACACGACCCCGCCGCTAATCGCCGCTGCCGCCGGTACCGCTATCAGCGTAAAAGCCTTCCAGAACTTTGAGCTTTTTTCGTATTTCGCCGATAAGGCTGACTGCATCCTGTAAGTTTCGTACATTTCGTTCAGACGCGCTTGCAAGTCCTTCAGTAAGTTCTCTTGCTCTTGAATTATGCTCTCGTAACTGGAGATTAATTCGCCGCTCTCGTTCAAGTTCTGTTTCAAGCTGTCCAATAATTTCTGCTGCTCTTCTGTGTTGGAAATCGTATCGTTGATCAAGTTCTCCAGAGCTGACAAATCGCTGCCTATTGAAGAAAAGTCCTGCGGCGAGGCAGCCTGCGAGAAAAGCAAGGAGGAGAAAAAGCAAAGGGCGAAGATGCGCTTTGCAGAGATGATATATTGCACGTAATTCCATTTTTCTCTCCTCATTGATGATTACTCCCTTTTTTTCTCGGCGATGCCGCCAAGCACACTGAGCGAAGCGGCGTTTTTCGCAAGAGATCTCGCCAAGTCGCCAAGTTCTCCAAGGCGCAAAGTTGTTGTACGCTATATTCTTTGTTCTCTTCCGTGATAATCCGTGCCAATCCGTGAACAATGTTTCTGATGAAACACTGATTGGCACGGATGGAGCACGGATTGGCTATGATTTTAATTATCGTGGAAAAGAGGTAATCTGGTCTGACGGGATCAGAGAGCCGGCGGCAGGTTGATGTGTTAAGTGAG
>Ga0123356_10005211_pt1 | contig 13280 bp, 7 predicted proteins | sample TergutEmb28metaG_2_FD_92546 | JGI IMG/M metagenome (GOLD analysis project Ga0123356, IMG submission 92546) | Embiratermes neotenicus P3 segment gut microbial communities from Petit-Saut dam, French Guiana - Emb289 P3 | ecosystem: Host-associated > Arthropoda: Insects > Digestive system > Gut ... | reverse complement strand
GGGCGGTTTACTCGTAGAACTAAAGTGGTTTCCAAACGCGATACAATGGTTGATACTTCGTTAAAACTATGGAAAAACCTAACAACACCTGACATCTTTACTCAAATCCAAACAATAGCATTATCTCCCTATAAGTGAAAACTCTCTAATTTTTCGGGAGGGCAGGATAATAAAAATAGTAAAAAATCGTTTGCACTGCAAAAATGTGATATCGCTCAAGAAAGACGAACTAAAACAATAAAATTGTGAAAAATTGCCTGTATTGTTATACGGGTATCCTAAAAGGCTCAGTAGGTTTGGCATATTGGTTAGGGGTCTTTGATTATTTCGTAGGAGGTCACTATGGGTATGTCTTTTTTTAGCATTCCGCCTACTGAGCAGTATTTTTCTTGAGCTAGCCGTATTGCGTCTTTAACTGTTTGGGTTGGCAGGTCTCCTTTGAAGATGTATTTGAGATAGATTTTTGTGAATACTCGCGGCGGTTCATCGCATCGTTCTGCAGTTGCTTCTACGCGGTAGTCCTCGATGTTTAGTTGTTTCTCTTTTAGTATGATTAGTATATGGATGCTGCTGCAGGCGGCGAGGCTTGAGAGCAGGTTTTCCATAGGTGTTAGGGCTGTTTCGTTGCCTCCGTGTTCTTTGGGGGCATCAAAATCAACGGTTAAACCTTTTGTGTTGTATGCCTGCAGGCAAAGGTTGCCTTTCCAGTTTATCTGTATTTTGTTGGTGGTTGTCATTTGTCTCTATTGGTATTGGTAGTTTGGGTTAAAAGGGTGTTGCTTGTTTGTTTTGCAGGGTTGGGTGCTTTATGAGAGTCGTGTTTTTTGTCGTATTTTTATAGGTGCCTGTTTTTGTTAGTAGTTCTAAAAGTGTGGTTCTTTTAACTGGAACAAATGTCTTTTCTTAAAATCGGTTGATACTATGGTGTTGTGTGTTTGTTTTCTGTGTTGGAAGTGAGGCGTAAGACAGATATGACGGTAATGGTTAAGTATATATTGTGTTTAGAGTGTTGTTTGTCGTTAAGGTGGAGACATGCCTGGGTATCTCTTAGCTGTAAACTCGACACTCATGTGTCCTCATGCTGGGCAATTTTCTATAACTACTTTAAATACTCGAGTAAAAGTTGATGGACAACCAGTTGTGACTCAGCCGGATATCTATACAATTTCTGGGTGTCCTTTTACGTTACCTAATGGTTCTCCAAATCCTTGTGTTCTTGCGAAATGGATGGCAGTAGCTGCTCGAGTTAAGGTAGGTGGGAATTTTGTTGTTCTTAAGGATAGTACTGCGCTTTGTCAAGCGGCAAATCAGGCACCTCAAGGTTCACCTAATATAGTGGTAACTCAAATGAAGGTAAAAGGGCAGTAGATATATGCAATTTAAATATCCCTTTCAAGCTGACAGTCAAGGCAGAACGGCTATTGTTAATGAAGAGGATCATATACGCCAATTAATTGAGCAAGTTTTGTTTACTTCTATAGGTGAACGTGTTAATCGTCCAACTTTTGGCAGCAACATTAATCAGCTTGTTTTTGCACCCAACAGTGACGAGCTATCAGCCACTACACAGTTACTTGTACAATGTGCCCTACAACAATGGCTTGGAACACTTATCATGGTAAAATCAGTCAGTGTACAAAGTCATGATTCCACCCTAACAGTTACCGTACAATACATTATACGACGTAACCATCAACAAAGAGAATCAGTCTTCACAAGGATGTTGTAGCATGACAGACAATGTAGGGGTAAATTGTGCTACACGGGATAGGCGTAAACAAATTTGTAATTCTGATTTAAATGGTATAGATTACATTGAAGTTGTCACGTTGGATTCATCTATCTGTCCTAGTGGTCGTCCGTATCTGGTTATCTATTTTTTTAAAGATCTGTGTGATGTTTTGCTTGATAAGTCTAATGTCAAGATTAAGGGCGGAGTTAAAGTTAAAAATATCCGTGTTGAGTGGGCCATACCTTATGCTAAATTGCATAGGGACAATACAGTAACCACCGCTAAACCCGAGTCCGTTGTAAATGCTGTGGGTGTTACGTCATCTGTTTTTGAAGCGCTTTATGAGTATATAGATCATGACTCTGAGGGCAAAGTTTTGATTGTTTATCCAACAAGTGAGGGGGATTTTTCGACCTACACTCTACGTATAGTTGACTCGTTGAAGCCGTTTTGTCCTCCTGAGGGGTTTGATTCTATACTTTCAAGTATTCCTTTCTCATTTAAAATTGATCAGCCCTCCAAATTTGATTGTAAACCTACCGCTATATGTTCTCAGGAAGTTCTAGAGGAGCCCGTTATAGATTATCTCTCCAAAGACTATGCAAGTTTTCGTCACTTAATACTTAGTCGTTTAGCCTTATTAATGCCTAACTGGAGGGAACGTAATGTTGCTGATGTAGGTGTAATGATAGCTGAATTGTTGGCTTATGTAGGTGATTATTTAAGTTATTATCAAGATGCCGTTGCTACTGAAGCATATTTTGGTACTGCAAGAAGTCGAATTTCTGTGAAACGGCATGTTAGATTGTTAGATTACTATATGCATAATGGTTGTAATGCACGTGTTTGGATATGTCTAGAGGCTGATTCTGCGGGTAGTTTTATTGTTCCTAAGAAAACCAAGTTTTTGACAGGCATGGGTAAGGGTGATTTAATTGTAGATGACCTAGATCTTTCAAAAGAGTTATCGCAAGGGAACAAAGTTTTTGAGGCTATGCATGATCTTACTCTATATAGCGCGCATAATACTATAAATTTTTATACTTGGGGTGGTTCGGATTGTTATCTTCCAAAAGGCTCAACTCAAGCAACATTGTATGATGGTTATTGTGATGGTGATGATGGTTGTGAGTTGCGTGTTCTTAAGCTTAAAGTTGGTGATGTTTTAATTTTTGAGGAGATTTGTTCTTGTGAAGGTGTTGCAGAGGATAGGGATGTTTCTCATCGGCATGTTGTGCGTTTAACAAGGGTTAAAGAAGCTGTTGATGAGTTGACTGAACCTAAAACGTGTGTGGTAAATGTTGAATGGGGTTTGGAGGATGCTTTGCCTTTTTCTTTGTGTTTGGTTAAGGAGTTTGTGTCTGTTGCGGTTGCTCATGGGAATGTTTTGTTGGCAGATTATGGGGTGTCGTTAAAAGCAGAAAAGCTCACTGATCCAGATATCCGGTTGAATTTTCGTCCTCGTCTCAAGTTTGGTCCGTTGACTTTTAGTGGTCCTTTTGATATTTCTGCTTCTGCTTCTTCAGTGTTTAATTATGAGTTGCAGGATGTGAAGGCAGATATTTATTTAAGACAACTCAGGCGGCCTCCTGAAAATGAATTTGTAGAATTCAAGGAGAGCGATTGGCTGCCTAATTGTTGGATGTCTCAGCAAGATTTGTTTTCAAGTAACCGGTTTAAAACTGATTTTGTTGTTGAAGTTGAAAGTGATGGTACTGCGGTAATTCGGTTTGGTGATGATGTATATGGATTAAACCCGCAAACGCGTGTTGGGGAGGTACCTGAGTTGCTTTATGGGTTTTATCGTGTGGGTAATGGTGTTGAAGGTAATGTGGGTGCTGAATCAATTAAAAGAATAGTTAGTTCAAATAATGTTTTTGGGGACTGTGTGTTTAGTGTTCGTAATCCGATGTCTGCCAAAGGCGGTTTGGATCCTGAGACTATGGCTATGGTTAGGCAGAATGCTCCTGAGGCTGCAAAAATTAATGAACGTGCTATAACTGACGCTGACTATGTTGATATTGTTAAACAGAAATGTGGGGATGTTCAAAGTGCTGTTGCAAAGACTCGATGGACAGGCAGTTGGTATACTGTCTATGTTATGGTTGAGCGTTTTGGACAAACCCCTGTGGATGAGGCATTTAAAATTAAAGTTAAAAATATTCTTGAAAAGTATCGGCTTAGTGGGTATGATATTGAAGTCTGTGGTCCTCAGTATGTTCCTTTAGAGATTGAGGTCACAGTTAATGTTTCACCTGACTTGCTTTGTGAAGACGTTGAAAAGATGCTTCTTGAGGTTTTTAGTAATTACACTCTACCTAATGGTGTTAGGGGCTTTTTCCATCCTGATAATTTCACTTTTGGGCAACCCTTTTTCCTCTGTTCTCTAACGGCGGTTATGGCAAAAATTGAGGGGGTAGTTTGGTTTTCAGTGACAAAATTTAAGCGTATTGATAAAGAAGAGGATACAATCTCAATGCGTGAGCGGGTAGTCAAGGTTAGTCCCTATGAGATTATCCAGTTGGATAATGATTTTAACTATCCTGAACATGGTCGAATAGTGTTTAATATGTTGGGAGGCCGAAAGCGTATTGGCGAATAGGGAGGTTTATGGTGGTGGTGTTATGAGGAAACAAAAAAAGAGAACGCCTGTTGATTTGTATAATCCTTCGGGTCTTTTGGCTTTGAAGTATCGTGTTGGTACGCATAGTCAGTTCAAAGCTGATATGGTGGAGGCGATTTCGCGTAGGTCTGGGCTTAAAAATCTCACCACTAGGGAAGATGATGATTTAGGTATAGCGCTTCTTGATGGTTGGGCAACTATAGCTGATGTGTTGACGTTTTATCAGGAGCGTATTGCAAATGAGGGTTATTTGCGTACTGCAACTGAGCATCGTTCAGTGCTAGAGTTAGCTAGGACATTGGGGTATGAGCTTAAGCCTGGCGTTGCTGCAAGTGTGCCTTTGGTGTTTATGGTTGAGCCTTCAGTTGGTTCGCCTTTGCAATCGCGTGTTGATGAAGGAACCAAAGTTATGAGTATGCCTGGGCAAGATGAGAAACTGCAAATTTTTGAAACAGTGGAAACAATTGAAGCAAAAGCTACCCTAAATGATCTTCGACTTTTACAGTTTGTGCCTCAGAAAATAGAAGCTGGGTTAACTGAACTTTATTTGAAAGGTGTAAACACAAATTTAGTTCCTGGTGATGCTATATTAATCATTGGATCAGAAAGATTGGAAGCTGCGGATAGTGAGCGATGGGCGTTTCGTTTTCTTCACACAGTAACAGTTAATCAGGATAAGCAACATACACGTGTTAGTTGGAAAGTGCCTCTTGGGTATGGCGGGGATGAGTTACTTGATAAAAATAGTCTTCTCCCTGAGGAGAACCCTGTGGTTTTTGTTTTTAGGCAACGGGCATCTTTTTTTGGGTATAATGCTCCTGACTGGAAAGTGATGCCTGAGTCAATAAAGCTCGCTTATGGTGGTGGCGATTCTGTTGGGCTTAACGTATCTCAGGGGTATAGGGGTCTGTTTTCTGATTGGCCCGGTTTTGATAAAATCTCTAACGCCGTTGCAGCGGCTGATGATGAGGCGACGGCGGGTAAAGTTTCGGTTCATCTTGATGCTGTATATCCCAAGATTCTTCCGGAGCGTTGGGTGGTTTTTGCTGGTCAACGGGTAGGCGAAAATAAACCGGGTAATTGTTCGACTTATTCTGTGGCGCTTTGCAGGGTAACTAATGTGGAAGTTGATGCTCAATCTGATTTTACGTTAAATGCTAAAACTACAAAGTTAGAGTTGGATGTAAATGAGGCCTATCTTTGTGGTTTTATGCGGCGGGATACTGTGGTTTTTTGTGTAAGTGAGTCTTTGGAGATTGCTGATAAACCGTTAATGGAGCCCTTGTCTGGAAATAAAATTGTGCTTGATAGAAAAGTGCCTGAACTTAGGGAAGGCCAAAAAATAATTGTTCAAGGAAAAATAGTTAAAGAAAGAGCTAAAGGTGTAAACATAGCGGTTTTATCTGATGATGATTTATCAGATACAGATAAGTTTGGAAGTACAAAGTGCAGTGTTTCTGTGGGTGAGGTGCTTTCGGGTTGTTTTGATAAGGGGGAGGCATCAGGGGTTTTGGCGGAAGCTTTTAATGTTGTTGGGTCCTCGCCGGTATGTGGGTTAACTTCTGTTGACGGCCTGCAAAATGAACTCTTTAAGTCTAAAGCTAAAAAGAGCCGCGCATTAAAACAAGTTAATGTCGCCAGTATGTCTTTGCAAGAATTGATTGTTTGTCTTTCAGATAAAGGTTGGAAACTGCTTAACTTTTTGCCTATTGTTGATGCAACGGGGGTTTTACGTTGGCGTGTTAATTTATCAAGTGACACTGGTGAAGTAAGTGAGTATTACGTGGTTGATGAAATTAACCCTGATGCCGCGGCATCGTTTGATGAAGAGGATAGTATCTCGATGATGGTAAGTGAGGTTGTTTTAATTAAAGACTTATCTGATGAAACTGGCACCACCACAATTACTCTAGAGGTACCCGACGGTAAACTCTGTGCATTGTCAAATGTTTACGATTTAGCTTCAGTTCACATATATGCTAATGTTGCTCTTGCTACTCATGGGGAAACGGTGCATGAAACGCTTGGAAGTGGGAACAGTTTAGAAATAAATCAACAGTTTCAGCTCAAGAAGCCGCCGTTGACTTATGTATCTGCGGCAACATCAAGTGGTGCAAAAAGTACTCTTAAAGTTTACATTAATGATGTTCAATGGCAAGAAGTGCCCTCCCTTTATTGTTTAGGTCCTAAAGATCATAGTTACTCTGTTCGTATAGAAGATAACGGAGACACCTCGGTGAGTTTTGGTAATGGAATCACTGGTACACGACTACCCAGCGGGGTTGAAAACATTACTGCAAGCTATCGCAGTGGTATAGGAATTCAAGGTGCAGTTGCAGCCAATAAACTTACTTTGCTTACAAAAAAGCCCTTTGGAATACGCAGTGTAACCAATCCTATTGCTGCTTCCGGTGCAGCCTCTCCTGAGAAAATGGCTGACGCTAAGATAAATGCGCCCTCCACTGTTTTAACGTTTGATCGTATTGTGTCTTTGAAAGATTATGAGAATTTTGCTAGAACCTTTTTAGGTGTTGCAAAAGCAAGTGCCATTGCAGAATTAAAGAAAAAAGAATACATCATACGTTTAATAGTTGCCCTATCAGACGCTAAACCTCTAGGTGTGGAATCCATGCTTTATAATAGTCTTAATGAGGCAATTGCTGGGGCTTGTGCGCGTGGACAAAAAGTCTGTATTGAGAGTTTTATTCCCATATATTTTAACCTGGACTGTACAGTATATGTGGATTCAGCTTACAAGTCTGAAAAAGTGTTAACTGAGGTTAGAGCGGCTTTACTTGAGGCTTTCTCTTTTGCACAGCGTTCGTTTAAGCAGGTGGTTACTGAAAAAGAAATTTTGGCGGTGGTTCAATCAGTTCCCGGTGTTATCTATGTGGACAATATTTTACTATATCTTAGAGATTTAACCATGGTTAGTCTTGCGGATCTTTGTTTAACGGATAATATGCTGCTGATGATTAATCCTAAAGGTATAACGTTGGAGATTCAAGATGAGTCGCAATGATAAAAGTCGTTTTTACAGCCTTCTTCCGCTAATATATCATCAACGAGACTTGATGCAACAGGTATCTAATGGTTCTAGACCCTTGCAGGATTTAACAGCTATTATGGACGAAACGCTGAAAAATCTCGAAAATGATATTGAAAATCTATATGAGAATTGGTTTATTGAAACCTGTGATGAATGGATCACACCCTACATAGGTGACTTGGTTGACGCTAAATTTTTATGTTCTGTTAAGGGTGCGCCTATAAGTAGTAGAGCCTATGTTGCAAATACTATTCACTATCGTAAAAGAAAGGGTACGGTTGCTATTCTTGAGAAAATAGCTCGAGATATTACTGGTTGGGATGCTCATGTTGTAGAATTCTTCCGTTTTCTTTCCACGACTCAAAATATTAATCATAAACGGCTTGAGAACCAATGTACGCCTAGTATTGTTGATCCGGAATTAATAGGGCTGGTAGGCACCGCGTTTGATTCAGTACCACACACATTAGATGTTAGACATATAAAAAATGGTTGTGGCTACTATAATGCTGTTAATATGGGGGTTTTTCTATGGCGTTTAACTGCTTACCCTGTGCGTAAAGCTAGAGCTTTTTGGCATGGTGGGGGCAAATACTCTTTTAGCTCCATAGGTGTGGATTTGCCGCTTTTTAATAATCCCGTTGTTCCATGCAGTGCGGGGTTGTCGCAGGAAATCAATGTGTCAGGGCCTATTCGAAGAGAAGCGGCTGAAAAATATTTGAAGAGGTATTATGGTGAAAATCGGAGTGTATTTTTGGAAGTTGAAAGAGCAGGGGTTATAACGCCTGTTGATGAGCAGCAAATTGTTATTTGTGATTTAAGCGATGTTGATGAGCTGGGTAATTGGAGGCTGCCTGTAGAGGGGGGTTTGGATTCTTTAAGTGGCAAAGTTGCTATTGATCCTGTTCTTGGTCGGGTATTATTTTTAGAAAAAATGGAAACTGAGCGTAAGGTGTTTGTGAGTTATTATTATGGTTTTAGTGCAGATATAGGCGGGGGTTTTTATCGTCGGGAGCTCTATGAGAGTGGAATAGTTGATATGAAGAAATATTTAATATCTGCAGCTATGGGTGGCTCTGTACGTGGTTATGTTTCTTCTATTAATCAAGCCTTAGCCTTATGGGCGCAAGATGGGAAGCCCAATGCGTTGTTTGAAATAGTTGACAGTGAAATTTATACTGAGGATCTTTCGAAAATTGATATTCCGTCGGGTAGAACCTTGATTTTACGTTCGGCACAGGAGCAGCGTGCAACTTTGAGTGCGGTGAAGAAAAAAAATAATGCGCCGCATTATGTTACGGTGTTTGGTGGTGAAGGGAGTTGTCTTGTGTTTGATGGTTTAATGTTAAATCAAAATTTGCGGCTTCAAGTGATTAAGGCTGATACTGCCTTGAAGGCTTCTAATTTAAAGAAGCTTGTTATTCACCAGTGTTTGTTTGTTCCTCTTACAGATGTAGATGATATAGGTGCTAGTATAACTGTGGAGGGTAATGATTACCTCACTGTTATGCTCAATAAGTCTGTAAGTGGTAAAATATTTATGAATAATTCCCGCGGTCAGTTGGTTCTTAAAGAGGCTATAGTGGATAAGGGTTCAGTAGAGTCTGCTGTGGAGTGTTTTGAGGCGTCTCTTGAAAATTCTACTGTATTTGGCCGATGTTGTTTTGATATATTGAATTTTGCCAGCAACGTTATCTTTAATGATACGGTAAAAGTTAAGCGGCGTCAAGAGGGTTGTGTAAGGTTCTCCTATATTGCGCATCGGTTCGAAAAAAATAGTTCTGCATCAAAGATGCCTAGATGTTATCACTGTCAGCCCGAAAGTGCCGCTTCAAGTGTTGTGCCTTTTTTTACATCTGAAAAATATGGTGCTCCAGGGTATGCGCAACTACATAGATGTAGTGTAAAAGAGATATTGGAAGGTGCGGATAACCAATCTGAAATGGGTGTTTTTAATCAAGTTTATCAGTCACACCGTATTAATAATTTAGTGGCAGCCTTTGCGGAGTATTTGCCGTTTAGGTTAGAAGCGGGTGTTATCTTAGTTACATAGAGGGATATATAGTGAAAGCAGACATAACTAGATCAACATATAATAAAGATAAACAGTATGTGAAGGTAAATGCTCAGCAAGGCAGAGTCCAACTAGATGCTGATTGGAATGAACAGTTTGATATCCAAGCGTATTTTGATAAACTCCTGTTAGGGGATATTGTAGGGAAAACTGGAACCCCTATTGAAGACTCTGGTTTTGAGATAGTTCCTACCGCTGATGCGACTAGTTTTACCATTGGGAAAGGGCGCTACTATGTGGATGGGTTAATATGTGAGAATAATTCCGACAAGATAGATGCTCTAAAGCAAAATGACCTTCCCTATTCGGAGTCGCTCGCTAAAGAATTGTTTAAAGACAATGTTATTGTTCCTAAAGAAGAAGGCTGCTACATTGTTTATCTAGATGTTTGGCAGCGACATATAACCTCTCTTGAAGATCCGGATTTATTGGAGGCTGCTCTTGGACGAATTGATACAACTACGCGTACAAAAAATGTTTGGCAAGTTAAAACTCTAAAAGTTGAAACTGCTGATGCCCAGGGAGCGTTAGTTGAGTTTGAAAAAAATATTGTACGTTCTGATGGTAAATTACGTGTCAGAGTAAAACCTGTATCTCAGAACAATCACGGATCAACCATCGAGTCGGGTTATAGCGGCAATGAAAACAGACTCTACAGAGTCGAAATACACTCACCCATAAAACTTGCTAACAACAACAATTCTGTTGACAAAAACGTTGATGAAGGTGAATTTAAGCCCAGTGCTCTTCCGGATTTTAAGTGGTCAAATGAAAATGCAATTGTTGCCGCCAAGATCTTGCGGGTAAAAAAATCATCAGATAATCTGATGCACATAGTAATCGAGAATACCGCAAAAGATGATTTATGTAGTTTTACCCAAGATCAATGGGTTGAAGTTACTGATGATTATTCCGAGCTTTGGAATACGCCGGGTCAATTTTTACAAATCTATGAAGTTAAAGAAAACATTCAAGAAAATAAAAACAGTCTAAAAGTTAAAATTCCCACACCCGACAAATCATTATTGGATTATATAGCCGACAAAAACGGCTATGACTCAAAAATACCTAAAATCCGACGCTGGAATACACCTAATTACAATCTACTAAATATCTCTGAGGATACCGTGCTTTCTTGCAATGATCCATCTATCAATGCCCAAGTTATAGTGGATAAGGAGGGTTATGTTGATTTAGAGGAGGGTATCCAAGTAAAGTTTGAAGCAGGCACTTATGTGACGGGCGATTATTGGTTAATTCCCGCTAGAACAATAACAAAAAATATCGAATGGCCAACCACTACAACCCCATCCAATACCCAAGAGCCAGCCGCATTATCCTCCCTTATGCGCCATCACCACTGTCCCTTAGCGTTATTGCAGTGCTCTTCTTCTTCTAAGGTTGACGGTCAACTTCAACTTCAAGTAATATCTGATTACAGAAAGTTCTTTACAGCCCTAACTAACTCTTTGAGTTTTTACTATGTAAGCGGCGATGGCCAAAAAATAACCCCCAACAATGTCTTACGCAACATTTTAAGCAACAACCCCAACTTATCTATAGCTGATGATGATGATGATGAAAAAGTCAAAAATGACTCTGCACCTGAGTCCCTTGAGAGTTTAGAGTCTAATTCTAAATCTGCTAAATCCCCCTTAATGCGATATACCGGTACTCCTCTTTTGTTATGTGTTGGTGCAAAAATAGGTAACCTGCCTATTGAGGACAAATTTGGGTTTTTTGTGCGCTTTAAAATTGAAGACACCGATGGCGCAGGCAGATTAGCACGCGTAGACTCTGAAGAGTTTACCGGTAAAGACACCGTTATTGATGTTTCCTTTGTAAATGGTTATGCCCGTTGTGGTTGGATTTTTCTCTCTAATTACAATGAAAGCGATGGACGTAAAGTTACACCTGATAAGCAGCAGGTATCTGCAACATTGATGCTGCGATCGGAGAAAAATGCGGTTAACCCCTATCCTGTTGCTCCAATATTTTTTAATGCAACTTTTGCGCAAACCAAACTGCCTGCAACGCAAGCTATTGCCACATCTGGAGTGGTAAAACTTGATCTCCCCCCTACTACATTTGAACGCACTGGACCTCTCCTTTCCAATGTTATTTTTCACGAACTCGGCAGTGAGGTTCCACCAGCAATCCTTTTGTCTTTGCTTTCTTCTGAAATGTCTGATAACCAATTTGACAACACAGCGGTTGAATCTTTTGAAGATTTTTCCCTCTATAACTGGACCAATACAACCTCCTCTTCAGACACCAAAAACATAGTATTTCCACGATTCAAAGCAGTCGAGGTTAATCAAATGAGTTTTCGCATCTTAGTGGGTCCACCTTTCCCTCAATCAGATAGACTTTGGTATCTGCGCTGGTGGGCCATTCCTGCTCAACCTAAAACTCTTCAGACGGCCACATTTGAGTCACCCCTCACCCCTAGACCCGCACGGGAAGAAATCGTAGGAATATATGCCAGCATTGGTGCTATAATAGACAATATTGTATTTGTGTACGATAACGGTGCAACCGTAAAAATAGGTGGAGACGGCGGAAGGACAACAGAGGTTTTTAAACTTAAACCCAATGACAAAATAATATCTGTGGTCTATACCCTAGTTAAGTTTAAGTCAAAAAATTGCATCGGCAAAATCGTATTTAAAACGGTCTTAGGCGAAGAAAATACGTATACCGGCTACGTTTACAGAGATATCCGAGATGCTGTGAAAACGTTTACGATAACTGCCCCAGAGGGACAATACATTGCTTCATTTAATGCCATATGTACTGGAACATACCTAACTACTCTAGAAATTGCTAAAACAAGAAAACTATAAGACAGATCATTAAGAAAAGGTTACGCAGACTGCACAAAAAGCTAAAAAGACATTGTTAAACACTATGTGGTGTGTTTATTTATGCGTCACTATATGTTGTGGTCTTAGTGAATTTTATTGATGTTTTTACGCAGTCTACTCTTCTTGGAAGAAAACCCCTGTGTCCTGTAAGAGTGCCCACGTTTAGAGAGATAGTTCTTTTTTCATAATTTCACTGGTTCTAACACTTCTCTAGGGTTAGCTGTTCCACGTATTGGGATATAGCTGTTCCACGTATTTTTACCCGATTTTTACCAGTTTACTGCACTATGAACCCCATCACACCAATATGCCGCTCGATAAGTAAAAACTCTGTCCTGTTTTATTTTTCTAAAACTCTGAACTGTCCTCAAAGTTTGGTACTATGACACAAAAAATGGTTGAAACATGGATAAAACAAGAAAATCTAAACAAGCAAAAGTTATAATAATGATGTTCTATTCAGATAACTGGCTTGAGATTGGTTTCATAATTAAAATAAAGTCTCATAAAACAAAAATGAGGAAAAAATAATATGAGTAACAATACATCTAAACAACTATTAAGTATATTATTAATTCTTTGTATGATTATAAGTATAGCGATTTTTTCAGTTCCAGTGAAAGCAACAGGCATCCAACCAATGATCGCAGCTGGGGGCTATCATTCTGTGGCTTTAAAAAGCGATGGCACTGTATGGACCTGGGGATATAACGACCGTGGTCAGTTGGGTGACAGTACAATTGTAAACAAAAATACGCCTGTGGAGGTATCTGGTTTAACTGATGTGAGTGCCATTGCAGCCGGGGACTATCATTCTGTGGCTTTAAAAAGCGATGGCACTGTATGGACCTGGGGATATAACAACCGTGGTCAGTTGGGTGACAGTACCACTACACAACGTAATGCGCCTGTGAAGGTATCTGGTTTAACTGATG
>Ga0123356_10005210_pt1 | contig 13280 bp, 11 predicted proteins | sample TergutEmb28metaG_2_FD_92546 | JGI IMG/M metagenome (GOLD analysis project Ga0123356, IMG submission 92546) | Embiratermes neotenicus P3 segment gut microbial communities from Petit-Saut dam, French Guiana - Emb289 P3 | ecosystem: Host-associated > Arthropoda: Insects > Digestive system > Gut ... | reverse complement strand
TTAATAATTTTCAATTAAAATGCAATATATTTAATAAATAAGGAACAATACTATTGCCATATTCGTCACAAAACAGTTAAGCGTTTTAATTCTACACGGGAGATAATTAATTTTTAAGGAGACAATAAACGTGAAAAAGACGATATTTCGAATATTGGCAATCATTTTAACAGCTTCAATCTTTATATCATTAGCCGCAGGCTGCAGAAGCAATGAGGACGGTGCAGACTTTATTTTTCTGCCGGAATTCGTCACTCTGCCGGATACCATAAGCGATGTCGGTAACCTCACATACTCAAACGGTATGTTATTTTTTACATCAGGAATATCAGTAAATGATTCATGGACCGTAAAGTTATATTCAATGAACCTGGACGGGACGAATGTTTCCGAACTGGAAAATTATGTCCCACTCAGTCACCCGAATCCGAATGCCACCGGTTATGTATATATAGGCGCAATAACCGCAGACCCTGACGGCGGCATCTGGGTTTCCGAAGGAGCTCATTTCCAAATTGACAATACTCCGGAAGGTTTCGAAGGAGACTGGGAGGAAAGATATCAATATATTGAAGATCTTGGCAGTCAATCACAACTTAGAAAACTGGATAATACAGGTGCAGAAGTTTTATCCTTGAATGTAGAAAATCTTGTCACCGGTGAAGCTCAAATAAACCAAGGAGCATTTGCCATAGACGGCTCCGGTAATCTCTATATCGGAACACAGCTTGTTACACAAACCGATTTTGACTGGAGTGTTGATGAAATAGTTTTGGTTTTAAACAATAACGGTGAGTTTCTGTTCGAAGTCGAAGTTCCGGATTTTCAATGGATTTCCGGACTTGTCCGTTTAATCGACGGTTCTGTTGCATGTATGGGATATATGCAAAGCATGGAGCGGGGTTATACGCAAGCATTGAGAAAAATAGATTTCGATACAAGAGCTATGGGAGAAACGATAGAGCTTCCTGAAAATATATATGCTCACCTAATTCCCGGCGGCGGAGATTATTTGATGTTCTATCAGGATGGCAGAAATTTATTCGGAATTCATAAAGAAACCAACGAACCTGTCAAGCTCATCAACTGGATCGACAGCGGTATTCTCCCGGAAATGCTTGATAATATTCTGATTCTCCCGGACGGGCAAATTATCTGCATAAACCGCAGAAGCAGAAATACCGCATCCGGTTGGGAAATGATCACCGATCTTATTATATTTACAAAGACTCCTATTTCGCAGCTACCCGAAAGAATCGAATTAACACTTGCCGTTATGTATGTATGGGAACTGCGTGAAGCAATTGTTGAATTTAATAAAACAAACCAAAGATACCGCATTAAAGTAAATGATTACTCCGAATTTAATAACGAAGACGACTGGAACGCCGGAATGACAAGACTGTCAACCGACATAATCTCGGGTAATATTCCCGACATGTTGGTCCTTGAGGGATTACCGTTTCATCAGTATGTCGCAAGAGACCTTTTAGTGGATATATATCCCTTGATCGACTCCGACCCCGAGCTTAACCGCAGCGACTTTATAGAAAGTGTATTAAAAGCGACGGAAATAAACGGCGGATTGTATCGGATTTTCACATCTTTTGCAGTTAACACACTTGTTGGAAATCCTGCCGTTGTCGGACCATACCCGGGATGGAACATGCTCGAGTTCCGGGATGTTCTTGATGCCAACCCGCGAGCGGACATGCCGCTTGGTATGCATCTTACAAGAGATAGTTTTGTTATGTCGAACATAATATTAAACTTGGACGAGTACATTAACTGGGCAACAGGTGAAGTCAACTTTGACACACCGGATTTTGCGATGCTTCTTGAATTTTCAAAAAGATTCCCCGGTGAAATCAATTACGACGATGACAGTATATGGGAAAGAAGCCGCCCGGAAGTATTAATACCGGAAGGCCGTCAAATATTAAATCATGCGTGGGTAGGCAACTTTGCAGAAATCAGAGAACATAAGCGTCTGTTTGGCGGTGATATTGTCTTTAAAGGTTTTCCTTCCGAAAACAGGGACGGAAATTCATTGAATATCAACACAAGTCTTGCAATAACGTCAACCTGCAGCGATATTGACGGTGCCTGGGAATTTATGCGTACATTTCTGTCACGTAACTGGCAGCGCGAAAATATATCCTGGATGTTCCCGACAAATAAGTCAGTATTTGATGAGATGGCTGTTGATGCAATGAATGAACCCGATGATATGTATGGAGGTTTTGGCATCGCGCGCTCAGTTGCCCCAATGCCGGATATGCCGGGATTTGAACCGGTTCCGCAAGAGCCGCTGACACAAGCCGATATCGATCAGGTAATCGCTCTTATAGAATCAGTTTCCGGAGTTGTAAACTATGAACAAAGACTTATAGACATAATTCAAGAAGGCATCGGAGACTATTTTAGCGGCAGAAATACCGCTCAGGATACGGCAAGAATCCTTCAAAGCAGAGTAGGCATATATATTGCCGAGCAAAGCTAATACTGATGTCATAGAGCCCGTATGATTGCTCCGCTTTGGTGACTCTATGACATGTAAAATACAGAAAGAGTCAAAACAAGTATGTTAACGCAACTTCGTCGTCAGATGAAAGTAAACCGGTGGCTGACCAAGGTGAAAACCTTTACCGATGGTCTTAATACTCGCCACCGCGATACCATAGGCGGCTCTTTATGGTTGGCTCCGAGTTTACTGGGTATAGCAACATTTTACATACTCCCGTTTTTTGTCGTTGTTTATTACTCGGTAATCAGCAGCCCTATCAATCCCAATTTTGTTTTTTTTAACAACTTTACGAGTCTTTTTGCAAACAACGCTTTTAGAACGGCGGCATCCAATACTTTAAAATTCTCACTGGTAGCAGTGCCGCTTGCGGTTGTATTATCACTTTTAATTGCCTTGATGCTCGAAACCCGTATACCGTTTAAAAGTTATTTCCGCACTTTTTTCCTGAGCCCTTTGATGGTACCTGTCGCATCTGTTGTTTTGATTTGGCAGGTTTTATTTCATCCGAGCGGAGCAATTAATGAGTTAATTATGATTTTTGGTGCCGACAGTATCGACTGGATGCAATCAGAGCATAGTCAATTTGTGGTTGTGGTTTTATTTTTATGGAAAAACCTCGGATTTAACATGATTTTATTCATGGCTGCACTAAGCAACATCCCGCGGGAGCTGCTCGAAACTGCGGATGTCGAAGGAGCGGGAGCCTTTAGTAAGTTTTTTAATATTAAGATAAGATACCTGTCCCCGACACTGCTGTTTGTTACTATTCTTTCACTTATCAATTCATTTAAAGTCTTCCGTGAAGTATATCTGCTCACAGGCGATTACCCTTACGGCGATTTATATATGATCCAGCACTTTATGAATAATATGTTCAGGTCACTTGATTATCAAAGACTTGCGGCAGCAGCCGTTGTTATGACAATTGCCATGGTAATAATAATATTGACCCTCTTCATAGCCGAAAACCGTTTCGGAAGGGATGTGGAGGAATGAGAAAAAGATATTTCGGCCGGACCGGTCTGTTTATTCTCTCACTTATATTTGCGGTTGGATTCTTATTGCCGACTGTATTGACTATATCAAACTCCTTTATGACCCAGAGCGAAATAGACGCAAACTACGGAATGATTTTCGAAAGCACAAGACCGGGTGTCGGCAGCTATATTTCCGACAGTGTAAACCTTAAATTTATACCCGATAAAGTAACCTTCGATCAGTACGCTACCGTGCTCTTTAAAAGCCCCGAATATTTATTGAAATTTTGGAATTCCGTCATTCTTGTTCTCCCGATTGTTTTCCTGCAGGTAGGGATTGCATCTTTTGCGGCATACAGTTTTACAAGATATCAGGGAAAATGGAAAAATTTCCTGTTTTTCTTCTACATTGTTCTGATGCTTATGCCTTATCAGGTAACAATCGTTCCAAACTATTTAGTTGCGGATTGGACGGGTCTTCTCGGCTCAAGGTGGGCTGTAATTTTCCCCGGCGCATTTGCACCTTTTTCGGTATTCCTCTTAACGAAATTCATGCGCCGCATACCGTCTGTACTTATTGAAGCCGCAAAATTAGACGGAGCAAACGAATGGCAGATTTTTACCCGTGTTTGTTTGCCGCAATGCAGAAGTGCGCTTTATTCCATAGCAATTTTAGTTTTTATCGATTACTGGAACATGGTTGAGCTGCCGATAATACTGCTTGACAGCGCGGAAACCCAGCCGTTATCCGTTTTCCTTGCAACAATCAACGCAGGCGAAGCAGGCATAGCCTTTGCAATCGCAGTAATATATATGATTCCGCCACTGCTTCTGTTCCTCCACGGTGAAGAGGCTCTTGTAGAAGGTATAACACACTCAGGCTCAGTAAAGGGTTAAAAAGCTTTGCATGCAAAGCTTGGAAAATACTCAGGAGTCTTCTCTCTGTAAAATTTATATCAAAAATATAAAGGATGGGTTTGCTTATGAATATTGTTAAGAAAAGAGGATGGGTTAAGAATGCGGCAATAATTTTTCTTGCTGTCATGCTTGGTTTAACTTTCTTCTCAAATACTATAAGAAACCGCTCATTGCCGGAAGTTGCAGCGATATACACACAAAACGGCTCCATAACCGCCCGGATAAGAGGCAGCGGAAATGTCACGGCAAATGAAAACTTCGAAGTTAAAGTCGAGCAAGCCCGAATTGTAAGTGAACGCCCCGTAAAAGTCGGAGATGAAGTAGACATCGGAGATACACTGCTGGTATTTTCAAGCACGGGAGTTGATGATTCCGCTCTTGAACAAGCGAGAAATGATTTACATGCAGCAGAGTTAGCGTTAGAAAACTTATTGATTGAAAATTCAAGACCCGGGGATTCAACATCCGGACTGGTTTCTGCAGTTCAAAATGCGCGAATCGCAGTTCAAAATGCTCAAAGTGCAGTTCAAGCTGCACAGCGATCAGTTCAAAGTGCTCAAAACAATGTTCAAAGCGCAAATGATGTATTATCGGAGGCACAAAGAAAACTTAACAGTTTGCCTCCATTTAGCGATTCCGCACTCGCTGCCGCAATTATAGAAAACAATAATGCGCAGACAGCAAATAATAATGCGCAAGCCGCTGCTGCCGCGGTGAGAGAAACAGCTGCAACCCGTAAATATGAACTAAGTGTTGCGATAGCTCAGCGTGATGCGCTTCTTCCGGGATTACCCGGATTGCCGGAAGCAGAGGCAGCGGTTGTTGCCGCTCAACTGGCATTTGATCTTGTAAACGCTTCATTAACATTAGCCGAACAAACTGCCGCCACAGCTCAATCAAATGCAAACACAACACAGCAGACAGTTTCTGCAATGGAATCAAACAGAGACGCAATTATTACTGCAGAGGCAAGCGTCAGAGCAGCACAGCGAGGAGTGGCAGATGCACAAAGGGGTGTAGCAGATGCACAGCAGAATGTAGAAAGTGCACAGCAGGGAGTAGCAATTGCACAACAAACGTTGACGGATGCACAAAAAGCATTGTCTGACGCGCATGCGAACGCAAATATCGACTCATCACTTGAAGCAATAGTTGTCAGAGAAGCCCGAAAAAAAATAGATGACCTTAAGGAAAAAATCAAAGAGCTTGAAGCAGAAGATGCCACAACCGAAATTACTTCTCTTGTCGCAGGTATAATTACAAAAGTTGATATTTCACCGGGAGACAGGGCAGAGCCCAATACCCCGCTTATCACCATCGAGGTTGTTGACAGGGGTTATTCACTCAGCATGAACAATGTTTCCGCCGAGCAGGCAGCAAGAGTCAGTATCGGGGATCAGGCTGATGTTGACAGAGGTTGGTGGAGCTGGGGTGATGAAATCAGAGCAACATTAACGGCTATAAGAAACGACCCGACAAATCCGGTTGCGGGGAGGATATTGGTTTTTGCAATTTCAGGCGATGTTAAGAGCGGAGACCAGCTTAATCTGACACTTTCTCAAAGAAGCGAGAGCTTCAGTATTGTTGTACCAAACGGTGCAATAAGAAGTGATACAAACGGAGATTTTGTACTTTTGGTAGTATCAAGAAGCAGCCCGCTCGGCAACCGTTATATAGCAACACGAGCCGATATAACAATTATAGCATCCGATGATACAAACACGGCAATAGCCGGAGCTCTCTCCGGTTGGGACTTTGTTATAACAAGATCATCTGCTCCGGTAGAGCCCGGCATGGAAGTAAGATTGGTAGACAACCCGTAGAAAGGTTTTTACATGTTAAAAAAAGTAATCATCATATCTGTAAATGCCTTTTGCTTAATTTGTTTTGCTGTTTGTTTGGCGATTTCTTCTTCTGTCATAACGCCATTGCGCAGTCAGCAGGCTAATGATTTGTGGGCAGGGCAAAGCGGTGAACGTTTTGCTCAGTTATCGGTGTTTTTCTCCGGCTCCGGGGGATATGATATGAATGATGTTTACAGTCTTCGTGATTCTTTGGATAGGACTTTGCGCACAGATTCTTTTGATGTTACGGGAAATCGTGTATTGTATACGGATGCCTGGTCTGCCGAATGCGAAGTTTCGCTGCTGAGCGAACGCGGACCGTCAACTATTGCAAAAGCTATAGCTGTCGGCGGAGATTTTTTCCTGTTTCATCCTTTAAACCTCAGATCCGGCAGTTATCTTTCTCCGAATGATGTTATGAAAGACCGTGTTGTATTGGATGAAGAGCTTGCATGGCGCTTGTTCGGTGCAATAGATATTGCCGGTTTTGAACTTATGTTAAACGACAGGCCTTTTATTGTCGCGGGTGTTGTCTCCCGGGAAAGTGATTTTGCAAATTCAAAAGCTTATACATACGATGCCGGTCTTTTTATTACGTATGATACTCTTCTAAACATGACAGACGGTGCGGCTAAAATAGAAACATATGAAATTGTCCTGCCTAATCCGCTGACAGGATATGCTTTGACTATGCTGACCGAAAAGGTTACTGACCCGAATGCTCTTATAGTTGAAAACAGTACACGCTTTTCACTCGGCAACACATTTTCCCGAATCGGTTCCTTTGGTGAACGAAGCATGAGGCAGGAAGCAATAAAATTCCCGTATTGGGAAAACGCAGCCCTCTTCGCAGAAGACTGGGTGACCCTGCTTCTTGTATTATCATTGTTTTTCATTGCATTTCCGATTATCTGCACAATAATCTATCTTGTTTTAATAATCCGTTATTTAGTAAGACGCAGTAAAAAAGCCGTCAGACACATGATTGATGAAAAAGATAAACGCGCATACGACAAATACATCCTTGAACAAAACGAAACTGAAGACAAGGGTAATGAAATCGAACACATTAAAGCCGAAGCCGGTGAAACAGTATATAATGTAAATGAAATAATCAGAGAAGTGCAAGACGAAACAGTTTAACCTATTTTATGCTGCTTCTTAGTACTTCCCGTATAATTTCCTCTACGGTTAATGCTTCAATATCAATCGTGCGCATTGCTGTTGTTATTTCTCCCTGGCTGTAGCCGAGTACTGTCAGTGCGGCTGCGGCGTCTCTTTGTTTTGAGCCGGATTGACCTGCCGGGTCACTTTGAGGTACAAATCCCGAAGCTTTTAAGGCAGGCATTTCTTTGCTCACTTTGTCTTTGAGTTCCAAAATTATCCTTTGAGCAAGTTTTTTTCCGACACCCGGGGCAAGAGTAAGAGCAGATTCATCATCTCCTATAATAGCCAATGCAAGTGATTCCGGAGATGATGACGATAAAATCGCAAGTGCGACCTTCGGTCCGACACCGGATACACTAAGAAGCTGTTCAAAGGCTCTTTTTTCACTTATACCGTAAAACCCGTAAATATCAAATGCATCTTCTTTTACGTTACAATATGTAAAAAGCTTTGCTTTTTTTCCTGTTTCAAGGCGTGATAGTGTATTTAATGTTGTCATACAAGCATAACCGACACCGCCTATATCGATAACCGCAAGGTTTTGTGAAATTAATGCAACCGTTCCTTCTAAATAGTAGAACATATATTTTCTCCTTTAATGTTTAATAATGATGAAGCAAAGCGGGAGTGGCATATTGCTATTGCCAGAGCATCGGCGGCATCGTCGGGTTTTGGGATTTGCTCCATCGTCAGCAGCCGTTTTACCATTTCCATGACTTGATTTTTCGGAGCGCGTCCATATCCGGTTACTGCTTTTTTTACTTGAAGTGGTGTATATTCGAACATGGGAATACCAAACTTTTCTCCGGCAAGGATAATTGCCGCTCTTCCGTGTGCAACAGATACGGCAGTTTTTTGATTGGTATTAAAAAACAGTTCTTCAATGGCAACAGCATCAGGTTTAAATGTTTCAATCAGCTCGGATACATCGTTATTTATCTGTTGAAGCCTGAGAGCAAGGCGCATCCCTGCAGGAGTAGATATTACTCCGTACCTTTTTGGTTTTATCACTCCGTTTGCTTCACTAATAATCCCAAAGCCTACCGTTGCTACCCCCGGGTCTATCCCAAGTACTATCAATACCCCAAACTCCTTGACAATAATGTTAAAATAAGAATATAATCAATCGTCTAATTGTACCAAATTTTTAGTGAAAAAGAAATCATAAATAGGTGGAACAAATGCTTGAGCTTATGAATGTCTCCGTATCGGCAAAAAACGAAGATATTGAGATTGTAAACAACGTAAACCTTAAACTTGAAAACAAAAAAATCTATGTCGTCACCGGTCCGAACGGTGGCGGTAAGACTTCGCTCGCAAAGGCAATCATGGGAATATATCCCGTATCCGGAGGTTCTGTGTTTCTTGATGGAGAAAATATCACCGGAAAGTCAATATCCGAGCGTGCATTAATAGGTATCGGATATGCATTTCAAGCTCCGCCCCGCTTTAAAGGCTTGCATGTCCGTGATTTATTGTCTATTGCCGCAGGCAGTAAGGACGAAAGCAAAATTTTCTCTTTGCTTGCCGATGTCGGATTATGCGCACAGGATTATATCGACAGGGAATTAAACGCAAGTTTTTCCGGCGGTGAGTTAAAGCGTGTTGAAATCGCAAGCATTTTGGCTCGCGAGCTAAAGGTTGCATTGTTTGATGAGCCTGAAGCGGGTATTGACCTGTGGAGTTTTCAAAAATTAACCGAAACGTTCAAAAAACTAAATGAAGCAAGTGATACTACAATTGTTATAATTTCTCATCAGGAACGTATTTTACGGTTAGCCGATGAGGTTATTTTAATTTGCAACGGCAGAATCACAGATGTAACCGCTCCGGATAAGCTGCTCGGTGACATCGACTATTTCTCCGAACCGGGTTGTTTTTGCCCGAACTGCTTTGCAAGGGGGCAATGAGTTATGTTTGATACTATAGACAAAAAACTGTTGAAAGAAGTTGCCGATTTGCACGATATTCCGCAAGGTGCTTATAATATCCGGAAAAACGGAGAAAAGCATTCAAGAAACACAACCGCCAATATTGATATTATTACAAAAGAAGACAAACCGGGTATAAATATTATTGTCAAACCCGGGACAAAAAACGAAAGTGTACATATACCTGTTATTTTATCGGCAGAAATGAATGACTTAGTATATAACACCTTTGAAATCGGTGAAAACTCCGATGTAGTAATTGTCGCAGGCTGCGGTATTCATAATGCAACAGAGAACGACTCCGGACACGACGGAGTTCACGAGTTTTTTATCAGACGCGGAGCAAAAGTAAAGTATATAGAAAAACATTTCGGCGATGGTGAAGGCTCGGGAAAACGTATACTTAACCCTACCACCATTATAGACATAGAAGAAGATGCAGTCGCGGAACTTGAGCTTGTCCAAATTAAAGGAGTCGACAATACCAAACGTGATACAATCGTAAGACTTCAACAAAACGCAAAACTTATTGTATCCGAAAGGCTGCTTACTTATTTTGACCAAACCGCAGAGTCGATTATTACAGTTGAGTTGCTTGGAGACGGTGGATCTGCGCAAATAATATCACGCTCCGTTGCGCAAAACGATTCTAAGCAAATTTTCCATTTAAACCTGAGAGGTCACTGCGAATGTAAGGGGCATATACAATGCGATTCCATTATAATGCATAATGCAGAGGTATCGGCAATTCCCGAAATCACTGCTTTAAGCGAAGGCGCCGAGCTGATACACGAAGCCGCAATCGGCAGAATTGCATCCGAACAGCTTACAAAATTAATGTGCTTGGGATTAACGGAACAACAGGCGGAAGAAACAATCTTACAGGGGTTTTTGCAATGAGTATAAACTTCAGCGATGAAATATTCCCGGATGATGATTCGGATGAAATTTTATTATCGGCAAATTATTCAACCGAAGATGTAAATGAAATACGTCTGCGTCCGCAATTGCTGGATCAATACGTCGGACAGCAAAAAGTCAAAGAAAATCTTTCGATTTTTTTAGAAGGTGCAAAGGGGCGAAATGAACCGCTCGACCATGTTCTTTTACACGGTCCTCCCGGGCTTGGTAAAACAACCCTTGCCGCAATAATTGCAAACGAAATGGGAACAGCTCTTCGTAAGACGTCAGGTCCTGCAATAGAAAAACCAAAAGACCTTGCTGCTCTGCTCACAAACTTGCAGGAGAACGACGTTTTATTCATTGATGAAATCCACAGAATCAACCGAACTGTTGAAGAAATACTATATCCTGCCATGGAAGATAAGCAGATCGATATTATTATAGGGCAAGGTCCCTCTGCTACTTCAATATGTCTTGACCTTAAAAACTTCACACTCGTAGGTGCGACAACAAGAGCGGGACAACTTTCATCGCCGTTGCGTGACAGATTTGGAATAGATCTGAAGCTCGAAATGTATACAACCGAAGAACTGCGGCAAATAGTTGAACGTTCTGCCGACATACTTGCAATACCGATAGAAAAGGACGGAGCAAAAGAAATTGCACTTCGAAGCCGCGGAACACCGCGAATAGCAAACCGTTTGCTCAGAAGAGTAAGAGATTTCGCCGAGGTCACAGCCGACGGAACAATAACATATAAAGTAGCGGATAACGCACTGACAAGATTGGAAATTGACCAAATCGGCATGGACGGAGTGGACAGACATCTTCTTCGCAGCATTATTGAAAACTACGGGGGAGGACCCGTAGGCCTGGACGCACTGGCAGCAACAATAAACGAAGAATCAATCACAATAGAAGATGTATACGAACCTTTTCTCTTACAGCAAGGTTATCTGACAAGAACACAAAGAGGCCGTTGCGTAACAAAAAAAGCATACGAACATCTCGGACTATTGCATCCGGGAAATGAACAATTAACATTTTAATCCCCGCCCCCTTAGGAGAAAATTTATGGGAAAATATTTTGGAACAGACGGGATTCGCGGCGTTGCAGGTAAAGCACTTGATGCCGAGCTTGCCATTAAAATAGGAAGATCGGTTGCAACCGTTCTTATTCAAGCGGGAAGTCAGCAAAAGCCACCGGTTCCCGGGTATCGTCCGAAAGTTTTGATAGGGCGCGATACGCGTATATCCTGTGATATGCTCGAATCTGCATTATCTGCAGGTTTATGCTCCGCAGGTGCCGACGTAACGCTTCTCGGAGTCCTTCCGACTCCGGCAGTTGCGTATCTTACTACAAAAACCGAATCCGATATGGGAATCGTTATATCTGCATCACACAATACATTTGAGCACAATGGAATAAAACTCTTCGGCAGCAGCGGCTCAAAAGTGGGAGATGCATTTGAAGAATATATTGAGCTTCTTATTGATGATGATTCAAAGGTATATAAAATGACCGGCGGCGATATCGGCAGAGTCAGCAGAGACCACGTTGAATGGACAAATGAATATGTCAAATTTCTCGCATCAAAGTCCACTGCAGGACGATATACCGGCAGGATTGCTATCGATTGTGCAAACGGAGCAGCGTCTGAAACAGCACGGCTTGTTTTCAGGCAATTACACGCAGAATTTGAAATCATTGCCGATGAACCTGACGGTGTCAATATAAACATTGAATGCGGCTCGACTCATTTGAATTATTTAAAGGACCTGTTAAAAACAGGAAGATTCAGTATGGGAATAGCTTTTGACGGCGATGCCGACAGATGTCTTATTATCGATGAAAAAGGAAATACTGTCGACGGCGATATGATTCTTGCGGTTATGGCACGCGACATGAAGGAATCGGGTACATTAAAAAGTAATGCGTTTGTAGGAACCATTGTATCAAATGCAGGTATGGATATATTTGCAAAAGATAACGGGTTTACATTCTACAGATCCGATGTCGGAGATTGGAATGTTCTCGAAATGATGCACAAACTTAATTGTAATCTCGGCGGTGAGTCATCCGGACATATTATTTTTTCAGATCATATAACATGCGGCGATGGACAACTTACTGCCATTTTATTCCTTGATGTGCTCATCACATCCGGGAAAACAGTTTCCGAACTTGTTAAAGACATTCCGCGATTGCCGCAGGTCATGCCGAGCTTTAAACTCACAGGCGGACCGGAGCAGCGCGATAGGATCCTGTCACACCCGAAATTAGCAGAAGAGATAAACAAGCAGGAAGCTGCACTTAAAGGTAAAGGACGCATAAACGTCAGACCATCGGGAACCGAAGAAATTATACGTGTGCTTGTGGAAGCAAAAACAGAAGCACTTTCACTAAAAATCGCAAATAATATATTAGATTTGATGGGCACTTTATAGCTTTAAATAATGCCTTATATACAGATTTTTCATTAATATTGCACATTTTTTTCTCATTTTTTATCGTTTTTTTCACTTTTTAACGAAAAAAGCTTGACATTGCAGGCATTTAAAAATATAATCTCCGTGCAATGAACGGTTTTCATGACAACAAGAGCTTAGAGCCTGATAAAAATGTAGATGTAAACAATTCGGCTGCAGAGGATGCTCTTGTATCTGAGTATGCATGGTTGGTAAGGGTATGTGCCCGTCCGTATTTCCTTGCAGGAGGCGACAGCGAAGATTTAATTCAAGAAGGAATGCTCGGTCTTCTCTCTGCAATCAGAACATATGACCCCCAAAAAGGAACAAAATTCTCCACATACGCCGAATATTGCATTCGCAGACGAATCTATAATGCCATTAAACTCGCATCCGGCAATAAGCATACACCTCTCAACAGTTATATATCACTCGAATCTTCTCTACTTGACGAAAGCGATACCCAAAGTGTTTCATTTTTGCGTGTTCCTGAGGACAAGCTAATAGCACGAGAGCAAGCCGGAGAGATTGAAACTCTTCTTTA
>Ga0123356_10005209_pt1 | contig 13285 bp, 16 predicted proteins | sample TergutEmb28metaG_2_FD_92546 | JGI IMG/M metagenome (GOLD analysis project Ga0123356, IMG submission 92546) | Embiratermes neotenicus P3 segment gut microbial communities from Petit-Saut dam, French Guiana - Emb289 P3 | ecosystem: Host-associated > Arthropoda: Insects > Digestive system > Gut ... | reverse complement strand
TTATCCCCGGCATATAACCGGAAAGAACATTATGAATAGAGACGCTTCACAGCGTCTTTTCTTTATGGCGGTAAGCGAATGGAGAAATATCCGGATTTCATAGAAACGACCGGTTACGGTTTAGTAGATGGTTTACATGGAGCAAACTGCCGACACTCTTTCAGTCCGTTCTATCCGGGTATCAGCACACCGCGCTGGACACCTGAAACGCTTAAGGAGTACGCTGACAAGAAGTATACATTCACCGGTGCAGACGGCAAGGAAAAGACCGTAGACGCATATGCAGCATCCCAGATACAAAGAGGTCTTGAGCGGGAGATAAGAGCGTGGAAGCGTCGTGTGGCTGTCAAGACGGCAAATAAGATAGATGCTAAGGATGATATTAAAAAGCTGAAATACTGGCGTAGCAGATTGAAAAAGTTCTGCGATGAAACCGGATTAAGAAAACAACCTGTCCGGGAGTATGTATAACTGAACATAATGATGCGAAAGCGTCTTTTTGTATGTCTGACGGGACATTAAACACGGAATATGCTGACGAGCTTAAACGGAGGTTATTATGAGTGAAGGCGCAACTAACCAACAAACAACGGCACAACCGCCGGTACCCCCTACGGCGCCGCCGCCGGTAACACCGCCACAGGCGGGAGACACGTCAACACAGACGGCACCAACAGCACCTGTAACGGTAGATATGGCGCAAATCGAAAAAACTGCACAGGAGCGAGCAGAGCGAGCAGCTCAAGCAGTGGTCAAGGAAATGCTAACAAAGCAAGGTCTTGACGAAGCGACTGTCAAGGCACTGGTCGCAGAGTACAAAGAAAAACTGGTCACACCCGAACAGGCTGTGCAAAACCTAACCAAAGAGCGTGATGAAGGCTTTGCGGAGCGTGACGGTAAAATCGCTATGTATGAGCAGCGAGAGATCCTTCGCGGTCACGGGTTGTCTGATGCAGAGGAGATCGAGATCATGAGTATACGCATTGAGCGGCTTATGACCTCTGATAAAGACTTCGCGGCATCTGCTAAGGATTATTTTGAAAAGAATCCTCTTCCGACGAAACCGCCTGCAACAGTTGTTCCAGGTGTTACCGGCAACGATCCTATGACCAAAACGGAAGCAGACGAGCTTCAGGCAAAATACACAGAAGCACAAAAGAATAATGACTCCACGGAACTGGTACGCTTAATACGCATCGCAGCCGGGAAAGGGGTCACACTGAAAGGATGAATAAGTAATGTCAACAACACAATCAACGACAACGACAAGCACGATCAATTATAGTGGCTTGTTAAGGTCAAGAAAAGATAAACGCACCCGCTTTCTTGATGCGATATACCAGCGCGGCAAGAACGGTGGTACCCGCAAGACAGATTCAATAGAATTCGTGCTGTCGAGCGGTTACGAGCTCGAAGATGGCAGCCAGCCGGACATCAGCGAAACAGCATCGATGACCGCACCGGCTCCGGATACAACAGCACGCGATCAGGAATTCAACGTTGTTCAGATTTTCCAGCGCAGCGTCAAAGTGTCATACCTGAAACAGCAGAATAAAGGCATGCTCGGCGGTGTTAACAACGCAAATCAGGAAAGCAATGTACAAAATGAGATAGACTTCCAGGTTGGTAAGCGCGTGGAGCAACTCCGTATAGACCTGAATCACACTGTTATCAATGGTGTATACCAGTACACAAAAGGAAGTCAGACGGTTGCACCGCGTTCACGCGGAATATTGGCAGCTATTCAGACAAACCGCTTTGTTGCAGCAGGAGCTACTTTCAACCAGGCGTTGCTTGACGATGCTCTGATGAACGCCATCGCAAACGGTGCAAGCCCGGAATCCATGGAAATATGGTGCAACCCGGCAATGCTGCGGCATATCACGGACAGCTTCGCATTAGCTCCGGGGTTTAACCTGCCGGAAACACGCACAGAGGGCGGCATGGCAATAACAAGGATCCTCACACCATATGGCGTGATCAGCGTCGAGTATGAGCCGGAAATCCCGGACAAAAAGATTGCTCTTCTCAATATGGGTGAAATAGCAGTCGCTGAAATGGACTATATTGACGAGAACGGTGTCAACTATGGTGCTATGTTCTATGAACCATTAGCCAAGACCGGCGCAGCAGAGAGCGGACAATTATACGCAACTCTTGGCACAGACTACGGTGCAGAGTGGCTTCATGCTCTCCTTGACGTAGAGTAGAAGGGAAAGTGAACTATGTATAAATATGATAAAAAAAGCGGTAAGTTTTCAAAAGTCGAAACCGAAAAAACAAAGCAGGGGTCAGCAAACGCGGATCTTGAAGCCAGAATTTCCGAACTTGAAACAGAGATTGCGGTGATTAGTGGTAACAATGTACTGCTTGAAACAGAGATTGCCGCAAAAGATGCAAAGATCGCCGAACTTGAAGCAGCGGTTGCAAAAGCGACAAAAGAGCAAGAGGACGCAAAGAAAGCCGCGAAGTAGTCGCGGATCATGAAAGGTAGCGGTGCTATGTGGGTTGATGTAAAGTGGTATAAAAATAAATACTTACTCGGACGGCAACCCACATTGCCGCTTTTGGAGTTCGCTTATTGGGAAAATCAAGCACGGAGTGAAATCAATATAAACAATGTAGATATCAAAATGAGAAACGCTCCGGATTATCTCAAAAAATGTGTGTGTGAAGTTGCTGAATATCTATATCACCGCAAGGTAAATAATCTTGACAATGTGACCGGCTTCTCAAATGATGGTTACAGCGTTTCACAGAACAGTAAAGACAAAACCCGTGAGATAATAGTAAGGCATTTGAGCGGGACGGAGCTGCATAATTCCTTCATCTTTTCGGGGGTGGAGTGATGCAGAACACATCTCACACATTGACCGTGTACTGTCGCTGGGAGCGTCCTGACGGCTTAGTGAAGCCTGTGCGGCGTATATTGAAGAATTGCTCATGGGAAGATAAGAGCATCTCCACAGCATTACGCACTGGCAATATCTTAAAAGAACCTTTTTCAGCGAGAATATTCACAGACATGAGCGGTTTAATTTTTATCCCATATCACATATGGAGTAGCCTGCCGGAAGAAGAGCTCGCCGGATACTGGTCTGTAGATATCCTATCGAGTGCCCGGACTATAATAGTTCCTTTTGAATCAAGACATGATTTTGATTGGGCTTCACCCGGGGAGACAACAAAGCAGGAAAACAATTTTATTGATAACACCCCTGGGGCGATCCGTATCACTGAATGTGCAGACAAGGAAGGACCGCGCAACGCATCCGGATCTCTTATATTTAAGAAAATGGGAGCGCATGTAAGATTGAGGGCGTAAGATGAAAACGAAAAAGATGCTTCTCTCGGATACAGATGCCGCTAAAATATATTTTAACTGGTATCCTGAACGTGAAGTTGAGCGGGCGTTTGGAAAAAACAGCACAGCGCAGAAGAAATGGGACAAATTTCTCATGGGTGAGTTTGAGCCATATATACCGCTGGAAACTAAAATGCTCTCCCATTCTGTAACATTGTCAACAACACCGGGTAACGGTGAGATTATATATCACACACCTTATGCGAAGTTTCAATATTATGGCAAGATGATGGTGGATCCTCAAACTCGCAGTTCGTACGCGAGATCGGGTGTAACAAAGGACCTGACAACTAAGGATTTGATACATTCACAGGCTGTTAACCCGCTGGCAGGTCCTTTCTGGGACAGACGTGCTGCAAATGACAGATTCGATGCCTGGAAGAAGTTCTTTGCAGGTATTATAGGGGATGAATTTTAATATGTTTAATGAAATAGATTTTATGACACCGCTGCGGGAGTTCCTTGTAGAGTACCCTGCACTTAAACCGGGAGATAGCCTTGAGATTAATTACATGGATGTTGACTTAAGACTCCAGCAGCGATCAGAAGGCGGTGCATTAGCATTTGTCGGTTCTACAGTAGTTAATGAGCAAAATGACATCTTGGGCAATTCGATCCATACAGAACAGACAAACTTTATTCTTATTTTACGAAGGCATACAACGGATAATGAGCTCCGGCGTGACATGGGCAACTTCTTGATGAATTATATCCGGTGGATAAACTACGAACAGACGCGCAGGGGTACATCAAAAGAACATCCGAAGCTGCCTAAATTTTCAATGACCCATGAAGAGAAGATTAGAGCAAACGGTGGAATACAAACAGGAGTTGAGTTAAAACCCGGGGTCGATGAATACCAGATCCAAATACAATGCTTATACCAGACGGTCTATGAAGCAGAATACTAATTGAATGAATTAGCACCATCAGGTGCTTTTTTGTTGCATAAAAACATAAAATAAAAGGAGATACTAAAATGGGTAACAGTACACCATCATTCAATCTGACAGCAGAGGCTCTACGAAATGCGTTCGTGCTTTACGTAGACGTATCACAGCACCCGGGGGCGTGGAGCCCTACAGCAGCAATTTGGGAACCACAAGGATATAAGACGGAAGAGGCTGCAATGGAGTTCAATCCCGACAAATCGACCGTGACCGATATTCTTGGCGACACTTACACAGATGTAAACAAGTTTGAACGCGCAATGACGATTGATCCAAACACACTCCGCCCGACTGGCGTTAAGGGCAAACTGAACGAAATCGTTCACGAAATAACACGGCGCAATAAAATGGCTGAACTGTCACAGTTTAAGGTTCTTCTTGTATACGGCTATATCGGCGACACAACAGACGGGTTTGCTGCGGATATATATCCTGATTCAACTATCACACCGAACTCACTGGGTGGATCGTCAAGAACTCAAATGCCGTATGACATTGACTTTGGCGGTACAGCGATATTCGGCACAGTTGATAAAGTCTTACCGGATCCGACATTTACTCCGGAGGCTTAATGCAATGGTTAAAATAAAAGTAATTGCAAGCTACATTGACAAGGATACCGGCAAAAAAATTTTTGCCGGTAAATCCCTTGATGTATCAGATGAACGGGGTGCTGAACTCATAGCAAAAGGTCATGCAAAGGCAGTTGCGGATGTGAAAGATACGGCACCGAAAACGGAGGAATCATAATGCAGCAAAACATTACACAATCCTCAAATAGACAAAGCATTGATGTAATCGTTGACGGTGAGTTGATCACTACAGCAAAGTTTAACCCGCGTTCGGAGATGTTTCTACGTGATGTAGCAAGGCTTATTGATGCTTTAAATATCATCACAAAGACACGTAATATTAAATTTCCGGAACTCCCTGATACTGACGATGACGATCAGTTTGTTGCCTCACTTGATGCCGTTTCAAAACCTCTAAACGAGTTTGCGGATTCAATTGACGGATTTATAGCCGCATCTGACAAGATCGTTGGAGCGGGTGTGACTGAAGCGATAATGAGGGAAGACGATGAGAAGTTCTCATTATTCAACAAAATCTACGCTCCGATTTTTGATGAATACGGCAAGCAACGTGGAGCAAAGACTGGAAAATACCGGGCAAACAAAAGGCAGCAATAACCAATGAGTAGGCTAACTGATTATCGTGACCGTTGCCCGGAGATCGTTACAACTGACGGTCACGATTACTTGCTTAACGGCAATTTCAGAAACGTGATCCTAACTCAAGAAGCATTACTTGATGATGAACTGTATGATTGGGAAAAAGTAGATATCATCCTTGACAACATGTACAGCGAACCTTATCCGGATAATGTCGATGAAGCAGTCAAGCAAGCTGTCAACTATATCATGCAGGGCAGGGAAGTTAAAGAAGAGGATATGCTGAAACCGGTGTTCTTGGATTTCTCGCAGGACGGACAGTTGATCTTTGATGCTTTTTTGTCAGCGGGTATAAACCTTGATGAGTCGGATATGACATATTGGATTTTTACATCACACCTTCGCGAGTTGCCAAAAGACTGCATGTTATGCAGGATATTACATTTAAGACTTCAGAGCCATAGAGGCAAACTGACCAAAGAAGAAAAGTCAGAAATAAAGCGTATCGGTGAAGATGTTGTTTATTTGAAAGATAATCGGAACGAACATCATTATTCTGCGATTGACGCAGCGTTTGAAGAATATTTTAGTACACCCGCCTGATGGCGGTGCTTTTATTAGGTGGTGAGCAGCTTGGCGGACAGTAGCGTTATTATAGATACGAAAATCAATAATAGAGGAATTGTTCAAGGTGTCCGTCAGGCTGCTCGTGAAATATCACAAATCACAGATTCATTCAAAGAAACAAACTCATACATCAAGGAACAAAAGAAGATCATAGCAGAACTTGAGCGGAAGCTAAAAGAACTGCCGAAAACTGCAGATGATTGGACTGAAAGGGCTCAAGGTTTTGACAAAGCATTTTTGGAATCTCAACACACTCTTAAAGAACTTGTCAAAATGGGGTTCAGGTTTTCAGAGTCGCTGGAAAAGGCTGAACTAAAGCTTGAGTTGGAGCAAGGTTTAAAATCGCTCGACGATTTATACGAAAAGTCAGGTAAGCTAGAAGTCTCCCTTGAGCGTGTCTCAAAAGCTGCAACACTCGACTTTTACGGTCAGGCACAACAGGCTCAAAGCGACATAGAATCATTTGAGCAGGCATTGCAGCGACTCAAAAGCCAACTTGCAACTGAACAAGATCCTGCCATGATCAAAGCGCTTAAGTATGAAATAGAAGCAACTGATAAGGCATATAAAGATTTTAAGCAGAACATATCTGCACCGATTGCCGATATCATGCGGTCTCAAAATGGCGAAACGATAGGATTCTTTAACAGACTACGCGATACGATAAGAAACATTGCATCTGCCGCAAAATCGACTGCCAGTAAGACCGTAAACGCATTAAGCACTATCGCAAGACCAATCGGTAAGCTTATGTCCGGATTTATGAGAATAAACCGGGGATTATTATCAGCCGCTAAAGGTGCGTTATCGTTAGGTAAAAATGGTGGTAAAGCAGCAACGAAGATAGACTTTCTCGGTCGAAAAATCATGCGCCTTGCATCAACGGCTTTTGTGTTTAGCGTATTGAGGCGCGGCTTGATGTCATTGTCGAAAGATCTAAGAAAAACCTTGATGGCTAATCAGGAGTTCGCATCTTCATGGAACGCTATCAAGGTCAATATGGCAACTGCTATGGCTCCGGTGCTTGATGTTGTCATACCTATCCTTGTAAAGCTCATGAATGTGTTAGCGCAAGTCACAGCGGGATTTGCACAGTTTATGGCAACTATCTTCGGCACATCAGTAACGCAAGCGCGGCAAAGCGCAAAAGCATATGATCAACAGGCAAAAGGAATAGGCGGCGTTGGCAGTGCAGCGAATGATGCAAAAAAGGAGATAGCTTCATTTGACCAGATCAACCAACAGGCAGCAGATAATGCCGGTGGTGGCGGAAGCGGTGGTGGCGGTGCGGGTGGTACTAACTTTGATATTCCTGTACCTGAAAACATTGGATGGATTGATGAACTTACAGAGAAACTAAAAACAGTATTTAAGATATCAGATCCTGAATACTGGCACGGTCTGGGACGATCAATCTCTGATGGTGCTGCAAATGCGTTAAATAAGATTCAATGGGACCGGATAAAAAGCGGCGCAGATATTTTTGCAGGTAATCTTGCTTCATTTCTCAATGGTGCACTGGTTAATGATAATCTCTGGATAGCTGTAGGTCACACATTAGGAGAAGGTGTAAATACTGCTCTTACATTTGCAAATACTTTAGGTAAAAAGTTTGACTTCTCCGGTCTTGGTGATTCCATCGCAAGAGGTGCTAATGAACTCTTTGAAACAACCGATTTTCGCTTACTTGGCAATACTATAGGCACATGGATTAAAGGCGCATATGATACAGCAACATCGTTTACATCAACATTCGATTGGGGTCATCTTGTAAGAGGTGCTGTAGATGCTGTTGAGGGGTATGTTGACAGTATTGATTGGAAAGACGCAGGAAAGAGGTTCTCTGATTCACTCAAAAATATATTTAAAAAGACTGGCGAAGCAATCCAGGAAACAAACTGGGTAGAGTTTGGTCACAAGCTATTTAATGCAATATGGGACTTTATATCAAACATTGATTATGCCGGGATAGTTGAAGAACTCTTTTTCCTTCTCGGAACAGCATTAATCGCATGTGTGCAGTTTATTTACGGTTTTGTAAAGGACGCTGTAAAAGCGATCGGCGAATATTTCATGAGTCAATTTAGCGATTGGGAAGGCATGTCATGGTGGGAGATTGGCTGGGATATAATCCAGGGCATATTTACTGGCATCACAAAAGCAATAGGCAATGCAGCCATATGGATCTGGGAGAACATCTTTGTACCTATTTGGAACGGACTAAAACGAGCATTCGGCATAGCGTCTCCTGCAGAAACTATGATCGAAATCGGTGACTGGATAATTCAAGGCCTGTTTAATGGAATCCTTGCCGGGGTCGGCTTCATCGTAGATCTGGCTAAAGATATCTGGGAAGGTATTAAAGGCGCATTTGAAGCCGTGGGCGAGTGGTTCGGCGAGACATTCTCAAATGCAAAAGAAGCTGTCATAAACGCTTGGAGCAACACAAAAGAATTCTTCGGCAACGTGTGGTCAGGTATCAAGGATACATTTTCTGCTACGAAAGAATGGTTCGATGATACATTTAACGGAGCTCGCGAGTTTGTTCAAAACGCCTGGGAGAGTTCAAAAATCCGCGGGTTCTTCAGTGATCGATGGGACGATATAAAGGAAGCGTATTCTCCTGCTATTGGTTGGTTCAGAGACACATTCAACTCCGCGAGAGAAAGCCTGCAGGAAGGCTATGATGCAAACGGAGTTGCTGGATTCTTCAGCAGTGCATGGAGTTTGATCACAGACGCGTTTAGCGGTGCTGCAGGATGGTTTAAGGAGATGGGCGGCAATCTCATGTCCGGTATGCGCGAAGGCATAGATAACGCAAAGAATGCTGTTGTAGACACAGCTAAAAATGTAGGCAACACTATCGTAAGCGGCCTGAAAGGTATATTTAAGATCAGCTCGCCATCAAGAGTTATGAGTGAAATGGGTAACAATCTAGCCAGTAGCTTAACTGATGCTATGAAACCCATGACAGTCGATGTAGATAAATTGTTTGCACAGGCAAGAGATAATATACAAAGAGCATGGCAGGGAATCGGCAACTGGTTTAACACAACTGTTGCTACACCTGTGCGGAATAACTTTGATTCCATGTTAAGGCAGGTGCAGGACTCGTTCAGAAATGCCTTAAAAAACGTACAGACAACATGGGGCGTTGCTCGCGGCTGGTTTGAAACAAGTGTCATAATCCCGATCAGAAACGCTTATGAAGCGTTAAGCAAGGATATAGTGAAACACTTTTCAGATGCCTGGAATAGCACACAGGATATATGGCGAAGTGTCCCAGGTTGGTTTACATCGAACGTGACAAACCAACTGACAAGTAACTTTAGCACTATATACAGCGCAATATTAAACAGCACAAACACATGGTCAGATAGCATGATAAGTGCGTTTAAAAACATGTATAACAGTATTGCCGGACACTCACAATCATGGGCAAATAATTTGCTGACAGGTACACATACTTTGGTGTCTCGTCAGATAGCATTATTGAATGCGACAATAACAGAAGGTCCTAAAATACCCGTTCCATCTTATCCCGGATCAATAAATATACCACGTTTAGCGCGAGGTGGCATTGTAGACAGCGCAACGATCGCCATGATAGGTGAAAAGGGAGCTGAAGCAGTTGTGCCATTGGAAAATAACACAGGCTGGATGAAACCGCTGCTTGACCTTAAAGACGAAATGCAGGAAATTAAAAACTTACTCCATATTATTAGCAAAAGAAGCGGTATATTCAATGTAAACGGAAGAGAATTAGCCCGTGAAACATTTGATGATTTTGAGTATGAAGGAAATAGACGAGGTTTCCGTATTGATGGCAAAGGGATGGCATGATGGAGATATTATCTGTAAATGGTCATAATTATAAAAAACTCCACATAACCGATTATGAAATAGGACTTGAGGTTCTTGACAGTGAAGCAACCGGGCGCACAAAAGGATACGGCTGGGTGATGATCCGTGACCCTCAAGGCGTTCTTTGTAACCTATATGTTGAAATAGCACAAACAGAGAGTAGTAACCCTGACTTTGTGCATTTGTGGAGAACGATCAAGAGTATGGGCAAAAAAGATTTTGTGCCTATCCGGTTTCGTGATCCTGTCGGAGACTTAATCGAGCAAAATATGTATCTTGTAGTCGGACGTATAAAATGTAAACGATTTGAAGATAACGAGGTAGTTTACACTGATGTTATTAAAGTAAGCTTTATCGCTCAAAGAGGATTTTAAAGTGCATACATTGCAAATGAAGTTATCTCAAGTAGATGTTAATACAAAAAGGGATACACAATCTATAACCGGGATTGCTTATCAGCCGTGGAGTGTATTAGATGATTTGCGTTATGACAGATTGCAACCTCCAGAACTATTTTCAACAAACGAATTTAACTTTTCATTGCTGGATGGAAGCATGAGTGAAATGCCTGATAATTTATCAGGATATACATGGGGTGTTTTTGGCGAAGGGATGAGCTGTCAGTATGGGGTGTACACTACTCATACAAAGGTAAAACAATCATTTCAAGATCCTCACAAATCAAAAGGTATAACTCTTTATTATTACTCTGATTGTGGCTACACGGTCAGAGTTACTTGGTATAGCGATACAGCAGGATCTATTGTTATAAAGTCAGGAGAGTATGAAACAACCTCTAACGTTGGAGTGGTCAGAGAATCTGTCAGCGGATTTAGATGTATTACTGTTGAATTCCTGGCATCAAGCATACCATATAGGTTTGTAAAGTGGTGGAGCATTGATTTCGGCATTACGCGAATTGTTACTGATGAAGAGATTGACATTATATCAATCCTTGAAGAAATTGACCCGACATCAGAAGGCATTTCTGCAAATATCATGCGCGGTATTATTCGGTCAAAAAACAGTTTTGTTTCACCGACTACATCACCTGATTTTGATGATATGTTCATGGAACATCAAATGTTAACTATTGAACGTAGCGATAAGCCTTTTGGTGTTTTCTTTTTAGAAACATGGGAAGATCCATATCAAAGCGGTATTCAGTTTGAGATAACTGCTGCTTGCGCTATTAGTATTTTAGAATTATATCCGCACATGGGCGGCATGTACCAAAATGAGCCTGTTATAAACCTACTAAATGATATTTTTAATAAATGTTTTTCAACAGGATTAGTAACATACAGTATAGACCCGGTATATCAAGATTCGACAGTAACCGGATGGATCCCAATTGGTAATTGTGCATATGCGCTGCAGCATATAGCATTTGCGCTGAATGCCACAGTTAACGCAGCGAGGAGCGGAGATATCCGCATCTATCCGCGTGAAGTAGAGTCAAAAAGCACGAGCTATCCTGAAAGCAATGATAAGCAACCGTGGGTCAACATGGATGATTTAAAATCATATATTAGGCCAAAGTATATCTCAACAAATGAACCTAATTACCCATTACTTGACAATGATATAGACGAGTTTCCAGACGTAACCGATAACTTAATTATTGGATGGATTTCAGAGTCCATGAGTGATGAAAACGGTATGTTTTCCGAACCATATCCACATATCAACATACCGTTTGAGACAAGTCGGAATCTCAGGGAGTTAATTCTCTATTTTGGATCATATTCGGAAGAATACATGAGTTTGGTTCGGGTTACATTTTTTAATGAATACAATAATGTGTTACACACACAAGACTATGAGTTTCATGAAAACCCCGGTATTCTTACAGATAGAATTTACGGGTATCGGCGTATATTATTTGAAGTGATGCAAACATCAGCACCATTTAGATTCGCAAAAATAGCATCTATAAATTACGGTCGATCATTCTATATCCCACTTGAAAAACAATACAGGCGTGGTAGAGATAAGCCAACAGACTACATATCAGGAGTAAGGGTTACATCACATAGCTTTGTCCCGGGTAATGACGATATGCAAATCTTTGATGATATCCAAGCGCAGGGCATTTCTGATCCGATTGAGTTTCCTGAACCATTACACAGCGTCGTAGCGAGCGGTGGAAACATAATCGATCGAGGAGCTAATTATGTAATCGTTAATATGCCGGTTGAAGGGCGATTGATCCTCACGGGTAAAAGGTACATTAACAATAAACGTATCCACGCGATTGATGCCGAAACAGAAGCCGGAAGAGTTGAAAAGTTGAAGCATTACAAAAACTACACACTGATAGCTCCGTCTATAGCGGATGAGCGAGCCAGAGAGCTATTTGAACACTTAAGGCTACCCATTAAGTCCGAGGTAGATATTCAATTTGATGACACAGAAGTTGGACTTGTATCGCAACTTCAGACAATGGGGAATGATGTTGTCGGAGTTGTTCAAACTCTGGATATAAAGAATCTAAGAGCCAATATAGCGGATATAAAAGTAGTTGGCAACGTAATGAAGAGGTGATCACATGTGGCAAACCCCGATAACTGACAGAACTCTTGCTGACGTAGAGTTTGCAAATGCGAACCGGGATAGCCCTGAGCCACTTAAGGGTATGCGGAACGCTTCTGATCTCAACAGGATCTCAAACAATATGCGCTATATTAGCAATTTACTTTTATTGTTAGGTATCGCTACACCTGAAATAACATGTAAGTGTGACTGGTTGATCACAGACTTTCCAAGAGAGTCAGATATCCGTAAATATCAAACAGATCTTAATGCATTGCGAACAGTAGGCAACGTGCTGACAACAACACCGCTGACACCTGACTTACCATACACACATTATCAAAAATTAAATGACATTGAGCAAATAATACACGATTTACATATTATCATCGGTAGAGTCGTTAACTCATTTATAGGCACCGGGGAAATAGGTTGTGGAGAACTTTCATAAAAAAGGAGAATACTCATGATTGATGGAATGGCAAAAGGTATCGGTAACAGCAGGTACTTGAAATCGGCAATACCTCCGAATATAACATTTGAGCAGTTTGTAGAGATGTTTCGTAACGGCACATTCCCTGTAGATTTTAACGGAATAAACATGGACGGATGGGATGAATTACCAACGTGGCTTAATAAAGCTAATTTACTGACGGATGAAACCGCATCTATTATAGATTCAACCAACCCACCCGAGACAGTCAACGAGTCATTTAATAAATTGGCAAATAATGGTAACGATCTTAGCTCGCAATATAACAATATAGCGAGTG
>Ga0123356_10005208_pt1 | contig 13293 bp, 10 predicted proteins | sample TergutEmb28metaG_2_FD_92546 | JGI IMG/M metagenome (GOLD analysis project Ga0123356, IMG submission 92546) | Embiratermes neotenicus P3 segment gut microbial communities from Petit-Saut dam, French Guiana - Emb289 P3 | ecosystem: Host-associated > Arthropoda: Insects > Digestive system > Gut ... | reverse complement strand
TTTTAATGCCTGAAGCAATTTTATATCACTGCCTGCAACATCATCGGGTGTCAAACGCTCACTTGAAACCGCTTTTTGCCTAAAAATATTAAAAGCATCGTGGTGAAAATCTTTTTGCTTAGCTCGCGGAACAGGAGCAGAATCCCAAGTTCTTCCATACCTACGAAGTATCATTTCATCAAGTGCAAAACCGGATACTTCCTGTGTCGTACTGCCCGATCTAAGATAATATTTGCCCCTGTAACTGATTGGGTTTGGATATGCTTTTACTTTAATAACAATATATTCAAGGGATTTTTTACTTCGCAGGTTAATATCAGTTAAAATACCCATTGTTGCGCGGATTTTATTAGGAAGTTCTACCAAAAGCCTGTCGGCATCAGCCACGCCGACAATTTCACCTTTATCATTCTTGCCAATTTCGATAGTTCCGCCTTGAGTATTTGCAAAACCACAGATCCATTTTAGATAATCATCATTCCAGGATTCTTTCCATTCGGTTTTTTGATCTTCCATTACAGTACAATACCACATGTTTATTAAGAATTAAAGCGAAAAGTTGTGGTGCTGACACAACTTTTCACTACCCCGTTCTACCGCCCCAGGTTCTCCTTCACTCCCGGAACCATTTCCATCATTTCATTAATGTTTTTGCAAGCTGCAAAATCTTCGCAGGCGCCGCAATTAACAACACCTTTTGCCATAGCGCACTTGCGCATTTCGCACTCTGAACAATGACCAACTTGTACACCTGTGCTTTTGCATCCGGTGCAATTAATCATTTCGGGTGTGAAATTAAAATTGTGCGCTGTTGTCCATTCGGCGGCGGTTTTTTCGCGAAGCGCCTGATCATCGTTTTTGTGGGCAAGGTATGCTCCGCACTGTGCGCAGTCCAGGCCGCAGTAAGCAATCAATTTTTCCATTTCTTCCTCCTATATAAACTATATATATGTATACTATATATTTGTTAATTTGTCAAGAGAGCTATTGTTCATTTGGCGGGAACAGACTGACCCAGGTTTCAGCAAGTGTTTCGTGTTTTACTGCAGTAACATCGAATCTGAAAAGTTTAAAAATTATCTGGATGCAAAATCCTATTGCTACTACAGAAATTACAGTTCCAAGCCCAACCATACCGCCCAAAAGCCAGCCTACGGCTGTTACCAGTAATTCGATTATACTGCGGCAGAGTCCTACTGGTAATTTTGTTCTTTTTGCCAAAACAACCATTAAGTTATCTCTGGGGCCTACGCCGAAACCGGCTTTTATATAAAAGTATGTTCCCAAAGAAACAATAAAAAGACCGGTGATTAATGTTATTATTCCAATTATAAAATTATCTGATATTGGAATTACATCAATAAAAATAATAAGATCTACAAACAATCCTATCAAGATTATATTAGAAATGGTTCCAAGCCCGAATTTTTCCCTGCAAAGTGTAACAATTATTACCAATACTATTCCTGCAATTATGGAAACTATTCCCAAACTTAAACCTGTTTTGTATGTAAGCCCGACATGGAAGACATCCCACGGAGCATATCCTATGTTCGCTTTTATGGTTATAACTATTCCAAGCGCAAAAAAGAAAAGACCTGTTACCATATTCAGAAAGCGTATCAAAAATGGTTTCAAACAATATCTCCGTTAGTTGTATTATATTCATATTTGATTAATATTCAACTATTCTTGATATGTCTTTTTTTGATAATCCATTGTTTTTTGCCTTTGTTTTCCAGAAACGAACAGCCATAATCTTCCATAAAAATCTTGGAAAAAACGGATTTAAAAAAACAATACCAAAAGTTTTCTTTAATAATACAGTTTCCGCCAATTTTTGCAGATTTTTATAAAGATTTTTAAACGGCCCTTTATCCAGGGGAATATTTACCCTTCCAAGCATTTCTCCGGCGCCCTGTCCTATTCCTCCGCCGAATTTAACTCCTGAACGTCCGCACCAGTTATTAATTATTTCAAATGCAATGTTGTTCTGCTTTCCTTCATAAAAACCATTATTAATAATTGTATAAATAATTAAATTACCGGCTTTTTCCTGTTTAATTACACTTTCCAGTTTAATAAGCATTTCCAGCGTATTAGACGGCATCGAATAAACAAAAAGCGGAAATGCTAATATTATAACATCTGCAGAAACTATTTCCCTGAATGTTTCATCTGGAAAAGGTTTATTTCCGCAATTAAATATTTTAACATTGCTCTTATTTTTTAAAAAATAATTTAAATATTTCAATATTATTCCGGTATTGGATTTACCAGTTTTCTGGCTTCCGTTTATCATGTTTATTCTCATAATTAAACCTCTTTTATTTCATCAAATGAGCTAAAATAATTAACCGTTTGTTTTAAAAAAGTAGTCTTAACCAGTTTACCGGCAGTTTCTTCTTCTTTTTCAGAAATATTCCCGTAAAAATTAACGGATAAAAATATTTTATTTTTATATCTTTTTGGATGACTCGTTCTTCCGTTTTTAACAACAAAATACGGCAGTTGATACGGACAGATGCATCTGTCAAGGACATTTTTAATAAATGGACTGTATCCGCCGTAAAAACACTCACTTATAATTATTAGTTTATTGCATTTTGATAAAAGCGCTCCCAGATTTTCGTAACCGTCATTAATTACACATATACCCGGAGTTTTTATCCAGCACCCAAAACAGCACACGCATGGTTTAATATTTTTATCATCAGATATAATCATTGTTTCAGAACCGCTATTTTTTATAATACTTTCATTTATTTTTTCTTTCCGGTCATGTATTAATATTATCATTTTTCCTCCAATAATTTATTAACTCATGAAAGCAAAAAAAAGAAAAGAGCAAAAGCGCCAAGATGCAAATAATCAATACCAAACTGCATTTTTCTATTGACTTAATATCGGTATTAATATATTTTATTACATGGGTGGGGTTATTATGATTAAAAAATATATATTTTATCTTGTCCGCTGGCAGTTAAGCACGCCTATTTTAGCAATTGTTTTAATTTTACTTGCAAACATGTCTACTATTGCTGCAACTATCATTGCTAACTTAATAGGCGGATTAATTTTCTTTTGGGTTGACAGATTCATCTTTCGCTCGCTTTCAAAAAATCCATTGTGGGAAATCCGCGATAATGTAACTTGTTATAGCTGCGGCAGACAAGGAAGAGGTTACCGCATTGCAGAATGGCTTGGTTATGACAGAAAACAGGATAAAAACCCGCAATTCAGGTGCGAAGAATGCAAAGACGAAAAAGCAAAAGAAATTAAGGAAAAAATAGAATAACCAGCTATTTAAATAATATGTTCTTCCAATGTTTTTTGAGCAATAGAAATTACATTTTTAAACTTTCCGTGCAGTACATTTAAAGAAAGTTCTTCTATTATATCATTTATATTTTGCGTCCATGTTTTTTGCCTTAGTTCAGTTAATGCTGTTTTTACAGCGTTTATGTTATACTTTCCGCTTTCTGTTAATATTTCATTCAGCTTTTCTTTAAGGAAATCCGCGTCATAAGAAATATCAATATTAGAAACATTATTTGCTTTTTCTGCCTTGAATTTATCAAGTAACTGCTGTAACGCATCAATAAAAACAGGAGTTTCATTTGTTATAACAGCAAAATTCCGGTTATAACCAGCTTGTTCCATTTTAGAAGCTGTTTCAGAGAGATTCTTCTCGTTTATATTTGCCAAAACAGTTTTTATACCATGAACAGTTACGGTATATAATTCCATATCTTTATCGTCAAGACTTTCCAGCCTTTTAAATAAATCGTTCAGAATACTTATTGCATTTTCTGCATCAATTAAAAAATATTTTTTTATTTCTGCCATTTTAACATTTTTTTCTTCTTCAGACTCGTCCAGCGGTGTATGCATTACAGATAATGCCTGCTTTGCAAACGGCCCTTTATCCAGAATAAAACGTCTTAATAATATATCTAATTCCCGCGAGTCGATTGGTTTTGCAAGAAAACCGTCAAAACCATTCGATAAATATATTTCTTCCTGTCCGCTTATAACATTTGCAGTTAAAGCAATAATAGGACGTATATAACCCATACCGCGTATAATTTCTGTTGCTTTCATGCCGTTCATTTTCGGCATCATATGATCCATAAAAACAACATCGTACTCGCCATTGTTCTTTATTTTTTCTATCGCTTCAAGTCCGTTTTTCGCTGTTTCAATAAACATTCCGTAAGGCAGCAGCAGTCCTTTGGCAACATACAAGTTGGATTCAACATCATCTACTACAAGAATTTTATTATCCGGCATATATTCATGAATAATCTGTTCATTTTTTACAAGTGTTGTATTTCGGAAACTAAAATTATGCAAGCTGTCAGCAATTTCTCTGCCGCATACAAGCGGATTGCACTTTTCATGCGGAATGCGCACAGTAAACAAAGATCCCTTTCCAACATCGCTTTCTACCAGGATTTCTCCGTTCATTAATTCGATAAGATTCTTTGTTATGCTCATTCCCAAACCTGTTCCGGAAATACCGTGGTTTGTATCCATATTAAAGCGTTCGTATTCGCTAAAGAGCCTATTTAGCTGATCATCATTCATACCCTGCCCTGTATCATTTACTTTATAAATAAGTATTACAGAGTTTTCATCCTTGCCTTTTTCAAAAGAAACAGAAAATTCTACTTTGCCTGTTTCTGTATATTTAAAAGCATTAGAAAGCAGATTATTTAATATCTGTCTAATTCTAAGTTCATCTCCAATCACTTCCAAAGGCGTATTCTCGTCCAGATTCAAATTGAATTCAATTGGTTTATTTTCATAACGAATACGGTTTATCTGAACTGTATCATTAATAAAAGTAGGGATTTCATATTTCTTGGGGATAATCTCCAGTTTGCCAGCTTCTATTTTAGAAAAATCAAGAATATCATTGATAATATTCAAAAGTAAACTGCCAGATTCATAAATTTTTCTGAATCCTTCATCTACATTGGCAATGGCTGCGCCGTTTGCAGACGAATCTTTATTCTGCAGAAATATTTCTGAGATACCAAGAATTGCATTCATTGGCGTTCGTATCTCGTGACTCATCTGGGCAAGGAAAATACCCTTTGCCCTGTTACTTTGTTCCGCAAGCTGTTTGGCGGTTACCAATTCTGTAATGTCCATAACGTGCTGCAAATGAACTTTTCTTCCATCGTGCCAATTTATTAAACAATCAGAATGAAGAACAGTAGCTCCGGTATTTGGCTCATATTCTTCCCAGACAAAAACCTTATCCGGTTCTTTTTCAAGTTTATAACACGGGCAAAAATCGCATCTGTTATCTGAATTTTTACGGAATATTTTATAACAATATTTACCGATTACATCGCCTTCAATTTCCAGGAATTTTTTAAGAAAATTATTTGCAAAAAGTATTTCTCCGGTATCCGGTACTGTTACATAAATGCCTGCTTCTATACTATTTAATATATTTTCCAAAGCAATCAGAGTATTATTTTTTGATTCTGTCGCTTCGCACATTTTGTTTAATGCGTCTTCCAGCATTGCAGTATCGCTTAGATTTTTATTAATTAATTGGTTTCGTAATACAGCATTAACGCTCATAAAAGCAACAGAACGCATAATATCGATGCTGTTATCATCAAAATTGCGTTCATTGCGGCGGTCTTCGAAAAGTACAAATCCCCAAAAAGAATTATCAATAAATATAGGTGTAACAAATACAGAAACAATACCGTATCTTTTTAATAAATCCGCTTCAGGAAGCATATTTGCAGGAGAATTAATATTGTCGCCTCTTGCCAGAAGCCCTTCCCATCTTGGCGCCAGATTTGTATATAAAACATCTTTGAACTCAGGTCTTGGTTCTGTTACACCGGTTTTTTTATCCCAGCGGTAGAATTGCGATACATGAAGACCGTCAGGCATGGAAAAATTGCGCCAAACAGAAAGTCTGTCTAAATCAAGTTCATTTATAATCGGCCATAATCCATCTGTCATAATATCTTCGAATGATTTACTATGCTGAGCAGTAAATACAATTGCTGCTTTATTTAAAATTTCAAGCTTTCTTTCACGGTTTTTTACTTCTTCCATCAATTTATTATGTTCACGTAAATCACGCGTATAACCTACTACAACATAATCACTGCCGTATTTTGCACGAACAAGCGAAACTTCTGCAGGAATCGGCGTTTCATCGTCAGGCATTTTATGCATCCAGTCAAACTTGCAGTATCCTTCATTAAAAGCATGATGAACAAGATTTACGGCTTTTTCATCGGAGCGCTGGCCGTCTGGCTGATACTCCGGCGAACAGCTTGTAATGAATCTTTCTCTATATTCTTTTTTATCTTTAAACCCGTATAATCTAACGCCTGCTTCGTTGCAGTCTATAGTATTAAGATTTCTATCCCATATCTGAGCACATAACGGAGAAGTATCCAGCATTAACATTAAACGTTCGTTCGATTCAATTATTGCTTTTTCCATTTCTTTTTTTTCTTCAATTTCATCGATATATAATTTTTTTATTCTGTCATTTTTTATTAATAACAGAATAAGCATAATAATAAATAAAAATAAAATAACAGCGGATATAGATAAAATTAATACACGCTGATTTGCATAAAACGAACGTTCTTCCGCCAGCATTCTTTCATAATTAAAAGTACGGTTTACCCAGTCTTTTTCGATTCTTTTTGCATCTATATGGTTAATTGCTTTAGAAATAATGGATCTAAGTATTCTTTCATTTATATTAAAACCAAAAAATGATTCTACAAGCGGTGTATTAAAAATAATGTTTAATTTATATCCCGGTTTTTCCAGATAATTGGTCAAGGTAAGAAAATCATATTCTGTTGACATAACCAGGTCTACTTCGCCGCGTTCCAGCGCATCAAAAGCTTCTATTTGAAAATCATAAGTTTTAAGATTTTCATTGTTCGGGAAAAGAGCCCGGTAAGCATGTTCACGGCCTGTCATTCCCATTACGCCAACTGCAGATCTGACAACCTGATACGCTTCCAGAAACGGAAAATCAGATTTTGATACTAACGCATAACGGTTAACAGCATAAGGCTGATCCGTCCATAAAAATCTGTCCTTTCGCTCTTCAGAAAACAAAAGTTCTGTTATCATCGGAGTCTCGCCGGAACTCAGCATTTCTAGTATTTTTACCCATGGATCATTTTTCTTGCTTGCATTTTCAAAATTAATGCCCGTTAAAAAAGTTATCTCCGACAAAACATCCAGCGCAATTCCCTGAAACTCCTTTTCATTTTCATTATAAAAACTGATAGGATAATTATCGCTCTCTATGGCTATCTTCACATTTGCATTATTATTAAATAAATTATCCAGATATTTCTTTTCTGCATCGTTTAAGGAATTAAAAAACTTAAATCTGGAATATTCATGAATGCCTTTTGCATAAAGATCATAAAGTTCGTCAATTCCGCCTGCTTTAATGTATTTGTTTATTACCGAAATAAACGGCGCAAATTCCGGGTTTGCAGTTGTCATAGAAACAGGTGTATGTATCAATGCAAAAATATTATTATGTGAATTAAAATGCTCTCTGTAACTGTATGCTTCTGTTGCATCTGCAATAAATGCTTTTATCTCACCAGACATTAGTTTACTATATACGTCCTGATAATCGTAAACATCGGCTATTTCAAAAACTAAATCGGGATATGCGTTTAAAACAGATTCTGCAGTAATTGTACCTTTATAAAATCCAATTTTAAGGCCTCTAAGATTATCAAGATAAAAATCATTAACTTCATTACGGGTAAAAACACTAAGTCCGCGTTCGGCAATAGGATACGACATATGATATATTAATTGCCGTTCTGGCGTTGGTGTCATTTCTCCGGTAAAATCGATAATTTTATCATCTATTCCGTTTTTTAATTCTGTCCAATCGTGTATACTTAAAACAAAAGGAATGTCAAATAATTCAGAAAGCAGATTATTAAACATTGCAGAAAAACCATTGTATGATCCATCCGGCATCCTAAAGGCTTCTGTAGAGGGCATACTTCCGTAGATTATTTTTGATCTTGATTGTTTTACCGCTTCTATTGCTTCGATTTCTTCAGCAGTTATACCTGGAATATCACGGTAGGAACTTATAGAATTTGAAATAAAATTATAAGCCTTTGGCGGCTCTTCATAACAAGCTGAAAAAGCAATAACAGCGAAAATAATAATTAGTACTGGAAGAATCTTTATCATTGATCTGGAATTCTACCATAAACCGAATCTTTTTTCAATTTAGGTCATGCTTTATGTTTGGAAAAGGAACGCCAGCGCAAAAGCCATAACCCTGCAGCTATAAGCCGAAGAATGAAAATGATACCCAATGCATAACGAAGTCCGTCTGCATCTGCGCCCAAAACATGATAAAGCGCTACTCCCGCAACAGGCATAACCGCATTGGAAAGACAAATCATACTGGCAAAAACCGACATGGAAAAACTGCGGTATTCTTCGTCTACTACCTGCAAGAGACATTGAAACAAATTCAATGTAACAACACAAAAAGGAATATGCGCAAGCATATGCAAAATAACAAAAACATGAGGGCCGGCAGAAATTGGCATACTAATCGCAAGCATCAGAAATAGAGGACACAGGCTTAACCCCAAAATGCCAAAAGTAAAAGGCAGAACAACACCGTATTGTTCATTTTTACGGCTCCAGAATTTAAGTGTAAAAAGCTGAATGGCTGCAGCGCCAAGCGGCACAAGCCCAAGCTGGAACTCGTTCATTTTTAGGTAAGTAACCTGTCCGATAAAATAGAGAGTCCAGTCAAAATGCCATGTCATATGAAAAAACATTGCAGTAAATGCAAACAGTAAAAATTGTTTGTTGTGCATAAGAGCTTTTCCGGCTTTTTTTATTTCAGAAAAAGAAACATACCTGGGCACCGGCGCAACCGCTTGCTTTGAGCGGAATTTCTGAAAATTTAAAGCTGCAAGAAAAAGCAGTAATACAGCAACTATAAAAAATATTTGATGCGCATAAATTTTTCCCTTTAAAGATTCAATATTGGTTAAAATTACGCCAATAAACAAAGGCACAAGCAGCCCTGCAAACAAAGAAACACGGGTACGGAATGTAAGCACATAATTACGGGTTTTTAAATCGACAATTGTCGGAAAAAATGTCTGCCACGCAATATTATACAATGCCAGTGTTATGCCAGACAGTGTAATAGAGATTAAAAAAAACTGAATAGAAAAAGTGCCGGTAAAAGGTGAAATGCTGCAAAGCAAAGTCATAAGCATAAGAACTGCAAGCATTACTATAACTATCCGCTTTTTATTCCGCAAACTGTCCATAAATAAGCCGCCCGGTATAAGCAAAAACATGGTAAAAATTTGCGGCAAAAACTGCACAAGGCTAAGCTGATAATCGTTCGCTCCCAAACGGACTGCAAACAGGTTAAAACTGCTAATGGCAATAGTAGTTGCGCTTGTAATAAACAAACCATCTACTGTATAACGGGCGGCGATTGGGTTTTTTTTGATAAAATTAACAGCTTTTCCCGGAAGGTATTTAAATAGAAGCACGAAAAATCCTTTTATGATAAATTTGGAAACTCCGGCTTCATAAAACCTTCATTATCTACCTTTGATTAACCATATTATAAGTATATAGTCAAGTAAACCACAGGTTTACAGTAAACCGATGATTTAAGCGCATACAGAGTGAGAATTATCAAAAAAAACGTACGTAATGTGTACATCTATAAAGATTTTATGAAAATTAAAATGAAAAAGCAAATTTTTCTTGAAAATTTTAATAAATATGTGTAAAATTAAAGAATGGAGTTATGTTCTAGAGCAAAAATTTTGATTCTCGCGCTGACTATGTGTGTAATTTTTATGGTTACCTTTGCTGACTTTGTTTTCACCAAGGATACATACAAATACACAGATGGAAGCAGTCTATTTATAAAAAAGATGCTGGAACATAAATGTCTGGAAAAAGCACAAAAACAGGCAATTTTCAATTTTAGTCTTGCTGCAATTCTGGTTTTTTTTGTGCACTATATATCAAAATATAATAAATTTAAATATTTTAATTTTTCATCAGTTTTGTTAAAAATCCGCATTAATACTTGATTACAGCCTAATAATTTTCCATAAAAAAAAACCGCAAAAAACAAAAAAAGTTATTAGGAGTAAAAAAATGAAAATTGGCGTTAAATTAACATTATTGATGGCTATATTAGGCGTATTTTGTATAGGTTCGGTAAGCGTAACATTGCTTATAAGAGCAAGCACAAGTTTAGGAGACTTATCAGAACAATATACATATAGTAAAGCTCATGATTCAGGTTTACAGGTAGAAATGTATCTGGAACCTTATTATGATACTGTAAAATCTGCCAGTAATTTTATGGCATTGTATCAGGACATTGGAACTGCCTACAGGCGGGCATATCTTAACAAAGCGCTTCAATCTATTCTGAACGATAATCCTGGATTACTTGCTGCATGGACATGCTGGGAACCTGACATTCTGGAAGGCAATGACAGCAGCTATTATTCAGTTCAGGGGAGTTATCCAGACGGACGGTTTGCACCCTACTGGTTCCGCAACGGCAATAGAATTGAACTTGATCTTTTGCTCGATTTTGATAAACCAGGTGACGGAGACTATTATCTCCTTGCAAAAAACTCAGGACGTATGCAGATTTTGGAACCTTACAATTATAATATAGGCGGCAGAACAAGATTGATAACATCCATTGCAGCTCCCATAAAATCAAGCGATGGAAGAGTACTTGGTGTTGTCGGTGTTGATATAGGCATCGATAGAATTCAGGAAATTTCCCAAACCAATAAACCCTATGACGATGCGTTTACTTTTGTAGTAAGCAACTCTGGAACCATAATCGGACACTATGACACAAGCCGCATCGGAAGAAACATGACAGAAACAGAAGGCGCACTCGTTGGCAGTTATATGGATAACATGGTTAAATCTATTAAAGACGGACAAAATTATTCATTTACCAATTATTACGGAGCGCAAAATACCGATTTAAAAGTTATTACCATTCCAATCGAAATTGGAGAAACTGTAACTCCATGGAGTTATGTTGCCGGAGTCCTGGTAAAAACAGTTATGCGTCCGGTTAATGACATGGTTATAATATCCGTTGTTATTAGTATTATAATTCTTTTAGTTGTTACAGTTATTGCAATACTAATGTCCCGAACCATTAGCCGGCCTCTTGTAGAGCTGTCGTTAAACCTTAGAGACATAGCGGAAGGCGAAGGGGATCTTACTCATAAATTAAACGCTTCATCAAAAGATGAAATAGGCGATGTCGCTAAATACTTTAACAAGACACTAGATAAAATTAAAAACATGATTGTAAATATTAAAAAAGATACAATTGTACTTTCTGACATCGGCAATGACTTATCCAGTGATATGAACGAAACTGCCGCTGCAGTAAACGAAATAAATGCCAATGTCCAAAGCATAAAAAGCAGAATCTTAAGCCAGAGCGCAAGCGTAAGCGAAACTCATGCTACTATGGATCAAGTTGTAGTAAATATTAACAAACTCAACGGGCATGTAGAAAACCAGGGGCGGAATATATCGCAGGCTTCATCTGCAATTGAACAAATGGTTGCCAATACCCGCTCTGTTACAGATTCGCTTGTTAAAAATGCTGCAAATGTTAAAGCATTAAAAGATGCTTCCGAAGTAGGACGCCAGGGATTACAGGATGTAGCTTCTGATATTCAGGAAATTGCCCGCGAATCGGAAGGTCTTTTGGAAATTAACTCTGTCATGCAGAATATCGCAAGCCAAACCAATTTGCTTTCCATGAACGCAGCTATAGAAGCCGCTCATGCAGGCGATGTCGGCAAGGGTTTCGCAGTTGTAGCGGATGAAATTCGCAAACTGGCAGAAAGCTCCAATGATCAATCTAAAACCACAGGTGCTGTACTTAAGAAAATCAAAGACTGTATCGACAAGATAACAAGTTCTACTGATAACGTTCTTAATAAATTCGAAGCAATCGATAACGGTGTCGGCGTAGTAATGCAGCAGGAAGAAAATATCCGCCACGCAATGGAAGAACAGGATATCGGAAGCAAGCAAATCTTACAGGGCATTGCAAATGTAAATGAAATAACCCAATCGGTTAACAGCGGCTCTCAGGAAATGCTTGAAGGTTCAAAAGAAGTTATCAAGGAAAGCGAAGGTCTGGAAAAACAAACACAGGAAATTTCTTCCGGCATTAGCGAAATGGCAAACGGAGCGGAACAAATCAACATTGCGGTACATCATATTAACGAATTATCCATAAAAAACCGTGAGAATATTGTTCTATTGCAAGAAGAACTTTCCAAGTTTAAAGTAGAATAAAGGTTTCTATCCTGCAAAATAATGGGAATTTCCAAAGACCAACTGTTGGTTTTTGGAGTTCTCATTGTTGATTTTAATTAATAAATAATTTAGAATATTAATTAGGAGATAGGCGGAAGTATGCAAAAAAACAAAGATTTAATCCATGGAATAATGATAGTACTGGTTGATATGATAGAAAACCGGAACGAGGGTAAAGGCGGTCACATTGAACGCACTACATCATACCTAAAAACATTAATAGATGGGATGCTGGAACGCGGAGTATATGCATACGAGCTTGGCAAATTAAATCTGGAGTTAATGGTTTCGTCCGCTTGCCTTTACGATGTAGGAAAAATATCGATTCCGGAAGTAATATTAAACAAACCCGGCAGACTCACAAAAGAAGAGTTCGAAATAATAAAAACTCATGTTTTAAAAGGCGAATATATTATAGACAAGATAACATCCAAAACAGAAAATAACGAAGAATTCCTGCGCTATGCAAAGCTGTTTGCAGGCAGTCACCATGAATTATGGAACGGCCTTGGTTATCCGCGCGGGCTTTCAAAAACTGACATTCCCATTCAGGGAAGGATAATGACAATTATCGATGTATATGACGCTCTCATTTCCGAACGCCCTTATAAAACGCCTTTTACATCAGATGAAGCAACAAAAATTATCATGGACGGCGCGGGAGAACAATTTGATCCGTTAATTGTAGATGTATTTCTTGAAATTAAAGAGCAGTTTAAAAACATTAATTAAAGATAAAAAGTTAAGGGGCTGTCCGAGAAGTAATTCTTGGGCAGCCTTTTTTATGGTGAAAATTTACAAAATTCGTAAGACATGATAAGATTCCTTTATGAGTAAAGGAAAAAGTGACAAGATCACGTACAAACC
>Ga0123356_10005207_pt1 | contig 13293 bp, 17 predicted proteins | sample TergutEmb28metaG_2_FD_92546 | JGI IMG/M metagenome (GOLD analysis project Ga0123356, IMG submission 92546) | Embiratermes neotenicus P3 segment gut microbial communities from Petit-Saut dam, French Guiana - Emb289 P3 | ecosystem: Host-associated > Arthropoda: Insects > Digestive system > Gut ... | reverse complement strand
TTCCTTCTTTAACTTGTTTGTAATAACCATGTGTGCATGCAAAATTAACCGTGATTGTATTATCCTTTTCATTTAAAACAACATTACTGCCGTAGATTTTATTAAATATCTCTATTCTTTCAGTTAGAGATTTGCGGGTATGTTTTATTAAAAAGGCTTTGCGTTCTTTATCATTAGCAGTACCCTTGCAAGCTCCGTTTTGTTCAAATAATCGGAAACGCTGCTCTTTTGTAAGATGCTTTTCCATTGCCATATTGAATTCTTCATCACATTCATTGCCTAATGATGGCCCGCCAAGCGCTTCATATTTTTGAATAATATCCTCAAAGATATGAATCTTATCTTTAGGAATATTGTATTTAGGCATTTTCATTGTTTTTAACATGGTTTTCATTCTAATAGTCCTCTGATAAATTTTATCTATTTAAATAATAATTATAGTATATCATCAAATAAACAAGAAATGAACATTTTTGCTTATTTATTTAAATATCTCTTCTCAACAGCTTTATCCAATAACATCAATGCAAATTCCCAGATTTCCTTTGAGCCATTTTTTATATGTTCATTATTTTTAATAACCATATCATATGTTATATTGTGCTTTTTCTATGTATATCCTTCGGTAATATAATTTTGCAGCATTGGTTCTAATCTATCAAAAACTGCCGCAAATTTTGCCTCATTTGTTTCTCTTTCTTCAAACTCATTCCATATATTAATAAAATATTCTTTTTGGTCATTTTCCAGTAATCCAAATATCCTTTCTGCCGCTTCTTTTTCTTTGTTTTGTTCGTTCCCTCTTTCAGAAGAATATAGAAATGTATCGCCTGCATCTATTTCTACAATATCGTGAATCAATAACATTATAATTACTTTTTCTATATTTACAGAAATATTGGAATATTCTTTTAATAATAACGCCATAATACATATTGTCCAGGAATGTTCTGCATCATTTTCAAAACGGCTTCTATCGAATAATTTTGATTTTCTATAAATATTTTTTGCTTTATCTATTTCAATAATAAACTCAAGTTGTTTTTCCAGTCTTTGATTAATATTTAATTCTAACTTTTTCATAAATACTTCCATTTTATTTTAAAATATATCTCATTATATTTGATGTTGTAACAAATTTTTCTTTTTTATAAAAGTTTTTACCTATTTCGTTTTTCTCAAGAACCATTAGTTCCAAATAATCATGTTTTCGTTCTATTGACCATTCTTTGGCTTTTTCTATTAATAATTTTCCTATTCCATTTTTTCTATATTCAGGTTTAATATATAAATCTACTATTCGTGTAAATTTATGCTGAACAATGCAAGGAAATGGGTCTGTTTTATCTTCTTCAAGATGAATAAATCCTATAACTTCATTATTAATTTCAGAAACAAAAATATCACCTGTTGTTCCTTCTATTACACTTTTGGGATAATCTCCTTTTTCTTCTGCCTCAGCGTTTAAAAAAGGTTCTTGCAAACTATTATATTTAAAGAATTCTTCATAAAGACGGGAAAGAGACAATATATCATTTTTATCTGCTAATCGTATTATTAATTCATTTCCATTTTCCATAAATTAATCTCCATTTATATTAAGTTTCATCTTTTTATATTCCTTGCTTTAATACTAAAAACAAACGGTAATTTTTTATCAAAAAACGGAAGATGGTACTGGCCTTTTTCGTTTACTTCCATTCCGCCTGCATCAAAAAATAAAGTGTCGTATTCGTTAAAAAATTCTATTGTTAATCCTGCATTTATCAATGAGTTTATTAAATCACTTACTTTATAATTCCACTCGTAAGTATCCCCCTTTACGGGTTCAGAGAACCAGCCTCCAAGTGAATCACAATGTTCTGTATCTCTTATAAAATACGGATACTTTATCTCCATTTTATTTTCCATTAATTTTTCATGGTCAAAAACCATATAAAACGGATGAGAATCCAATACATATAAAACACCATCTTCTTTTAATAAATGCTTTATTGTTTCTGCCCATTTTTTTAAATCAGGAAGCCAGCACAATACGCCTTCTGTTGTAAAAACCATATCATATTTTGTATTATGCTTTTCTTTAAGCTCCATAATATCAGATTCAATAAAATCTATATTGTTTATACCCAATTCCTGAACCATTTTTTTTGCATAAAATACGTTATCTGGCACAAGATCAACACCTGTAACAACTGCTCCTTTTTGAGCCAATAAAATGGTATCTGCTCCGGTATTACACTGAAGATGAATAATTGATTTTCCGGAAATATCTCCTATTTCATTTTCAATAATACAGCCTAAAGAAGCCGTCTTTTCCTGCAATGCCTTTTTGCAATATTCATAATGGCCTTTGGCTAATAATCCCCATGTTGTTTTATTTGCTTCGATTTCTTTCATATAAATATTCTCCTATAATACATAATATCATATTTACATATTTATACACACATCAAGTGTTACACTTAATAAAAACTCTCTAATGTCTGTTCTTTTATTATATTCTCTTCTATCCCATTCCTCTCCTGCCAAACTATCACCAGAATATAATATTTGACCAAATTTTACATTATTATATTGTGAAACTGCAATATATGTGGCTGTTTCCATTTCCACTGTTACACATCCTTCATTTTTCCGTTGAATAATTTTATTAGGTGTTTCTCTGAAAAAAGCATCTGTTGTCCATGTTTTTGCTTTTATATAAGGGAGTTTCTTTTCTAATAATGTTTTTTCAATTATCTCTACAACATTTTTATCTGCAATAACTTCCCTTGTAGGTTTAATATAATGATATGATGTTCCTTCATCTCTTACAGCTGATGTTGGAACTATTAAATGCCCAACAGCAATTTCTTTTTGCAATACACCGCATGAACCGCAGCAAATAAATTTTTTACAGCCCAATGCTGTAAGCTCTTCTATTTGTCCTGCTGCCATAGGCGCTCCAACAGCCGCTTGTATTAAATTTATTTTTTCCCCCAAATACTCCAATTCATATAATGGATAATTTATTCCTTCTGATTTAAATGTATAAATAATTTTATTTGGATACTCTTTAATAATTTTTTCAATTATTTCTGAAAAGAAACATAAAAGGCATTTTTCAGATATGCCATCTATGGGTTGAACTAAATTTGAAGGTCTTATGAATGCATTTCTGTCCTCATCAAATTCCAATATGGGAAACTCATTTTGTAACATACATTATATCCTTAAAAAAATAAATTATTCTATATTATACATGTTCTTTATATTTTGCAATGAACATTATTGATCATTTTAAAGCAAATACTACCAAAATATTCGTTGTTATCTCCAATTCACCTGTTGGTACAATTGTTGAGCCGGCATCACGAGCTGCTTCTGCATATACTAATTGATTAGTGAATCTATTTATAGGAGAATGCTGCTGGTGCACCTCTTCTGTTATGCTTAATACCTTTTTTATTTTAAGATTAGAAAGTTCAGCATATTGATTCGCTTTCTCTACAGCTTTCTGATATGCCAGTTCACGAGACCTGACAAAATATTCGGTGTTATTTTTAACACCAAAGCTTATTTGGTTCATTTCTATCCCATTTATCTGGATAAGCTGATCAATTATTCTGGATACCTTCTCATTTTCTGTATCATTATTAATATTATCAATAGAAAAGGTTAATATTTGTTCAGCTCTTTGCCCAACTAAAATACGCCTGGTTGTATATTCATACTCTGATCTAAATATTAAAGAAGCTGTAGATATATTTTTATCTTCAATGCCATTATCTTTCAAAATAAACAATGCTTGCCTGACCATTCTATTTACCGCTTCTTGTGCTGTACTGGTTGACTGCGCTACATTGCTTAAAGTTATTGTCATTTGGATCATGTCAGGTTGAGCCAATACTGTTCCGGTTCCAAAAACAGAAATAGTACTTTGAATCTGCTGATTACCATTACATCCTGATATTGACAAAATAATTATTAATGTCATAAAAATCTTATTTATTTTTTTCATCGAAAACCTCCAAAAGTTTATTATTTTATTATACAAGATATTCATTTTGCTTCAAGTGTATACCACTGTAACTTTCATGTAATAAATCATGTAATAATTCATCTTTTTCCTATACAAACCATTTTACATCTTTTCCAAAATGTTTTTTACCATGTTTTATTCTATCTTTTATCGTAGAAAAGTGTATTTCTAATTTATTTCCGCTGTCGTCCAATATATACAATGAATCTCCTTCTGTTTCATTTTTTTGCCATTCTTTTATTTCGTTTTTCTTTATTTTTTCTATAAATGTTTTATAGTGACTTCTTTTTACATTAAAACAAATATGAGAATAATTCTCAGATGGAATATAATTCTCTTTTTGATCCAGCGCAATCCATATTTTTCCTGCAAGAAAATAGGCGCTTCTACTTGATTTCATAACAGGTTTAAAACCCAATATTTCTTTATAAAAAGAAAATGCTATATCAATATTTTTTACAGAAATTGTAATATGATTAATTCCGTTTATCAAGATTTCTCCAAACAAATATTAAATATACAGCAGACAATATTGCCCGCCATATACTTAATACTTATTATGATGTCTTCCAGCGTTTTAGAGTTGGAAAATATTCTAACATTGCCTTACGAGCTGTTTCGGCATCAGGGTAAACATGCGGCACTCTGAATGGGATACAAGTTTCTATGACACCTTCCATTGTCGCACTGGGGTATGCGAATTTGCCTTTTTTATAGCAATGTTCGCAATAATCTTCGTTGTCTGTGCCATCTGTATTTGTACCTTGTTTTGCATACTCAAATGGCGTAGCGCATGATTGGCAAATTTTTTGTTCCATAATCTACATCTCCTAATTTTTTTTTATAGTTTCATACGAAACTATTATACCATTAATTTATTATAGTTTCCTGTTATTTCAATAACATTATTATCCGGATCATATAAATTAAAAAAATAATAATTTGTATGAGCTTGTATAATTTCTGTTACTGCTCCGATATTTAGGCTTTTTACTCTTTCGTATTCTGCCTTTAAGTCATTAATCCAAAAGTTTAATACAAACTTATGATCACCGCCGCCGCTGTAATCATGACCTTGTAATTTTGCTTCATTCATTATTGAGAAACAAATACCATCAATGAAAAATTGTGCAAAGATATTAGGGCTTATAATAGAACCATTTGTAGATAAAAATGCTTCATAAAAATCAAATGCTTTTTTAAAATTTTTTACAACTAAATACATACCGAATTTTAATTGTTTCTTATTTAGTCTATCTGAAAACTTTTCTTTAATTGCAAGTAAATCATCAGCAGAAACTGAAAATAATTTACTCATAGAAATAATTTTATCTACTTCTGGAAGAGTTTGACCAAGTTCCCATTTAGAAACAGACTGCCTTGATACATTCATTTTTTCTGCTAGTGTTTCCTGCGAAAACCCGTTTTTTACTCTGTATTCCTGTATCTTCCGCCCAATGCTTAACATTTCGCTCCTCATTGTTCTAAAAGTAAATATAAATGAATAATATTTAAACCAAGTAAAGTTTACAATTTGTCAACCTGTGGTTGCGAAAGAATCTTTTTCTTTATTATTCATCTAACAGTTCCTTTTCCATTTCGTCAATACCACTAAAATTTATCAATTGATGTTTCGGCAGTCCAATACTTAGAGCATATTCACCCATCTCATCAAAATCCGATTTCTTGTTTTTATCTAATTTATATATTTTATTAGGGAAAATAACATAATGAAACTCATTATTTTTAAAGTCGGCATACCAATTTCCAATATGTTCTATATCCAAAGATTTTGATAATTCCTTAGCTATTTTTTCAGCCTCTTTTTCTTTTATTTCCACTGTATGTAATGTCCATTTTTTCAGCCAAGGTGTTTCGTGTTTTACATTTACTTTTTCAACTCTGGTTGATACTATTTTAACACCGTTTAAGACATTTTTGTTTTTTAAACTTTCTTCTATGATAACACCACTATAAATCATTATTCCGCTCCATTTATTAATAATACTACATATTTGTATAGCTTATGTCAATAGTAAATTTGCCAAAATACAGTGAAAAAACATTTTTTTACAGGTAAATCTGTGAAATTTGTTAGTTTCATGTAGTTTTATGTATATGACAAAGAATGTAAATAGTATATTATAAATAACAAGGAGATAAAATTATGGCAGTAGTATGTAGTAGCGGATTAGTAGGTAAAGCAGTTACCCTAATCGCCCTGGAAAAATCACCAGTAATGATCGTAACAAATGTAGCAGAAGAAACAAAAACAGTCGAAGTAACCTGGCTCGACAACAACAATTCAGTCAACACGGCTGCGTTCCCTTCAAAAGCGTTAGACAAATTTGAAGCGAAACCAAAACAAGCCACAGCTGCAAAAAAACCCGCGCCCAAAAAGAAAAAGTAAAAATCTATTCCAGATTTTATAACAATCAGTAGAGGACTTTGCTCCCTACTGGTTGTTGTTTACCTGTTACTCTTTTGTTTGTTTTTGAATACACGAATGTTCTTATTCTTGTGTCATGAGAACAAAGTGACCTTGTCCGTTACCTGTTGCAGAAACCGGCTGATAAGCTCTTTTTTTGTAATGAACCTCATCTTAATAAATACATATTTATTATAAATATTTTCCTTTATTTACATTATATTTTAATTTTTTATAATTAATTATTATTTCATTGTTTTCTTCTTTTATTTCCATTCCATTAGGAATATGAAATAAAGCCCATGGATCTTTATTTAACGCAATCAATGCAAAATTCCCAATCATTGGAGTTAATTTTGTTTTTTTATTTTCCATATTTTCATTTTTAATTTGTTCTATTATATTATTTACACCTTTATTTTTCAAATACATTATTTTATCAGCAACTTTTGAAATATCATTTTCTATAATACTATTATATATTTCTTTTGGTTTTTTTCCTTTTATTCCAATTAGATTATCAAGTGTTTTTAATGCAATTGCTATAAATATTAAAAATGCGACAGGTATACTAACAAGAAGTATTATAAAAAGTGGGAATGCAATAATATCCCAAAATTTTTCAAATGTTTGGTTACTTTCATATAAAAAAGAAATAATTGAAACAATAAATGCGATTGTATATGGAATACTTAAAATTAATAATATAAATATTATTAACTCTATTGATTCTGGTAATTTTATTTTTTTTCTAAATTTTCCTTTTAAAAGTAATATACCACCAAAAAAGAATAATATTCTTATTATTGCCCCCATTAATATACTCCTTATATTTATATTATATTAATAATAATTAATACTTAATAATTTTTTCTAAAAATGCAAATATTATATTCCCTTGTCCTTTTTCCCGTTTTATTTCCTTATATCCGTTCTTTTTATATAAATACATATTTTTATTGCTTTTTGAGCTTGTAAATAATTCGAATGTTTTACATTCAAAATATGTTTCTATTGCATTTAATAATTTCGTCCCATATCCTTTATTCTGAAAATCCGGATGTATTATTAGTTTGCTGATATAAACACGGTTATTTTTCTCATATGCCCTGATAGACCCGACAATTTTACCGGTATCTTCTATCAATTTTAATATTAAATAATTATCAAATTCTTTTTCCAGTTCTTCTATTGTTTGTGTAAGGGGTTGTAATTTATAATCATTATGTATTTCCGCTTCGCTTAAAAACGCGATTTTCTGCAATTCCAGTATTTTGGATAAATCTTCTTTTACAGCTTTTAGTATTTCCATATTTCTCTCTTTTCATTCTATCTTAAATATACAAATTATCAATACGGCAAACTACGCTTTGGGTATATTCTTTAAAATATTTTAACCAAAAATTATTTGCCATTGGATTAAAACTCTCAAAATCTGTACCTAACAATATGGTATTTTCATTTTTTAATGTTTTTATTATAAAATTTAATATATTTTCCATTATTCCTTGTCCTCTATACTCTGGTAAGCAGAATGCACCGCAAATTGGTAAAATCAATTATTTTTAACATTTATTCTCCATTTTTAATTCCAATATCTTCACTAAATCTTAATAGATAACCATCTGGATCTTGTATTAAAAATTCTTTATATCCATATTGTTTTCCATTAACTTCATACCAATTTTCTTCAATTTCTCTAAATAGTTTTATTCCATTATCCTTTATTTTTTCTGCCATTTTACTTACATCAGTAACTTCTTTTTGTAAATTTATTCCCACAATAACTCTGCGATCTCTGCGTCTTACGAACCGAAGGTTCGACGTCTCCGCGAGAGTTAATTTTGTAATCTTTTAATTGTTACAGAGTACTAGTGATATTTTTTATAACAAATTTATCGTGTTTTAATATGATTTTTGGTACAGATTTGGTACAATTCTGATGTAGTATTAGTGTTGTAATTAAAAAAATATATATAAATATTATAATATTTCGTATTACGTATTGAAAAATAAAATAATATTAGTACAATATAACTATAGTTTCTAAAAAAGGGAGTATTGTGATAAAAAAAATAATAATAGGATTGATTCTTATATGTATTGTTTTTAGCTTTTTCGCCTGTTCACAGCAGCAGTTACATATACAAGAAAATCGCTTTGACATAAATTCATTTCGTGACATACCAGATATAACGAAAGAAGAAATAGAAGCCATAGAAACATTGAAAAAATCAAGGTCTCAATTTATTTACGGGAGTATGCTTACAACAGAAGCATTCATGTTGTCGGATGGAACTAAAGCCGGGTTTAAAACATTTTTCAGCGAGCTGTTGTCAGAATTATTTGGAATTCCTTTTGTTCAGGAAATAATCCCATGGGATATGTTGAAAGAAGGGCTTGATACCAAAACTATCGATTTTACCGGAGAACTAACACCGACCCCGGAGCGCGAACTGGAATATTTTATGACATATCCTATCGCCGAACGGGTTTTATGTGTTTATACGCTTGACCATATTTCAAAAATAGAATTGATCGACCTTAACGGGTGCAAAATAGGATTTTATAAAGGCACAATCACTGCTGAATCCATTCTTTCAGCTTATTCCGAATTGAATTTTGAGATTGTAGATATATATGATTATCAGGATTTGATTGATAAAATAACTACCGGCGAGATAGAAATGTTTATTGATGATGCGGTGTCGATGTTTGCTTTAAGCGGCATTTTAACCCCTCATGAAAATATTTTCCCTTTAATATACACCCCCGTTTCAATGACCACAGCAAACCCCGAGTTGGCGCCGGTAATTTCTGTTGTAAATAAATATATAAAATCAGGCGGAATTGATAAAATTTATGATCTTTATATAAAAGGCTATCTTGAATATGCAAAATTTGATTTTTATAAATCATTAACCGATACCGAAAAAGAATATCTTGATAATTTATTAAAGACCAACACGAAGATTCCCATTTCTCTTGAAACCCAAAACTATCCTATTTCTTTTTATAACAAAAATGATAAAAGTTATCAGGGGATTGCGCCTGAAGTTTTAAGAGAAATAACCGTGCTGTCCGGCATTGAATTTGAAAACATATCCGGACCGGACGATTCATGGGATATAATATTTCAAAGACTTATTTCCGGCGAAACGACAATGGTTTCCGAACTTCTAAAAACCGAAAACCGGATTGGCTCATTCTTATGGTCCGAAATACCATTTGCCACAACAAGGTATGCACTTATTTCAAAAGTTGATTTTCCTTTTTTGGAACCTTACCAGGTTATAAGGGCTAATGTTGGCGTATTAAAGAGCAGCGCTCTGGAAGATGTTTTCATCAGTATGTTTCCTCAACATGACAAAATAATATACTTTGATAATAATGATGTTAGCTTTGATGCACTTGAAAATGGTGAAGTTGACCTTTTGATGTCAACTGAAAATCTATTTCTCATGTTATTACATTATCTTGAAAAACCAGGATATAAGATTAATATATCTTTTAATTCGCCTGTCGTAGAATCATTCTTTGGTTTTAATATCAATGAAGATATTTTAATATCAATTATTGATAAAGCGTTAATAAAGATTAATACGGATAAAATAGAAAAAAATTGGGTAAACCGTTCCTTTAATTACGAAAGAATAATGGCTGATCAGCGTGCGTATTTTGCAAATCGGACTTTAACGCTAATGTTTATTTTCTCCGTTATCCTGCTGTTTTTATTAATTGTGCTTGTTATATTATTTAATAAAAATAAAAAACAGATAAATTTAATAAAATATCGCGAAGAATTACTTTCAACTACACTAAATAAAATGAATGAGGTAACAAAACAGAAGAATAATACATTAATTTCGCTGGAAAAGATTTTAAACAGTATCGATACCGGTATTTACGTTACTGTGCCGGAAACCGGAGAGTTGCTTTTTGTAAACACCTTTTTGAAAGAAACACTAAATATTGAAGATGATATTATTGGAAAATACTGTTATAAAATTTTCAGGACAGGTCTAAATGAAATATGTGATTTTTGTCCGTGTTTGCAGTTGGATAAAGATCCGGATAAAACGATTGTATGGGAAGAATATGAACCAGAGACCGGGAAAACTCTTCAGCGTTCAGACTGTTATATTAACTGGTATGACGGAAGAAGAGTTCATTTACAGCATGTAATTGATATTACAGAATTGGTAACAGCAAAAAACCTTGCCGAACAGGGCAACCGGGTAAAAAGTTTATTTCTTGCCCAGATGAGCCATGAAATTCGAACACCAATAAATGCGATACTTGGTATTTCAGAAATTTTTATTCAGGATAAAAATACATTAAACGAAATATTTACCGGCGGCGCTAAAGAAGGATTCAGAAAAATATATGAATCAGGCAGCTTATTAACAAACATTATTAACGACATCCTTGATTTTTCAAAGATAGAAGCCGGAAAACTGGAAATAATTCCAAAAAAATATAATGTACCGATTTTTATCAACGATAGTGTACAATTAAACCGTATCCGTTATGAAGACAAACCGATTGAATTCATTTTATTAATGGATGAAAATATGCCTGTAGAAGCAATCGGAGATGAACTTCGTATCAGACAAATACTCAATAATTTGCTTTCAAATGCTTTTAAATATACAGAAAAAGGTAAAGTAGAACTTTCGATTTCATTTGAACCAGGAGACAGCGAAACTATAATATTTGTATTTAAAGTTAGCGATACAGGACAAGGCATGAATAAAGATCAATTAAGCAGGCTTTTTAATGAATATGAACGTTTTAACATGCAAACTAATCAAGGAATTAACGGTACAGGTTTGGGTTTGAACATCACAAACCGCCTTGTTGAACTGATGAATGGCGAAATAATAACAGATAGTATAGTTGGTGAAGGGTCGGTGTTTATAATACGTATTCCGCAGAAAAAATGCACTTCGATTGTATGCGGAAAAGATGTAACGTTAAGCCTTCAGAATTTTAGTTTCCGCAGTACATCACTCCAAAATAACGAAGAGATCATACATGAATATATGCCGGATAATAAAGTGCTTATTGTAGACGATGTTGAAACCAATCTGTTTGTCGCCAAAGGACTAATACTACCTTATGGATTACAAATTGAAACTGCCTTAAATGGGTTTGAAGCTGTTGAAAAAATTAAAAATGGTAATTTTTACGATATTATTTTTATGGATCACATGATGCCAAAAATGAACGGCATTGATGCGGTAAAAATAATACGTGACATGGGTTACATACATCCTATTGTTGCCCTTACAGCTAATGCCATACATGGTCAGGAAGAAGTATTCCTGTCAAATGGATTTAATGATTTTATATCCAAGCCAATAAACTCACGGGAATTAGACCTTACATTGAAACACTTTATTAAAAGTAAAAATATACTTTCTGCAAAACAGAAATCTGATACCAATGAAAAATCGCATAATATTTCTGCCGGAAACAAGCTAACCGAAATTGAAAAATACTTCGTTCTGGATGCGGAAAACACTTTAAACGTATTGAATGAATTAAAACCTAAACTGCAAGGGGTTAACCCCAACCTTACTGATGAAGAACTTGAATTGTATACAATCACTATCCATGGAATGAAAACCGCTTTAGCAAACATTGGCGAAAATAAATTGTCTGACGATGCGTTAAAATTAGAACAAGCAGGCGATAATCGTGATTATGCTGTACTTGTTAATGAAACACCCGAATTTATTGATGCGCTGCAATCGTTGCTAAATATAATAAAATATAGAGAAAAAAGCTAAAAGCAGAAAATGGACAGTTACTAGTACTCTGTAACATCTAAAACATTACAAAAAGAGTTCTCGCAGAGACGCAGAGGCGCAGAGAACGCGGAGCTGTAGTTCGATTATTTTATTTTAATTCCTAGAAATCTCTGTAGTTATCTGAGATTTCTTAGGTTAAAGATAGGTATTTCGAACAATAACTCGAGCAGCTACTATATCTATCCATTCAACTAAACGTCCGCCGAATAAACGGCCTTTTCCGTTTATATCTCCTGACATAACAATTTGAACTTGCTCGGTTTTTGATTGAGATACATACTTTTGTTTTAATTCTGATATAATCATATTTTCTACTATCCTCTAATCGTTTCATAAGACCAGTTAATAATACCGCCAAAATCATACAAGTTTGAGTAGCCCAATTCCGCTAAAATAGCCGCTGCTAATGCACTCCTGCGGCCGCTGCGGCAGTAAATTAGTATAACGGCGTTTTTGTCTGGCAATTCCGTTTCTGCTCTTCGCCTTAATTCATTGTCAGGAATAAGGATAGCGCCGTTAATTCTTATTTCAGTAAATTCCGTAAGGGTACGAACATCCAATAAAATATAATTGTCCAGTTCGTTCATCATTTTGTATGCTTCATGAGCAGTAATTGTCTGCCAAGTACTTATTTCTCCAGCACTATTTCGTGTACACGCTGTAAATAGAAATAGTAAAACAATTATAGTATTTATCTTTTGCATATTCCGCTTCTCCTTATATTAGAAATACTCATAACCCCACCACATTGGAATAAACTCTTTTAATTTCTTTGTCTCCATTGTTTCCAAATCAATTAAAACGTCCATTTCTCCGCTGTCTTTATCAAGTTGCATAAGATATTCCCTGCAAGCGCCGCAAGGCATACCAACTTTATCATCAATACAGCAAACCAATTTTACGATCTTGCTTTCTCCATTTGTAATCATATTTGCTATTGCATTCCGTTCTGCACACATACCTAAAGAACAACCTGTATCTATACAAACGCCTGTATATACATTTCCATTTTCTGTTAATATTGC
>Ga0123356_10005206_pt1 | contig 13295 bp, 8 predicted proteins | sample TergutEmb28metaG_2_FD_92546 | JGI IMG/M metagenome (GOLD analysis project Ga0123356, IMG submission 92546) | Embiratermes neotenicus P3 segment gut microbial communities from Petit-Saut dam, French Guiana - Emb289 P3 | ecosystem: Host-associated > Arthropoda: Insects > Digestive system > Gut ... | reverse complement strand
TCGGCATCGAATGCCACGCTGGGCAAAACTCCGAAAGTCCAGCCGGTTTTCACGCCATCGGGACGTTTTTCTTTCTTCTTTTTCGCTTGTTTCTCAACAGGCGATTCTGTTTCCGGATTATCTGTGCCTTCAACTTGTCCTAATAACAAAAAAGGAGCAAGCAAGAAGACTCCAATCATAAAAATGTAGCGTTTTTTCATAAGAATTAAGTTTAAATTTTACATTACGATTAAAAACGTGCAAATATCATAATTTTTTTGGATTATATAATGGGGCGCTCAATCATCTTCAATTTTCCTTCAAAAGGCTCTTTATAAGCGTTTGTTAGTTTGAAATAATGATTAAGTTCATCAAAACTTTCACCGAAAATATGATTGGAAAAATATTGAAGTTTGTCCATAACACGAATAAATGTATCCGGTTCTTTTCGATTTGTCATTTTTTTTAACGACAAAATATAATCTTCCCGATATACTGTGGGTACGATAATTCGCGATTGTCCACTTTTAAATAGTTCGGCGTTTCCCATAATTCGCGATATTCTTCCATTGCCATCTGTAAATGGGTGTATTTCCGAAATCATAAACATCATAAACACGGCTTTTGCCATCGGGTCGGTTAAAGCTGCATAATATTTAAATCCCTGTCTTAATGTTCCTTCCACTAAAGTAAAATCTACAAATTCCGTACTCCCGGCTCTGTTGTTTTGGTTTTTAAATACTCCAACACTCATCTCTTCCGCTCTGCCCGACATCATGGTTAAATGACGGCGTTTCAAAATATCCATCAAGTCATCAGCAGTTGCGGGAGTAATGCTCATTTCATAACTGCTTGACACTATTTGAAATGTGCCTAAAATATCATGAGAATCCTTTGTTCTTTTCGGAATGGTAATTCCCGTATCCACAATTTTTTTAGCATCTTCTACAATAAATTTTGTTCCTTCGATATAGTTTGAAAAATAAGCTTCGAAGAAAGAAAATAAACGAAAAGATGCTGCTGATGTATTTTTATCGGTTCGTTCGTGAAAATAGTAATCTCTCAATTTATCATAAAGAATTTCAAATAATCCGGCACGTTCAACGTCATACGGCATTCCTATGGCTCTTGCTTTGGCAGAATCAGAATTTAAAACCTTTGCAGAGTGAGTATTCAATAGGGCTGAGATGATCTTATTTAGCTTTTTAAACTCGTTGTTGAAATTTAGTTGTTTGGCTACTTCCCGGGCTTTGTCTCTAAATTTATTAATTCCTGCTTCGCCTTCCCTGATGATTATTTTTTCTAATCTATCTTCAATGTATTCAATGGAAAAGATTTTTGATTCGCCGCCTTTCTTCTTTGAAATTTGCATATTCTCAAGCATCCATCGCCATTCGGAAGAAATAAAAATACCTCCTAAGTTTTGGTCGGATGCCAATGCCGGTTCCCCTTTCATTACATTAATTACAACCCCTTTAAAATCGGTTATTTTTTTGGTATAACTACTTGTCAGGAAGAAATTTTCTGTTTCAGTAGGACGTAATTCCAATGCGCTTCGATGCGTAATAATAGCTTTGGGAAATCGCCACTTGAGTATCTCAAAAAAATGGCGTTTAATGATGTGTTCCGTAGAATCTTTCAAATTAGTAGTATAAAGCCGGGGAGCTATTTTTCTTACTCTACCTTCCTTTTCTGCTTTGCATATTTGATTAGATATGCTTTTTTCAGAAGACGCAAATATAATTTCTTGTCTAAAATCTAAAATATTTTCCATTAGATTTTTTTCCATTATAAACTAAATGAGCGTGCAAAACTAAGATTTTTTTCCATTATAAGCTTGTTTTGATGGATTTTTTTCCATTATAAATTGGGAGGTAGCATTTTTCTAATGCCTAAAATGCCTCTTCCCCGTAAACACCATACTAATTCCCAGCTCATTACAAGCCTTTATGGAATCCTCATCACGCATAGAGCCGCCGGGTTGAATAATAGCAGTAACTCCATACTGATGTGCCATTCTTACCACATCATCAAACGGAAAAAAAGCGTCGCTGGCAAGTACTAAACCTTTGGCAAAACCGGCGGCTTTTGCCTGTTCTAAGGCGATGTGCGCTGCCCCTACTCTGTTCATTTGTCCGGCGCCCACGCCTACAGTGCGCATCGCAGCAGCCACAGTAATGGCGTTCGATTTGACATGCTTGCATACTTTCATGGCAAATAGTAAATCGTTCATTTCCATTTCTGTAGGCGCTTTTTCGGTAACCACATCATATTCATAATCTTGCACGGTGGCGTGGTCGACTTCCTGCATCAGCAAACCGCCATTTACGCTGAGGAATACGTTTTTATCTTCATTTTTTCGAGAGACCTCGAAAGTCATTAAACGGATGTTTTTCTTGGCAGTTAACATTTCCAGCGCTTTTTCGGTAAATTTCGGCGCTAAAATAATCTCTAAGAAAACATTTTTCATGGCTTCGGCGGTGGCTTCATCAATCACCTGGTTGGTAGCCACAATGCCTCCGAAAATAGAAACCGGATCTGCATCATAGCAACGTTGCCACGCTTCCTGCACGTCTTTTCCAATGCCTACACCACATGGGTTTTTATGTTTTACTGCTACCATCACCGGCTCATCCATAAACTCTTTTACAATGTTCAATGCCGCATCGCCATCTTGAATATTATTGTACGACAACTCTTTACCATGCAATTGTTTAGCGAATGCCATAGAAAATCCTTGTGGTTTTCCGGCATAAAAACATGCTTTTTGATGTGGGTTTTCGCCGTAGCGCAACGATTGTTTTTTAGTAAAGGTTAAGGTAAGATTTTCCGGCTCGCTTTCTTCCAATTTATCAGTTAAATAACCGGCAATCGTGGCATCATAAGCCGCCGTGTGCCGGAATACTTTTGCCGCCAATTGTTGACGTGTTTCAAAAGTAGTATCTCCTTGATTTTTAATTTCTTCAATTACATTTTGGTAATCATTCGCATCACAAATCACCGTTACAAAAAGATGATTTTTGGCGGCGCTGCGCAACATGCTGGGACCTCCGATGTCAATATTTTCAATCGCTTCTGCTGAGGTTACGTTTTCTTTCGCTATAGTTTCTTTGAAGGGGTATAAATTTACGACCACCATATCAATCATATCAATTTGATTCTCTTTGGCTTGTGCAATATGGTGTTCATTATTTCGCAAACACAATAAGCCACCGTGTACCTTGGGGTGCAACGTTTTCACGCGGCCATCCATAATTTCCGGAAATCCGGTTACCTCATCAATCATCCTTACGGGGATTCCATTTTCATGCAACAACTTGTAAGTGCCTCCGGTAGAAATAATTTCATACTCGAAAGGAATTAACTGTTTTACAAAATCCAGCAAGCCGGTTTTGTCGCTAACGCTGATTAAAGCTTTTTTCATCTGGTATATTTTTTATGTAAACTACCCCGCCCTGCGGGCACCCCTTCAAAATGGAAAGGGATATTTATGGTCTATTTTTGGAATCCGCTTCTAATCATTAAGGCATCTACTTTGGGCTCTCTGCCTCGGAAACCCACAAAGAGTTCCAAAGGTTTTTTGGAGCCGCCTTTTGAAAGAATGTTTTCCACAAACAAATCGGCAACCTCTTTATTAAAAACGCCTTTTTCTTTAAACAGCGAAAAAGCGTCGGCTTCCAATACTTCCGCCCATTTGTAGCTGTAGTAACCTACGGCATAACCACCAGAGAAAATGTGGCTGAACGAGGTGCTGAATGCAGTGCCGGGCGCCACAGGAAGCAGGTCCACCTCTTGAACGGCTTTTCTTTCCAATGCGGCAATGTCGTTCACTAACGCTGGGTCTATGGTATGCCACATCATGTCGGAAAAACCGAACATCAGTTGGCGAGAAAAAGCATAGCCTGTCAAAAAGTTTTCTGTATCTTTCAGTTTTTGAATTAGATCCTGAGGAATCAACGCACCTGTTTCATAATGATAAGCGAACATTTTCAAAAAGCCGGGCTCGGTTGCCCAGTTTTCCATAATGTGCGAAGGCAGCTCTACAAAGTCGCGGGGCACGCTGGTTCCGGACAAAGACTCATAATGCACATCGGAAAGCAAGCCGTGCAACGCGTGGCCAAATTCGTGTAAAAACGTACCTACTTCGCCAAAAGTTAATAACGACGGGTTGGTCTCCGTGGAAGGCGTAAAATTCATGTTTAAAGTAACAATCGGGCGAATATCGAGTTTTCCGTCTCTGCGTTGTTCCCGGTAAGAGCTCATCCAGGCGCCGGCGCGTTTCGATTCGCGCGGATGAAAATCCAAATACAAAACGCCCATAAATCTATCGCCTCTAAATACTTCATAAGCAGTAACATCGGGGTGATATACCTGAATTTCGTCATTTCTTTTATAAGTCAAGCCAAACAAATCTTCCGTCAATTGGAACACACCGTCAATCACTTTTTCCAATTTAAAATAAGGCTTTAACATTTGATCATTCAAATTGTACTTATTATCTTTCAATTTTTCGGCGTAGTAGCTGAAATCCCAGCGTTGAATGGGCTCATTAAAGCCTAACGTTTCGGCAAACTCTTGTATCTCTGCAACTTCCTTTTTCCCTGCCGGCACCGCAACTGCTGCCAAATTATTCAACAATTGATACACATTGGCCGGATTTTCTGCCATTCTGTTTTCCAATGCGTAATATGCATAATTCTCAAAGCCTAAGAGTCTTGCCACATCATATCTGTTTTGCAAAATATCTTTAATCACGCCCGAATTATCATATTTTCCTCCGAAAGCACGCGCATTAAACGCCATAAAAAATTCTTTTCTTAAATCTCTGTCATCGGCGTACGTCATGATCGCCTGATAACTCGGCTGGCTTAAATCAAACAGATAACCTTCCAAATCCTTTCTTTTTGCCTTGCTTTTCGCAACTTCTAAAGCCGTTTGCGGCAATCCCTGTAACCGCGCATCATCTTCAAAATGACGAGAAAATTCGTTGGTATAATTCAACACATTCTCTCCAAATTCGAGCGAAAGTTTGGATAATTTCATGGAAAGTTCGCGATATTTTTCTTTTTCCTCTTCATTCAGTTGCGCACCGCTGCGAATGAAATTTTGATGTACTTTCGTCAACAACATCAAATCTTCTTCATTAGTCAGAAAGCCTTTGTCCGCATAAACTTGTTGTATTTTCCGGAACAAATCATGATTGAGAGAAATTTTGTTGGAATACTCGGTCATCATCGGGCTGACTTCTTTTGCTAAGGCTTGCAGCTCGGGCGAAGTATTCGACGACATCAGATTGTAAAACACGCCTGCCACACGTGTGAGCAGCCGTCCTGCGTTTTCCAACGGAACAATCACCGTTTCAAAAGTGGCTTTCTGACCTTTTCCTGCCTTCACAATAGCATCAACTTCTTTTTCAGCCACTTCAATGGCAAATTTAAAAGCCGGCATAAAATCTTCCGTTGTAATATCATTAAACGGCGGCGTTTGGTGTGGCGTTTCCCAATCTTTGATAAGCGGGTTGTTTTTAAGGTGATCCGGAATATTCATCGTGTTTGAATTTTGGGCATTAAGGCTTAGCATAAAGCATAATGCGAGAGTGAAGAATGTGGTTTTTTTCATGTTTTATATAATTAAGATTTAAAAAATTAATGATTTAAAGATTTAAGGTAATACCTGAAAACAGGCGGCAAAGGTATAAAAAAACCGTTATTTTTTTTAAGCCTTCTTTTCAGCGTTCACTTCTTTTTTTTCTTCTTTTTTTATCACGACAAACCATTGCTTTTTCTATTTCCATTTCTATTTCATCATGATTCATAAACCGGTTCGACATAGGCGTCAATTTGCAAACAATAGGAATGCCTACCCATTGTTCGGGCAAACAAAGGATGACGGTATCGGTTTTTGGAAGCAAAACAATCGTTTTCATCGCGGTTTGAGTAAATCTATTATGCGGAAAAAAATGCACAAATAATAAAAAAATGCCTTTATAATGGATTTTTCTGCGTTTTTTACATGTTTTTCTACATTTGTCAGAAATTGCATATTTTCACAATTAGCGTTTTATGATTCAAACAAATATAGTTTTTTATATTTACCTGCATCATTTTTAAAACGAATTTCGAAATTTCCGTAAATCTCTAATAATCAAAATACAATATTCATTTTATTTAAAAAATAGAAAAGCCACAATGCCCCCATTGAAAAAAGTATATTTTTGCGCCCTCAAAACAAAGGAGGTTTGAGTAGCTCAGCAGGTAGAGCACATCCCTTTTAAGGATGGGGTCCTGGGTTCGAATCCCAGCTCAAACACTGAACAAAAAGCTGATAATTAGATGATTATCGGCTTTTTTGTTTTTGGGGGTATGGCTAATAATTTTGGGGAATTAGCTTAAAACGGGCAGGTTTTTGGGTGTTTTGTGTTACCTAATGTGTTACCTAAAATTATGTGAAAACTGTTTGCATAATTCAGTTAAAATCATGAATTTAAGAACAGTACAGAAAAAAGATGTCGTTTACAAAAACGGTCATTCGCCCTTGTATCTCCGATTTACGCACGAGAGGCGAAACAAGTTTGTAAGTTTAGGGGTATCCGTTGCCCCCGAGCACTGGGACAATGAGCAACAGAAAGTAAACCCCGATTGCTCTGATTACAATGCAATTAACACACTGATTAAGAAGAAAAGATGCTAATAAAGAAAAACAAATTGAAAATATGGTATTTTCGCCCCAAAATCAAATTATTAACCCGACAAAATGATGAAATTTAACACCTCATTTTTTAAAGTTCAGTTCTCTCTTTTTGAATCACAACTCAAGGGGGTCAATTTGCGCTGGAAATGAGGGGTCAGTTTCATTGGAATGTGCAGAATTGCTGCAAATGGTTAATAATATTGCTTTAAATTTTTCAAAAAGAAAAACAGAAATTTAATATTTGAGAAGTATGAGTAAAATTTCAATCCGTTTTTTTAACGACCGTGAAGTTCGTGCTATTTGGGACGAAGAAAATAACAAATGGTGGTTTTCTATTGTAGATATTGTTGCCATTTTAAGCGAAAGCAGCGATGCACGAAACTATTGGTATGTGCTAAAAAACCGCTTAAAGAAAACCAATAGCGAACTCCTTACAAATTGTAAGGGGTTCAAGTTAGTCGCTCCTGACGGCAAGAAACGCGAAACTGATTGCTTTGACAGTAAAGGGATTATAGAATTGGCGAAAAATTTTCCCAGCAACAAGGCACTGAAATTCCTTGACTGGTTTCTGTACAGCGACAACACCATTGACGGACAAAGCAAAAAGAAAGCATATTCGCTGTTTGAAAGCAATTTGATAGAAGAAATTCAAGTCGGAACAGTGAAAGGATTGCAGCAAATTCATGCCTATCTGTTCGGCGGATTGTACGACTTTGCCGGAAAAATACGTCAAAAAAATATCGCTAAAGGCGGCTTTCAGTTTGCAATGGCTCAATTTTTAGGCAATACATTAAATCAAATTGAACAAATGCCCGAAAATACATTTGAAGAAATTGCCAATAAATATGTGGAAATGAATATTGCCCACCCATTTATGGAAGGCAATGGACGAAGCACACGCATTTGGCTTGATTTGATACTAAAAAAACGCCTGAAAAAATGTGTAGACTGGAGTAAAATAAGCAAAAACGATTATCTGAATGCTATGGTAAAAAGTCCTGCAAACAGTACGATACTAAAAAACTTGCTAAAAAATGCTCTAACCGATGAAATCAACAGCCGCGAAATGTATATGAAAGGAATAGATTACTCGTATTATTACGAAGAAAATTAATCACTAACCGTTCTTAAAAATGGAATTATTTCAGAAAGGGAATTGCTGCAAATGGTTAATAATATTGCTTTAAATTTTTCAAAAAGAAAAACAGAAATTTATGAGGAGTTTATTGATAGTTAATAGTTGCGTACAAATTGCGTACACACGTATTTTTTAAAACCGTATAATTTATTTGTTTTTAATATATTGCATTATGATGTTTTATTCCCAGCTCAACACTTGAAAATTAAATTTTTATCGTAAAATGTTGTGTATTATTGCACAACATTTTTTGTTATGCAATATTAGAAGCCCGTTAATCTTTCCCATAAAATTCCAAAATCTTAACCCTAAATAAAAAATCAAACTTAGCTTGAATAAGATTGGATTGTGCTTGTAAGTACCTGTTTTTGGCGTCATTAAACTCAAAACTGGTGGAAGATCCTGTATTGAATTTTACTTCTTCATATTGAAAGGCGATGGCAGAAGAAGTGTTGGCAATTTGCGAAGCCAAATATTTTTCTTTAGAGGCAACTGCATTTACATAAGCTTGTTCAATCGCCTTAATGAGCGTTCTCTTGGTTTCTTCTAATTGTAATTCTTGTGCTTTAACATTAATTTTCTGCTGCTTAACATTATAATGAGTGGATAATTTATCAAATATAGGAATATATAATGAAAGCCCTATAGATTGTTTGGCATTATTTGAAAATTGTACTCCAAAAGGTTCATTCGGAAATCCATAAAGCTCTTTAAAACGGTAAAAATAACCTGTTCCAAAGTTTGCAGAAAACCCTAGCGAAGGATACCATCCCGATTGATAAACTTTTACACTTCGCCTGGCTTGCTCAATGCGCGTGAGTGCCGCTTTAATTGCCGGACGATGCTGCAATGCACTTTCTACAACATTATATACATCCGCATTTTTGTTTAATATCTCATCTATATTGGCCTTATCGGCATCTGTAACAATGTCAAAATTAGCGACATCAGGGTAATTCATTAATTGAGCTAAATCTAAAACAGATAAACGAACAGCATTATTTGCCTCAATTACAGAAACTTGGTCAGTTGCCAACGTGGCTTTTGCCACATATAGTTCGGCATCGGAACTTTTACCATTGTCAACTAAAAGCTGAATTCTATCTACTTGTGCCTGAGATAATATTACTTGTGCTTTGAGTACTTCCAATATTTCTTTATTTAATAAAATTTGAAGATAATATGCGGTTACCGCGAGTTCAATATCCTCTCTTACGCTCTCAATATCAAACAACGTGGCTTCCAAGGTTAATTTATCCGATTTGATTTGATGATGTGTGCGCAATCCCTGAAAAAGATCCATATTTAGCCCTACGTAAAAGTTGGTTATAGCTTGCGATGTATTTACGATGAGAGCATCTGCCAAAGCGGAGCGCCCAAAGTCGAAATTTTGCCCGACATTTGCGCCAAGCGAAGGCGCAATACTCGTTTTTGTAGCTTTCAATTGAACATATCTGGCTTCTTTTTCTAATATCTTCTGTTTCACCGAATAACTGTGTTCTAACGCAAAGTCAACACATTCTTGCAATGACATCATTTTTTGCGCATATAATGAAGTGAAAAGTGAAAAAGTGAGCAGAAAAGCGCTTAAAAGTAAGATTTTGGTATTAAATTTCATACTATAAAATTTGATTACAAATAAACAAGTTTTTTCTCCAAATACTCCCAGGTAAATCCTTTTTTTTGCACGACAATCTCTTCGGGAGTTCCTGTAGCAATAATTTCGCCGCCGTAACGACCGCCCTCCGGTCCCATATCAATAATATAATCTGCCATTTTTATAACCTCCATGTTGTGTTCAATTACTAAGACGGTATTTCCTTTGTTCACAAAACGATTGAGGAGTTGCAGCATAATGTCGGTGTCGTGAAAATGCAAGCCTGTGGTTGGTTCATCTAAGATGTAGAAAGTGCTTCCGGTATCTTTTTTCGATAGTTCGGCGGCTAACTTCACGCGCTGCGCTTCGCCTCCAGAAAGCGTTGTAGAAGGCTGTCCTAGACGAATATAGTCTAATCCTACTTCTACAAGCGTTCTCAGTTTTTGCGCAATAAAAGGAATTTCTTCAAAAAACGCGAGTGCGGTGTCAATATCCATTTCCAATACATCGTTAATGGATTTCCCTTTGTAACGAATTTCGAGTGTTTCGGCGTTATAACGTTTGCCGTTGCAGTTTTCGCAGGTAACGTAAACATCTGGAAGGAAATTCATTTCGATGGCTTTCACACCGGCGCCGCCACACTCCTCGCAGCGCCCACCGGTAACGTTAAACGAGAAACGCCCGGGTTTATAGCCACGGATTTTCGACTCGGGAAGTTGTGCAAAAAGCAACCGGATATCATCAAACACACCAATATAAGTCGCCGGATTGGAACGCGGCGTTTTTCCAATTGGCTGCTGGTTAATTTCAATCACTTTGTCAACATACTCTAATCCAATAATTTCCTCGTAAGGCAACGGCTTCTTTTCGCTTCTATAAATATGGCGGTTTAAAATAGGATACAATGTTTCATTGATTAAGGTTGATTTTCCGCTGCCGGAAACGCCTGTAACACAAATCAATGTTCCTAATGGAAGATCAACCGTTATATTTTTCAGATTGTTGCCGGTACAATTCATTAAAGTAAGCATGTTTCCGTTTCCTGTGCGACGTGTTTTGGGCGCAATGATCTGTTTTTTACAGGTTAGATAATCTGCGGTTAATGAGTTGGATTTCAGTATGTCATCAAAAGTTCCCTGGGCTACAATTTCTCCGCCGTGTTCACCGGCAAAAGGTCCGACATCCACAATAAAATCTGCCGAATGCATCATCTCTTCGTCGTGTTCCACGACAATAATCGAATTTTCGGCATCACGCAAATGTTGCAACGATTCTATCAGGCGTCGGTTGTCGCGTTGGTGCAGCCCTATGCTGGGCTCATCTAAAATGTATAACACATTCACTAACTGCGAACTGATTTGTGTTGCCAAACGAATACGTTGCGCTTCGCCTCCCGACAATGATTTTGCTGAGCGATTTAATGACAGATAGGAGATGCCTACATCGGTCAAAAACTTAAGGCGCATTGTAATTTCACGCACAATTTCGTGCGCAATAATTTGCTGTTTTTCGTCAAAATATTGCTGGGAAGTCGCCATCCACAAGGCAAGTTCGGAAATATCCATCATTGCCAGCTCAGAAATAGACTTGTTACCAATTTTAAAACACAACGATTCTTTTTTTAGTCGCGCACCTTTGCAAACAGGGCATTCTATCTCATTAACAAATTGATTGATCCATTTTTTTAAGGATGTCGGTGCGGAGTCATAATCAAAATTGTTCAGGAAATTGACGATCCCTTCAAAATTAACCTTTTGCGGCGAAAGTCCTGTAATATCAGATTTTAAATAGATCGGCTCATTCGTACCATATAATATAATATCTAAAGTCTCATCGCTTAAATCGCTAATCGGATCGTTTAATGAAAAATAAAATTTTTCGGCTAATGCGTTCAGCTGCTTAAACATGGAAGATGGTCTGGCACTTCCCAGTAAGGCAATACCGCCTGCATTAATAGACAATTTTTTATCAGGAATAATCTTTTCCAAATCCATCTCTGTGATATAGCCCAAGCCGCTGCATTTTGAGCATGCTCCGTAAGGCGAGTTGAATGAGAAGCTGTTCGGCTCCGGATCTTGATAGGAGACGCCGGAAGTGGGACAGATTAAATGCCGGCTTAAGTTTCGTGTTTCGCCCGTAACAGGATTGAGCACCACAATGGTTCCTTTGCCGTGTTGCAGCCCCAAACGTAAACTGTTTACCAAACGCTGAGCAGCAGCATCTTTCACTTCAAATTGATCAACAACAATATCAATATCGTGAATTTTATATCTATCTAATTGAAGATTAAAAGACAACGGTACAATTTCGCCATCCACACGCGCTTTGGTAAATCCTTTTTTTCGAATATTCTCAAACCATTCTTTGTAATGCCCTTTGCGCCCGCGCACCATCGGCGCAAGAATGGCAATAGTTTTCCCTTTGTAATTATTTGAGATGATTTCCAACAATTCGCGTTCGTGGTAACTCACCATCTTTTCGCCGGTTACATAGGAATATGCGGTCGCACACCGAGCATATAACAAACGCAAAAAATCGTAAATTTCGGTAATTGTTCCCACCGTAGAGCGCGGATTTTTATTCACCGTTTTTTGCTCAATGGCAATCACCGGATTCAAGCCTGTGATTTTATCCACTTCGGGATGTTCTAGATTACCAATAAATTGACGGGCATACGCAGAAAATGTCTCCATATAACGCCGTTGCCCTTCTGCATAAATGGTGTCGAATGCTAAAGAAGACTTGCCGCTTCCGCTCAAGCCGGTAATTACAATGAGTTTATGTTGCGGTAGTGATAGAGAAATATTTTTCAAGTTGTTTTCGCGTGCACCGGTAATGCACAATTTGTCTTCGGAAAATGTTGAAAGTGAGTGTTCCACGTTAGATATCCAGTATGCTGACTTTTTTAAAATGAATTTGGCGAATTAACATGATTTTTTTTAAGATTACCTGTTATTATTTCTGAAAATCGCTTTTGATTTTTCTTATTTGGTTTAGGCTTTACTTGAATGTGATGAATTAGACAAGGGGTTTTATTGTAAAAAGAAGATGAAAATAAGATATAAATAAGATTTAACCCATTTATTCGTTTTTTTATGCAGCAAAAACCTACATTTTACGTTATATAATCAGCTAAGTAAACCATTAAATCTATATGAAAATTCCACGTATTGCCCTCTCCTTCCTCCTGCTGTTAATTTGCACAACCACCCTCCAAGCCCAAAACAACACTTACACCCTAACCGGAACCATCATAGACAACCGCTCAAACCTCCCGCTTTTCTACGTAAATACAGGCTTGCTCAACGAAGCAGACAGCGCCATTGTGAGCGTTGCCCTCACCGATAAAGATGGTATTTTCACATTCTCAAATGTTAAAACGGGAAACTATTTTATTAAAACTTCTTATGTTGGATATGAGATCTATCAGCAGCCGGTATCCGTTATGGGTGAAAATCGGGAAATAAGGTTGGATACCATTCTGTTACAGCCTTCCGCTTCCATGTTGCAAAATGTTACCGTTGCCACTTCCAAACCTGTTTTCATGAACGACGGCGAGAAGATATTGTACAATGTTTCGGAAGACCCGAGCGTGCAAACCGGTACCGCCGCCGATGCCTTGCAAAATGCGCCCGGCGTAGAAGTGGATATTGAAGGAAATATCACATTAAGAGGCGTTTCCAGCGTTGAAATTTGGATTAACGGCAGACCCTCCAGATTGAGCGAGGAAAACTTGAAAACCTATATCCAGCAACTTCCCGCCAATGCGTTAGAACGGATAGAGGTAATTAACAACCCCTCAGCACGATACAGCGCATCGGGCACCGGCGGGATTATCAATATCGTTACCGCATCAAACATTAGAAAAAACAGCTTCATTAGCTTTGGGCT